>Ga0233385_1001257_pt1 | contig 10670 bp, 5 predicted proteins | sample ElkDunMinimDraft_16_FD_191543 | JGI IMG/M metagenome (GOLD analysis project Ga0233385, IMG submission 191543) | Fecal eukaryotic communites from dung pellets of Tule Elk in California, USA - Elk Dung G36 | ecosystem: Host-associated > Mammals > Digestive system > Large intestine > Fecal | place... | reverse complement strand
AGCGGGAGATTTAATTGCCGCAGAAAGGAGAATATGTCGTCTTCTTTCATGATTTGGCCACGATTAAATACATTGATATAAAACAGTACTTTGGGCTCGGTGTCTGAATCTTGATCCATATAAGCAAGCACAAAATGTTTCGGAAGGTTGACCCCATAAATTGGAATATCTAATTTTTCCGCGAGGAGAATATACACACAAGCTAGGCTGATGGGATTCCCTTTTTTGGATTCCAACACGCGGTGGATGAAAGAATTTGATGGAGCGTGATAATCTGTGGTGTTGCCCGAAAGTCCAAATTCGCGAAAGATGACATTATTCAACAATTTTACTTTTTCCAGCGGACTCATCTCATACATCATATGAAACCAAGCACTGCGCTTGAGTTCTGCAAGGGTAAAATACACCTGCTCTTCGTCCATGGAAGGATATTGGTAGCGATTGATAATCAATAAGCCTTCAAGTAGATCCTCATTGTTATGAAGTTTCCAAAGTTGTAATTCATTTTTGATCTGATCAAATTGAATTTTTTCAATGATGTCTTCAATTCGGGTTTGAAGTAAAAGGTCGAAAGATTCTTCCCAATGTTGCTCGAGCAAGGGGATAACTTCTGGGCCGCAGGTGATCAAATTGTGTTCGATTTCCTGAAATACTTCTTGATCAGGATCGTCCAACAAAGAGATCATTGCTTTTAATTCAGATTCTTTCATAATCACGAATTTAAGCAATATTGAGCAGTCAACAAATAGCTATATTATTTTTGGTTAGCGCAATTGACCATCGAGCATATTCAATATTTTATTTCCATAAGAAGCATTTTTCTCGGAGTGGGTTACCTGCACTATCGTTACTCCTTCTTTGTTCAATGTATTGAAAAGTTGCATGATTTCTTCGCCTTGCTCGCTATTAAGATTGCCCGTAGGTTCGTCGGCCAACAATAGTCTGGGTGAGGCAGCGATTGCTCTGGCGATACCAACGATTTGCTGTTGCCCGCCACTTAGCTGATTAGGGAACAAATCTTTTTTTCCGACGATGTGAAATCGATCCAGCAAATCGCCAACGATTGCTTTGCGCTCTTTAGAGGAATAATTTTTATACAGTAAGGGAGTTTCGATATTTTCTTGCACCGTCAATTCGTCGATCAGGTGATACGATTGGAAGACGAAGCCAATATTGGATTGAAAAAGTTGTTGTCTTTGCTTTGTTTTTAATTTGTAGACCGATAGATCCTCAAATATATATTCACCTTCATTAGGATTATCCAGGAGACCAATCACATTTAATAAAGTGGATTTTCCGGATCCTGAAGGTCCCATGATGGAGATAAAATCTCCTTGTTCGATATGGAGATTGACGTCTTTGAGAACAAATGATCGGCTACCTACGATGTTGTACCATTTGAATATATTGTTTAATTGTATCATGATTGTGAGTTATTCGTCGCGTAAATTTTTGACAGGATTGATTTGATCCGCTCTCATAATAATGAAACTTAATATGCAGACAATAAGAAAAGCCATGCCTAGGATGGGAAAGAGAAGTATTGGTGAATCAAGGCCTATTTTTATTGCATAGTTTGATAGCCATTGCTGGCTCAGAAAATAGGCAACAGGAACTGCCACAAGTAATGCTAATGCGAAAACTGCAAATATTTCTCGGTAAAATAGGTAAAGGATATCTTTGATTGTTGCGCCCAATACTTTTCTTACGCCAATCTCCTTCATCCTTTGATTGACGGCAATTGATGTCATGCTGATCAGGCTAATGATTACGATGATGACCGAAATTATTCCCGCTAATTGGGATGCATTTTTAAATTGAATTTCTGTGTGATACATGCTGTTCACTTGATCGTCCATAAATTTTATTTCAAATGGAGTATTAGGTAGCAACGTTTTCCATTTTTTTTCAATGCTTGAAAGGGTTTCATGCAAGTTATCTGTACTTATTTTAATGGAAAAATAGCGATACTGATTAAAATTTCGAACATCAAACCATAATACTGCAGGCGTTTCTGTATGCATGGATGTGGGGTGAAAATCTCCTGTCACTCCTGCAATCGTTTGAGGCGTTCCGCCTTGGACCATTATAATTTGCTGTCCAATCGCTGATTCATAATCATTGAATCCTAAATTTTCAGCTGCCTTCTTAGAAAGCACAATTCGGTGTATGTCGTTCGTGTTTTCATCAGCATTACTAAAAAAAGACCCTGCTAAAAGAGGAATTTGATAAACATGGGCAAAATGATGGTCTGAAGAAATTAACTGCACATCGATCATTTTTTGATACTCCGGTCTTCGGATTTTTTGAAAGGTATTTCCTATCGCACCTGGTACATCGTAGGATAGGCTTATGTCATCTATTGGTGTCAAAGTTTTTAATTCCTGCCGAACTGTCTCCATATGGCGCAGGCCATTTCCACTCCAATCGCGCGGAACTTGTACTGTAAATAATTGGTCTTTGCTATAGCCCAAGTCTCCATTTAAGAACATATAAACTTGTCTGTCGATCACAATTGACAGCATAAGTACGATGACAGCGGTACTGAATTGGAAAAATAGCAAAGACTTTTTCAAGACTTGATTTTGTTGATGGCCATAAAATCTACCTTTTATATCATTTATTAAATGGCTTTTTGATAGTTGTACGGCAGGGATAATGCCCGATATGATGCCAATGATCCCTGCGACAATAAAATAATAGATGAACAAATAAAAAGGTAGTTGACTAAAAGCCGGTATTTCTTTATTGATAATGGAGCTAAATAATGGTTTGCAGATTGGGTATAGAAGTAGAGACAACACAGAAGCAATTGCAATAATGCTGAAGTATTCCAGAAGCAATTCCATCATTAAGCGTATCCTGCTAATTCCCATTAATTTGCGGACTCCAATCTCCTTAAGTCGACTAAAAGATTGGCTCATGCTCACATTAATAAAGTTTACAATTGCCATGATCAATAGAAAAATTGCTGTAATCGTGAGCGCCTGAATAACTTTTCTGATGCTTGCATTTTGATCGTCTAAATAATATGTTTTAAGGGGCTTTAATTTTGCCGTAATATTGGTAGCGATCTCCTTCTTAACATGTTGCGAAATCAATTTTTTTAAGGGGGCCTCAAGTTGGGATACCGCTACGTTTTCCTTTAGCTCCACTAAACCCACGATCCAACGATTCTCCCAAGAATCTATATTTCTGCCAAAAAATTCTTGATTCTGAATCGGCAAAAATAGCTGATTATGCATCGAAGGAATCAATTGCATAACGGAATTTTCTGGTACAGATTTAAGTATCGCGGTAATTTTGAAATCATGCGTATTTCCATCGAAATTGCGGATGGCTAGTGTTTCGCCAACTACATCTGTTTTTGAAAAATATTTCACAGCAAGCTCTTCCGTGAGTACGACCGAAAAAGGATCCGCCAAGGCACCAGTATTATGACCATGTAAAACCTCAAATCCATACATGTCAATCAGGCTCGCATCACCGAGTGCTGCTGATTCTTCAAAAGTTAATTCTTCATTGGATACGATGCAGGTGATCCCATCAAATCGATAATAGTCTGAAATATATTGCGGGTATTCTTCTTTTACTATTTTTGGCAGAGGTCCAAAGGTAGTCAACGGTAATCCCAAAGCTGGATCTTTGTATTCACTTTGAATAATGTACTGTCGATCTATATTCCTCAATGTAGCATTGACCTGATTTGCTTGCCATACATAAGCCATAATTAGCAATATAAAGACCATACTTATTGTCAACCCAATGAGATTGAGGAATAAATAAAATTTATTTTTAACCAGATTCCGCCAAGCGATTTTTATATAGTTTTTGATCATAAGGTATCTTCTTTAATTTTATATCCCCCCTTTGGGGAATAAGTGGCGTTATTCATCCCTCAAGCTATCGACAGGGTTGGCTCGTGCGGCTTTGATGGTTTGGAAGCAAATTGTCATCATAGACATTATAATGGCGGCCATACCTGCAACTACAAAATAATACCATTTGATGTCTATTCTATAACTGTATTCCAGTAGCCAATTGTTCATGGTCCACCAGGCAATGGGTGTTGCAATTAGAATAGATAGTACCATTAGCTTTAGAAAACTGAGTGACAAGAGTGAGGTAATTTGTAATAGTGAGGCTCCTAAGACCTTACGCACAGCTATTTCTTTCGTTTTAGTTTCTACGATGTATGCAATTAATGCTAAAAGTCCCAAGCAGGATATAACAATGGTCAATCCGGAGAAGAGCATGGACAAGGTGCCCATAGCCTTGGTTTCTTTGAAGTAGCGTTCATATTGTTTGTCAACGAATTCATATACGAAAGGATATTCTGGGTTGAATTTTTTGAATATGGATTCCACAGTTTTCAAGCTCTCAGTAATATCACGATTTGGGTTTAATCGATAATGGATGGTGCTAAACCAAGAACTGGGCCCAATGATAATCATAGGCTCTATGTTATCATAAGGGGAGTTTTGGATGAAATCTTTTACTACGCCCACGACAGTGAGTTTTTTGCCATCTCCTTCTATGACTTCATTGATTGGATTTTCCAAGTGCAGTTTTTTGACTGCCGTTTCAGTCAATAATACAGCTGTGCTGTCTGTTGCATATTTATATACATCAATATCTCTCCCTTCGACCAATGTCAATCCTAAATTTTCGACAGCATTGGCATCTGTGCTAAATCTATTGTATGAGATTTTCTTATCTTCTTCATTTGAGTATTGGGATGTAAATCCCCAACCATTACTGTATGAATCTGTAATAGGGGACATGTTTTTTGAAATGGATACGATAGCATTACTTGCAAGCAATTCATTTCGAATAGATTCATAATTGCGACCAATGTCTCCTTGTATTTGTGTATACACCAAGCCATTCTCATTATATCCACGCATTCTGTTTTTTGTGTGCTGTATTTGTTTGGTAATAATTATCGTCGAAATGATTAGTATTAAAGCCACACTAAACTGTGTGACCACCAGAATGGAACGTAAACTAATTCCTTTTCTAGGATTGCTTATTTTTCCTTTTAGTGTTTTAATTGGGTTGAAGGAGGATAAAAAATAAGCGGGGTATATGCCCGAAATAAATCCGGTGAATAATGTAAAGAATAGCAAAAACAACCACATGTATCCATCCACTAATGCGAGTGACAGATTTTTCTCGACTAATTCATTGAAAAATGGCAAACTCAGATATACAATTGTGATAGCTATTATCATTGCTAAAAAGCTGATCATCATGCTTTCGGTCAAGAATTGGAAGATTAATTGTTTTTTACCGGCACCTATTGCTTTGCGCACACCTACTTCTTTGGCTCGATTTTCAGATTTTGCTGTTGACAAATTGGTGAAATTAATACAGGCTACTGCAAGAATAAAAAATCCAATCCATGCAAATAGCTTAACTAGATCAATGCGTCCAGCAGTATAATTTCCTCCTTGACCTTTGTTGTATAAGTACGAATCTATAAATGGGAACGCAAATATTTCACCATTATTCTTGATATAGCTGTCCGCAGCATTTATCTTATCTCGAGTGTAGGTTTTTATTTTCTCATTAAATGCAGGTAGAGAAGTCCCTTTTTTTAATAATACATAGGTATAGGTGGTGTTGTTGTTCCAGTTTTCATCATAATAACCAATTTTTTTTGCAAACGACCATGGCAGTAAACTGTTGAATGTAAATTGGGTGTTGTTAGGTAGATCTTTTAAAACAGCTTTGACGATAACTTGTTCTACGGAATCAATTTTGATGATTTTTCCTATAGGATCTTGATTACCAAACAATGTGACAGCATAACTTTCTGTCAAAACGATTGAATTGGGATCATCGAATATTTTGTCAATACTACCTTTTACTAGAGGAAAAGAAAACATGTTAAAAAATCCCGAGTCGACAATGGCTGTATTACTCAATATTTTTTTATCTTGATATGTGTTTAAGAAGTTATAATTAAAATCATATCGAGAGTACAATTCTATTTCGGGAAAATCAGCAGCCATGGAAGAGCCTAATATTTTTGGCGTTGCTAACCATGCCCATATCTCTCCGCGAAATTCATCTCGGTTGTTGATGGTATATAATCGATCATTTTTTTCGTGAAAACGATCCATGGTCAGCATATTGTGCAACCAAAGCATAATCACCAATGCGCCTGCCATCCCAATTGCTAGCCCCACAACATTCAAAGAGGTAAGTTTCTTATTCTTCCACAAATTCCGCCAAGCGATTTTTATATAGTTCTTAATCATTTCTTAATTAGTAATTGTTTTCAATTCTATATATCCTGTTTTTAGATTATTCATCTCGTAAACTACTCACGGGGTTAATGGTCGTCGCTCGGTAGATTCTGAAGCCAACTAGTATCATTGTTCCTATGAGAATGAACAGTCCTGTTATTCCGAATAGGAGTATTGGGATATCTATGCGATAGGCAAATTCATTCAGCCAATGACGCATCAGCCACCATGCGATAGGGAAGGCTATAATCATAGCTATTAAAATCAGTATGATGAATGTTCGTGAGATTAAATAAATAATAGAAGCAGCGGTTGCGCCCAACACTTTTCTGATTCCGATTTCTTTGATTCTTCTTTCGATTGTATAAATGGCAATTCCCAAAATTCCCAATAGCGAAATGAGAATACTGACCATGGTAAAAAAGGCAAGCTGTTGAAATTGTTTTTCCTCTTCTTTGTATTGATTATACACAAGTTCGTCCATCCAATTTACACGGACGATTTGATCGGGAAAAAACTGCTTTAAAGCAGTTTGCACGATTTCTCGAGCCTCTTGATGTTTTCCTTCTTTCACACGAATGACGACACTACCCTGTTGCCAATTGTCTATTGCTATAAAACAAATCGCAGGAGACTGAGGGAATTTTAAGCTTGCTCCATTGAAGTCCTCAAAGATACCTACGGGTGTTTTTTTTAAAAGTTCATTTGTCTCATTCAATTTTAAGTCAAATCTTTTTGCGGTAGATGCCGATACCAGCATATTGGATGGTGTTGGCTTGTAATTTCCCAATGAGTCCAATTGCAAAGCATCAGACGCATATGATTTACTCATCTCTCTACCTGCAATTAGTTTTATTCCCATGGTTTTCAGATAATCATAATCTCCATAAAAAAATATAACAGGGATAGGTGTTTTGGAGTTGCTTGGGTCATCGACTGTATGGAAATCTACAGAACCACTGAAGGGAGTCCACATCGCATTGCCTACGGATTCTATCGCAGGATATTTTAAAAGCTCTTGTTTAAATGATTCATGGTTTCCATTGTAAAACACATAATCGATTAATAATAAGTTTTTTGGTTGATACCCCAAATCTTTAGTATAAATGTGTTGCAATTGCGCATGCATCGTCATCATGCAAATCGCAACAACTATAGCAATGGTGAATTGGATAACGATCAGGATCTTAGTAAATCCCATATTTAAGGGTAAGCGTAGAAGTGATAGTTGTTTTTTTAGCCCTAATGAAATCTTGGTATTGAAGAATGACAATGATGGAATAAGACTACAAAGCAAACCTAGTAAAATCCAACAAAAGAGTAGGACAATAGACATGACAGCAGACTGTATGTAAGTCATGGTTAGTGGGTTACCAACATATTTTTCAAATGCGGGGAGTATAATGGCATAACACAGAAATGCCATCACAAATGCAGACCCAAATAGCAGCATGCTTTCTACCGACATTTGTATGATCAAATGCTTTTGCGAAGCTCCTAGTACTTTACGTATACCGATTTGTTGTGTTCTTTTTAGCGCGTGCGCAAATGATAAATTAATATAATTAAAACTCACGAGGACTATTATCAGGATCCCAATAGCAATTAGTATGTATATTGGTTTTTTAGGATTTTCACCTCTTGGTGTTATTGATAGATGAATATCTTTAATCGACTGTAATTCTAAGTTATACTCTTTTGAATCATTATCTAAGTTGTGTTTCTCATTCCATTGATTTATTTTACCCGTAAAACTGGCAATATTCGTTGTGGGTTTTAAAAGAAGAAATTGCATTTGAAGACCACCATTTGATTCGATTTCCATGCCCGTTTTAATAGGCATTACAACAATTGCTTCTGTGTGTAAGTAGGTATTATGAGGGAAATCTTTTATTACGGCATTGATATAATAGGGTTCTGGTTTACCATCAAATGGTATATTGTCGATTACTTTTCCCACGACAACTTCACCTTTGAAATATTTCTGATAAACACTTTCGGTAATCGTTATATTCTTGGCGTGAGCTACTGTTTGTTTTGGATTTCCTGCAATGGTTTGTATATCAATTAAGTGGAAGAAATTGCTGTCTGTTTCTAATATTTTGATTTCAGCTATTTGTTTTTTCTGTTTATTGATTTGCAGTGTTAACGGTCGACTTTCGACAGAAGAATAGTGAATGATCTCGGAGAAATGAGTTTTGAGTTTGGCAGAAATTCCTTTCGGAGCAGATTCGAATTTATTAGAGAAATTTTGATCATGAACCTTTTTTTCTGATGTGATTCTATACAGTTGATTTGAATTTTTCCAATGTCTATCATAAGAATAATGATCAATTACAATAGTAGAAATTAGCATAAAGGCTAACAAACCCACCGTCAAGCCTACAATATTTGTGATGGAATAGGTTTTATGTAACGTCAATGTGCGATACGCAGTTTTGAAATAGTTCTTGATCATTTTCAATGTTATTATTAGTAATACTTAATCTCTTATTCCTCCATAATCACTTGTCCATCGAGCATACGGATGATGCGGTCAGCAAATTTGGCATCGTGCTCACTGTGGGTTACCATTACTATGGTGGTGCCTGCTTCATTGAGTTCGGTTAGCAATTCCATCACTTCATTACCATTATTAGAATCCAAATTACCAGTTGGCTCATCTGCTAGGATCAATTTTGGATTATTGACTACAGCGCGCGCAACAGCGACGCGTTGCTGCTGGCCGCCGGATAATTGTTGTGGAAAATGATTGCGACGATGCATGATTTGCACCTTTTCGAGCACCGCTTCGACACGCTGTTTACGTTCTTTTGCTGGTACATTGGTGTATATCAATGGAAGTTCCACGTTTTCAAAAACCGATAGTTCATCAATCAAGTTGAAACTTTGAAAAACAAATCCAATGTTGTTTTTGCGCAAGTCAGCGCGTTTACGCTCCTTGTATTTGGCGACTTCCGTACCATTGAACAGGTAGCTGCCATTATCCAAATCGTCTAGTAAGCCGATGATATTTAGTAAAGTCGATTTTCCACATCCTGAAGGTCCCATTACAGCAACAAATTCTCCGGACTTGACATGCATCGTCAAGTCGTTAAGCGCTATAGTTTCTATTTCTTCGGTGCGGTAATATTTTTGAAGATTGGTGATCTTGATCATATCTGTTAGTCGTTATATTGTATAAAGGTTTGTTGAATTTAAGGTTTTTTGATCGTTAGTTCTTGTATCTTTTCGTAATTGTCATAGCTGGATATCACGACCTTGTCTCCTGGTTTTAGTCCATTAATTACTTCATAATATTCTGGGTTTTGTCTGCCAAGTTGCACATCAACACGATATGCTGCTTGACCATTTTTATCTACTTTAAACACCCAATTTCCGCCTGTCTGTTGATAAAATCCTCCTTTTGCCAGCAATAAAGCTTTGGTTTCATCACTCAATGCCAATCGAATTTGCAAGGTTTGCCCACGGCGTATACCTTTTGGTATTTCCTCCATAAACTCCATATCTACTTGAAATTTCCCGTCTTTCACCTGCGTGTATACTTTCTTGATTCGCAATTTATATTGTTTGCCTGAGATCGTAAATTGTCCTTGCAGATCGGGATAGATGCGATTGATGTAATGTTCGTCTATATCAGCCCGCAGTTTGAAACCTGTCAGCACATCTATTTGTCCCAATCGCTCACCTGCGTTTTTATTCTGTCCTATTTCGGCATCGAATGAGGTGAGTTGACCATCGACAGGAGCACGTAAGATCAGATCACCTACTTTGCGACGCATTAATTCTAAGGCATTCTGTGTTCTGTTGTACGTTTCTTGATCTTGATGCAATTTTTGACTCGACGAAGTCGAATCTTGTTTTAATATCTGCTTTGTAAGGTGTATGCGTTCTTTTTGGTAATTATAGTTGTTTTTTGATTGTTGGAATTCTTGAGAGCCAATCGCTTTTTCCTTGATGAGTTTCGAATTTAATAAATAGACACGTTCTGCCTCTTTGAAAGCTTGTTCTACCTCGGCCATTTGGTTGCGGTTGTTGATAGACACCTGTTGGGCATTGGTGCGGGCGATTTGCGCTTGCGTCAATAAGTTGAGGACTTGCGTTTCTTGGTTCACCAAATTGAGCTCTAGATCGGTATTCGAAAGTCGCATGATAGCATCTCCTTTTTTGAGATGTGCACCATCTTCTACATATTTTTCTTCCACACGACCACCTACAGAAGCATCCAAAAAGATGCTACTAATGGGTTGTACTGTACCGTTAATAGGAATGAATTCTTGAAATGTCCCTTCCTTTACCTCAAAAATACTGATCCGCTCGGCATCTACATTTAATTTGCTGTTCCCTTGACTGTAATAAATGCTAGTACCTATTAATATTATAAGTGCTATTATCCCCAGAGTCAGGAAGATTCTT
>Ga0233385_1001255_pt1 | contig 10679 bp, 10 predicted proteins | sample ElkDunMinimDraft_16_FD_191543 | JGI IMG/M metagenome (GOLD analysis project Ga0233385, IMG submission 191543) | Fecal eukaryotic communites from dung pellets of Tule Elk in California, USA - Elk Dung G36 | ecosystem: Host-associated > Mammals > Digestive system > Large intestine > Fecal | place... | reverse complement strand
TGCTCTCCCCAGGTGGCGCTCAGCTCGCGCTGCAGCCGCAGGCCGTTCTGCAGCAGTATCAGCCGGGTCTGTGCATCGATGAGGTGACCGACGCTGTCCAGGGCAGCAGCCACATGCAGGGTCTTGGTGGCCAGCAGCAGATGCGTGATGGGACCGCGGGCCTCCGCAATGCTGCAGGCCGGCACTGGCAGGTGAGTGATGCTGCTCCCATCCTCCAGCGTGATTCCCTGCGCCTGCCGGTAGCGCGCCAGCTCTTCCTCATCGCGCAGCAGCAGCGTCACTGGCAGCGACGAGGTCCGCCGCCCTTGCCACAGATGGGCAGCCCACAGACAACCCATGGCGCCGACGCCCAGCACGAACCACTGCTGGGACCGGCCACTACCAGTGTCGGCTGCGGGAGCAGGGGAGGATTGGGGATCGGCGGGCGGGCGAATCATGACGGGCTGATTTCCTGAAAGTGTGGCGCGGTGGTAGTATGACCGCCTGTCTCGCGCATCGGCAAGCCGGCGCAGCATTTGGAAAACGGAACGGAATCAAGAGGTCACATCATGCCATCGTTCGACATCGTATCAGAAGTGGATATGCCGGAAGTGAACAACGCCCTGGATCAGGCGCGTCGGGAAGTGGGAACCCGCTTCGACTTCAAGGGCGTGGACGCTACCTTCGACATCAAGGACAAGGAACTCACGCTGACGGCCGACTCGGAGTTCCAGATCGAGCAGATGCTGGATATCCTCAAGGGCAAGCTGGTCAAGCGCAGTGTGGATGTGAAGTCGCTGGAGGTCGGAACCGTGAAACAGTCCGGCAAGCAGGCGCTGCTGACCATCACCATCCAGCAGGGGATCGACGGTGATGAAGCCCGCAAGCTGGTCAAGCTGATCAAGGACTCCAAGGCCAAGGTGCAGACCTCTATACAGGGTGACAAGCTGCGCATCACCGGCAAGAAGCGCGATGATCTGCAGGGCGTGATCGCGATGGTGCGCGACGCCAATCTTGACGTGCCTGTGCAGTTCAACAATTTCCGCGACTAATTTCGCGACTCATCAGAGAGACTGACATTGCAGACCCGCAGCAGCCTTCGTGCCCTGGCCGTCTACACCGAACGACGCGTCCTCGTCATGCTGCTGCTTGGCTTCGCCGCGGGCCTGCCATTCCTGCTGATCTTCGACACCCTGTCGGTGTGGCTGCGGCAATCCGGCCTGTCGCTGCAATCCATCTCCGTGTTCGCGCTTGCCACCCTCAGCTATGCGCTCAAATTTGTGTGGGCACCCCTGATTGACCGGGTGCGCATTCCCCTGCTCGACACCCTGCTCGGACCTCGCCGCTCCTGGATGATCGTCACCCAGGCGGTGGTGATCCTGGGGCTGTGGCTGATCGCCGGCTCCAATCCTGAACTGAACCTGCTGAAGGTGGGCGCCCTGGCGGCGATGGTGGGCATTGCCGGTGCCACCCAGGACATCGTCATCGACGCCTGGCGGATCGAAGCAGTGGACGAGAGTCGTTCCGGCGCGATGGCCGCCTCTTACCAGTGGGGTTATCGGCTGGCAATGATTGTGGCGGGCGCCGTGCCGCTGCTTCTGGCCGAGTCCTTCGGCTGGCAGTTGTCCTATGCCGTGATGGCGAGCCTGATGGCCATTGGCGTTGCGGGGGCGCTGCTGGCCCCGCGTGAGCAATCGCTGCGCCCCACGGTGCCGCAGAGCAGCACGCTGCCCAGCAAACCCGTTGCCGAAGCCGTCGAGTGGGCCCTGCGCCTGCTGCTGATTGTCACCGCGGCGGTGTTGATGGGGTCCGGATTGTCGGGCAACAGCACCATGCTGCAGGCCGTGTGGCAAGGCGTGGGAGCCGCCGCGGACAGTGTCGACTCCCTGCAGAACCTGTGGCGCTCGTCTCCGGGCGGTGTCTACGTGCAGGTGGGCTGTGTGTTGATCGGGCTGCTGCTGCTGGCGCTGGCCTGCAAGCCCTTGCCGGGCCAGCGCACCCGTCCGGGCGAGCGGCTCAGTCGCGCCTACGGCGAGCCGCTGGGCAACTTCTTCAATCGCTTCGGGACTCGCCTCGGCGGCCTGATCCTGGCGCTCATCTGCCTCTACCGACTCTCCGATTTCGTGCTCAACATCATGGGGCCCTACTATCTTGATCTGGGCTTTACCCTCAGCGAGATTGCCGAGGTGCGAAAGATTTTCGGTGTCGTGGCACTGGTGCTGGGCGTGGCGCTCGGGGGCTACTGCGTCGCCCGCTTCGGCGTCCTGCGCACCATGTTGATGGGTGTGTTCGCCAGCCCTTTCTCCAACCTGGTCTTCCTGTGGCTGACCACCCAGGGGCCCGACGTGTGGGCGCTGTATCTGGTGATCAGCGTCGACAACCTGGCCACCGGCTTTGCCGGCACCGCGCTGATCGCCTACATGTCGTCCCTGACCTCGGTCGGCTTCACTGCCACCCAGTATGCGCTGTTCTCCTCGCTGTACGCGTTGCTGGGCAAGCTGGTGGCCTCGCAGAGCGGGCGCATTGTCGAGGCAGCCGCGCGCTCGGCCGAAGCCGGTGGCCTCTCTGCCCAGTTCATGCCCTGGGTTGCCGGGCTGCCGTCCGGCTCCCTGGCAGAAGGCGCCGCGGTGGCGGGCGTCTCACCCACTGCGCTGGGCGCCGGTTACATTACTTTTTTCATCTACTCGTTCGCGTTGGGATTGCTGGCTATCGCGCTTGCGTTCATGGTCATGGTGCGTCAGAGTCGTTTGCAGGCACCTGCCAATTGAGGAACCGTCAGTGAGATTGCCGTTCATCCTGTTTTTAGTTTTTCCCTTCATTGAGATCATGATCCTGTTGCGGGTGGCCGATGAAATCGGCGGCTGGAACACCGTGCTGATCGTGCTGCTGACCGCAGGACTGGGCATCGCCCTGCTGCGGCGCCAGGGCTTCAACACCTGGCAACGCTTCCAGACCAGGATGCACAGCGGCCAGATGCCCGCCCAGGAGATCATCGAAGGCATGCTGATCGCCTTCTGCGGGGCCATGCTGCTGGCGCCCGGTCTGTTGACCGACACCATCGGCATCGTCTGCCTGCTGCCACCGGTGCGTAGCCGCATCGCCCAGCGCATCCTGCGTTCGGGCGGCTTTTTTATGGCGAGCGGATTCCAGAGCAATGTCTACCGCGGCCCCGGTGGCCCTGGCCGGCCGCCCCAGGGTGATGTCTTTGACGGCGAGTATCGCGACGAAACCCATCCCGACCCGGCCCTGCCGGATGACCACGACCGCAAGCCACCGCACGATTAAAAAATTTTCCGCCCTGGCATTGAAATACTGTCCGCCAGCCCCATCTAAGGTCCACCTGTTTATTTTGGCGTTCCGCAAACGCCTTTCTGTTAGTGGTTGTATCTTAAAGTTGAATGATCCAGGAGAACAAAAGTAATGAAAATCAGACCTTTGCAAGACCGAATCGTAGTGCGCCGCAAGGAAGAGGAGACGAAGACCGCAGGTGGCATTGTGCTCCCAGGTTCAGCGGCAGAGAAGCCCGCTCAAGGTGAAGTTCTGGCGGTGGGCCCAGGCCGCATTCTGGACAACGGCGAAAAGCGTCCGGTAGACCTCAAAGTGGGAGACACCGTGGTTTTCGGCAAATACGCCAGCAACACCATCAAGATCGATAATGAAGAGCTCCTGATCCTCAGCGAAAACGAAATCTACGGCGTCATTGAAGGCTGATCACGCGTCACTGCGCTCGCCTGACAATCGATATCGAACACGAACAACTCAGATATAGGAAAGAGAAAAATGGCTAAAGACGTAAAATTCGGGGATTCCGCACGACAAAAAATGCTCAAGGGCGTCAACGTTCTGGCTGACGCGGTAAAAGTCACGCTCGGTCCCAAGGGCCGCAACGTGGTACTGGACAAGTCCTTCGGCGCACCGACCGTGACCAAGGACGGCGTATCCGTGGCCAAGGAAATCGAGCTGCAGGACAAGTTCGAGAACATGGGCGCCCAGATGGTCAAGGAAGTTGCTTCCCAGACCTCCGACGTGGCAGGCGACGGCACCACCACGGCGACTGTACTGGCCCAGGCCATCCTCAACGAAGGACTCAAGTCTGTTGCTGCCGGCATGAACCCGATGGACCTCAAGCGCGGTATCGACAAGGCAGTCAAGGCACTGGTCGATGAGATCGGCGGTCTGTCCATCCCCTGTACCGACTCCAAGGCGATTGCCCAGGTGGGCACCATCTCCGCCAACTCCGATGAGCAGATCGGTGCGATCATCGCCGAGGCCATGGAGAAAGTCGGAAAGGAAGGCGTCATCACTGTTGAACAGGGTTCCGGCTTCGAGAACGAGCTGGATGTGGTCGAGGGTATGCAGTTTGACCGCGGCTACCTGTCTCCCTACTTCATCAACAACCAGGACAACATGAGCGCAGAGCTCGAGAACCCCTACATCCTGCTGGTTGACAAGAAGATCTCCAACATCCGCGAAATGCTGCCGGTGCTCGAGGCAGTTGCCAAGTCCGGCCGTCCGCTGCTGGTCATCGCTGAAGACGTCGAAGGCGAAGCGCTGGCTACCCTGATCGTCAACAACATGCGCGGTATTGTCAAAGTGGCTGCTGCCAAGGCCCCAGGCTTCGGCGATCGTCGCAAGGCCATGCTGGAAGATATCGCCATCCTGACCGGCGGTACGGTTGTCTCCGAAGAAGTCGGCCTGAGCCTGGAAAGTGCTTCTGTTGAGCACCTGGGGCACGCCAAGAGCGTCGTCCTGTCCAAGGAAAACACTACCATCATCGATGGCGCCGGTGACTCCAAGGCGATTGAAGCCCGCGTGGGTCAGATCCGCCGTCAGATCGAAGACACTTCCTCCGACTACGACAAGGAAAAACTGCAGGAGCGCGTGGCCAAGCTGGCTGGCGGTGTTGCGGTGATCAAGGTCGGTGCCGGCACCGAGATGGAAATGAAAGAGAAGAAAGCCCGCGTGGAAGACGCGCTGCACTCTACCCGCGCTGCGGTGGAAGAAGGCGTGGTCCCCGGCGGTGGTGTGGCACTGATCCGTGCGCTGCAGAAAGTGGAAGGCCTGAAGGGCGACAACGAAGACCAGAACGTGGGTATCGCCCTGTTGCTGCGTGCCATCACTGCGCCGCTGCGCCAGATCGTCCAGAACGCTGGTGACGAGCCGTCTGTCGTGCTGGACAAGGTCAAGGCCGGCTCCGGCAACCTGGGCTACAACGCCGCGACTGGCGAGTACGTGGACATGATCGAGCTGGGCATCATCGACCCCGCCAAGGTAACCCGCAGCGCGCTGCAGGCTGCCGGCTCTGTGGCTGGTCTGATGATCACCACCGAGTGCATGATCACCGACATCCAGGAAGAGAAGGCAGCTGCTCCGGATATGGGCGGCATGGGTGGAATGGGGGGCATGGGCGGCATGATGTAAGTGCCGGTCATCGACCTTCTGATGGATAAGAAACCCCGCTTCGGCGGGGTTTTTTTTGCCGAAATTTTAGAGCAGGAGGTGGATGGGGGCAGTACACGCGGAGCACGAAGCACGACCGTACCGTGCAACCTTTCTACCATACCTCGCTCTGCCTAGAGAGTGCGCAAATGCCCTTGAACCTGATCCCGCCACACCGCTGGCACCACCGCGGCATCCGCGAACTCCGGCCAGCGGGCCACGACCTCGGACACCTGATCGACAATGGCGTCTGCCAGGCCGCGCTTCATCGAAGCGGCTCGCGCGCACTCGCGGAAGTCCTCGCGCGTGAAGTCGTCGCGTTTGCCGTTCATGGTCATCTGGTGAGTGGAGGTCCATCTGCCCAGTGGATTGTAGCTGTAGGCGACATCGTAAGCGGGGGCCAGCGACCAGCGGCCGCTCTTGTCCATGAGGAAGGCGATGTTCTTGACGTGGTCGTCCTGGTTGCGGGCGATGATGTTGAAGGCCATGCGGCGGAATTGCTCCTCGATATCGGCCATGCTCAGATCGAGGCGGCGGATGACCATGAGCGCCTGTTCATAGGAGTAGGCGCCGGGGGCGTTGTAGTCGAAGTGGGCGAGGGCGCCCAGCGACTGCATGTGTAGCTTGCCACCCTGCGGCGTGCGGTCGAAGCGTCGGGTCATGAAGTGGTGGCGACCGTTTTCCGCCAGGATGCGGCACTCGCTCATACGGATGCCGGCGGCCTGCGCCATCTGTGAATAGGCGTATTCGATGAGGCCGAAACCCTCTGGATCATCGATTTCGCGGTCGCGGTTTGCGCTGACGCCGTCGAACTTCAGCAGCCAGTATTCAAAGCCGCTGTCGGCCGGTAGCTGACCGGAGCGCACCTCCTGGGTAATGGGATTCCAGGCGATGATTGCCTTGGCGCGAGCGCCCCCGGCAGAGGTGCCAACGCGGAGAATGTCGCGTAGTGCGTCCTCGCGCTCGTCATGCTGGAAGGAGTTGTGCAGGCTCTGGCGGGCGGTCAGCACCTCGGAGGCCAGGGCGACGAGCTTGTCGATTTCGATGGCGCTGGTCTGGCGTGCCTGGGGTCCGCTGGCGGGCAGGAACTCCAGGGCGCCCATGCCGCGTTGGCCGGTGTAGCAAAGTCTCTCAATGACATTGAAGGATTGGGGGCTGCGTCCCTGGCGAGCCAGCCAGGCATCGATGAGGGCATTGCCGAAGCGGTCGGGCAGGGAGTCGGCAAGCAGGCCCGGAAGGCCATGAAAGGTGTTCAGCGGCAGTTGTGGAAAGCGATAGACGCGTCGGGCCAGGGGCATGGTGAGGGGGGCGACTTCGACTCCCGTGCTGGCGAATTCGGGGGCGTACTCGAAAGAGGCATAGGGGCTGTCATCCGGCAGCGCGACTGCGCCGATGGTGATTCCCCAGAGTTTAACTTCCGCGACGGCTGCCATGATGTTTGCCTTCTCTGCTAGTCTTCCGTCCAGGCGGGTGGGCTTTCAACTGCGGGACTGCTAGCGCGTACCCGATATCTTCCTTTTTTCTGCAGCAGGTCCATGGGGCGAATGCCTGGGTCGGGCGCCAGCGCTTCCAGGCCTGGCAGTAAATCGAGCACCCGCAGTACCCGCACCAGGCTTGAGACCTGGGTAGACGTCCCTGCCTCGATTCTTTCCACTGTGCGCTTGGAGATGCCAGCCTCCTGTGCCAGGGCGGACTGCGTCAACTGCTGATCGATGCGATAACGGGTCAGGCGCTTGCCCATTTCCTGGAGGATGGCCTCGTCGCTCATTAATTTATCCACGATGGACCCTCTAAACACGAAATTCGTCATTTTTGGCGAATAAATTGGAATATATCGCTTTACTCGCAGTATTTGACGAGTTATAGCAGGGATGGCAGGGTTTGTAAAGTCGTCATAAAAGGCGAGTTATTGTCATGTGGGCCTATAATTCGCCAATATTGACGAATAAAAAAAGGCCGCTACCCGAAGGTGGCGGCCTTTTCAGTGACGACGGACGAGTCACGTCGACGGGTAATGCTTACTCGCGTGGTGAGCCAGCATCAATCCAGCGAACCAGCGTCTGGACTTCTTCGATTGGCATGTTACGCGCGTTCTCGAAGTGTTTGATCGATGGGTCAACCTGTGATGGAGGCATACGCTTGGTCAGCAGAACTTCGCGGATCATGGGGCTCCAGCCTTGAACCATCTGGTGGCTGTTCATGGCGAATGGGCCAATACCGCCTTCAACGTGGCAAACGACGCAGCGCTCGATCAGGATCGGAGCTACTTCAGTTTCGTAGTCAGGCACGCCAGCTGTTCTGGTTGGGAAGTTCAGGGCGCAGTCTTCCGGTGCGTCGAACTCAACCACTTTGGTCTCGGACAGGCTGGCAATTTCGCCTGCACGTACTGCTTCCAGTACCGCTTTCATGTGAGTGGTGCCTGGCGTAGTGAAAGTGCCGGGAGTGTCCATCGGGCCACGGTACAGAACGGTCTGGTTCTTCGGATTGACGATGACGATTTCACCGACTTTGGTGATTCCCAGAGTTTCTGCGGCGAGTTGCGTGTCGTCGATCAGAACAGGAAGGGAGAGTCGGAAAGTGTCGGCGTACTGGGCGATCGACGCATAGGTATCATCTGGAGAGGAGTTGATGTAGACAAAGCTGATAGCGTCTTGATCGTATTTAGTTGACAGGATCTTGTATTCGGTGAACAGACGTTGCGTGGTGCTACAGGAATTCGCCTGGGAAATGAAAACCACAGCGTTTTGATAGGCATACTTGGATACCTGATGCGCAATGCCGGATTCATCGATCAGGCTGAAGTCGCCAATCCGCTCTGGCGCCGCCTGTGCCTGCATGGAGCCAGCAGTCAATGCGGCCGCCACGGCCATCCACTTAATATTCTTCATCATCAAACAACCTCTTCTCATGGTGTGGGCAAAACTACAGCCAGGCAAGGGACACAGGATATCCCGGCTGTAACCTTGTGGAGCTTTATGTCTGGTGTAGCAATATGACTGGTGTAGCAATATCTAAGTCTTTCTGAATTCAATAAAAAGGGCCGCTCCGCATGAAGCAGCCCTTTTATTATTGTAGTTGCTGCGATTTAGGCAGTACTACAATCACTCATCGACGTTGGTGTACGTGAAGTACCCGATGAACATTTCATCCCAAGTCTGCAGACCACCGATAGCAGGTACTGATGGATCAGGTACCCCTGGGTTGTACTGGGAGTTGTCCATAACGCCTTCAACAATTACGCGTGAGCCGGCTGGCAGAGACATTGGCTCAGTCAGGCGGTAAGTTGGCTGCCATGCGTAGTTGTAGTTAGCTACGTTGATGATCTCTTCACGCGTGTTGTCAGGATAGATCACCGCAGCACGCATTGATTTGCCACGATAGTGCATGTGGGCACGGAATGCGTACAGAGTGATGTCTTCGTTGAACACGTGGTTGGAAGCCATCTCGTAGTTCATATCACCCGCTGGGATGATGATGTTGTTCTCACGGCCGCCCGCTGCAGATACAGCGTGGGTGAGGTACTGCTTCTCAGGAGTCTCGTCAGCGAACCACAGACCTACGAGGGTCGCGTCTTCAGTTTCCTGGCCCATCGCAGTGTAGTGGATGGACATACGCAGAGCTGAACCGGGGGTTACACGGACACCAGTACCCTCTGGGAAGGTAGTGGGATCTTCTTTACCCGGAGCATAGCCTTCCAGGAACACAGTGCGGTCGTTGTTATCAGCTTCGTCAAACGCTTCTGTGTTGTCAGCAGCTACAACATAGGACAGCAAGTGGTGAAGAACGCGCTTGTCGCCTGGGATGAACTGAACTGATTTAACCCAGATAGTCTCATCGAAGGGCAGTTCGATGTTGGTGTTAATGTAGTCCAGTACGCCAGTCGCAGGAATGGTCGCAGCCGGTACTTCAACGATGTAGTCTGGCTCGCCGTTCAAGCCCCAGCCCGGTTGGATTGGTTCCAGCTGAGCCAAAGGATCCACGCCTGCCATAGCTGACTGTACTGCCATAGCTGTGCCCAGGGCCAGCATTGAGGTCGTCAGGATAACTTTCTTCATTTACGTACTCCTCATTAAAAATTACCGTTTTATGTGACAGGATCGCTCTCGTGAGCCGTACCACACGACCGGTCATTTGTGATCGGTGCTGCCTGGGGTGGAGCAGTTTGATCCAGGCTTTACCGAACGCTTGGTCGCATCCTACTCAATCTGGCAAAAAATACAAACTGTTAGTCACCCCAATTTGGTGACAAAGTGTGTCTGGTCTGTACCCGCCGGATTTTTCCCTCCTCCCTTCTATATATGACACTTTCTGCGGAAATATCAACCCCCTGGAGAACCGGCTGGCGGATAGCGCTTGCGCACAATGTCGAAGAAATTGAGGACTTTTCGCACATTGTCCTGGTCCTGGGAGATCACCAGCGAGTGGTCGGCTCCCTCTATTTCGATGTAGATGTGCTGCATGCCCAGTGATTTCATGGTGTCCACCCAGCGGCGGGTCATCTCCACCGGCACCAGGGCATCCGCGGTCCCCTGCAGGATCATGATGGGCAGATGCTGGATATTGTTCAACTGGTCCATGGGGGCCAGATCTTCCCGGGTGGCGGGGGCGACCACCGCCAGGCCGGCAAACAGGTAGGGATTGCCGCTGGCAATGTGATAGGTGCCGGCTCCGCCCATGGAATGGCCATAGAGATAGATGCGATCGTTGTCGATGGGAAGCTCTTCCCGCACCTCGGCCAGCACCTCCATCACGTCTTCTTCGCTGTAGAGACCGTCCTGCGGGTCGGGCGTGGGCCGTGAGCCATACCAGGCGCGGCGGGTGTAGCCCAAAGGGGCTACCACGACGAAGCCATATTGTTCGGCATAGTCCAGGAAGCTGGCGTAGCCCATCATCCAGTCGTAGGTGCGGCCCTGGCCATGCAGGGCCACGATCAACGGAGCGGGTGGGCTGTCGGCGCTGAAGCCCTCGGGCAGGAACAGCGCAAAGGGCAGGGTTTCGCCAGTGGGCGTGAAGGTGTACTGGCGGTGATGGATGCGGGGGTCATCCACCATGCTCTCATCGTCTTCCGGCAGCCGGTCGGCATGCAGCTGGCTGCCGGCGAGGCAGAGCAGCAGGAGAATGGGGTATAACAGAGCGTTCATTGCCTATCCTCGTCGTCTACGTGTCCAAAGTGTGCCAGAAGACAATCGGCCACTGAAACAATAATCGCTCGGTTCGCCGATTTCAGTGCTTCCGTCTGTGGGGGAGTGGTTTTAACATGC
>Ga0233385_1001254_pt1 | contig 10684 bp, 2 predicted proteins | sample ElkDunMinimDraft_16_FD_191543 | JGI IMG/M metagenome (GOLD analysis project Ga0233385, IMG submission 191543) | Fecal eukaryotic communites from dung pellets of Tule Elk in California, USA - Elk Dung G36 | ecosystem: Host-associated > Mammals > Digestive system > Large intestine > Fecal | place... | reverse complement strand
CGTCCCAGCCGTAGCGCTTCCACGAGGCCATCGAGCCCTCGTCGGCGGCCATCCCGAACGAGGCGGTGGTCCGGTTGCCTTCTGCCGTGGATGCGGCGGCACCCGTGACGTCGAACTCGAGGCGCCGCGGCTCCTTGCCCGCCCCGCACCCGGCGCGGTGCGTGACGGTCTGCGTCTGGAGCGGCTGCCAGTACGTCCCGCCGGGGTACACCGTGGTGTGGTCGAAGTCCGAGACGGCGTGCAGCGTCACCGGCATGGGCGTGCAGGAATACGAGTGCGTCCCGGTCACGGCGAAGGTGGCCTGCTTGACGTCGCGGGCGTCGAGCGCCGCCACACCGCCCAGATCGGTGAACTGCCACAGCACGCGGGCCTTGTACGTCGCGTCGCAGTCGGCGATGACCCGTACGTCGCACACCCCGACACCCTCGTCTCCGGTGAAGTTGTACCGGTTGCCGAACGACGTGCGCAGCCCCATCCGCTGGTTCAACGACCCCGAGACGCCCGGGTCGATGAAGACCGGCCACCGGGTCGTGGGATCCGTGAGCAGGTCTGCGTCGGGGGTGACCACGACGGCGTCCTCGCCGACCTCCGCCTGCATCGCCACGACGTCCGCCCCGTCCGCCGGCGCCACCGCAGGATCCACGCTGTCAGGCGCCACACCCCCGACCAGGTCGGGCCCTTGCAGCCACGGCGAGGTGGCCGACGAGGCAGGACCGGCGTCCCACATCGTCGGCACCGGGCTGGTGAAGACGGGCTCCCCGGAGTCGTCGGCCGCGACGAAGCCGCCGTCGGCCGCCTCCAGCTCGATCCCCTCGGACGTCTCGACGTCGAACGTCAGCTCCGCCAGCGCGGGGTGCGCGGCTGCCTCCGGGGACTCCACGCGCAGGACCTCGGAGAACCCGGTCGCGTCCTCGTTGACCGTGACCACCAGGTCCACACCCGGAAGCACCTGCGCGTAGGTCACCTGCGACCCCTCCACGCCCGGGACCGGCAGGTCGAACGGCGCGTCGAACACCACCTCGTGCCCGTCGCGCTCGATCCGCGCCAACGGCGCACCGTCCGACCCGTCGGAGAACGTCATCGGGGTCACCGCCGAGGCGACCACCAGACCCCCGTCACCCTCGACGACGGACGGATCGACCGGAGCCCACTCCCCCGACACGTCCGTGCGCACCGCCGCGATCGACGTGTCCACCCGCATCGACCCGTCCGGCAACGCGAAGGTGGTCGCCCACTCGCTCCGCGCGTCCAGGACCTCGACCTCACGGTCGCACGCCACTGCGGCCACCGCCGCCGCCGCGGCGTCCGGGGCACGCTCGACGCAGTCGACCGGCAACAGAGTCGGCGATGACGGCGCCATCCCCGGTTCGGTCATCTCGGCTGCGGCACTGGCGGGGATGCCACACGACAGAACCAGGACAACACCGAGGGGAGCGACCCACAAGCCCGTCCTCGATCGATCACTCTGCGTCACGCCGGTCACATCCTTTGGTGTATGCCAGACCGCTCGATCAAGCTCTTCATAGAAAACACATCTCACGCTCGCCGCGAGACGCTCTTCGAGACATATCTCACCTGCGCTGGGCTCCGCGACGCCTGCGGGCGTGACATCGCCCGTGCAGCCATCATTCGAGATTTCTGAGCGCTCTTTCGGCGGCCTTCCGCACCCAACTCCGTGAGTCCGACGACATGCGCTCCAAGCCCGACCTGGCACGCGGCACCTTGAATTTTGTGAGCGCCTTCACAGCATGGCCGTTAACGTCGGCGTCGTCAAGGAGTTCAATGAGGATGTCGGGAGCCTCGGGACGCTTGGACCGCGCCATTCCAAGGACGACCATCTCGCGGCTCCGCCCGTACGAATCATCCTTGACGATGTCTGCCAACTGATCGAAGTAGCGGTCGTCCCACACGACTTCCAGCGCGTTTCCTATAGTCCATCGCAAGCCCAGTTCGCGCGGATCATCTACGTCTCGAAAAAGTCTGATGAGGGGCTCCGTCGCGGCCGGACGCGCCCACGGGACAGTGAGGGCCCGTACGATCTCCTCGGTCCGCTTCCCGTCTTCCAGAGCCGCACTGAGCGATTCGACAAGAATCGGAACAGCCTTCGTGTACTTGACACCAGAACGCCGCAGCTCTGCCAACGACTGGACGTCGTACCCCGCATCCCGGACCTTCTCCAAAAGTGCATCCATCTGGCGCACACTATCACCGGCCAGGACAAGTCACGGTAGCCCTCGGATCAGATTGATCGTGCCGTTATCGACCGCCTCCTGCAGCGGCCCACTCAGCCTCGTTCCCGCCCGAACCGTGAGGTCGAAGCGGAGGCCTTTCTCCCCCGCATAGGCAGCAAAGTCTCGAAGCTGGCGCGTATAGCTCAGTCGTGACACGTTCTTCACCTCGCCGATCGCGATCTCGCTCAACGAGTCAGGGATCCGATACGCCGCCGTTCCTGACGCCGACGGGATTCGCTCCGTGTTCTTGACGATGCCTGCGGCTTCCTCGCCAGCACGCCCATCGGCTCGAACATTCTCCATTCGGGACGCGGCGCTCTCACCACAGTTGTGCACAAGGACCGGCGACTCTCCGACGTAGTACGTGTGGAGCTCGTCGACCGTGAGGTTGTAGGCGGTGAGGTCGGCGGTGTAGGAGATCGCGGAGACGATCGCAACGGCGGCGCCGGCCGAGAGGACCGTTTGCCCTGCCTTGAGGTCGACCGCGTCAGCGAACCTCCGCCTCGTGGCATCCCAGAACGGGTGGCGGTCCGTCGCGTGGAGCGTCACGCCGTTGGCGAGGGTGAGCTCGACCATCCGATGGTCGCCCGAGTTCCGGATCAGGCGCGTGACCGGACGGTTGCCGGTCACGCCGGTGGCAGGGTCGGTGGCGATGACCAGGTCATCCAGCTTGACGTCCTTGATCGGCTTCTTGCCACCGTCGGCCATCAGGACGAGGGTTCCGGCCGTGAAGCTGTTGGGCGCACAGCTCGGCGCATCAGCCTTGCCTGCTTGCGGCTCGGCTTTCGACGCGGCGTTCGTGTTCGGCTTCGCCGCCGGCGGTACCGCGTTCGGTTTCGACCCGGACTGCGTCACGTTCGACGCGCGGTTGGTCACCGCCGTGGTAGGTCGCCTGGTGGCTCCCCTGAGAGCGTTGCCCGCAGCCGTCGCCGCCCTCTGCACGCCCGGGATCTTCATCACCAGACGCCCGGCCACCCCGCCCGCGGCCGCGGTGAGACCGCCGATCGCGGTGTCTCGCGCGAGCGACCGCCACGAGAACTTCTGGGTCTTCTGGACCTTCGCCTTCCACAGGTTCGTGGCGGCGGACCCGGCGGCGCCGCCGAGCGCCATGCAGCCGATGCTGCCGGCGCCACCGGTCGCCGCGAGGCAGCCGGCAGTGACGATCGAGCCGACGGCGAAGCCGACGATCTCGCCCTGGTACCGCTTGACGAACCCGCCGACCTTGCCGAAGCCCTTCTTGACGCCCTTCCAGATCGAGCCCCACGACCGCAGGCCCGTCGGGTCCCAGAAGGTCATCGGGTTGTTCTCGGCGTACGTGTACGCCGCCCACTGCTGCGGCTGGCCCATGTCCATCACCGGGTCGACGGAGATGAACCTGCCGATCGCGGCGTCGTAGTACCGCGCCCCGACCTGGGTGAGCCCGGTGGTGTCGGTCGGCTTGTCGAGGAAGCCGTGGTCACCGGGCCACGTGGGCGCCGCCCCGCCGCGCGGGTTGCCGTACGGGTCCATGCGCCGGGCGGTGACGACGTGCGTCTCGTTCGCGATCGACAGGCTCGCGGTCTGGTGCGGGTCGTTGACCAGGCTCGTGACGTCCTTGTAGTCCGGCCCGGTGCGCACGGCGACGGTGTTGCCGCCGAAGGCGTAGTAGCGCACCGCCTTGACCGCACCGGTCGCCACCGTGAGGTTGAGCTCCTGCCCACCCGGCAGGTAGACGGTGGTCACGCCGTCCTGGCGCCGGATCAGCCGGTCACCCTCGGGCGTGTAGACGTACGAGCCCGCGGAGTTCACGCCCGACTCGGTGACCGTCGACAGGCGGCCGTCGGCGTCCCACGTCAGCGTCTGCGACGCCTTGCCCGCACGGTTGCGGGTGGTGGTGTTGCCGGCGGCGTCGTAGCCGTAGCTGCTGGTCGTCGTGCCCGTCGGGCCCGTCGCCGTCACCTTGGTGACGCCGTGCGGGCGCGGCTGGCCGGGTGCCGGGTACGTGTACGCGTAGGTCGTCGTGCCGACGGCGGTGTTCTGCACCTCGCTGGTGCGGTTGCCGACGGTGTCGAACCCGTACTCGTGCCAGTACGGCGCGGGGCCACCCAGCCTGGCGATGCTCGGTGCGGCGGTGCAGCTCGCGTTGGCGGGCGTCCACGCACGGTTCAGGCGCTGCAGACCGTCGTAGCCGTAGCACTGGGCGTCGGCGGGCTTGCCGGTCGGCCGGTCGACGACGGACGTCGGGTTGCCCGCGTCGTCGTACGCGTAGGTGATGTCCTGGTCGTAACCGTCGACGCCCTCGCGCTGCGTCCACGTCTTGGCCAGACGCCGCGTGCCCGTCTCGTAGGAGTAGTTGACGAAGTCGACGAACGTGTTGCCGACGCTGTAGCGCAGCAGCTCGCCGTAGACGTCGTACAGCGACCCCGACACGTACGTGCCGTGGTTGCCGCTGCCACCCATCCACTCCGGCACGGACAGGTCGTCGAAGAACGTCTCGACCCGCTCGGCCTCCAGCCCGCCCGCGGCGGGCAGGGTGACGGCCTTGACCTGGCCGTCGACCGCGTACTCGTACGACGTGGTGTACGTGCCGGCGACGGCGCCCTCGACCGACGGGATCGTGACCTTCTGGCCGAGCGGCTGGTACGCGTCGTCGTAGCCGGTGACGGCCGTGGTGTATGCGGCGCCGGAGACGTGCCGCGTCGACGACGTCAGCTGGCCCTTCGCGAGCGTGTCGTACACCCACGACGCCTGCACCGTGCCGGTCGCCGAGCCGAGGCGCTGCTCGACCGGACGTCCCAGCAGGTCACGGACCACCACGGACGTCACGCCGCGCGCGTCGGTGGTCGAGACGACCTGGTCCGCCACGTCGTACGTCGTGCTCGACGCACCCTTGTCGGGGTCGGTCGTGGCGATCTGCCGGCCGCGCACGTCGTACGTGTACGTCCAGCGGTTGCCCGCGGCGTCCTGGACCGCCGTGCGTCGCCCGGCCCGGTCGTACTCGAACGTCGCGGCGGTGTACGCACCGGCCGGACCCGACCCGGTGTACTGGCGCAGCTCGACGAGCTGCCCCCGCGCGTCGGTGATCGACGTCTCCGGCACCGTGCCCGCCGGCGGGTCGACGCTGACGCGGTCGCCCTCGTACGTCGTCGTCGTGCGCCAGCGCTCCTGCTCGCCGACGTCGAAGATCTCCGCCGTGGTGCGGCCCGCGCCGTCGTACAGGTAGCGGGTGCGCGAGGGCACGGCGACCGTGGACCGCACCAGCGTCGAGCTCGGCGCCCCGGTGGTGAACCACGGGCCGTTCTCGTACGCCACGAGGCCGCGGCTGTCGTACGCCGTGTCCGTGATGATGCGGCCGGTCGTGCCGCGCGCGGCGGACACCGACTGCGTCTGACGCGGGCGCAGCATGCCGTCGTACAGCTCGACGGTCGCCTGGTAGCCGCCGCGGGCCGTCAGGGACCTGGTGGTCACCGTGTTGGGACCGGTCGCGGACACCGTGTACGCGAACGTCATGTTCGCGGTCGACGTCAACGGGCGCTCCGGCAGCCACACGGCCGTGGTGCGACCGAGCGCGTCGACCGTCGCCGTGGTGACCTTGCCGTTCGGGTCGGTCTGCTTGGTGGGCGTGCCCCACGCGGGGTGGACGACGGTCGACGTCGTCAAGGCGGTCCTCGGCCCCGAGCCGTCCGGGTCGGGCGTCGTCTGCGACACGCCCGTGACGGGACCGCCGGTGGCCGGGGTGTACGCGGTGGTCGAGGTGCGACCGAGCGCGTCCGTCGAGGTCAGCGCCCGGCCGTGCACGTCGTGCGTGACCGTGGAGGTCGTCTGGTAGGTCGGCGTCGAGCCGTTCCACCCCGACAGGCTCTGCGACGACGTCAGCAGACCGCGCGTGGGGGCGACCCCGACGGCCTGGCCGTCGTACGCCGCCCGCGAGTCACTGATGACGTCCGCGGGGCGCGCGGGCGTCGCACCGCAGCCCACGGCCACGACCTCGGTGCGCAGCGACGTCGCCACGATGTACGCGGCGGTGTTGCGGACGTACTCGATGCGCGTGCAGCGGTCGTCGTCGGCACGGGCGACGTCGCCCTGGTCGTCGACCTGCGTCGGCAGCCCGTAGGTGCCGTCGTAGGTGGTCGCGATGCGGGTCGTGCGCCGGCCGCCGGGCAGCGCGGGGGCCGCCGTGCGCTCCTCGACCGCACCGACGCCGATGAACGTCGCCTTCAGACCGTCCGCACCGGTGGCCGTCGGCGCCGACACCCACGGCGTGTTCAGCGTGCCGGTGATCTCCGCGCCGCCGACGCCGTCGTACGTGACCTCCTCGCGGACGAACCCGTTGAGCCGGTCGTCGTCCGGGATGCCGTCGACCAGCACGCTGCGGGTGCCGCCCGCCGCCAGCTTGTCGCCGTGCATGCCGCGGAAGTACCGCGTGCGGGACATGGAGCGCTGCGCCGTCGAGGCACCCGTGACCACGTCGACCGTGGCGTACCCGCGGAACTCGTTCCACGTGCGCTCCGCGACCGGGACCAGCGGGTTGTCGTCGAACCGCCACGCCGCGTCACCGTGGTACGTGTACGCCGTCTGGACCGACAGGCTGCCGTCGTCGTTCGGGTTCTCCACGACGGACGCCACGAGGTACTTGTGGAAGTACTCGACGATCGGGCCGCCGGTCCCCACGGGCTGCCAGCGCACCGGGAAGCACCGGCGGGTGTTGGAGTCCGGCGACGCGGGCAGGCTCGCGGTCGTGCAGTCCCGCGGCGTGTAGTTGACCGACACCCGCGAGCCCGTCTCGCTGTCGATCGCGTTGATGCGGTACCGGTTCATCGGCGGCCCGGCGTCACCGAGGGTGTCCACGCGGTTGGCCATCTGCGTGCCGTAGAAGCGCACGTCCGGCAGCGTGATGGCGGTGCCGACGACGCCCTGGTGACCGATCCGGTCCAGCCACAGGGCCTTGTCCGTCGAGTCGCCGGGGTCCGGGAACGCGTGCATGAGCGTCCACACGTCGACCGACTGGTACGTCGAGCCCGAGCGCACCTTGGTGGTGACGCCCGTCAGCCGCTTGCGCGTGAAGAAGGACGGCGAGGTGACCGACGGGCACGACGTCGTGGAGGCGCAGATGAGGTCGGCCGGCACGTCCGGCCACGAGGACGCCGTCGAGGCCGTGAGGCCCGACTCGGCGCAGGTGACGCCCGAGGTCGGCAGGCACCGCTCGGCGACCGTGAAGTCGACGCGCTGGGGGGCCGGCGTGGACGCCTCGGTGCCCGCCCGCTGGCCGTACTCGATGGACGTCGGGTAGCCGCCGCGGACGTAGGACGAGACGCCCTCGCCGAGGTTCCGCGCGTAGTTGTTCGTCTCCTTCGCGTACGTCGTCGTCAGCGAGTTGCCCGACGTGTCGACGATGTACTCGAGGTTCCAGCGCCACGTCTGGTGGCACACCGACGCCCCGAACGTCGCCGCGTAGCAGGGCTCACCGGGGTGGTTGCCGTAGACCGGCACCGACCACGCCGAGTTCGTCGCCGTCGTGTCGCTCGCCGACCGCTGCCCGCGCCCGAAGAAGTACTGGGTGCCGTCGGTCGTCGTGACCTTCCAGTACTCCTTGTCGTTGTCGTCGTTGAAGCCGCCCGTGAGCCGCTCGACGCGCGTGCCGTCGTCCTCCTTGAGCCGCCAGGCGCCCGTCGCGGCGTCCTTGACGAGCTCGCTGGAGTGGCCCGCCAGGGCGAGCGTCGCGTTGTCGGACTGCCAGCACAGGTCACCCGTCACGCGGTTCGCGTTGTTGGCGGCGCCGGCCCGGTCCTGCGCGCAGGAGACGTACTTGCGCTCGACGAACCCCGTCGCCATGTCCCAGCCCTCGCCGATCCACGACGCCTGGTTGTTGGTGGAGGCGACCTTGCCGTCCACCGCGCTGGACGAGTACGAGAGCGACAGGGCCGGCTCCGGACCTCCCACGGCCGGCGGGACGCGCAGCGGGTAGGACCAGCTGAAGGTGCCCGTCTGGCCCGAGACCTGCCACGACGAGGACGGCGCCAGCGGGGTCGCCCCGAACGAGCCGGCGCTCCCTCCCGCAGCGGCCGACAGCGCCATGACACCGGCGGACGTGGGCACGACGGCGGTGACCGTGCGGGCGGTCGTGTCGTTGCGCGACTCGAGCGGGGTCTGCTGACGGCACTCCGCGCTTTCCGGGGTGGTCAGTGCGCAGTCGGGAAGGGTGACGAGCTGCAGACGCGCGGACCAGGCGCCGCCGTACGCCTGGGCGAACGCCGTGTAGTCGACCTCGACCTCGAGCGGCGCGTCGGTGCCGTCCGGGTCCGCGCCCGGCGGGGGAACCGCGTCGGGCGTGGCCTCGGGCGTCGCCGTCTGCTCGGGCACCGGTGCGGCCGTGGGTGCCTCGGACGTCTCCGGCGCGGGTGCCGCTGGGGTGGACGGTCCGGGCGTGGTCGTCGGGCCCGTCCCGGTCGCGTCCGGCGCGGGGGACGCCTCGGCGTCCGGTGTCGGCTGGTTCACCGACACGAACGCTGCCCGCACCACCCCGTCCGTGGTGACGGACGTACCTGCGTCGGTCACGGACGCACCGGTCACCTCGGCGTCCGCTCCCGCCGGTGCGGCACCCAGCCGCAGCAGGAGCCCGTCGACGCCGGCGGCGGTCGCGTCGCCGCGGCTGAGCACCTCGACCGGGATCTGCGCGGGGGCGGCCGCGCCGCCGTCCACACCCTGACGGCCTAGCCGCACGACGGGTGAGCCGGCGCTGTCGCCCGAGCGCTCGGCGGCACCGGCACCCTCGGGTGCGACGGCCTCGACGCCCGACCACGCCTCGGGGAACTGGGGCGCCTTCGCCCGCGAGAGGAGCATCGACCCGAGCACCGGCTTGAGCGCGGCGGGGACGTTGCGGGTCTTCAGCGCCTCGGTCGCGTCGTCCCGTTCGGGTGCGAGCCGTTCGGCGCGCTCACGCAGCTCTTCCACGCTCGGACGGGTGTCGGCGGCCCGCGCCTCGGGCGTCGGAGCGACCAGACCGAGCGTCACGACCAGTGCCGCGGCTACCCCCGCGACGGTGGCCCGTCGCGCCATGACCTGCATCGACGCACGCCGAAGGCGGACACCAGCCACGTTGAGCCCCCCTGCTCGAACGGGCACGGCGCCCGGTTGCGCAAAAGGTAGCGGGCCGGACACAGGGGTGAGGGGGTTCTGTGAATTCGCTGTGACTGGACGGCCGCGATTCCCCCGGGAGAGTGAACCGCGCGACTCTGCCGCGGGGCGCGGAGCGGCCCCAAGCGGCACCGACCGGCGGCGGGCCCGGCCGGGGTGGGTGGGGCGCGCGCAGCACGCGGCGTGCAGCCGTGCCGCCGACGGGCTCACCGCGCGAAGCGCTTCACCCCGTGCGCCTCACCGGGTCGCCCGGTACGAAGGTCACAGCCGCCACCCGGCCGGCGCCCACCCGTCGAAGGGACCTGCGCGTGCGAGCCCTGCGTGCCACCGTCGCCCTGACCGCGCTCGCGACCTGCGTGGCGGTGCTGCCCGCCGCCGCGGCGTCCGCCGCCGACCTGGCGGACACCGTCCACACCGCGGGCCGGGTGACGGAGTCCGTCGGCACCTGGCAGCACGCCTGGCCGGGCGTCTACTTCGAAGGGCGGTTCCGGGGCACGGGGGTCGGGATCGTCCTCGACGACGCCACGGGCGACTACGACGTCGCGATCGACGGCCGCACGGTGGCCACGCTCGTCGCGCCCGGGCGCGTCACGCACGTGGTCGACGGGCTGAGCGCGGGCGAGCACACCGTCCGCGTCGTCAAGCGCTCGGAGGCACCGTGGGCCGTCAGCCGGTTCGGCGGGTTCGTGCCCGTCGGCGGCAGCACGATCCTGCCCGCACCGGCACCGCGGGACCTGCAGATCGAGCTCGTCGGGGACTCGTACACGGTCGGGTACGGCAACACGTCGACGAGCCGCGAGTGCACGTCCGCCCAGCTCACGCGCACCACCAACGCCGACCTGGGCTTCGGTGCCCTGACCGCCCGCGCGCTGGGCGCGGACTACCAGGTCAACGCCTTCTCCGGCCGCGGCATGGTCCGCAACTACGGCGGCAGCGACGCGGGCACCAGCTACCGCACGCACTACGACCGCGTCCTGCCGACGGACCCCTCGACCGCGAGCGGCCCGGCCGCCGGGTGGGACCCCGACGTCGTCGTGATCGGCCTGGGCATCAACGACTTCTCGACCCCGGTCGGCAGCGGCGAGCAGTGGACCACGGCGTCCCTCCGCGAGGCGTGGGTCGACGCGTACGACGGGTTCCTCGACACGCTCCGCGCGCGCTACGGGGACGACGCGTACCTCGTCGTGACGGGCACGTACGTCCACACCGGCACCGACCTGCCGGACCTCGCCCAGCGGGTGGTCGCCGAGCGCAACGCCGCCGGGGACGACCGCGTCCGCTACTGGTACTACGGCAACGAGGGCCTCGACTACGGCGGCTGCGACTGGCACCCGTCGGCG
>Ga0233385_1001252_pt1 | contig 10694 bp, 3 predicted proteins | sample ElkDunMinimDraft_16_FD_191543 | JGI IMG/M metagenome (GOLD analysis project Ga0233385, IMG submission 191543) | Fecal eukaryotic communites from dung pellets of Tule Elk in California, USA - Elk Dung G36 | ecosystem: Host-associated > Mammals > Digestive system > Large intestine > Fecal | place... | reverse complement strand
TCATTGCCGGCCTCGAACGGCCGACCCAGGGTGCGATCTTCTTCGGCGACGAGGACGCCTCGCAAAAGTCCGTGCAGGAGCGCAATGTCGGCTTCGTCTTCCAGCATTACGCGCTGTTCCGCCATATGACCGTCGCCGACAATATCGGCTTCGGCCTCAAGGTCAGGCCGGGCGCCACGCGTCCCGCCAAGGCCGAGATCCAGCGCAGGGCCTCGGAGCTGCTCGACCTCGTCCAGCTTTCCGGCCTGGAGAAGCGCTATCCGGCGCAGCTTTCCGGCGGCCAGCGCCAGCGCGTCGCGCTTGCCCGCGCGCTCGCCATCGAGCCGAGGGTGCTGCTCCTCGACGAGCCCTTCGGCGCGCTCGACGCGCAGGTCCGCCGCGAGCTTCGCCGCTGGCTGCGCGACATCCACGACGCCACCGGCCACACCACCGTGTTCGTCACCCACGACCAGGAGGAGGCGCTGGAGCTTGCCGACCGCGTCGTCGTCATGAGCCAGGGCCAGATCGAGCAGATCGGCACCGCCGACGACATCTACGACACGCCGAACTCGCCCTTCGTCTACGGTTTCATCGGCGAGTCGAGCTCGCTGCCGGTCAAGGTCGACAACGGCGAATTGTGGATCGCCGACCGCACCATCGGCCTTGCCGCGCCCGATGCGCCGAACGGCGACGCCACGCTGTTCTTCCGCCCGCAGGACGTGGAGCTGCTGGACGGTTGCGGAGGCTGCATCGCCGGCACCGTCGCGGCCACGCGCCGCGTCGCCGGCACGCGCCGGGTCGAACTCGAGATCGGCGGCGAGCGCCAGCGCGTCGAGATCGAGCTGCCGGTCGGCCACGCGGCGGCGCAGCAGAGCCGTGTCGCCTTCCGTCCCCGCCGCTACAAGGTCTTTCCAGCGCAGCCCTCGTGATCGAAGCCCCATCGCTGCCCCTCGCGCGAGAGGGGCAGCACGGCGGCCGGAGAGGGGTGGCCGCGATCCCGGCGAGTGCTATGTGAGTGGTGGCAGCGCCGGCATTTCCGGCCGGAGATGCATATGCCCGTATCAGACGACTTCCGTCCGTCCCTCGCGCACGCCGCCCTCGGCGGCGATTTTTTCGACGAGGTCGAGCCGGCGAAGTTCCCCGGGCACATCCTGCGCTTCCGCAACCAGCGCTGGGCCGAGCGCGTCGGCCTGGGTTCGCTTTCCGACGCCGAATGGCTCGACCATTTCTCCCGCTTCAAGCCGCTGCCCGGCGGCTATCCGACTCCTCTGGCGCTGCGCTATCACGGCCACCAGTTCCGCGTGTACAATCCCGAGCTCGGCGACGGCCGCGGCTTCCTGTTCGCGCAGTTGCACGACCTCGAGGACGGCCGGCTGCTCGACCTCGCCACCAAGGGCAGCGGCCGCACACCCTGGTCGCGCACCGCCGACGGCCGGCTGACGCTGAAGGGCGGCGTGCGCGAAATCCTCGCCACGGAGATGCTGGAGGCGCTCGGCGTCGACACCTCGAAGACGTTCAGCCTGGTCGAGACCGGCGAAGAGTTGATGCGCGGCGACGAGCCCTCGCCGACGCGCTCCTCCGTGCTTGTACGGCTCAGCCATTCGCACATCCGCATCGGCAGCTTCCAGCGCCTGCTCTACCTCGACGAACACCAGAACATCGGCAGGCTGCTCGACTACACGATCCGCACCTACATGCCTGACCTCTGGCGCGAGGATGCCGGCGAACGCGCGCTGGCCTTCCTCGAAGAAGTCTGCCGCCACGTGGCGATCACGGGTGCTGGCTGGATGCTCGCCGGCTTCGTGCACGGCGTGCTCAACACCGACAACATCAACGTGACGGGCGAAAGCTTCGACTACGGGCCCTGGCGTTTCCTTCCGGTCCTCGACCCCGCCTTCACCGCCGCCTATTTCGACCAGACCGGCCTCTACGCCTATGGCCGCCAGCCGGACACGCTGCTCTGGAACCTGACGCGGCTCGCCGAATGCCTGCTGCCGCTCGCCGACAAGTCGAAGCTGGAGGACGTGCTGCGCGGCTTCGAGCCGCATTTCCAGCGTGCCTTCAACGCCGCGATGCTGCGCCGGCTCGGCCTCGCGCCATCAGGCGAGGAGGCGGGCATCGCGCTGGCGCGCTCGGTGTGGAAGTTCCTGATCGATACGAAGATGCCGTTCGAGCAGTTCTTCTTCGACTGGTATGGCGGCAGGGCGAGCGAGCAGCGCGCAGCGGCGAGCCCTGCAGCCGATTTCTACGCTGCGGAAAGCTTCGAGCCGGTCTTCGCCACCATCGCCGCCCATGGAACCGCGCCCGGCGCCCGCCTCGACCACGCCTATTTCGCGCGGGCAAAACCGTGCACCATGCTGATCGACGAGGTCGAGGCGCTCTGGGCGCCGATCGCCGATGGCGACGACTGGTCGGCCTTGAATGCGAAGCTGGCCGATATCGTCGTGATGCGCGAGGCGTACGGGATCAGGCCGTAGCCTAGCCCTGCCGCTCCGCTCGCCTTGCCGCGATCTGGCGCATCGCCATCACCCGCCGCCGGTAAATTTCGGTGCGCATCGCCGCCAGATGCAGCATGAGGAACAAGAGCGTGAAGCCGAATGCCGTCACCATCAGCGGCACGAGCATTGTCGCGTCGATCGTCGGTCCGTCGATCCGGAACACCGAGGCCGGCTGGTGCAGCGTGTTCCACCAGTCGACCGAGAATTTGATGATCGGGATGTTGACGAAGCCGACCAGCGTGATCACGGCCGCCGCGCGCGCCGATTTCGACGGATCGTCGATGGCGCGGGTCAGCGCCAGTATGCCGAGATACATGAGGAAGAGCACGAAGACCGAGGTCAGCCGGGCATCCCACACCCACCAGGTGCCCCACATGGGCTTTCCCCAGATCGAGCCGGTGGCGAGCGTCAATACGGCGAACACGGCGCCGATCGGCGCCGCCGCCTTCAGCGCCACGTCGGCCAGCGGATGCCGCCATACCAGCGTGCCGATGGCCGAGAGCGCCATCATCGAATAGCAGAGCATGGAAAGCCACGCGAAGGGCACGTGGATATACATGATCCTGACCGTACTGCCCTGCTGGTAATCCTCGGGCGCGGCAAAGCCGAGATAGAGCCCCGCGGCGAGCACGACGAAGCTCAGCCCCGCGAGCCACGGCAGCACGCGGTCGGCCAGCGCCAGGAATCGCGTAGGATTGGCGAGGTCGGAAAGGCGAAGCGTGCTCTGGCTCGTGTCGCTCATGGCCGTTTACATAGCCTTGGGAAGGCCCGACGGCAATCGCGCCAAGCGCCGCAGCCGGTGTTGCGTGCAAGACAAATGGCCGGACTTCAGCCCGGCCATTGCAATCGTCAATCTCTCCGCAAGCGGTCCCGCTTTCAGGCGGCTTCTTCCACCGCGATGCGGGAAAGGCGCCGCACTTCCTCGTCGGTGAGCAGGCCACCTGCGCGAAGCAGCGCGGCGAAGCGGCCGTTCCTGGCCGAAAGCTCGGCGAACCCTCCGGTTTCGACGACGCGGCCATTGTCGAGGAAGACGACGAGGTCGGCGTCGCGCACCGTCGTCAGCCTGTGGGCGATGATGAACGTGGTTCGGTGCGCGCGCAGGCGGTCGATCGCTTCCTTGACGCGCACCTCCGTCTCGACGTCCAGCGCGCTGGTCGCCTCGTCGAGCACCAGAATAGGCGCATCCTTCAGGATCGCGCGGGCGATCGCGATGCGCTGGCGCTCGCCGCCCGAAAGCTGACTGCCGCGCTCGCCGGCCGGGGTGTCGTAACCATCGGTCTTCGCAAGGATGAAATCGTGCGCGGCGGCGGCCTCTGCCGCGGCGTGGACCTCGTTGTTCACCGCGCCGGCGCGGCCGATGCGGATGTTCTCCTTGATCGAGCGGTTGAACAGCCCGGCATCCTGGAACACGGTGGCGATCTGCTGGCGCAGCGACTTCCTGGTCACGCCGGCGATGTCGACGCCGTCGATCAGGATGCGTCCCTGCTGGGGCGAATGCACCCGCTGCAACAGGTTGATGAGCGTCGTCTTGCCCGAGCCGGTCGGCCCGACGATGGCGATCGTCTGGCCTGCCTTGACGTCGAAGGAGACGTCGGCGACGCCCTGGCCAGAATTCGGGAAGCGGAAGGTGACGTCCTCGAAGCGGACATGGCCCTTGACTTGATCCAGTTCGCGCAGGCCGGCCGGCTCGCGGGTCGCCGCCGCGTCGTCCTCGAGCTTGTAGAATTCCTCGAGCTTCACCTTCGCGTCGAACACCTGGTTCACGAAGTTGGAGACCTGCTCCAGCTTGCTGATGAGAAGGGTCGCGAAGCCGGTGAAGGCGACGATGTCGCCGATCCTGAGCTCGCCGCGCGAGACGAGCAGCGCGCCGATGAGCAGCACCACCATCATCGAGATGGTCGACGACAGCCGGTGCAGGGCGCTGGCCAGTGCCCACCAGTCGAGCACCGGGTTCTGCGCCGCGAGCAGCGCCCGTACATGGTTGCGCAGCGCCTCCGCCTCGTGGCCGATGCGGTTGTAACTCTGCAGCACGGCTACGTTGCCGACGGAATCGCTCACATGGTCGAAGACCTTGTGGTAGTGCCGCTCGACCGACTTCTGGCCCTCGCTGGTCTTGCGCATGACGAGCCGGCCGATGACGACATAGAGCGCGCCGAGCATCAGCAGCACCATCGACATGCGGATGTCGAGCGTCAGCGCGGTGGGGACGAGAAGCACCAGCGCGACGAAGGTCGACAGGTGCTGGCGCATGAATTCGAGCCACAGCGAGGACAGCGCGTCGATCGCGCGCAGCATGGTGTGCAGCGTGTTCGAGGTACCCCGCTCATGGTGCCAGGCAAGCGGCAAGGTGATGACGCGCTCGAAGGACTCCGTCAGAACCCCTGCCCTGCGCGCATGGGCAAGCCGGTCGGCGCCGCGCGCAACCAGGACGAAGGCTACGATGTTGAAGGCCCCGAGCCCGGCCCAGAGCGCCAGGGTGGGAACGAGATCCCCCTTGTCGGAGATTGCATCGATGATACGGCCGAACAGGATCGGCTCGGCGATGGTGACCATGGCCAGGACGATGTTCGCACCGCATATAAGCGCTACGCGTCGCCTGTCCTCACCAAGATACCGGAGAGCTCTCCAGTAAACCTCGAACAATGACACAATTACCTCGTCATCCAAAAATTGTGCGGCGCACCATAAGAGAAGTCGTACTTGCAGTCGGGACGCATTACAATGCGCTCCTAGTACGTCGGTTCCCTTCAGCCGAACAACAAACGGCAACCACGTGTAACGTCCCGTGATCTCGTAACGGATTGAGATTTAAGCAAAAAAGGGCAGCCTTGCGGCAAAAAAAAGGCGATGGCGTCCGATTTTGTGATAAATTTCACTTTCCTTATTTGCCGACGAATACTGAAACCGCTACTTCGCCTGCCTGTTTGAGCTCGATCTCCGATCCGGGTCGCCGCACGCCGTCGACCTCGATCGACGGCTCGGCGCCTTCTTCGCGCCGCACTTCGATCCGGTAGACCGCGTTGGAAAGTCGCAGCGTTGCCTTGAAACCCGCCCAGTGGCTGGGCAGCGCCGGCTTCACCGAAAGGCGGTTCCCCTCCTTGCGCAGGCCGAGGATGCTCTCGACGGCTGCCCGATACATCCATCCCGCCGAGCCCGTATACCAGGTCCAGCCGCCGCGCCCGCCCTTGTCGGACGAGGCATAGACGTCCGCCGCCACGACGTAGGGCTCCGTCCGGTAGCGTTCGGCCGCTTCCTCGTCCAGGGCGTGGTTTACCGGATTGAGCATGGAGTAGCATTGGTAGGCCTCGTCGGCCTTGCCCATCTCCGCCAGCGCGATGACGAACCAGGTGGCGGCGTGCGTATACTGGCCGCCATTCTCGCGCACCCCCGGCGGGTAGCTCTTGATGTAGCCGGGCTCCTTCGGCGTGTCGTGGAAGGGAGGCGTGAACAGCTTGATGAGCTTGAGTTCGTCGTCGACCAGGAACCTCCTCGCCGCCTCCATGGCGGTCAGGGAGCGCGCCGGATCGCCGGCGCCGGAGATCACGCTCCACGACTGGGCGATCGAGTCTATCCTGCACTCGTCGGAATCGCGCGAGCCGAGAGGCGTACCGTCGTCGTAGCTGCCGCGCCGGTACCATTCGCCGTCCCACGCCGCGTTCTCCAGCGCCTGTTTCAGGCGGTGGGCGTGCTTTTCCCAGGCCTTGGCGCGCTTGGCTTCGCCTTGCGCCTTGGCAATGGGGGCGAAGTTCCCGAGCGTCTTCAGGAGGAACCAGCCGAGCCAAACGCTCTCACCCTTGCCCTCCGCGCCGACGCGGTTCATGCCGTCGTTCCAGTCGCCGCCGAGGATCAGCGGCAGGCCGTTTGCGCCGGTCCGCTTCACGGCGAGGTCGAGCGCGCGCACGCAATGCTCGTAGATACTGGCCGTCTTCTCCGTCACCTCGGGCGTGAAGAAGGCGTCGTGCTGGCCGGGCTGCAGCGCCTCGCCTTCAATGTAGGGCACCTGCTCGGCGAGGATGCTGTCGTCGCCGGTGACACGGATGAAGCGGTGCACGGCATAAGCGAGCCACACCACGTCGTCGGAGATGATGGTGCGCACGCCTGCCCCGGTGCGCGGCAGCCACCAGTGCTGCACGTCGCCTTCCTGGAACTGCCGACGCGCGGCGTTGAGTATCTGGTCGCGCGCCAGCTGCGGATCGTGCAGCAGCAGCGCCAGCGTGTCCTGCAGCTGGTCGCGGAAGCCGAACGCGCCGCTCGCCTGGTAGAAGGCCGAACGCGCGCGAATGCGGCAGGCGAGGCTCTGGTAGGGCAGCCAGTAGTTGACCATGGCGTCGAACGCCGCGTCCGGGGTCTCGACCTCGACCGTTTCGAGGAAGCCGCGCCAATCCTTGTCGGTCTCGGCAAGGCGCTCGGCAAAATCCTTCGCCAGGTGCTTCTCGACCAGCGCGCTCGCCTCGGCTGCCGAGCCGGCATCGCCAAGCAGCCAGATCAGCGTGATCTCGCCGCCGGCCGGCAGGTCGACGTCGCGCGCCATCGCCGCGCAGGGATCGTTGCCGGCCTCGACCTTGCCCGAAAGCGTGGCGCCCGCCGCCACCGCCTTCGGCAGCTCGACGGTTCCGTCGCGGCCAATGAATTCCTGGCGGTCGGCGGTCACCGATTGCGCAGCGCCGTCGCTCGCGAGGAACGCCGTGCGATCGGCGAAATCGAGGCTGTAGGGATTGCGGGCGAGAAGCGCGCCGGTCTTGGCGTCGAGCGCGGGCACGATCGTGGGCGCCGACCCGGACCGGTTGTTGCCGAGCACCCACTCGGCATAGGCATAGACCCTCAGCCGCGCCGGGACGGGCCCGCCGTTGCGGATGGTCAGCCGCGACACCTTCACCGGGTCTGCCGGGTCGACGAGCTGCGTCAGCTCCAGCGTCAGCGCGCCGCGCTTCGCCGTGAAGCTCGAGAACCCTTGTCCGTGCCGGGCCTCGTAGCTCGTCGCGCCGTCGGGTGCGACCGCGGCGAAGGGCGAGAAGGTCCGGCCGCCCAGAAGGTCATGGACGTAGAACGCCTCGCCCGGCCGGTTGGTGACCGGGTCGTTCGTCCATGGCGTCAGCTGGAAATCGCGGCTGTTGCGGCTCCAGGTGAAGGAAGCGCCCTCGGCGGACGTGTGGAAGCCGAACGCCTTGTTGGAAATGACGTTGATCCAGGGATGCGGGGTCGCCTGTCCGGGACCGAGCCGCACCACATAGTCGCGTCCGTCCCGGTCGAATCCGCCGAAGCCGTTCCAGAACTGAAGGCCCTCTCCGCTGCGGGGAGCCGTGACGGGGACGGGCAGGAGTGCGGAGGCCGGCGGCTTGTCGGAGATCTCCGCCTCCTCCACTTCGGCGAGCTTCACCGCATCGCGGGCGGCGAGAGCGGCCGCCTCGGCGCGCTCGATCTGGTCGAAGAGGCGGCCGTTGCGCGTATGCAGCACGACGCGCGCCACCGCGAGCAGCGTCCGGTAGGAGCCGTCGTCCATCAGGTCGCGGCGCACCGCGAAGATATGCTGGCGGGGGCCGAGCTCCTTGCCCCGCGACCGGCTGTTCTCGCAGAGCTGCTCGATCGCCTGCTGCAGGTCCTGCACGTAGGACGACGCCTGCTCGTTGACGATGACGAGATCGGCGACCAGCCCTCTGGTGCGCAGATATTCCTGGTAGCGGAGCGCGACCGCCACCATCTCGAGATCGGCGACGTCGCCGATCCTCAGCGCGACGATCGGGAAATCGCCGGAAATGCTCATCGGCCACAGCGCCGACTGGCGGCCGAGGCCGGATGCGATCGCGTCGGCCGGCTGGCGCAGGTACGGATCGGGATAGATCACATAGGACGCGAGCCGCTGGACGTTGGCGGCGTCGGCAAGGCTCATGCCGATGTGCCGGGTCTGCACCTGGCTGCGCGTCCAGGCAAGCATCGCCTGGCGCTGGAACCCCTCGGGATGATCGAGCTTGCCGATCGCCGTCTCGACTTCTGCACGGTTGGCGCCGACCACGGTCCAGAAGGTCAGCGACACCTTCTTGTTCGGCCGCACGCGCACCCGGCGGCGAAGCGCCATCACCGGGTCGAGGGTGAAGCCGGCCGTGCCGGAAAGCCGCGCTTCCGGATCGAAGGCCGCCGGGTCGGCGATCGAGCGCCCGCGTCCGATGAAGGCGCGGCGGTCGGTTTCGGCCTCCGGGTCGCGCACGCCGGTCGTATCGGTGACGAAATGCGCCGCCGCAATGTCCGGGTCGCCCGGCGAACGCTTGCGCCGCTCGGCGAAGATGGCGTTGCGCGCGTCGGAGATCTCGGTCTCGACGAACATCTTGGAAAAGGCCGGATGCGCGTTGTCGTCCGCCGCCGGCGCCAGCACCAGCTCGGCGAAGGAGGTTATCTCGATCAGCCGATCGCTTGCGCCGTCGTTGATGATGGTCACCCGGCGCGCCTCGCCGTCGGCCTCCGAGACGACGATGCATTCGACCTCGGTCCTCAGCGTCCCGACCACCTTGACGAAGGTCGCCTTGTCGTCGCTGAGAAGCGTCTCGCAGGTTTCGCCCGGCGCCCTCTTCGGCTGCGATGTCGCCGACCACCACTCGTTGGTCGAGGTGTCGCGCAGGAAGATGTAGCTGCCCAGCCGGTCCTCGGTCGGGTCGGCCTGCCAGCGCGTCACCGCCATGTCACCCCAGCGGCTGTATCCGGAACCGGTCGCCGTCACCATCACGGAATAGCGGCCGTTGGACATCAGGCTGGTCGAACGCAGCGCTCGGGCCGGATTGAGCACCACCCGCGTGTCCGAGCTCTGCTCGACCACCACGCCCTTGACCCGCTCGTCGGCCTCGGTGCGGACCGTCGCCACCGGGATGTCGCGCGGCGCCTTTTCCTGCAGCAGCAGTTCCGCCGCCTCGATCACCGGGTCGCTGTGGAAGCGGTCGCGCATGCGGCCCTCGAACACGGCGTTCGCCACCGCCACGATCGACATGCCCGAATGGTGGGCCATGTAGTTGTAGACGACCTGGTGGTCGGTGCCTTCCGGCACGCGTGCCGGCGTGAAGTCCACAGCGTCGTGATAGCCGTAGCGGCCGAGCGCGCCGATCGCCTTCAGGCGCTGCAGGTTTTCCACGGACTCGCGCGGCATGAACTGCGCCGCGAGCACGGTCGCATAGGGCGCCACCACCGTGTTCTGCCCCAGCCCGCGCTTCAGGCCGAGGCCCGGCACGCCGAAATTGGTGTACTGGTAGGTCAGCTCGGGGTCGCGCGCGTTGTAGGCGGCCTCCGATATGCCCCACGGGATGCGCTTCTGCCGCCCGTACTGCATCTGCCGCTTGATGATCAGGTGGCTGGTCTGGTTTAGGATGCCGCCTTCCGGCTCCTTCATCACAAGCGGCGGCATCAGGTACTCGAACATCGAGCCCGACCATGACATCAGAGCGCCGCGGAAGCCGATCTCGACGATCGGCCGCCCGAGCCGGAACCAGTGCTCGGTCGGCAGGTCGCCCTTGGCGATGCCGAACAGGCTGGTCAGCCGCGCCTCCGAGGCGAGCAGGTCGTAGCAGGCCTCGTCGAGCTGGTGCTGCTCGACGCGGTAGCCGATCGACAAGAGCTTGCGCTCGTTGCGCATCAGGAAGGAGAAGTCCATCTCGAAGGCGAACTGCCGGCAGCGCTGGCTGAGCGAAAGCAGCTTGGCCCGCAGCGAGGCGACCGCCTGGTCGTCGCTGTGGGCGTCCTGCACATGCGCCTCGCAGGTCGCGGCCAGCCGCGTCGCCCAGTCGGCGAGCACGGCGCTGCGCGCCGATTTCGCCTCCGTGTCGATGGCGACGGCGAGCTTGCGCACCTCGCTCGCCTGCACCGTCAGGTTGATGGTGCGGATCGACGCCATCTCGGGCTGGTTCTTGATCGTCTCGACCGCGCGGCGCATGCCGACCACGCGGTCGAGCAGCCTCTGCCTGAGAGGCCTGAGCTGCCGCCTGTCGTCGGGCAGCTCGGCCAGGCTCTCGTCGAGGATCGTGACGCAGTCGAGTATGCCGTCGAAATCGCCCTGCAGGTGCACCGAGGGCGCTTCGGCCCATTCCGCGCAGGCGGCGGACACGGCGACCAGATGGCCGGCGAGGTTGCCGCTGTCGACTGCCGATACGTAGAGCGGATAGAGCGGCCTGAGCGCAGTCGTTTCGTACCAGTTGTAGAGATGGCCGCGATGGCGCTCCATCTTCTCCAGCGTCGACATCG
>Ga0233385_1001246_pt1 | contig 10726 bp, 8 predicted proteins | sample ElkDunMinimDraft_16_FD_191543 | JGI IMG/M metagenome (GOLD analysis project Ga0233385, IMG submission 191543) | Fecal eukaryotic communites from dung pellets of Tule Elk in California, USA - Elk Dung G36 | ecosystem: Host-associated > Mammals > Digestive system > Large intestine > Fecal | place... | reverse complement strand
GGTCGTGCCATGCTTCTTCGAATCGCTCTCCAGCGCGGCGAGCTGGTCCTCGAATATCTGGCGCGTGTCCGCCAGCAGCCGACCGATCAATGTCGACTTGCCGTCGTCCACGGAACCGCAGGTCAGGAACCGCAGGAGCGACTTGCGTTCCTGCACTGCGAGGTAATCGCGTACGTTGTCCACTGCCTCGATGCTCTCGGCCATGATGTGGCGCATGGTCAGAAATACCCTTCGCGCTTCTTCTTTTCCATGGAGCCGGCCTCGTCGCGGTCTATGAGGCGGCCCTGTCGCTCCGAGGTGCGGGCGGTGAGCATCTCGCTGACGATGCCCTCCAGGCTGTCGGCGTCCGAATCGATGGCGCCGGTCAGCGGGTAGCAGCCGAGCGTCCGGAATCGTACCAACCGGTTTTCGACCGTCTCGCCGGGCCTGAGCCTCATGCGCTCGTCGTCGCGCATGATGAGCATGCCGTCACGCTCCACCACCGGCCGCCGCTTCGCGAAATAGAGCGGAACGATCGGAATCTCTTCCTGCAGGATGTACTGCCAGATATCGAGCTCGGTCCAGTTGGACAGCGGGAAGACCCGTATCGATTCCCCCGGCGCGACGCGGGTGTTGTAGATCTTCCACATCTCCGGCCGCTGATGCTTCGGGTCCCAGGCGTGCTGCGCGTTGCGGAAGGAGAAGATGCGCTCCTTTGCCCGCGACTTCTCCTCGTCGCGCCGCGCGCCGCCGAAGGCGGCGTCGAAGCCGTATTTGTCGAGAGCCTGGCGCAGACCGACCGTCTTCATCACATGCGTGTGCACGTTGGAGCCGTGGTCGAACGGATTGATGTCGTCTCGCACGCCGTCCTCGTTGATGTGCACGAGGAGATCGAAGCCAAGCTTCTTCGCCATGGCGTCCCGGAATTCTATCATCTCCCGGAACTTCCAGGTCGTATCGACATGAAGGAAGGGAAATGGCGGCTTGGCCGGATAGAACGCCTTCATCGCGAGGTGAAGCAGGACGGAGGAATCCTTGCCGACCGAATAAAGCATCACCGGCTTGGCGAAGGACGCAGCGACCTCGCGGAATATGTGGATAGCCTCGGCCTCTAGACGGTCGAGATGGGTCAATCTGGCTAGCATGGAAGGCCTTTAAAGCACCCTGGCGGAGCTGACGCATCGTCAGCCTCAACACCATGATCGGCGGATATTCTCACATATACCCGATTTCTCAAGCGGACGCTGACTAAAGATCGGCGCTTGGCCACCGGGAATTTGCGCGCATGCAATACTGGCTGGAATGCTGTTCCTCAATGCACGACATTTCTGCGCCAATAATTGGCGCGGTGTTTGGTACACACTCGGCACGGCTGGGGTGGCGAGGACTGTCGTCATCGTCTATCGTCTTGACGCGGGCTAACGAACCATCGGTCATCTTCGGCCACGGACCGCTCCGGAATGCAGAACATAAAAACCGAGAAAAAAAACATTCCGCTTCCACGCTGGTTCTCGGATTGGTTGTTCGCCCATGGCGATCGTCGCAGCCAATTCTATACTTATGTCTGTTTTGCCAGCGCGCCGATCCTAGGCTCTGTCATGACCATTGCCGTCATCCTGGGCGGCATCGGCGCCATACTGGAAATCCTGAAAGGGGTGGTACCTTTCAGCCGCGATCGCTTCATGCTTTACGCGACGGCGGCGATCTATCTTTATTGCGCATCCTATCTCGTGGCGCTGGTTGCGAATCCGATGCCGGATTTGGAGGCGGCGGCGCCAGCGCTGCTCCTGCTCCTGTTCCCATTCCTCTACTCCAGCTGGTGCCTGTCGAAGAAGGAAACAATCGCGCGGACCGTGATCACCGCAAGCATGATCGCGTGTTACGGCGCGCTGGTGCTCGCCATCATCCAGTTCCACGGCTACGCCATACGGGCAGAGGGCGGCGCGGGCAACGCGATCGTTTTCGCGACGGTGACGGCCCTGGCGGCGACCGTTGCGCTTGCCGGCGCCTTCATCCGTGAAGGGCGGGCGGCAGTGCCGCTCTTCGGTGCCTTTTGCGCCGGCAGCATCGCCGTCCTTTATTCCGGATCGCGCATCACATGGCTGGCGCTTTTCCTGTCGGCCGCAGCGGTCTTGTGGATCTACCGCGAGCGCCGACATGCCTGGGGCTCGGCGATCGCCGTGTTCTGCGCGGCATTGGCGGTCGGCGCGATCGCCTTCGCCGGAGCACAGGTCATCCCGTCCCGGGTGGAGGCGCTCATCAGTGACTGGCAGCAGATCAGCGAGCGTGGAGACTACGATTCCTCGCTCGGCCGACGGGCCGAGCTCTGGGAGATCGGCATCGCGGCTGTCAGGGAAAAGCCGATACTCGGGCATGGTCCCCAGTCGACGAAGCCTCTCATCCGCGACGGCTTCGAGAAGATAGGGCTTGAGGACGTATACACCCATCTGCACAACGGTTTCCTCAACGCCTGGGTGGAGGCAGGCATTGTCGGCATGCTGTCGGTTGTCGGGATCTTCGTCGTCGCCGCCTGGCTTGCGATAAGGACGCTTGCGACAACTGCCACCCCAGACGCCAGATTGGGAGCGGTCATGTTGATCGCGCTGGTCACCACCTATGTCGTGAACGGCCAGGTCGGCATCCTGATCGGCCACGACATACTGGATGCGAACCTCATAACCTGGTTGGCGGTAGGGATCTATCTTGCAGCGGGGACCTCGATGCTCAAGGAAGACGCAAAAGCGCACTCAGCGTCTTCATAGCGCTCCGCCTCCAGGCCTGCTTGCCGAAGAGCGGGGATGACCCTCGCTCCGGCCACGCAGGGTCTGCCGCCAGCCGCGTTGCTGGCTGACGGCGAGAGCTGCCGGACGCGGATCGAAAGAGCCCGTTCACCGCAGTTCCGACACAAGCGGAACCGCTTGGCCGGAAACGGCGGAGGAATGGAGCGGAATCATAAATAGAGGCCGCCGGTGGCCGCAGAGCCTGCGCTGTTGCCCGGGAAGTAGCTCGCTCCCCCGCCCGCGGCATTGATCACCGAATTTGCCGAGACATCGTATCGCTTACCCGTTGCCGAACCGCTGTAGGCGTTGGCGCCGACATGCAGATTCCCCAGCAACGCAGCTTGCGCGAAGTTCACGATGGACGGTGTGCCGGTGATTGTGACAGTCTGGCCGTATATCTGGATCGTACCGCAGAGAGCAGCGCTCATGTGAGTGAAAGCGCCGCCCGTAATGGCGTAGTTTCCCTGCGCCAGAACGACGCCTCCGTATGCTGCGGTAACGTGGTGGATAACGGTGGTTCCGAAACGAATGTTTTCGAACCAGATCACACCGCCCAGGGCGTTAAGGCAACTCGCGTTGGCGCCGTTGGTGCCCAACTCGACGTCCTTGACCTTGACGCGGGTGCCAGCGAGCGCCAGAACGCAATCGGAATTCGGTGCATTGACGATGACGCTGCCGGGTTCGGCGGCATTACCCTGGATGATCAGATCATCGACATCGGCCTGGCCGACGGTGGCCGGCACGACGCCGCCCGCCGTGTAGGTCCCGTTCGCGAGCTGAATGGTGACGGTGAAGCCGTTGAAGTCGATCGTCGCAACCTTGTTCAAAGCCCCCTGCAGCGTGAGGAACGCTCCTCCTGCGGCGTTCGACAGACCGTCGTTGCCGTCATTGCCATCGGTGCGGACGTAGTAGGCGCGGTTGGTGGTGAGCCGTTCGCGGACATGTCTCTGTGCCACCACCTGGTTTTCATCGGAAAGCGGCAGGGCGGCGGGCAGGCTGACGCGGCCGGTCGCCCGGTCGACCTTCAGCGCGTCGGTCCAGGCCGCGCCGTCGGCCGAGACCTTGACGCTCCAGTCGTCGTCGCCGGCAAGCCCCAGCTCCGCCCGGCCCGAATAGCCGCTCTGGAAGACGAGCGTAGCAGAGCCGCCGGCCGCCGCCTTGTTGACCTTGACCCTGTGGTCGCCGGCCTCTTCGTCGAACAACGTCGCCGGACTCTTGACCGCCAGCCGGTTGGTCGCGTCAGCGACTGCATTGACGCCCACCAGCGGCGCCGGATTCACGCTATGGAGCGCCGCGTCGACCCATGCGGTTCCGTCAAAACCCATCAGACGGTTTTCGTCGGCGATCCAGGCCAGCCAACCGGCCTTCGGCGCCAGAAACGCCCAGGCGCCGTCCTGCCATGCGGCAACGCTGCCGTCCTTGCTCGTCCACGCACCGCTCCCCCCGACGGCTACGAGATAGCGGTCTCCATCGGCTGGTGATACGGGAGGGGCGGAGAGATCGCGGTCCACCACCGCGAGTTGAACCACCGAATCAAGCATCCTGATGGCTTCGTTGTGCGTCACATGCTTCTGGGCCTGCGAGGGCATGATGTAGGGAAGTTGGAGATTTGCAGACTGTTCCATGGCGGTTCCTTCGATCAATTCCGATCGCCTATCGTAAATCCGCCTCCGGACCCGTGGATAAAGTTGTGCGATTTTCCTTGCCGCAAACGACCGGTTGCCTTACCCGGGGCTTCGCTGCGGCATCCACCCGACGACATCACGCGCAAAACCTCGGCATGGCGTCGAAAGCCTGCCGTGACCGGCTTGCCACCGGTGCGTGTTATCTGCGAAGTTCGCGTTCTGCGGGTAGGGGGACAGCAACATGGCAAGCCAGAGCGGCTACTTCCCAGGCGGCTGGTCTTTATGCTGCGGTGAATGAATTGCGGGGACTTGTGGTGTGCGCCTTTCCCTCGACGCCGGCGTCGAAACGCGCTGCCGTTCGAATCAATATAGCCGGCGCTAATCGCCCCTGATGGACAACAATGCGCCCATTTTCAGACGACGCTCACCTTATAGCCCACCTATTTTGTGGTACTTATTTGGTATGCACATGACTAAATTGGATAAGACTTTTCGATGTTTCATTTAACAGGCCCATCCGCCGCAAAATTTCGATTGTGTTGCATTCGGATTACGGATTGAAGAATGGATATCGGGGGACGAATCTGGCCTAGAGGTTTTAGCCGTCGGATGTATAGGGATCTCGTCGGTCGTCGCATTGCGGAATTGCCGCGCGGCGCGAAGAAACTTCTGTTCGTATGCTTCGATGTCTTTGTCCTGCTCGCCGCGCTATGGCTAAGCTTTTCGTTTCGCCTGAACTCGTTCTTTTTTCCTAATCTCGAGCAGGCCCTCCTCATGCTTGCCGCGCCTGCGATCGCGCTGCCGATCTTTATCCGCATGGGGCTCTATCGTTCCGTGCTGCGCTACCTTCCGGAGCGGGCGATCTGGACCATCCTCAGCGCCGTCACCATAGCAACGCTGGCGTGGGTGAGTCTTGCCTTCCTCACGCAGATGACAGGCCTCGCCGGCGTGCCGCGCTCGGTCGCGCTGTTCTACTGGCTGATCGCGGGCGCCGTGATCGTCGGCAGCCGATTCGGCGCGAAGTGGGTGTTCTGGGCGCATCCACCGCCGCCTCCCGCCGCGCCGCGGACCTTGATCTACGGGACCGGAAATTCCGCGATGCAACTCGTAAACGCGCTGGTTTCCAGCCGCGAGCGGAACGTCATTGGCTTCATCAGCGACGATCGGGGCCTCGAAGGCATGGATATGCTGGGTCTGCGGGTGTACCCGAGCCTGGGCCTGGAGACGGTCGTCGCCAACTTCGGCATCGACGAGATCATCATGACCACGCCGGTGCCTACCGGCGCCGCCCAACGCGAACTGGTTGCACGCCTAAGTTCCCTGCCGATAAAGTTCAGGATCCTGCCTGCGATCGCCGACCTTGCCGCCGGCAAGTATTCGATCAGCGACGTCCGCGACATCGACATCGACGATCTGTTGCGGCGCTCGCCGGTGCCCGCCGATCCGGAGTTGATGCGCAGCGTCATAGACGGACACGTCATCTTGATAACCGGCGCGGCCGGCTCGATCGGTTCCGCGCTCAGTCGCACTGTGGCAAAGCTCAATCCGAAAAAACTCATCCTCATGGATTTCAACGAGCACGGGCTCTACGAGATCGGGCGCGAGCTCTCCGGCAAAGTTGGTTTCGAGGTCGTGCGCGTCCTTGGATCCGTTTGCGATGCGACGCTCGCAAGGCAGGTGCTCTGCGACAATCGCGTTGAAACCGTCTATCACTGCGCCGCCTTCAAGCACGTATCCATGGTCGAGACCAACTGCGTGGAGGGAGCCCGCAACAACGTGCTTGGAACCGCGACCATCGTCGAAGCGGCCTATGAGTGCGGCGTCAGGAACTTCATCCTCATCTCCTCCGACAAGGCCGTGCGCCCCAGCAGCGCCATGGGCGCGACGAAACGATGGTCGGAGCTCATCGTGCGTCACCACGGGACGCGCCAGCACAATCACGGCATCGAACGCAACTTCGCGTCGGTCCGCTTCGGCAATGTCATCGGCTCGAGCGGCTCCGTCGTTCCCCTCTTCAAGGAGCAGATCGCATCCGGCGGCCCGGTCACGCTGACGCATGAGGACATGACCCGCTACTTCATGTCGGTGCGCGAGGCGGCAGAGCTGATCATACAGGCGACCGCGCTGTCGAAATCCGGAGACGTGCTTCTGCTCGACATGGGCGAGCCTGTCCGGATCAAGGAACTCGCCGAAGCGATGATACGGCTCGCCGGCCGCTCCGTGCAGAACGCCAGCAACCCGGACGGCGACGTCGAGATCGTCACGATCGGCGCCCGCGAGGGCGAAAAGCTCCACGAGGAACTATTCTACGACGCCGCCGGGGTGACGCCGACGGCGCATCCCAAGATCCTGCGCGGCGGTCGCGCAAACGGTTCGGCTATTGACGTTCCGGCCAGGATCGCCAGTATCCGCGACCGGATCGAGGCGCGTGACGAGCCGGCCGTCCGGCAGATGCTGTTCGACCTACCATCGTGATAGCTTCACCCTTCTTGAGAAGGCAGGAAGCAGCAGCGTTGTCGAGCAGGACCCCAGGCAAGGTGGCGATATGGCTGGCGACGCGCAACGGCGCCGCCTTCCTCGACGAGCAGTTGCGCTCGCTCGAGGCGCAGACCCACTCGTCGATCGACATATGGGCGTCGGACGACTGTTCTACCGACGAGACACGGGCCATCCTTTCCCACTGGCAAATCCGCTGGACGAAAGGCACGTTCAGCATCTGCGCAGGGCCAGGCAGCGGCTTCGCCGAGAATTTCCGTTCCCTGATGGTGAATGAGGCGGCAGACGCGGATTTCTTCGCCTGCTGCGATCAGGACGATTTGTGGGAGCCGCACAAGCTGGAGACCGCGCTAGCCTGGATGGGCTCGGAGAACGGCATGCTGCCGCTGCTTTTCTGCTCACGCACGCTTACGATTTCGGAATCGGGGATGCCGATCGGGATGTCGCCGCTGTTCCGGCGAAAACCTTCCTTCCGCAACGCACTCGTGCAGAGCCTGGCCGGCGGCAACACGATGGTTCTGAACCGGGCCGCGCGCAACATCGTTGCGCAGGCGTCGCGCCGCACAGGCTTCGTCAGCCACGATTGGTGGATGTACCAACTGGTCACCGGGGCCGGCGGCGTCGTGCACTATTCGCCGGAACCGCTCGTGCGCTACCGCCAGCACACGCAAAACGTCGTCGGCGCCAACACCTCCTGGCTGGCGAGGATGGTGCGTTTGAAGCTCCTGTTCGGCGGGCGGTTTGTGGGCTGGAACGACCTGAATCTCGCCGCCCTCGAAAAAAATCGCGAGTTGCTCACTCCCGACGCGCGCGCCGCCATGGATCTCTTCGCCCAGGCGCGCGCAGGCACCGTGTTGACTGCGATGGCCAACCTGCGCCGGTCCGGCGTCTACAGGCAGACGCTGCAGGGCACGCTGGCCCTCTGGGCGGCGTGCGTGCTGGGGCTGATGTAGTCGTGACTCGCGCGTTCGACCTCGTTTTGTCGGTCCCGCTCGCCCTTGTCGCCTGCCCGCTCGTCGCGGCGGCCGCCATCTGGATAAGGCTGACTTCGCCCGGGCCCGTCCTCTTCGCGCAGCAGCGCGTGGGCCGGCATGAGAAGCCGTTCCGGTGCCTGAAGCTCAGGACCATGTACGAGGGCACGAAGTCGCTGCCCACACACGAGGTCGACGGGCAGGCCGTCACCAGCGCCGGGCGGGTCTTGCGCAGGCTGAAGCTCGACGAGTTGCCGCAGCTTTGGAACGTGATCACGGGTGAGATGAGCCTGGTCGGCCCGAGGCCTTGCCTGCCCACGCAGAAGGAGTTGATCGAGCACCGCCGCGTGCTCGGCGTCTACGAGCTGAAACCCGGCATCACCGGGCTTGCGCAGGTGGAAGGCATAGACATGTCGGACCCAAGGAGATGCGCCGAGAAGGACGCCGAGTATCTGCGCATCCGATCAGCAGGGCTCGATGTCAGTATCCTCATAGGGACCTTCATCGGCCGGCGGCCGTTGTGAGCGCCGTTGCGCGGCTGACTATCGCTTTTGTTTTCGGCACACTATGACTTCCGTGTACTCGCCTATGACGCCGTGGGTAGCATCGTCGAAGCGACAGACGCGCACATCCATCGGAACCCAGGTCGCTATGAGCTGGTGCAGATTGTAGCCCCAGTCCACGGTGACTATCGATCCATCCCCAATGGGGTTGCCGTGGATTTCCGGTTCCTTCAGATCGCGCCGCGTGCCGTCGGGTAACATGACGCAACGTCGCTCCATCGCCTGGACCTGATAGTTCCGAACGGGGAATGTGCAGATGTAGAGGCCGCCGGGCTTCAACGTGCGGTAAATTTCCTTGAAGGCTTGTTCCGGTTCGAACACATGCTCCATCACGTCCAGGCTGATTGTCAGGTCGAACTGCTCGTCCTTGAACGTCATTGCCTCAAGGTTTTCGTTGCGGAACACATCCCACACGATCTCGCCGGGCTGCCGGTCTGGAAAATACTGACTGGCGATATAACCGGGGGCATCCAATAGTTTTTTCGATATGCCCCTGGTTCGATCCGGAGAGCTTTCGTGGATGGCGAGGCTACGCCACTCGGGCCGCAACTCATTCAGTATCAAAGCAAGCGCCCGCTCCCTTGGGATGGATTGGCAACCGCTGCATTTCAGCATGTCGCGATACCATGAGCCCTCGGAAGAAAATGTGGCTGGCGCTTCACAGATGGGACAACGGCCGGAACGTTCGTAGGTCATTGGCTGCATTCTCTGGGACTGTCATCATCCAGACCGCGGCGCGGTCTGATCAAACATATTGTCATGGAGCTGGGAGTGTTCGCTATCGCAGCGTCAGGGCCAGCGGCCCTAGCGCGTGATTTGCTTGGCTGTGACAACCTGGCTGCCCTGGGTTGTGGGCGTGCTGAGTTTAACCGGGCCACGGCGGAACTCAAGAGACCACATCGGTGGGAGAACATATCAGCCTTGCCTGTGAGCGGGGACGGCACTTTCGCCTCCGTCGACCAATTGCTTCACCACAGTCCGGCAGGATTCCTGCCAGGCGGGCGGGCGCCATCCATAGATGTCGAGCAACCTTCCGCATGACAGCCGCGAATTCCGCGGCCGGGGCGCCTTTGTCGGATAGTCGGCCGTCGTGACGTCTTCGACATGCGCCGACGGGCCGCCCAGGCGAGCGCTCTCGTTGAACACCTGTCTCGCAAAGCCCGCCCAGCTGGCATCCCCCTGCCCCGCAAGATGGAAGACGCCGTATAGCTCCGTCCGCCTGTCGGACACGATGGTTTTCGCGATGCGCAGTATGCCCTCGGCGATTTCGGCGGCTGCCGTCGGGTTCCCCCACTGGTCGCCGACCACACGGACATGATCGCGCTGGCTTGCCAGAGCCAGCATCGTCTTGACGAAGTTCTTGCCGAATGGGCTGTAGACCCAGGCGGTGCGCAGGATGACATGGCGCGGATTGGCGGCAGCAACCACCTTCTCGCCCTCGAGCTTGCTGCGGCCGTAGACATTCCGCGGATCGGTCGCATCCGTCTCGGCATATGCATCCGGCTTGTTGCCTGAGAAGACATAGTCGGTGGAAAGGTGGATGATGGCTGCACCGGCCTCCGCGGCGGCGGCGGCCACGGCGCCAGCGCCCCTTGCATTGATGGCAAACGCCTCGTCCGGCTCGTCTTCGGCCTTGTCGACTGCGGTATGGGCGGCTGCCGAGACGACGACATCAGGCCTTGCCGCGAGGATCGCCGTCCGCGCGGTTTCCGGCTGCAGGAGATCGAATTGCGGCCGGCCTATCGCGAGGAACTCGACTTCAGGGTCGGCGGCCGCACGTTGCGCCAGGCTTCGCGCGACCTGCCCTTCCCGGCCGGTTACCAGAATCCTCACTGGATCGCCACGGCCGGCGAGCCCAGCCGCTCCCCGGCATAGCGGCCGTCGCGAATCGGCTTCCACCACCAGTCGTTGTCGAGATACCAGCGCACCGTCTTGGCAAGGCCGCTCTCGAAGGTCTCCGATGGCCGCCAGCCCAGTTCGCGGCGAATCTTCGACGCATCGATGGCATAGCGGCGGTCATGCCCCGGACGGTCGGAAACGAACGTGATCAGGTCGCGGTAGCTGCCGCCTCGCCTGGGCTTCATGCGATCGAGGGTCTCGCAGATCGTCTCCACCACCACGAGATTGCTGCGCTCCGAATTCCCGCCGACATTGTAGCTTTCGCCCGGCACCCCCTCGGTGGCGACCAGTTCCAGCGCGCGCGCATGATCGTCGACGAAGAGCCAGTCGCGCACGTTCGCCCCTGTGCCGTAGACCGGTATGGGTCTTTCGTGAAGCGCGTTCAGGATGGCCAGCGGAATGAGCTTTTCGGG
>Ga0233385_1001242_pt1 | contig 10750 bp, 11 predicted proteins | sample ElkDunMinimDraft_16_FD_191543 | JGI IMG/M metagenome (GOLD analysis project Ga0233385, IMG submission 191543) | Fecal eukaryotic communites from dung pellets of Tule Elk in California, USA - Elk Dung G36 | ecosystem: Host-associated > Mammals > Digestive system > Large intestine > Fecal | place... | reverse complement strand
GGTCCTCTTCGCCGATCCCAAGGCGCGCGTCGTCGGCGCGGCGCATGCCGGCTGGAAAGGCGCCTTCACCGGCGTGCTGGAGAACACGATCGCAACGATGGAAAGACTGGGTGCGCGGCGCGAAAGAATCGTCGCCGTGCTCGGCCCTTCGATCAGCGCGTCGAATTACGAGGTCGGCCCCGAATTCGTCGAACGGTTCGTCGACGCCGATGCCGCCAACGACCGATACTTCACGCCTTCGCCCCAGGCGGGCCACGCGATGTTCGATCTCAACCGCTATACGGTCGACCGGCTGGCCGCGGCCGGCGTGACGGCCGACGCGCTCTACCGCTGCACCTATGCCGAGGAAGACCTGTTTTATTCTTACCGCCGCGCCACCCACCGCTCCGAGGCGGATTACGGGCGCCATGTTTCAGCGATTGTCCTGGAGCGGATTTGATGGCTCTGCACTTTGAACGTTCCGAATTCGATGCCCGTCGCGACCGGCTGCTCGTCGAGATGGCCGAGAAGAAGCTCGATGCGGTTCTGCTCTTCGCCCAGGAGAGCATGTACTGGCTGACCGGCTACGACACGTTCGGCTTCTGCTTCTTCCAGTCGCTGGTGGTGAAGTCCGACGGCTCGATGGTGCTGCTCACCCGCTCGGCCGACCTGCGCCAGGCGCGCCACACCTCCATCATCGACAACATCGTGTTGTGGACCGACCGCGAGGGCGCCAATCCCGCTGTCGACCTGCGCAACCTGCTGAACGACCTCGACCTGCTGGGAAAACGCATCGGCGTCGAATACGACACGCACGGCCTCACCGCCTTTAACGGCCGCCGTCTCGACGAGCAGCTCCAGACGTTCGGCCAGATCGCCGATGCGTCGGGCATCGTCAGCCGTCTGCGCCTCTTCAAGAGCCCCGCCGAGATCGCCAAGGCCGAAAGGGCGGCCGCGCTCGCCGACGAGGCGCTCGACGCAGCACTTCCGCTGATCAGGCAGGGCGGCGACGAGGCGGCGATCCTGGCCGCCATGCAGGGCGCGATCTTCGCCGGCGGCGGCGACTATCCGGCCAACGAATTCATCATCGGCTCGGGTCCGGACGCGCTGCTCTGCCGCTACAAGGCCGGCCGCCGCAAGCTGACCAAGAACGACCAGCTCACGCTGGAGTGGGCCGGCGTCTTCCATCACTACCACGCAGCGATGATGCGCACGGTGCTGACCGGCAAGCCGACCAAGCGCCATCTGGAGCTCTTCGAAGCTGCGCGCGATGCGCTGCTGGCGGTGGAGAAGGCGATGACCCCGGGCAACACGTTCGGCGACGTCTTCGACGCCCACGCCCGCACCATGGAGGCGCACGGCCTGACCAAGCATCGGCTCAACGCCTGCGGCTATTCGCTCGGCGCCCGCTTCACGCCGTCCTGGATGGACATGCCGATGTTCTATCAGGGAAATGCCGAGCCGATCGCGCCGAACATGACGCTTTTTGCCCACATGATCATCATGGATTCGGAAACCGAGACCGCGATGACGCTGGGGCGCACCTACCTGACGACTGAATCGCAGCCGAAGCCGCTTTCCCGCCACGATCTCGACTTGATCGTGCAGTGACGATAGGAACGGTGTTGCCGGCTGAGCATCGGACTGAAAAGGGCGAAGCGGGTTTGGGGAAATCCGATGCTTGGGCGAGTATGAGTATCGCGTGACATGGAGACCGAAGGCATGAGGCGACTGCCTTTCCTGGCCGGATCGTTGCTTGCTGCGGTTGCCCTGTCCGCCTGCAGCAGCACCCAGGACGTATTGGAACCATCGGCGATCGCCGCCTCCCCGCCGGCGCCGGGAGCCCTGCAGGCCGAGAACGAGGCCGGCGCGGTTCCGGTGCAGAACGCCGCGGCCAACACCGCGCCGGCGCCAAGGCCAAGCATCGCAGCACGGACGAGGCTGCGCTTCGATCCGATCGTCGGCGCCACCGTCGACGTGGCTGCCCCCCTCACCGAACGGCTCGCCCAGCGTGCGCGGGCGCGCGGCATCTCGCTCGCCGGCAGCGCCGATCCTTCGACGACTCACATCCTCAAGGGCTATTTCTCGACCCTGACCGAAGGCGGACAGACGACCGTCATCTATGTCTGGGACGTCTACGACCCCTCGGGCAACCGGCTTCACCGCATAAACGGCCAGCAGAAGGCGCCAGCAGGCAGAGGCGAGGGCTGGGCTTCCGTTCCGCCCCAGACGATGCAGGCAATCGCCGATTCCAGCGTCGACCAGCTCGCCTCCTGGCTCGCCGGCAACGCCGGTTGACCTTCCGTGCGGAACCAATTCTTTGGATTAATTCACGCCTGCCGCTTGCAATGACGGCGCTTGCCGTTAAAAGCCCGATCATATTCAGGCGACGCTGCCGAGACGCTTCATGAAACTTTTCGCGGGCAATTCCAACCGGGTTCTGGCCGAAGGCGTCGCCCGCTATCTCAATATACCGATCGGAAAAGCCAGCGTCAGGCGCTTCGCCGACCAGGAGATTTTCGTCGAAATCCAGGAAAACGTTCGCGGCGAGGATGTCTTCATCCTGCAGTCGACCTCTTTCCCGACGAACGACCACCTGATGGAACTGCTGATCATGATCGATGCGTTCATGCGCTCCTCGGCGCGGCGCATCACCGCGGTGATTCCCTATTTCGGTTATGCGCGCCAGGACCGCCGCGCCTCGGGACGCACCCCGATCTCCGCCAAGCTGGTCGCCAACATGATTGCGCGCGCCGGCGCCAACCGCGTACTGACGCTGGACCTGCATGCCGGGCAGATCCAGGGCTTCTTCGACATCCCGACCGACAACCTCTTCTCAGTTCCGGTCATGTCCCGCGACGTGAAGACGAAATACAAGCAGCTCAACAACGTCATGGTCGTCTCGCCCGACGTCGGCGGCGTGGTACGCGCGCGGGCGCTGGCCAAGCGCATCGACGCCCAGCTCGCCATCGTCGACAAGCGCCGCGAGCGGCCGGGCGAATCCGAGGTGATGAACATCATCGGCGACGTCCATGGAAAGGACTGCCTGCTGATCGACGACATCGTCGATTCCGGCGGAACGCTCTGCAACGCGGCCGACGCCCTGCTTGCCAACGGCGCCACCAGCGTCACCGCCTACATCACCCACGGCGTGCTTTCCGGCGGCGCCATCGCCCGCATCACCAGTTCCAAGTTGCAGGAACTGGTCATCACCGACTCGATCCAGCCCACGTCCAGCGTCGATTCCGCACCCAACATCCGCGTCGTCTCCATCGCCGACCTGATCGGCGAGGCGATCTCGCGCACGGCGACCGAGGAATCCGTTTCCAGCCTGTTCGACTGATCCCTACCCGGGCGATTGGCGGGAACTGGCAGCAGGCTGCCGCTCGCTTCCGATACCGCCTTGAGCGGCCATCGGCACTGCCGCTAGCATCCGGCCGGATCCTTGTGGAGCGGCAATGATGTTCGGCCTGATCGGCAAGATGCGTGCGACACCCGGCAAGCGCGACGAGTTGGTGGAGATATTGCTGCAAGGCACAGGCTCGATGCCCGGTTGCCTGAACTACATCGTCGCCGCCGATCCCGAGGATGCCGACGCCGTCTGGATCACCGAAGTCTGGACCGACGAGGCAAGCCACCAGGCCTCGCTTTCCCTGCCGGATGTCCGGGCCGCGATCGCCAAAGCGCGCCCGATCCTCGCCGGCTTCGACAGCCAAACCCGCACCACGCCGCTCGGCGGGCTCGGGCTCTGATCCTCGCTCAGCGCAGCACCCCATCCAGCACAGGCAGGCCGATGATCGCAGCGCCGGCGATGAGCCCGTAGCAGATGCGCCGGAAGACGATCTCGTTGGTGAGGCTGAAGAGGCGGGCTCCGCTGAACAGCCCCAATGCGAAGGTGGGGCCGATGATGAGCGACAATTGGACCGTCTGCCAGGTGAGAATGCCGGCGACCAGATAGCTGGCGATCGACAGAAGGCTCGATATGGCGAAATAGAGCACGATGTTGGCGCGCACGGTCTGCGGGGTGAAGTTGCCGCCGAGCCAGTAGGCCACCACCGGCGGTCCGCCGACCTGCGCCGCGCCCGAAAACAGCCCGGAGGTCATCCCGACGGCCGCCGTCAGGCTGGCGTGCGGCCGGCCGTGGTAGCGCCAGCCCGACATCAGCAGTGCAAGAAGCGCAACGACGATGCCGACGATCCCCCAGCGGATCGTGGTGCCTTCCAGATGGGTAAGCAGATAGGTCCCGAGCGGCACGCCCACCGCCGCGCCCATGGCCATCACGCCCACATTCTGCCTGTCCGCGTTGCGCCAGGCCTTGGGGATCAGCCCCGGGGTAAGAACGACGTCGACGAACAGCAGCAGCGGAACCGCGAGCGTCGGCCCGACCACGGCGCTTGCGATGGGCACGAAGATCAGCGCGCCACCGAAGCCCGAAAAGCCGCGCGCAACCCCGGCGATCAGCGCGGCCAGGACAAGGACGAGCAGGCCGCTCCAGGAGATGTCGACGGAAAGGAATTGGTTCATGCTGCAGGCAGACCGTGAGCGCGCCGGGCGTATGTGATATACGCGCCCCGCAGGGCTGTGATCTGCCAGCATGGATTTGCCGCATGGCCAGCCCGCGAAACGCCTGCCTTGCACCGAAAGCCGCGTTCCGCTATAGGACCGCCACCCGCGTAGACACCCTTGGAGGCAACGCGGATGAGGGCCGCGGATTCCGCGGCTTTCGACATTTTCGGAACCCCGCTGCGGCGGTGTCTGGAAATGCTCCAGTAACCCGAAAGGAAAAGCCATGAGCCACGATACGTACGAGCTCAAGGCCGAAGCGCGCGAACAGGTCGGTAAGGGGTCCGCCCGTGCAGTTCGCCGCAATGGCCAGATACCAGCAGTCATCTACGGCGACAAGCAGCCACCCCTGGCGATCGCCCTGTCGTGGAAGGACGTCTACTACAAGATTCACGGCGGCGGCTTCCTGACCACGGTTGCCACGATCGACGTCGGCGGCAAGAAGATCCAGGTCCTGCCAAAGGACTTCCAGCTCGATCCGGTCAGCGACAGCCCGGTCCACGTCGACTTCCTGCGCGTCGGCAAGAACACCGAGGTCAACGTCAACGTCCCCGTGCACTTCGTCAACGAGGAAAAGTCGCCTGGCCTGAAGCGCGGCGGCGTGCTGAACATCGTCCGTCACGAGGTCGAGTTCCACTGCCCGGCCAACGCGATCCCGGAATTCATCACGGTCGATCTCACTGGCACCGATATCGGCGATTCGATCCACATCTCGGCGGTCAAGCTGCCGGCGGGCGTCAAGCCTGTCATCGCCGACCGCGACTTCACCATCGCCACCGTCGCCGGTTCGTCGGCGATGAAGCCGGAGGTCACCGAGGAGGCTGAAGCCGCGTCGGCTCCGGCCGCCGAGGGCGAGGCCGCCGAAGAGAAATAAGTTCGGGTCCGGAGGGCCGGGTCGATGCTGCTTTTTGCAGGTCTCGGCAATCCGGGTTCGAAATACGCCAACAACCGGCACAATGTCGGTTTCATGGCGGCGGACGCTATCGCCCGCCGCCATTCCTTTTCGCCGTGGACGAAAAAGTTCCAGGCCGAGATCGCCGAGGGAAGGATCGGCGGCGAGAAGGTCCTTCTCATCAAGCCGCAGACCTTCATGAACCTGTCCGGACAGGCCGTCGGCGAGGCGCTGCGCTTCTACAAGATCGAGCCTTCGGCCGTAACGGTCTTCTACGACGAGATCGAACTTCCGGCCGGCAAGGTCAGGGTCAAGAAAGGCGGCGGCGCCGCCGGCCATAACGGCATCCGCTCCCTCGACCAGCATATCGGCAAGGAATACCGGCGCGTACGCATCGGCGTCGGCCATCCCGGCAAGGACATGGTGCACGGCCATGTGCTCGGCGATTTCGCAAAAGCCGACAAGGAGTGGCTCGACGTACTGCTCGAGGCCATCGCCGACAATGCCGACTATGTCGCCATGGGCGACGACAACGGCTTCATGAACAAGATCACGCTGGCGCTGCGCGACAAGCTTCAGCCGACCGGCGAGGACGATCGCCCGCCGCCGAAGCCCAAGGCCAAGCCGCAGAGCCATATCCGCCAGGCGCGGCCTCAGAAGCCCGACATCAAGCTGCCCGAAACCGGCCCGATGGCCGCGATGCTGAAGAAGCTGCTTGGCAAGGAGTAGCTTCCCCGGCACGGCTTAGCGTATCCGGCGCTCAATTGAATATTTAACGCCGGTGCACTATATCACGAAAACACGAACCTCGTGTTTTCGGGCTACCTATGAAGAACATAACCATCTCGATGGATGACGATCTCGCGCAGCGTGCTCGAGTTGCCGCTGCTCGGGCGGGCAAGAGCGTCTCAAAATATCTGTCGGAAGCCGCACGGCAGAAGATCGACGCGGACGAGGCGGTCGCGGGTGAGCGCAACCTTCAGTTGGAAGCCTTGGAACGCATTCTGGCTATGCCCAAGTGGGACGTTACCGAGAATGGCCGGATGCCGACAGCTGAGGAGCGGAATGCCCGCCGCTAAGGTTTTTGTCGACACCAACGTATTGCTTTATGTCCATGACAAGAAGGTCGAGGAAAGATCAGGGGTGGCCTTGGCATGGATTTTCGCGCTGGCGGAAAGCCGTTCTATCTGCATCAACATGCAGGTTCTTAACGAACTTGCCTACGTTTTACTGCGAAAGCGCTGGTTGCCATCGGCGGAAGCGACTTTCCACGCTGTCGATCAGCTCGTCGCATGGGGCAATTATCCGCTTACCGGCGAAATCGTGTCAAAAGCACGCCGCCTTCACATCCGCTACGGCTGCTCTTGGTGGGACTGCCTACTCCTCGCATCTGCCCTCGAACTGGGTTGCACGCATTTCCTTTCCGAAGATTTGCAGGACGGCCAGCGCATCGACAGCTTGACGATCGTCGATCCTTTCGCCCATAGCCCTGAACAAATTCTGACTTCCCTATAGGACCGAAAAACCATGGGTTTCAAATGCGGCATCGTTGGGCTTCCCAACGTTGGCAAGTCCACGCTTTTCAACGCGCTGACGCGCACGGCCGCCGCGCAGGCCGCCAACTATCCGTTCTGCACCATCGAGCCGAACACCGGCGAGGTGGCCGTCCCCGATCCCAGGCTGAAGGAGATCGCGAGGATCGCCGGCTCGAAGGAGATCATCCCGACGCGCATCTCCTTCGTCGACATCGCCGGGCTGGTGCGCGGCGCCTCCAAGGGCGAAGGCCTCGGCAACCAGTTCCTCGCCAACATCCGCGAGGTCGACGCCATCGTGCATGTGCTGCGCTGCTTCGAGGATGACGACATCACCCATGTCGAGGGCCGCATCGACCCGGTTGCCGACGCCGAGACAGTCGAGACCGAGCTGATGCTGGCCGACCTCGACAGCCTCGAGCGGCGTATCATGAATGTGAGGAAGCGGGCGCAGGCGAAGGACAAGGAATCCATGACGGTTCTTCCGGTCATGGAGAAGGTTCTGGAACTCCTCCAGGCCGGCAAGCCGGCGCGCGTCATGCTGAAGGGCATCGCCGCCGAGGATCTGAAGATCCTTCAGGGCCTGAACCTGCTCACCTCGCACCCGGTCCTCTATGTCTGCAACGTCGCCGAGAAGGATGCCGCCACCGGCAACGATCACACCCGCGCCGTCGAGAAGATGGCGGAGGCTCAAGGGGCGCGCACCGTCGTCATCTCGGCCGCCATCGAGGCCGAGGTCGCCCAGCTTCCCGACGACGAGGAGCTGGAGTTCCTGGCGTCCATGGGGCTGAAGGAGCCTGGCCTCGATAAGCTCATCCGCGCCGGCTACGAGCTGCTCCACCTGATCACCTATTTCACCGCCGGCCCGAAGGAGACGCGCGCCTGGACCATCGAGCGCGGCACCAAGGCGCCGCAGGCGGCAGGTGTGATCCACACCGACTTCGAGCGCGGCTTCATCCGCGCCCAGACGATCGCCTACGACGACTTCGTCACGCTAGGCGGCGAGGTCGCAGCCAAGGAAGCCGGCAAGGCGCGCGATGAAGGCAAGGAATATGTCGTCCAGGACGGCGACATCCTACTCTTCAAGTTCAACACCTGACCGCCCGTCTGCGAGACGCACTTCCCGGTTGATGAAGCAGCTCCGGCGCCAAGGACAGCGCGCCGGATTGCCTGACGGCGTCTCAGAAAACACATTGTTTTCAGTGGCCTGAGCTTCATCTACGTAAGCCGGTTATTGCCGAAAAGCCATCGAAACAATGCTGTTACAGTTGCGACTGTTGTGACGGCATATTTGTTATACTAGCATGCTATACGCTGAGTTCATAAACTGAAGCACCTGACGGGGTAACGGGTGCCGGAATTGAAGTAGCGGAGGCAAAAATAGCCGACAAATCGGTCTGCTATTGAGTCCACACACCTCCTGCGCGGGCGATGGGGATAAACCCAAAGCATTGGGGCAAGCCTGATGCGAAAGTAGGAGTTCGTCATGTCCCTGAAACTCAAGACTGCGCCTAAGCCCAAGACTGCGTCCAAAGCCAAGACACCGGCCAGGAATGCCGCCAGCCTCGCCCTCACCATCGCCAAGCTGGAGGCGGCGAGCGTGGCCAACGCCGTGAAGACGACGCCTGGCCACGGCGTGGCCGGACGCCACCCCACCAGGGCGCTGCTCGACGCGCTATCGGGCCACAAGGACCCCGGCATGTTCGGCCGCATGTTCCCGACCCTGCCGCCGCTCGCGGTCAGCGACGCCAAGCTGCAGCCGCTTGCCGACGCAATGATCGACAGCAACGCCGGCGACCCGGCCGGCAACAATCCGAACATCCCGTCCGGGTTCACCTATTTCGGCCAGTTCGTCGATCACGACATCACGCTCGACCTCACCTCTCTTGGCGACAAGGAAAAGGATCCGCTCGGCATCCAGAACTTCCGCACGCCGAGCGTCGACCTGGACTCCGTCTACGGCCTGGGCCCCGACGGCAGCCCCCACCTCTATGCGCGCAATCCCGCAGCCGGAAACAAGCATGGGCCGAAGCTGTTGATCGGCAAGAACCTCAACACCGGCGAAGGCGACTTCCGCAACGACCTGCCGCGCAGCCCGGAGGGTTTCGCGTTGATCGGCGATCATCGCAACGACGAGAACCTTCTGGTGGCGCAGACGCATCTGGCGATGCTCAAGTTCCACAACGCCGTCTGCGACATGCTCTCCACCAGCACGAACCCGCCGCCCGACATCTTCGCCGAGGCGCGCCGGCTGGTCACCTGGCACTACCAGTGGATCGTCCTGCACGACTGGGTCGAGCGCCTGACCGAGAAGGGGATCGTCGCCAAAATCCTCAAGGAGGGCCGCAAGTTCTACCGCTTCAAGAAGGTACCCTACATGCCGGTGGAATTTTCGGCCGCCGCCTACCGTCTCGGGCACTCGATGGTCCGGGGTCGCTATACACACAACAAGGTTTTCAACACTCCGCAGCCGTTCGAGCTGTTCTTCCTCTTCAGCGGTCTTTCGGGCGACATCATCGGCGACCTGGCGGCTGGTGGGAGCGGCTTCCCGACTCTGCCCTCGAACTGGATCATCGACTGGCGGCGGTTCCACGAGCTCGGCAACAGCGGCGGAGCTCCCGTCACGATGCAGCCGTCGCGCAAGCTCGACCCGTATCTGGTCGCGTCCCTGCACAACCTGCCTGGCGGCGGCGGCAACCTCGCCTTCCGCAACCTGAAGCGCGGCGTCAATCTCGGCCTGCCCTCCGGCCAGGCGGTGGCGAAGCACATGAAGATCAAGAACCCGCTGACGACGGCCGAGATCATCTCCGACAGCAACGGCTCGACCGACGGCGCCGTCGCCAAGGCGCAGGGTCTCCATCTGGCGACCCCGCTCTGGTACTACATCCTCAAGGAGGCGAAGGTCCGCAACAATGGCGAGCGCCTCGGCCCGGTCGGCTCGACCATCATCTCCGAGGTGTTCGTCGGCCTCGTTCACGGCGATCAGAACTCGTTCATCTGGCAGGAGAAGAACTGGAAGCCCACCCTGCCCTCGGCGAAGGCAGGGACCTTTACCTTCGCCGACCTGCTGCGCTTCGTGAACGACATCAATCCCCTCGGCGATTGATGCCTTGACCATGTGAGCGGCGCGGCGGACGTCCTTGCGTCCGCCGCGCCGCTGCCGCCCAGGCATCCGGTCCCTCCCCTTGACGTTGCCCTCCACCGGGTCTAAGCGCCGCTGCGCCCACGACCGCAGCGTCTGCTCTGGTGGGAATAGGGAGAACCGGCGATGATCAAGGCTTTCGTCGCGGACAACGACCGCCTGCGCGCCATCGGCGATCTTGCAACCGACAAGGACCGGGTCGTCTGGATCGACCTCCTCGCCCCGACGAAGGAAGAGGAGGATTCCGTCGAGCGGTTGATCGGCGTCGGCATTCCCACCCGCGAGGAGATGGAGGAGATCGAGATCTCCTCGCGCCTCTACGTCGAGAACGGCGCCTATGTCATGACCGCGACGCTGCCGGCGCATGCCGATGGCGACCGGCCCGAGATGCTGCCGGTCACCTTCGTGCTCGCCGGCGACCGGCTGGTGACCATCCGCTATCACGAGCCGCGCGCCTTCCAGACCTTCCCCATGCGCGCCGAGAGGGCCGACACCGGCTGCGCTGGCGGCGACACCATCCTGGTCGCGCTGCTCGAAGCGATCGTCGACCGCCTGGCCGACGTGCTGGAGCGGGCAAGCCGGGAGGTCATCGCTGTCTCGCTCGACATCTTCGAATCCAAGGAGAAGAAGGTCTCCAAGCGC
>Ga0233385_1001240_pt1 | contig 10768 bp, 7 predicted proteins | sample ElkDunMinimDraft_16_FD_191543 | JGI IMG/M metagenome (GOLD analysis project Ga0233385, IMG submission 191543) | Fecal eukaryotic communites from dung pellets of Tule Elk in California, USA - Elk Dung G36 | ecosystem: Host-associated > Mammals > Digestive system > Large intestine > Fecal | place... | reverse complement strand
TAGGTAAAGATCAGCCCGACGCTGCTGCTGGACAGGTCGTCCGGATTGGTGCCTGGGTCGAACACCCATATGGCCGGCAGGATCAGCAGGCCCGCCAGGAAAGCAATCGAGGTATCCGCCACCGCTACCAGACGGCTGGAGGACACAATGTTCTCTTCCCTGGAAAAATAGGAGCCGTAGGTGATCATGATCCCCATTCCCAGCGACAGGGAGAAGAAGGCCTGGTTCAGCGCGGCACTGAATACGCCCGCGTTGAGCCGACTGAAGTCAGGGACCAGGTAGTAGCGCAGGCCGGCGCCAGCATTGTCCAGCATCATTACGAAGATCACCAGCCCCAGCAGCATGATCGCCAGAGTCGGCATCAGGATGCGCGCCTGCCGCTCGATGCCATTGCGCACGCCACTCAGGATGACCCAGAACACCACCAGTTGCAGCCCGGCCAGATAAATGAAAATAGACGGCGAGCTAACGGTGACGCCGAAAGTCTCCGGCTGTGCCAACCTCTCCAGGCCTCCAGTCAATGAAGCCAGCAGATACATGACGATCCATACCGTGAGCACGGTATAGAAGACCGAAATCATGAAAGGAGTCAGGATCGCGAGCCAGCCCGCCAACTTCCAGCGCAGGGCACCCCCCGACAGAGCCGAGAACGCGCCCACAGGGTTGCGCTGGGAAGCACGGCCCATGGCGATCTCCGCCATCATCACCGGCAGGCAGATCAGGACCACAAACAGGACGTATGCCACCAGGAATACCGCCCCGCCGTTCTTGGAGGCCATCACGGGAAATGCGACCAGATTGCCCAGACCGACGGCCGATCCCGCCGCCGCCAGAATGAAACCCAGCTTCGAGCTGAATTGTCCGCGCGCTTGTCCACCTTGTGTAGACATGAAAAACCCTTTTGTCTCAATCGCTTAGTTTGCTGATCCAGAAAACTTGAGGCGGATTCTAGCAGCGTGGGCGCTATGCACCAAGGGGAATACGGATATAATGCGCCGCTATGGCCAAACCACGAAAATCCAGTGTTGCCGACAATACCATTGCCCGCAACAAAAAAGCGCTCCACGACTATTTCATCGAAGACCGATTCGAGGCTGGTATGGTCCTGCTCGGTTGGGAGGTGAAAAGCATGCGGCAGAAGAAAGTCCAGCTCACCGACAGCTACGTCATGCTCAAGGATGGTGAAGCCTGGCTGCTGGGCTGCAATGTCGTGCCCCTCACTACCGCGAGCACCCACGTGGTCTGCGAGCCGGATCGTACCCGTAAACTATTGCTGCATGGTAAAGAGCTTGCCCGGCTGTTCGCCACCGTTCAGCAGAAAGGCTATACAGCGGTGGCGACGAAGCTCTACTGGAAGGGCCACATCATCAAGTGCGAGATCTCGCTGGCCAAGGGTAAGCAGGAGCACGACAAGCGCGCGGTGATAAAAGATCGCGAGTGGGCAATCGAGAAACAACGCGCGGTTCGTCACAACAACCGCTGAGACAACATCGCCCCGCCGGAGGTCGGTGCTCCAACGGGGCGACGGGATTCACGGCGGGAAAACCTTCCGACGATTCAACGCCTGGATTCAGCGCAGGTATTTCGCTCTCAGTACTGCGATGTCCTGCTCGTCCACGCCAAGCTCCTGCTCCGCGTAAGCTTCTACTGAACCCCACTCCTCCTCGATCTCTTCGAAGGCAAAGTGCAGGAAAGGCGTGCCGTCCTCCATATACAAGGGATTGGCAACCGGTTCTTCGTCGATTGCCCCCGCCTGCAGCATCATGGCAGCGAATGCATTGGTCTTGGCCTTTTCTGCCAGGTCCACGTTACCGCGTTCGATGACCGGCCTGCGGTACTGCGTGGAGAGCAGGTAGTCCTGCAGGATGACCTCGCGATCCACGCCCAGCAGGGTGAGGACGATGCCAGATGCAACGCCGGTGCGATCCTGTCCCGCCGAGCAGTTGAACATCACCGGGCCATCCTCGGTTAGTAAACTGTCGAACAGCAACGTCAGTTGTGGTTTCAGCATGGTGGGGAAATTGCGGTACATCAAATCCATCCGCGAAGCCATCTCCCGCATCTCCTCCATGGCTTCCGCATCCTCTCCTGCCAATGCCACGATACTGTAATCAACGTTCCTGTAATCGATGTCATCGGACTCACTGGCCCAACGGTTCGGGTAAAGATCCAGCTCCTCGGAAGAGCGCAGGTCGACGACCGCCTCAAAATCGAACTGATCCAGATAGGCGATATCGGCATCGGTCAGGCTGCTGGGGGCACCGGAGCGAAACAACAGTCCCTTGGCGACAGTCTTGCCATCCGTGCCGGTGTATCCGCCCAGGTCACGAAAGTTGGAACCGCCTTCCAGCGGCAGCAGCCTGTCGTAAGTATCGATGGGCGCATCGGCCAGTGCTTGAAAGCCCAGCATCGCAGTAGTGCTCAGCATCGCTGCGCCGAGTACGGCGCGTTTGAATTTTGTCATCCTGTTCATATTGATCTCCAGATTATCCTTGGTTAGAAACCCACGCGCAGCCCGAGCAGATAGCTGCGTCCGTAGCTCTCACGCTGGTTGACGGTGCCATTGCCCGCGTAGCGCAGATCCACTTCGTCGGTCAGGTTGTTGGCGTTCAGGTACACCGCCATGGAAACCCCATTGAAATCACGGGGCAGTTCATAGGAAATGGAGAGGTCAATGCGTTCCTGCTCTCCCCATACCTCATCCGGGTTCTCGATCGGCGAGATCCACTCGTCGCGATACTGATAGTTCAGGCGTGCGGACAAACCAAAGTTTTCATAGTAGATCGACGCGTTGTAGATCGAGTCGGAGGTGCCTGGCAGCTTGTAATTTTCACCCCGGATGCCCTCGAACTCGCTGTCCAGCAGAGTCAGGTTGGCACTGAGCCCTAACCCCTCCGGCATCACCGGAAACACATCAGAGAGGAACAGCACCGCATTCACCTCGAAACCGCTCAGCTTGCCCTCGCTGCCATTGACGGTACCGTTGTATTCCCACTGCTGCCCCGCTGCCGACGGCAGATAAAGCCCACCGTCGATCACGCTGGAGTCGGAATAAATCACGTTGTCGATGTCACGATGAAACAGGCCGGCAGACAGGATGCTGGCAGGCGCGAAGTACCACTCCAGGGAGGTATCAAGCCCAATGGTTTCTTCCGGCTCCAGAGTCGGGTTGCCGCCACTGACCGTCTGGTTGATGACATCGACAGAGGCGCTCGCACGCCACTCGTTGTAAGTGGGGCGACTGAGACCTGTGGTGCCGGAGACGCGCAGCTTGAGGTCTTCGCGAAGATCAAAGTTAAGGTGAACGCTGGGGAGGAAGTTATTGAAATCCTCGGATACCGAGATCGCCACACCATCGATGGTGCCTTCGCTGCGATAATCCGTCATCTCATTGCGAGCACCGAATACGACATTACCCCAGTTGTAGTCCAGAGTCGCCATGGCATATAGCGAAGTGATCTCTTCCTCGATCGCAATGCGCTCACTTTCACCTGGCACCGGGATGCTCCAGGCCGGCGAAGCCTCCCAGGCGTCGCGCAGGCCAGCGTTGTTGTAATAGGTGCCGCCCAGCGAGTTGGTGCTCTTGCTGTCCCAGCCCCTGCCCGTGTTGAAACTCTCGGCATTGATGCCGAAGTGTGCTGGTGAGGCACCGATGGCCGTAGTGCTGTAGCCACGGGCATCTCTGGCATCGTGCTGCACACCCAGCTTGACCACAGCCGAGGTGCCAAACAATTCCATTTCGCGTTCTGCGTCCAGCTTGAACTTATCGGCATCGTTGTCCAGCTCATCGGCAACGATCATTCCCATGTTCATCGTGTTGTAAGCCACCTGACCTGGGAGGATGTTATCGCGGGTGCCGATTGCGTGAAGTGTAGCCAGCGGATCCTCGATATCCGTCACATCGTAGCTGGCAGCCGCAAGGCCGATGTCGTAGGTAATGGGCAGGAACTGGCTACGCTCCGTTTCCGTTTGGTTGTAGCGGCCTTCAACGAACCAGCGCCCGAGCTGCATGTCCATCCCAAGCGTATTGGTGAAAGTTGAGTTACCGTACTCTCCGTCCTCCAGCATTCGATTCACTGTGCCGCCAGGAGAATAGCCGGTTGCACCGACTGTGCCGGGGAGCCCCACCACAAACTGATTGCGCTCTTCCAGATCCAGAAATTCGCTGTAAAGGGTGGAGAAGAACGCGCGCTGGAAGACACCATCGCCGCGCCATTCAAAAGTGCCGCCCCGCGCACTATCTTCGCGGGTCACCTTGTAGCTACGGAAATCCAGTTCGTTGACGATCACTTCACCGCTGACCGGGTCCATTTCCAGATCATATTCACGATTGTCCGTGATCTGATCGCGGCTGTTCTCAGAGAAGAAGCCAACGACACCGAATTGATCATTGGACCAGGACGCACGCAGGCCGCCCTTGTCGATACGACCGTCCCCCAGCCGCTGCTCGCCTCGACCGAGATCGGCATTGATCGCGAAGCCGTCCTGATCGAAGGGGTTATAGGTGTGGATATTGATGTGTCCAGCAATCGAGTCGCCCGGCATGCTGGGGAGGACCGCTTTGTTGGCCTCCACCCGGCTGGTGATTACGGAAGGAAAGCTGTCGAAACGCGGAATACGTCCGTTTTCCGCACCCGGTACATCAATACCATCGAAGGCGATGCTGGTATAGCGGAACGGTGCACCACGCAGGTTGATGAAGCGCGCCTGTCCCTGGTCGCGTTCAATGGCAAGCCCCGGCAGTCGACCGAGGGAGTCGGCGAGGTTCTGGTCCGGAAAACGGCCAATGGTATCTGCAGCAACAACGTCGGACATGTTCAGCGCATTGCGCTTGGCCTCAATGGCCGCCAGTTGGCTGTCACGAATGGGGCTGGCAGTTACTACGACTTCTTCAATTTCCGGTTGTTGCGCATGAGCCTGACCACCAGCAAGCAACAAGGCTATTGCAACCGCAAGGGGCTTGGGCTGGGTTAAAAAGGTAGTAGAGTGGGTGCGCATCAAGGACTGTCTCCTGCTGAAGGGTAAGTTCGTCGTTCTGTTTGCGCGAAAGGTAACCAACGCATGTGACAGGACAATGACGCCTGCAGAAGAGGTGGGTTTGATGTAATGGATTGGAGATTGAATGGGCTTGCAAGAAAGTATTTGAGCCCCCATATCCTGGTATGTGCTAAACTGCACACACTTTTGGGGGCGCTTTGGATTCGACGCCGGTATCAAACCCTAAGGTGCATGTCGAGAGGGTATAGACTCTCGTAAATCAATCTATGCAACTTAATAGTTGCCAACGACGATAGCTACGCTCTAGCAGCTTAGGCTGCTAGCGATCGCCCCGGGATGCCTGTAAACCGGTGTTTTGCGATTGTCATATAGAACAGGATCGCCAGCCTAGCGCGCCCAGCGCGAAGCAGCTAAAAGTACTGGGCTCGCCCGAACCACCCTGCCCGTCGGGCCGGCGAGGGTTAACTTAATAGACGACGCTAAGCATGTAGATCCGAAGGCAGCGGACTGGCGGACGGGGGTTCAAATCCCCCCGCCTCCACCAAATACCAATCCATACACATCCTATGATGTCCTTAAAGCCCTGTAATTAAGGGCTTTTTTCTTTTATACTCATCCCAACACTTCCTGAACATCCTATGCCATACCCCTGCTAATGGGCTTATCGATTGGGGTGTAGGGAGCGACGTCTCCCCTTTCTCAGTAGCACTTCTCTCTAGAACCCGGGTTAGTTTCTACCGTTTTGTTTGCCAGTTTTCAGATATTTCGCGTGCCGGCTACGGACCCTCGATGAATCGCGTGCGCAACGGCGAGCTGCCGTGGACCAAGCTGGATGATCTGCATCGTATAGCGCTCGATGAGCTGGCGCAGGAATTCGGCCTCGACGATGTGAGTGAAGCGGAATTGAAGGATTTCAATTTCGCCTGGCGTCGCCTGCTGCCCTGGCCGGACATGCTGGCAGGGTTGAATCGCCTAGTATTCTCCAGGAACGTTGGGATTATCCCAACCATCATGCGCCGGACCACCTATATGAACACGTGACTCGCCACTCAAAGGGTTGCCGGTGCCATTGCGGAACTGTGCATTACCAAAGATCTTCCCAGCATGGTAGGTCGCATTGCGGGTTCTGATCTGCAGATCATGATATTCGGCGCTGTCTTGTGCAAAGCCGGAGAAACTGGAGAGGTCGGCATTACCGATCAGCACGACGTCTACGCCTGGTATCGAAGAAATTTCAAGCGCGTTGTCCACTGCCTCCATGGTTTCAATCATGACTATCACCAGCATGTTGTCATTGATGGAATGACGGAAAGTGGATCCTTCAGGGATAACTGGCGCCCACATCCCTGGACCCTGACCGCCGGTTTTTGTCATTCTTTAATCCCCTAGAAACCGATTACCAATGGGTTTTTAGAACGAACAATGAAAATTATTCGAAAGAGCACGGTTTACTTATTCAATTTAACCCTAAACTCCATACTAAACTTCTCTATTCATAGAAATATAAAATAAGATACCAGGCACTTAAAATCACATGCGGGCCCACAAAAGCAAGCCCGTATTTCCTGACGGAAATACGGGCTTGCTTTGATCTAACCCTGGATTATCAGGTCGTCACGGTTACCGGAGCGCCACCCCCGGTGACCATTGTGTTTCCCTGTCAGGAGACACCTGCTACTCAGCCGCCACTGAGCGCTGTTTGGTTTCTTCACGCTGAGCCAGAATTTCCTCATATCCTTCCTCGTCAAGATGAGTGACAGCTATCCAGGCATGAGTCATTTCATCAGCGGTACGGCTACCGTCCACTACCCACATATCCGGATCAGGATTGTTCGGATTGTTGGTGGTGTTGTCGTACCACTGCTTCAGAACCAGAACGGCGCCTGTGGGCAGCAGAGGGGCAACATCAGGGTTGTACAGGTGGCTGTGGTGCCAGGTAGCGCTCCAGTTTGAAACCTGGCTGATCTGCTCCGTGCTGCCAGTAGCAGGATAGAACACTTCCAGGGCAGCGGAACGCAGACGCAGATGGCCGTGCGGCTGAAAGCTGTCGAGACGTACCGGATGATCGAATGAGTGGAAGCCCTGCATCATGACTGTTCCGTGAGGTGGGACTACCAGTTCACCTCCTGCACGAATCGAATAGCTCTTCAGATCCTGCTTGAACTCCGCAACTTTTTCGAAGCCTTCGGGATGAAGCCATATCCCTAGTTCCACCACGTTGTCCTCGATCATAGCACCCGGAGCAGTCGCCCCTACACCGCCCGGAAACATGTGGATGTCCCAACGTACGCGAGCGTTGGCTGGCAGAGTGCGACACACGCCTTCAGGCATGATCTCACCCCATTTCCCCATGGCATATTCCGTCAGGTAGCCATAAAGCTCATACTCGTTGGTTTCCGGATTCAAAATATCTATATCGGTGTTGGCGTGGTGAACAACCGATTTGGCGTTGGCTCGCGGCTTTACCTGCACAGCTTTGATACAGCGGTCCGTCTCCAAATTCGGGAATACGTAAGGTCGGTGCCACATGTCGTTGCCCACGGCAGGAACATCTATGGACTCAGATGCCAGAATCAGATCAGGTTGACCAAACTGGTCCGCGAAGTTCCATTCGTCCAGGCTAGGGATGTCAGCAACGGATGGGGTACGGTCACCCCAATCCCCCTCCGGCGCTCCCTGTTGCACCCAGGCCGTGAGCGTATCTATCTCTTCCTGGGAAAGACGCCAGTCATCCAGCAGATCCTGAATGCCGATACCGTGGTCATAAGCATAAGGAGGCATCTCTCGTCGCTCGACTTTGTACTGAATGAGAGGCGCCCAGGGTCGGATTTGCTCATAGTTCTCGAACTGCATGGGGCCAACACCCCCTTCCCTATGACATACTACGCAGTTTTCATTGATAATTTCCGCCACGTGGTCGGCATAAGTCACTGCTCCCGGATCAATGGAGAGAGCACCTGATTGTGCTTGTGCCTGAGTACTTATTCCTAACGCTGCAAGAATGGCAACACCAAGTATCGTTTTTCCTATTAACTTTTTTTCATTCCAATATTGTTTTTTATTCATGATTTTTTCCTAAATATAGGTGATCAGTTTATAAAATCTAGCTGCCGAATTTTTTCCAATATTTCATTAACTTGATTCATATATCTGCTATATCTCGATGAAAAAATTCATCACCGGAATTTTCAAAAACTTCATGAACGCTCCCGACTGCATCAAGGCGTTACCGTTATTGTTTGATACAGATTCGTCCAGCAGCACTGGTCTTGACCTATGCTGTCGCTGGCCTCCCAGTTGTCGACCAACGTGCGAACCATGTAGTCGCCTGGCCGAGAGAACGTCGCATAGACCTTTGCAGTCTCGTCGCCTTGGCTCAATTTGACCTCATTCGCCAGAAGAGCACGTGTCACGCCGCGACCACGAGTGGCCACCTCCGCTTCTGGCATTGACTCGTGACGAGTAAACGTCACTTCCCCCGGCCCCTGATGAGCCCACCATGACACACGCAAAGAGATACTCTGATTACGCGGATCATTAGCATCACGTACCGAAGGATCTTCCGCATATGCAGTTAGCTCCAGCTTCTGTCCCGCTTTTACAGTGTGAACAGTATCCGAAATCAGCCCCATCGGCTCTGAGCCCTTAGGTCCCCCTTCAACAAGCCAGACACGTGGAGACACCGATCCCTGTGGACGAGGATTCTTGTCCAGGGTGTAACCCATTTTTCCAAATCTCCCCGGCACCTTGAGTATCTCGTTGTCACCCGTTTTGAGGTACCACCAGATGCTTTCATTTCGCATGGAGGCAGGGACGGTCACAGTAAAAACACCAGCATGCCGATCGCTGGAAAAATGAGAGGGCTGCAAGCCATCAAATTCCGAGGGTTCAATGTAGTTATTCGAGCCAAGAGGAATGTAGACTGAGCTATCCATGTTTCTGTTCAGGTACCCGAAAGAAACCGTGAAGGATCCGTCTTCTTCATTATCGTAGGCTCCCTCCATGATGGGCACTATCGCTCTCCCTGATGGGGGCGCCAACCCCAGAGGATTATTAGCAGCCGAGCGAGGTTGGGCTTGCACAGGCACAACCGGCATCACCAGCAGGATTGCCGCCGCCATGGCTGTCAAAGTCTTCATCTTCATTAGCTTCTCTCCAGATATAAATTGTCTTATCAATTCCACAGCGCCCCATACCTCTCTTTCACTCTTTCCTCAGCCATTTGGGCAAGAAACAGCTCGAGAGGTTCTGATCGCGTCGTACCTGCAAGACCAGGAACAATTAACTTCCCGGCGACCACTCCAGTGAAATCCAGAATTGTCTTCCCCACGGAGTCGAGAGGCGGGTTTCCGCTCCTCCAATGATTCCCAATCGCTGTGGACGCTTGTCGAATAGATTGTTCACGCCGCCGCTGAGAGTGAACTCGCTGTTAAGATATTGCGTGAATACATGGGCATAGCGCACATCCACAATGTATTCGCCGCGGATAGTGCGCGGAGGGTTGAGTGTGTTGTCTCCGTCCTCGGGATAGAAGTCCACCACCTGGTCATCAAAATCGATACTATTCCAGTAGTTGGTTGAAATTGAGGCGCTCTGATTGTTGCGAAACCAGTTCAGGCGCAAGTTCGCCTTAATCTCGGGCAGGGGCGGCACAATACCCGTTCGCCCGTTCTGGCTACCCAGAGCTTCGGTTCGCACACCGTTCAAATCCATATAATCATAGGTGGTGTAGTAGGTTGTCTGGAGCGTCGTCGCGAAACTGCCCAGGCCGTCTGTATCAAACTGGTATCGGGCCTTAAGGTCGATCAGATCGATCCACACTGAACTGATGTTGGCCGACTGCACAAACAGCCTTGAGACCGAGCCATTGGTGTAACGCTGGATCGAGTAACCTGGAGTGGCAGCCTTTTGCGCGAGCCAGGCATCCGCCGCCGCCCTGGTTGCCGACCCCGGGGTTGGATCGTAAGCTGCATTAGCTATACCCGTTTCCTGCAGAAATTGGCTGAATTCAAAGCCGACGGTATCCTGCTGACTCAGAGTCCGTATCCTGTCTACGTATTCGATCTCCTGATAGTCGATCGAAAGATTCAGCCCGTTCAGTGCGCCTGTGGGTTCCCAGGTCAGGCCGACGTTCTGGATCGTGGAGGTTTCCGGCTGCAGATTCGGGTTTCCAGATTGGCACCAGATGCCCCCAATAAGGGGTGTATTGGTGAATTCGTCGAGACCGCTGAACATGTCGGCACAGCGATCATCAGCCACAAAGGGCCGTGCCTGAAACGGAGATGGAGCCAGAAAGCTTTCTCCCCAAGACGCGCGCAGGGCGAGTGATGGTAGAGCCTCCCATCGCAAGGAGATCTTGGGCGTCGTCGCCTCCAGTCCAAAATCCTTGAACTCCTCATGGCGCACCGCAAGTTGCGCGGTAAGGGACTCAATTATTGGCACCTCGAGTTCCGCAAACAGCGACCGTGTCTCCGATACATACACCGCATCCTGCTGGCGCTCCCCAAGAATCTGGCTATTGGCGTAATCTTCACCCAACTGATCATAGGGGTCCACGAAATCCTTCTGGGCCAGGTCCCGCCACTGATAACCTAATGCAACTTGTACAGCGCCAGCTGGCAAGTCAAACAGCTCCCCGGTGACCAACGTTTCGAACACGTCAAGTTCGTTGCGTCCGCTGAGACGATTAGGATTGGAGAGCATCAACCAGTCGATAAGTTGCTGGGAGTTACTCGTGACGCCCTCGATATAGTTAGCAGAGTAAGGTGAC
>Ga0233385_1001239_pt1 | contig 10768 bp, 11 predicted proteins | sample ElkDunMinimDraft_16_FD_191543 | JGI IMG/M metagenome (GOLD analysis project Ga0233385, IMG submission 191543) | Fecal eukaryotic communites from dung pellets of Tule Elk in California, USA - Elk Dung G36 | ecosystem: Host-associated > Mammals > Digestive system > Large intestine > Fecal | place... | reverse complement strand
TCGCACGCATGGTGCGCGACGTCGGCCTCGCCGAGGAATTCGCGCAGGACGCGCTGGTCACGGCACTCGCCCAATGGCCGGAAAAAGGCGTGCCCGACAAGCCGGCCGCCTGGCTGATGGCGACGGCCAAGCGCCGCGCCATCGACCACCTGCGCCGCGCGAAGATGCTCGACCGCAAGCATGGCCAGCTCGGCTACGAGCTGGAGATCGAGCAGGAGCACGGCGGCCCCGACATAGAGGCGGCGCTCGACGACGATATCGGCGACGATCTCTTGAGCCTCATCTTCACCGCCTGCCATCCGGTACTGACGGCCGAGGCGCGCGTCGCCCTCACGCTCAGGCTGGTGGGCGGCCTCACCACCCAGGAGATCGCCCGCGCCTTCCTGGTTCCCGAACCGACGGTGGCGCAGCGCATCGTGCGGGCCAAGCGCGCCCTGTCGGAGGCGGGCGTGCCCTTCGAGGTGCCGCGCGGCACCGATCGCGCCGAGCGCCTCTCCTCGGTCCTCGGCGTGCTCTACCTCATCTTCAACGAAGGCTATTCGGCAACCGCAGGCGAGGACCTGATCCGGCCGCAGCTCTGCGAGGAGGCGATGCGGCTCGGCCGCATCCTCGCCGGCCTGACGCAGGCCGAGCCGGAAGTGCACGGCCTCGTCGCCCTGATGGAAATCCAGGCGTCGCGCCTGAAGGCGCGCACCGGTCCCGACGGCGAGCCGATCCTGCTTGCCGACCAGAACCGCGGCCAGTGGGACCGGCTCCTCATCCGGCGCGGGCTTGCCGCGCTAGACCGCGCCGAGGCGCTGGCGCCGCAGCGCGGCCCCTACGTGCTGCAGGCCGCGATCGCCGCCTGCCACGCCCGCGCCCCGGCCGCCGACGCCACCGACTGGCCGAAGATCGCGGCGCTCTATCTGGCGCTCGCCCAGCTCACCCCCTCGCCCGTCATCGAGCTCAACCGCGCCGTCGCGCTCGCCATGGCGTTCGGCCCGCAGGCCGGCCTCGATCTGGTCGACCAGTTGCTCGACGAGCCGGCGCTGAAAAGCTACCACCTGCTGCCCGGCGTCAGGGGCGACCTTCTCGCCAGGCTCGGCAGGGTCGAGGAGGCCAGGGCCGAGCTGGAGCGCGCCGCGGCCTTGACCCGCAACGAACGCGAACGCCTCATGCTCCTGAGCCGCGCCACCGCGATTGCCGGCAGCAGGGGTTCGCGCTGATGAGCTATCGCTTCGCCGCTTCCGGCCTGGCGTCGCGCGACCAGAGATAGATCAGCACCGCCGCCCCGACTGTTAGCGCGTAGAAGGTGAACAGCGCCACATAGCCCGACACCGGATCCTCGGGCGTCGACCATGCCGTGACGACGCCGCCGGTGGCGAACTGCATGGCGCCCACCCCGCCGATCGAGAAGAAATTCATCAGCGTCACGCCGCGCCCGGTCAGATGCGCCGGCACGAAGGAGCGCGCATGCGCCAGCAACAGCCCGTAGCTGCCGCCGGCAAGCCCGATCACGATGAGGAGCAGCGTCGCCGCGGCGATCCCCGGCATCGGGTTCAGCGCGAAATAGACGAGCGTCGCCACCGTCACCGTGTTGCCCGTCACCGCCACCCATTTGCGCGTGCGGAAGATCTGGTCGAGCGGCCCGTAGAGGAAAGCCCCGGCGACCATGGCGAGCGCCATGAACATGGTCACTTGGCCGATGACGAGCGAATCCGCGCCGTAGACGTCGGCGAGATAGGGTCCCGACCACAGGCCGCGAATGCCGGTGGCCGGCGCATAGTTGAGCGCGGTCAGCGGCATGATCGGCCACAGCAGGCGTATCGAGAAGAGTTCGGCGTAGCCCGACAGCCCGGAGCCGCCTGCCGGCGCATCGTGGGATTTCGCCGGATCGCGCACGAACAGCGCGACCGCCGCCGCCGTCAGCAGCGTCACAACGCCGAGCGCCGCCATCGACGGGCGCCACCCGAACGCCTCCGCCGCACCCGCCAGCGGCGCCGCGCCGATCACGTTTCCCGCCGTGCCGAAGGCGATCGTCCAAGACGCCAGCACCGCCAGGCGGGCCGGCGAGTAATTGTGCGCAAAGATGAAGATCGCCGACATCAGGACCGGCGCGCAGCCGAGCCCGATCAGCCCCATCGCCGCGATCACCATCCACGGCGCGTTCGCCAGCGCAAACAGGAACGCTCCCGCTCCGGCGAAGACGGAAAGCATGATCGCCGTCGTTCGCCTCGGCCCGAAGCGGTCGAGCCAGATGCCGACCGCGAACTGGGCCAGCGCGAAGGTCGCGAACCACGCGCCCGAGGCCACCGACAGGTCGACCTTAGTCATGCCGAGTTCGCTGGTCAGCGCCGGCGTCAGCACCGCCATGAAGGATCGGTAGAACTGCGACAACACATATCCGATCGCGAGCGCCGCGATGCCGGCCATGACATTCCTCCCGAGCGTGACGCCAGAAACGAAAAGCGGCCGAGCATTGCCCGGCCGCCCTCATCTACCGCCCTATCCCATTGATCCCGCACAGGCAATTGGACCAAAGCCGCTGGCGTTGGTGCAGCGCTCCCTACCTCCCTCATGTGAGGAGAGGGTCGACGCGAGAGCGTGAGGATGGGGGTCGTGCGGCTTACGCCGCCCGCGCAGGCTTACTGCCGAAGCGTTTGCGGCGGAACGGCTTGCCGGCGGGCTTGCCATTGTTCGGCCGGCCGGCATTCGGCCTGCCGCCCTCGGGCTTGCCGGTGTGCGACTTGTGGACGAAGCCCTGTGGTTTGCGGTTGCCTCCGGGACCGCGGTCGCGTTTGTCGCCAGCCCGGTCCCTGGCCTCTTCCGCTGCCCGCTCCCGCGCTTCGGCGGGATTGCGCTGCGGATCAGGCTCGCCCATATGGTCGGCCGAGACCGGCAGCTTCATGCGGATGATCCGCTCCACCTGCCTCAGCTTACTGTTCTCGGACGGATCGACCAGCGTGATTGCGATGCCGTCGGCGCCGTTGCGGCCCGTGCGGCCGATGCGGTGCACGTAGCTCTCCGCCTCGTCCGGCAGGTCGAAATTCACCACATGGCTGATGCCGGGCACGTCAATGCCGCGCGCCGCGATGTCGGTCGCCACCAGGATGCGCACGGATCCGTCGCGGAACCCGTTCAGCGCCTTCTGGCGGGCGTTCTGGCTCTTGTTGCCGTGGATCACGGCAGCGTTGAAGCCGTCGCGCTCGAGGTCGCGCACGACGCGGTCGGCGCCGTGCTTGGTGCGCGCGAACACTATCACCGAGCTCATCGCGGAGTCGGCCAGCATGTCGGACAAAACCTTGCGCTTCTGCTTCAGCCGCGCCAGCACCACGCTCTGCTTGATCTCGGACGCGGTCGTGCCCTGCGGCGCGACCTCGACATGCACGGGGTCCTTCATGATGCCACGCGCGAGCTCCTCGATCTCCTTCGGCATCGTGGCCGAGAAGAGCGCCGTCTGCTTGTCGCGGTGCACCGCCTTGGCGATGCGGCGGACATCGTTGATGAAGCCCATGTCGAGCATGCGGTCGGCCTCGTCGAGCACCAGCCAGCGCGTCTCCGACAGGTTCAGATCCTTCTCGCGCACGAGGTCGGTGAGCCGGCCTGGCGTGGCGACGAGCACGTCGACGCCGGGCGCGAGCTTCTTCACCTGGCTATGGCGCGACACGCCGCCGAGCACCAGAGCCGTGGAGATGTGCAGCCCCTTGGCCAAGATCTTCACCGTGTCCTCGATCTGCACGGCGAGCTCGCGCGTCGGCGCGAGGATCAGCGCGCGCGCCGTCCTCGGCGTACGCTTGCTGCCCAGAGCCACGATCTTGGACAGGATCGGCAGGCTGAAGGCCGCCGTCTTGCCCGAGCCCGTCTGGGCGACGCCGAGGATGTCGCTGCCGGCGAGGAAGGGCGGGATCGCCTTCTCCTGCACGGGCTTCGGCATGTCGAACCCGGCGGCGACCGTCGCCTTGAGCAGCGTGCCGGTGATGCCAAGTTTCGCGAAACCGGTGAGTTCCGCATTGATTTCATTCGTCAATTTATTCTTCTTTCACGCGGACTATTGCCGCAAACGACCCGTGCCGCAGGGCGCAACCTGCGTCGGGCAACATATCTCATGGACGACAAGGCGGCGGACATTCGAGATGTCCACGCGGCTGCGCTGTCGTGCCCGCGGACCGTCCGCGGGGCTTTTCCGCCACTTTCCGAGCAAACCGGGAAGGGAGAAAACAGACGCAACCAGCCCCATATCGGGAAAGCCGGATTCGCACCGGCCCAAGCGCCTATACCGCGGCATATGGCCCAGTTCGCCTGAAATAGCAAGCCCGATGCTGCAACGCAGCAATGCGCTGCGGTCCGAGCACCGTTGGCGCTGCCCCTCACCTGCCTGTCAGCTACCTCCCCCCGTTCTCCACGGGCAGAGGGTAAGGTGAGGAGCAGCACCAAAGCCGGCGACTAGCCCTCCCCGCTTGCGCCCCTCTCCCGCCGTGCTACCACCAGTGCCAAGAAGGAGACACGCTCATGAAGGACGTGCTGAAGGAACTGGAGCGCCGGCGCGAGATCGCCAGGATGGGTGGCGGCAAGGCGCGCATCGAGGCCCAGCACGCCCGCGGCAAGCTCACTGCCCGCGAGCGCATCGGCATCTTCCTCGACGAAGGCTCCTTCGAGGAGTTCGACATGTTCGTCGAGCACCGCTCGACCGACTTCGGCATGGAGAAGCAGAAGATCGCCGGCGACGGCGTCGTCACCGGCTGGGGAACGGTCAACGGCCGCACCGTCTTCCTCTTCGCCAAGGATTTCACCGTTTTCGGCGGCTCGCTCTCGGAAGCGCATGCGGAAAAAATCCAGAAGGTGCAGGACATGGCGCTCCGGAACCGCGCGCCCATCATCGGCATCTACGACGCCGGCGGCGCGCGCATCCAGGAGGGCGTCGCAGCGCTCGGCGGCTATGCCGAGGTCTTCCAGCGCAACGTGCTGGCGTCGGGCGTCATCCCGCAGATCTCCGTCATCATGGGCCCTTGCGCGGGCGGCGACGTCTATTCGCCGGCCATGACCGACTTCATCTTCATGGTGCGCGACACCTCCTACATGTTCGTCACCGGACCCGACGTGGTGAAGACCGTCACCAACGAGACGGTCACGGCCGAAGAGCTCGGCGGCGCGTCCGTCCACACGACGAAATCCTCCATCGCCGACGGCGCCTACGACAACGACGTCGAGGCGCTCCTGCAGATGCGCCGGCTGGTCGACTTCCTGCCGGCCTCCAACACGGCCGAGATCCCCGAGATCGCCTGCGCGCAGTCCGCCACCGACGTCGACATGTCGCTCGACCGGCTCGTGCCCGACAACGCCAACAAGCCCTACGATATCAGGGAACTCATCCTGAAAACCTCCGACGAAGGCGACTTCTTCGAGATCCAGCAGAGCTTCGCAAAAAACATCGTCACCGGCTTCGGTCGCGTCGAGGGCCGGACGGTCGGCTTCGTCGCCAACCAGCCGATGGTGCTCGCCGGCGTGCTCGACAGCGACGCCAGCCGCAAGGCCGCGCGCTTCGTGCGCTTCTGCGATTGCTTCAACATCCCGCTCGTCACCTTCGTCGACGTGCCGGGCTTCCTGCCGGGCACGGCCCAGGAATATGGCGGGCTGATCAAGCACGGCGCAAAACTGCTCTTCGCCTATGCCGAGGCGACCGTGCCGAAGGTCACCGTCATTACGCGAAAAGCTTTCGGCGGAGCCTACGACGTGATGGCGTCGAAGCACCTTCGCGGCGACGTGAACTATGCCTGGCCGACAGCGCAGATCGCCGTGATGGGCGCCAAGGGTGCGGTCGAGATCATCTACCGCAAGGACATCGGCGACGCCGAAAAGATCGCCGCCCACACCAAGGCCTACGAGGACCGCTTCCTGTCGCCCTTCGTGGCGGCCGAGCGCGGCTATGTCGACGAGGTGATCATGCCCCATTCCACCCGCCGCCGCGTCGCCCGCGCGCTGCGGATGCTCCGCAACAAGGACCTGCAGAACCCCTGGAAGAAGCACGACAACATTCCGTTGTAGCCGGCCCAGCGCCGTGATTTCCCGGTAGTCCGTAGCCCGGTCTTCAAAGAAAGCACAGCAACGCCGCCGCCCTCTGCGCTCGATTTACGATGACGCCCGCGCGGTGTAGTATTCCGCGATCATTCATAATCCGAGTTCCGCATCCTGGTGTCGACGGAGGTATCGACATGCTTCTGAGGTGTGGCTGCTGCATTATCCCGAAGGATGTCCTCGAACGCTTGTCGAGGGACCCTACCCTGCCGGCGAAGACCCGCGCCTCGCTCGAATCCACGGCGGCGCAGGAGCCCATCTGGCGCAGGCTGCGCGCCGCGCAGGACCGCGCAACGCAAGCGCGCTTGTTCACGCTGGAGTCCGCCCCGACGCTGGCGAAGGTCCCGACCGTCACCGTCAACGACTGCCAGAACACCACCTCCCTGCCCGGCACGCCGGTGCCCAATCCCGGCAGTTCCAGAGACCGGACGGTCAAGCGCGCCTTCGACACGACCACGTCGGTCGTCGACTTCTACAAGACGGGTTTCGGCCGCAACTCGATCGACGACCTCGGCATGACGCTGATGTCGTCCGTCCATTACGGCATCGACTACAACAACGCCTTCTGGAACGGCGTCCACATGACCTATGGCGACGGCGACGGCCAGCTCTTCCTCGACTTCACCAGGTCCAACGACGTCGTCGCCCACGAATTGACGCACGGCGTGACCCAGTACACCTCGGGCTTCGTCTACACCAACGAGGCCGGCGGGCTGAACGAGAGCATGTCGGACGTCTTCGGCTCGATGTTCCGCCAATGGCAGAAGAACCAGACCTTCTCGAGGGCCGACTGGCTGATCGGCGCCGACATCGTCGGCCCGGCCGCAAGGGCGCGCGGCTACAAGTGCCTGCGCGATCTTTCCGATCCAGGGGGCAAGCACTGCCTCTCGCCGCAGCCCTTCCACTACGAGGACTACATCCCCGGCGGCGATCCGCATGACAACAGCGGCATCCCGAACTCCGCCTTCTATCTTGCGGCAAAGGCGATCGGCGGGCGTTCCTGGGAAAAGGCCGGCAAGGTCTGGTACGCCGCGCTGACCAGCAAGAGGGCGACCAAGAACATGAAGTTCAAGGCGTTCGCCCGGCTGACGCGCCAGGCCGCGAAAACCTTGTTTCCCACCGACCCCGCAATATATTCCGCGATTGACGAGGCATGGACCGGCGTCGGCGTGCCCTAACGATGATCCGGGGACGCAGGTTCGCAAACGCGACCGGCCGGATCCGCCCGGAAAGCGCTCAAGCGGAACTGCGGAGCCCGGTATGGAACGCTTCATCATCGAGAGACGCGGCGGCATCGCTGGTTTGAGGGGCCGCGGCGAGATTGCCGCCGACGACCTCGACCAGGCGGACAAGGAAAAGCTCAATCACCTTTTCAAGGGCGGCAGGAAATTGCCGAGGGACGAGGGAGCCGACCGCTACGTCTACACGGTCACGCGGCAGGACGATAGCGGCAGCAAGACGGTCGAAGTGCCCGAAACCCTTATGCCGACCGCCCTCACCCGCATCGTCAAGGATCAGTTCTAGGCGCGATTGCTGGGCCGCCGTCGCGGCTCAGTTGATCTTCTGCCTATCGAACTCCATCGCCGCGCTGTGCTTCGTCGCCTGGGCCATCACCAGCGCGGTGATATCCTCGAGAGCGATATTCTCTGCCTCGTTCCGCTTGCGGATATCCTCTGCAAGCTGCGGAACGTTGATGATCCCGCGGGTGGACAGAGCCATGTTCACGGACCTCACGAGGTCATCGAGCAGTTGCTGCGAAAAATTGATTTTCACTGCACACCTCCTGTCGAGCCAAGGGCGACTTTCGCGGGTGGCATCACTGCAATTCACAATGCGCCCGGACTTGACAAAACGCAAGAACGAAATCATTTTTTGCTAACGATTACAGATAATTAGCACATTCCGACAAAGTCGTATCAGACGCCGATTCATGCCTCGGAGGTATTTTGTCACCAACCCGCTATGTCGCTCTTGTCGGTGCAGCAGCATTATGACAAAAATACACGGAACTAGTCGCTTACTCATTCATTGTATGTATTACCTCAGGGGGGCTTGATGGCGGAGCTCGAACGTCCCGAACGCTTGCAGATCATGCTGAGCGCCGAAGAATTGACAGCGGTTGAGAATTTTCGCTTCGACAAGCGCATGCCGAGCCGCGCGGCGGCCGTCCGCGAGCTTCTGCGCCGCGGCCTCAAGGCAGAAGGCTTCTCTCTGGCCGACCCCGCTGCCAAGTCGCAGGACTATGGCGTGGTCGATCCCGGGAAGGACAAGGAGAACGGCAAGCCTGGCTGAGCGGTACCGCCTCACCCCACCAGTGCGTTCGCGTTGATCGCCGCGGCAAAGGCGGCGGCGATTTTGGTCGCGCCGCTCGCTTTCGGGTGAATCTCGTCGGTGTGCCAGTCGTTCGCCGTCATCTTCGGCCGCATGTCGATGTAGACGATGCCGGCGCGGCTCGCGGCAAAATTCTTCAGTGCCGTGTTGAACTGTCCGACCATGCTGGCAACGATCGCCCTGGATAGCGGCCCGACCGCCGCCGGGTCGAACCCCAGCGCTTCCAGCCGCTTGCCGAGATAGGGCCCGTTCTTCTTCGGGACGGCGTTGGCATAGCCGTGGATGTAGAGCACGGTTTTCGTGCCGGTGGTCTTCCTGACGTCGTTGGCCAGCGTCTCGTAGCCAGCGATGATGCCCTTCACCTTGGTCGCGAAGGATGGTTTCACATAGTCGGGAGCGTTGGCCGGATCGGTGTCGCCGGGCTTGCGCGTCTTCACATAGGTGCCGATCGAGCCCAGCACGTCGTTGCCGCCGCCGGAGAACAGGAAGTGGCGGAAGGTGCCGGCCTTCAGCTTCTGCACATACTGCTTCTGCGCCAGCATGTTCTCGACCGTGTCGCCCCATTTGGCGACGCTGACGACGTTGTGCGTCCGGTTCAGCAGGTCGAGCGCATCCTTTGGATAGAGCAGGTCCGGCAGGTTGAACCAGGAATCGCCCTCGGCGAGCACCTTGATCGCAGCTCCGGCCGCTTCGAGCTTCGGCTCCGGCGGCCGCTTGGCCATCGCCTGCTGGTAGAGTTCCGCCGTCTCTTCCGGCGACAGTTCCTCGCCGCCGGTGTCGACGCGCGCGTAGTTCAGGCGCAGCGCCGGGGCAAAGGCTTCGGTATTGTCCTCGTCGACTTCGAAATAGCCGCGCAGTTCCCGGTCGCTGAGCTCGCCCTTCCTGATGCGCTTCTTCAGTTCTTCGAGCGTGATGCGTTTTACGGATGCTGTTGCCATCTTCCCGTCTCCTCCTCCGACCGGCCGAACGCAACGTCACGCCGCGGGCGGCGCGCGAGCGGAAGCTACGCCGCCTGCGCCAGGATGTCGTTGTACTCGTCGAGGTCGATATAGAAGATGCGGGTGATCTCGAGGATCAGGTCCTCGTGGTCGTAACCCTCGGCTCTCAGGATGTTGATCGCAGCGATGATGTCCAGTCGCTCCGTCAGCCGCTGCTTGGAATTGTCCTCTACGTAATGATCCATGAATTGTCCCCGTTCGTTGGTTCAATGCATGTAGAACGTCGAAATTACGGGAGCATTCTGCAGCGCGTTGCTTGCGCGGAACTGGTCCGGTTCGGCAATGCGCCTGCCCGCTTCACTCCGGATTTCACAAGGACGCGCATGGAGCATCGGGGCTGCAAGTCTAAAGCGGCTTTCAGGGCCAATCCGATGCTCGAAACGAACAATCTGGCACTCGACTCAGAAGTCGATCCTCAGAATATCACGTATGTCTAAAATTGCATTAACGAGGCGCGCCGCCGTTCCAGTCTGCGGCGAGCGTGTCGAGCGCAAGCCGCGCCGTCGGCCGGAACACCTCCTGGCGCTCCGATCGGGCAATCTCCTCGCCGGTGACCAGGCTGTCGACAACAGTGCAGATCGACAGCGTCCTCGCCCCGAACTGGTGTGCCATGCCGTAGATCGTCGCCGTCTCCATGTCGCAGGCCAGCGCGCCGCGCGCCCGTGCCCCGCTGAAGCGGCCGAGCGGATCGTCGTGGTAGAACGTGTCGCTCGACACAATCAGGCAGGCTTGATGCGCGTCCCCGCCCCTGTCCGCCAGCGCCACCGCCGTCTCGTAGAGCGCTGCGTCGGGTCGCCGCCAGGCGTCGGCGCTCTCGATCTCGAAGTCCATGGCCGCGGCCTTCGCGATCACGGCCGAGCGCAGCCCCGCTTTCTCGTCCAGGCTGCCGGCGCTCCCGGTGCGCAGGATCGTCGTGACGCCGAACACGGTGAGCAGCTCATGCACATAGATGGAGAGCGACGGCCGCCCGATGCCGGTTGCCTGCACGCTGACAGGCATGCCGCGATAGGTGCCGGTGAAACCCAGCGCGCCCCTGATCGCGTTGACCTGGCGCGGCTTCTCCAGGAAGGTCTCGGCGATCCAGGCGGCGCGAACGGGATCGCCGGGCAGCAGAACCCGCTCGGCATAGTCGCCCTTGCCGGCCTCGATGTGCGGCGTCATCGGTCTTCCCGCGCCCAGCCTCCCAAACCCAGCGTTGCAACGCTTAGCCTCGCCGAGACGGCGGAATTATGACGCTACGGCAGGTGGGGCTCAGTCGCCCTCCAGCACTTCCTTCACCACCGTCGCCAGTTGCTTCAGCGAGAACGGCTTCGGCAGGAAGCCGAACTTCGCCTCGGCAGGCAGGTTCTTGGCGAAGGCGTCCTCGGCATAGCCCGAGACGAAGACGA
>Ga0233385_1001237_pt1 | contig 10792 bp, 11 predicted proteins | sample ElkDunMinimDraft_16_FD_191543 | JGI IMG/M metagenome (GOLD analysis project Ga0233385, IMG submission 191543) | Fecal eukaryotic communites from dung pellets of Tule Elk in California, USA - Elk Dung G36 | ecosystem: Host-associated > Mammals > Digestive system > Large intestine > Fecal | place... | reverse complement strand
GGCGGCGGACGTACCGCGGCCTGGGAAATCATGGTCGGCATGCCGGCGATCCGGAACCTGATCCGCGAGGACAAGGTCGCGCAGATGTATTCGGCCATCCAGACCGGCCAGCAGTACGGCATGCAGACGCTGGACCAGCATCTGCAGGACCTGGTGAAGCGCGGTCTGATCACGCGCCCGTCCGCCAGGGAATACGCAAAGGACAAGCGCCTGTTCGACTGAGCGGACGCGCATATTGATGCGCCGCCGACCGCTTGCGGTCGCGGCGCGAGACGGGATCCCGGAGGATCGTCATGAGCAGCATCGATTTCACCTCGTTCCTCAAGCTGATGGCCCATCAGAAGGCCTCGGACCTGTTCATCACGGCCGGCATGCCGCCGTCGATCAAGGTCCACGGCAAGATCTCGCCGATCACCCAGAACCCGCTCACCCCGCAGCAGGCGCGCGACCTGGTGCTCAACGTGATGACCCCGCCGCAGCGCGAGGAGTTCGAGAAGACCCACGAGTGCAACTTCGCGATCGGCGTCTCGGGCGTCGGCCGCTTCCGCATCTCGTGCTTCTACCAGCGCAACCAGGTCGGCATGGTGCTGCGCCGGATCGAGACGCACATCCCCAGCATCGAAGAACTCAACCTGCCGCCGATCATCAAGACGCTGGCGATGACCAAGCGCGGCATCGTGATCTTCGTCGGCGCCACCGGCACCGGCAAGTCGACGTCGCTGGCGGCGATGATCGGCTATCGCAACCAGAACTCGACCGGGCACATCATCACGATCGAGGACCCGATCGAGTTCGTGCACAAGCACGCCGGCTGCATCATCACCCAGCGCGAGGTGGGCATCGACACCGACAGCTGGGAGAACGCGCTCAAGAACACCCTGCGCCAGGCGCCTGACGTGATCATGATCGGCGAGGTGCGCACGCGCGAGGGCATGGATCACGCCATCGCCTTCGCCGAGACCGGCCACCTGGTGCTGTGCACGCTGCATGCGAACAACGCCAACCAGGCGATGGACCGCATCATCAACTTCTTCCCCGAAGACCGGCGCAGCCAGCTGCTGATGGATCTGTCGCTCAACCTCAAGGGCGTGGTCGCACAGCAGCTCATCCCCACGCCAGACGGCAAGGGGCGTCGCGTGGCGATGGAGGTCATGCTCGGCACGCCGCTGGTGCAGGACTACATCCGCGATGGCGAGATCCACAAGCTGAAAGAGGTGATGAAGGAGTCGACCAACCTCGGCATGAAGACCTTCGACCAGGCCCTGTTCGAGCTCTACCAGGCCGGCGAGATTTCCTACGAGGACGCGCTGCGCTACGCCGACTCGGCCAACGAGGTGCGTCTGCGCATCAAGCTCGCCCAGGGCGGAGATGCGCGCACGCTGTCGCAGGGACTCGACGGGGTGGAAGTGGCCGAAGTGCGCTGATCCTGCCTTCGAAGGAAGAACGGGCGCCCCGCCCAGTGCGGGGCGTTCGCGTTTGGGCCGCGCGCAACGCAGTGTCGCCTGCGCCGTTCGCAGCGCCCCGGTATCGTGGACGCGGTGTTGTCGCCAACTTGACCCCCGCCGGGGGACAATGGCGCGCATTCATTCCCCAAGGAGATCGATGATGGCCTACACCCTTCCCGAGCTGGGCTACGCGTACGACGCGCTCGAGCCGCATATCGATGCCAAGACGATGGAAATCCATCACACCAAGCATCACCAGACCTACATCAACAACGCCAACGCCGCGCTCGAGGGCACGCAGTGGGCGGACGTCCCGGTCGAGACGCTGATCGCCGATCTCGACGCGCTGCCCGAAGACAAGCGTGGCCCGCTGCGCAACAACGCCGGTGGCCACGCCAACCATTCGCTGTTCTGGACGGTCATGTCGCCCAACGGCGGTGGCAATCCGGTCGGCGACGTCGCCAAGCGCATCGACAGCGATCTGGGTGGCTTCGACGCATTCAAGGAAGCCTTCACCAAGGCCGCGCTGACCCGCTTCGGCAGCGGCTGGGCCTGGCTGTCGGTCGACACCTCCGGCGCGCTGAAGGTCGAAAGCAGTGCCAACCAGGACAATCCGTTGATGAAGGGCATCGGCTCGGGCAATACCCCGATCCTCGGCCTGGACGTCTGGGAGCACGCCTACTACCTCAAGTACCAGAACCGTCGTCCTGATTACATCGCCGCCTTCTACAACGTGGTCGACTGGAACGAAGTCGAGCGCCGTTATCAGGAAGCGGTCAAGGGCTGATCCCTGACGTTTCCGATGTATCCCGTTCCGGCCGCGCAAGCGGCCGGAATGCTGTCGGAGCCGTGGTGCGCGGCGAGATCAAAGGTCGACATGAGGTTCCGTGGATGCCGGCGTGGCTGCGTGCCGCGCGCTCGATGGACTGCCCATGCGCACGGTCGCTCGGGCGTCAGACGTTCCGCCTCAGGCGTGCGATGTCCTGCATGACCGGACAGTCCGGGCGATGCGCGCCTGGCAAGTACCCCAGGCTCATCAGGAATTCGCCGGTGATCTCGCCACCGGTGAAGCGGAAAGTCCGCTTGAACAGCTTGACCCACGAGGCCTTGTCGCGCGGTGTGCCGTCGTCGGTGACATGCGCATCGAGCCAGTCCGCGAAGCCGCCGTGGCTGTCGCGCAGGCTGCGGATCACCTGTGCGTTGTGGATTGCCGCGTCGACCTTGAGCCGGTTGCGGATGATCGCGGCGTCGCCGAGCAGTCTCGCGCGATCCGCTGCGCCGTAACCGGCGACCGCATCGACATCGAACCCGTCGTAGGCGGCGCGGAAGCCAGCGCGCTTGCGCAGGATGGTCTCCCAGCTCAGCCCGGCCTGGTTGATCTCGAGCAACAGCCGCTCGAACAGCACCGCCTCCTCGCGCTGCGGAAAGCCGTATTCCGTCGCGTGGTAGGACGCATGGACGGGATGTCCGGGGGCGATGTCGCAATAGCCGCTCATCGCCCCAGCATAGGGTGGGACGCGCGGGTCTGCTAGCGACGACCGGGCCGGTTGCGTCCGCGACGCCGGTCGCGCCAACATGCGGCACCGCCCTGCATGGATCCGTCGATGGAAATCGCCCACCGCCGCGTTGCCACGGTGCACTTCACCCTTTCCGACGATGCCGGCCGGCAGCTGGTGACCACGCGCGGCCATGATCCACTGGTCTACATGCACGGCAGCGGTTCGATCATCGTCGGGCTCGAAGCTGCGCTCGAGGGCCGCAGCGCCGGCGATACCTTCACCGTCGACATTCCGCCCGAGCGCGGCTTCGGTCCCCGCCACGACAGCCTCGTGCAGACCTTGCCGCGTTCGATCTTCAGCGGCAGCAGCACGCCCGCGGTAGGCGAGAAGCTGCGGGCGCAGACGGAGAAGGGGCCGCTCGATGTCCTGGTCACCGCGCTGAGCGATGACGCGATCACGGTGGATGGCAACAATCCGCTTGCCGGGCGCGTCCTGCGCGCGGACGTGGAGGTGATGGCGGTGCGCGTGGCGACGCCGCAGGAGATCCAGTTCGGTCTCTAGCTGGCGGGCAGTCGCCGGGCGAGGGCCTGCGCGTCGAACGGCGCATGCACCTTGGCATCGTTGTCGAAGTAGCAATAGACATCGCGGCCTTCGCGCGCGCGCGGTGCCCGCGGTGCGCTGCGTTGCGCGTCTCGCGGCTCGCCGCCCGCAGCCCAGCGACGGATCCGTTGCGCCCAGCGGTCCAGCGCGGCGTCGCCATACCCGCTGGTGTAGAGCTCGGTATCGCCATGCAGGCGGATGTAGATGAAGTCGGCGGTGACATCCTCTGTCACCGGGTGCCGGCCGGCACTGTCGGAGACCACCAGACCCACGCCGTGTTCGCGGAGCAGCGCCATGAACTCCGGCGTCTGGAAGCTGGCATGGCGGACTTCGATCGCGTGCCGGATCGGACGCTGCGGCAGTTGCGGCAGGGCGCTGCGCCCCTTCATGCGGGCGGTCTCGCGGCGACGCGCCAGTGACAACGCGGCGGTCGTGTCGCGCGGCAGCAACGACAGGAAGGCCGTCATGCGCGCCGGGTCGAAGGCCAGATTCGGCGGCAGCTGCCAGAGCAGGGGGCCGAGGCGGTCGTCGAGCGCGAGGACCCCGGAGGCGAAGAAATTGGCCAGCGGGATTTCGATGTCCTGCAGACGTTTCATGTGGGTGATGAAACGTGGCCCCTTGACCGCGAACACGAAGCCGTCGGGAACCGCGTCGCGCCATGCGCGCCAGCTCGCCGGCGACTGCAGTGAATAGAACGAGCCGTTGATCTCGACCGACGGGAACAGGCCGGCTGCATACGCAAGCTCGCTGCGCTGGGGCAGCGCCTCGGGAGAGAACACGCCACGCCAGGGCGCGTAGCGGCAGCCGGAAATGCCGATGCGGATCGTCATGCGCCGCACCGCGGCCGCAGACGGTTCGAATCCGCGTGAAGCCGGGCGGGCTGTCCCGCGCGAATGCAGGCCATTTACGCAGCGTCGTGAAGGGCGCCGCTAGAATGTCGACATGTCGTTCTTCGCCAACCACATGCTGGTCGCGCTGCCCGGGCTGCAGGACCAGAATTTCTCGCGTACGGTCGCGCTGATCTGCCAGCACGACGGCGACGGCGCGATGGGCGTGGTCGTCAATCGCCCGTCCGAATTCACGTTCGGCGATCTGGTCGACCAGATGGGGATCACCCTGCGCGACGACAGTTTGCGCGACCAGCGCGTGCTCGCCGGCGGCCCGGTACACCCCGAGCGGGGCTTCGTGTTGCACGACGGCGACGGCGGCTGGGATTCCAGCCTCAAGATCGCGGAAGGGCTGCATGTCACCACTTCGCGCGACGTGCTCGAGGCGATGGCGGCCGGCGACGGCCCGCAGCATGCCGCCGTGGCCCTGGGCTGCGCCGGCTGGGGCAGGGGGCAGCTGGAACTCGAACTGACCCAGCACAGCTGGCTGACCGTGCCTGCGGATCCGAGCGTTATTTTCGACACGCCGCTTGACGCGCGCTGGCAGGCGGCGGCCGGCCGCATCGGCGTCGACATGATGCATGTCGCCGGCCACAGCGGCCGCGCATGAACGATGCCGCGCCCGCCCGCATCCGTCGTGATGGCACCGTGCTGGGCTTCGATGTGGGGTCGCGGCGGATCGGCGTAGCGGTGGGCAGCGCCTTCGGCCATGGCGCGCGCGCGTTGGCGGTCATCGACGTGCATGGTGAGCAGATCGACTGGCAGGCGATCGATCGCCTGCACAAGGAATGGCGCCCCGACGGCATGATCGTCGGGGATCCGATGACGCTCGACGGCGGCGACCAGCCTGCACGTGTGCGGGCGCATGCCTTCGCGCGTGAGCTGCGGGGACGCTACCGGGTGCCTGTGGTGCTGGTGGACGAACGCGCGAGCTCGATCGAGGCCGCGCAGCGTTTCGCCATCGACCGGGCCGAAGGCCGGCGCAAGCGCCGCGACGCGGCCGCGCTCGATGCGGTGGCGGCCGCGGTGATCGTCGAGCGCTGGCTGGCCGCGCCGGAAGACGGCCAGCCGGTCTGAGCCACGTCGCACTCGCCGCATGCTTGCGGCTGCGGGACAATGGCAGGCCCCGCCGCTGCCCGAGCCCGCGATGACCGTGCCAGATTCCCGTGTCGCTTCCCACGTCCAGCTGGGCGATGACGGCCGCCTGCGTCACCTGCTCACCCTCGACGGGCTGCCGCGCCCGGTGCTCGAGACACTCCTCGATCGTGCCCAGGAAATGGCCGATTCCGGCGAGATCAATGCGCGCCTGTCGGGGACTGCGGTCTGCACGCTGTTCTTCGAACCCTCCACCCGGACGCGGCTGAGTTTCCAGCGCGCAAGCCAGCGACTCGGCGCCGATGTGCTCGCATTCGACGCCTCCACTTCCTCGACGACCAAGGGTGAGACGGCGCTCGACACCTTCCGCACCATCGAGGCGATGGGCGTGCGCGGCTTCGTGATGCGTCATGCCTGCGACGGCGCAGTGGCCGAACTGGCCGCCGTGGCCGGACCCGGCACCGCCCTGGTCAACGCCGGTGACGGTCGCAGTGCGCATCCCACCCAAGGCCTGCTGGACATGCTGACCCTGCGCCAGGCCAAGGGCCGCGACTTCAGCGGGCTGAAGGTCGCGATCGTCGGCGACGTCCGCCATTCGCGGGTCGCACGCAGCGATCTGCATGCGCTGCGGATCCTCGGCGCCGGCGAGATCCGCGTCTGCGGCCCGGCCGCCCTGCTGCCGGACGACGCGACGCTGGCCGGGTGCACGGTCACCCACGACCTCGACGCCGCGCTCGACGGCGTCGATGCGGTGATGATGCTGCGCCTGCAGCGCGAACGCATGGCCGAAGGCCTGGTCGAGTCGCTCGAGGACTACCACCTCCACTATGGCCTCGACATGCGACGCCTGCGGCGCGCCGCCGCCGATGCCGTGGTCCTGCATCCCGGTCCGATGAATCGCGGCGTCGAGATCGATGACGCGGTCGCTGACGGCCCCAGCTCGCTGATCCTGCGTCAGGTCGGCAACGGCGTGGTCGCGCGCATGGCAGTGCTGGAGACGCTGCTGGGTTGAGCGTCGGGCGTCGCCTGCGCGCGAATCCGGTATCGTGCGGCACGCCCCGCCACCCGACTGCCGAGCCATGTCCTCCAACGATCCACATGTCCCGCCGCCCGCGCAGGTGGCATCCGCGCCCGCGCACGCATTGACGCCGCGCCAGCTGGTGATGATGGGTCTGGGCAGCGCGATCGGCGCGGGCCTGTTCCTGGGGTCGGGCGTCGGCGTGCAGACCGCGGGTCCGGCCGTACTGGTCTCCTACCTGATCGCCGGCGCACTGGTGATCGTGGTGATGCATGCGCTCGGCGAAATGGCGGCAGCCAAGCCGGCCAGCGGTGCATTCTCCGTGTATGCGGCCGACGCGATGGGGCCGGTTGCCGGCGCGACGGTGGGGTGGCTGTGGTGGCTGCAGGTGGTGATCGTGATCGCCGCCGAAGCGGTGGGCGCGGCAGGACTGCTGGCTTCGATCTGGCCATCGCTGTCCGTACCCGGGCTGGCGCTGTGTTTCATGGCCGTGTTCACCGCGATCAACCTGCTGGGTGTGCGCCGGTTCGGCGAGTTCGAGTTCTGGTTCGCGATCCTCAAGGTGATCGCCATCCTGGGGTTCATCGCCATCGGCATCGCACTGATCGCCGGATGGCTGCCGGACGTGGCCTCGCCGGGCCTGTCCAACGTGCTCGGCCCGGACGGCTTCGCGCCGCGCGGCTGGGCCGGTATCGGCGCGGCGTTGCTGGTCGTGGTGTTCGCCTTCGGCGGCACCGAGATCGTGGCGATCGCCGCGGCCGAAACGAGTGATCCCGCGCGCAGCCTGGCGCGCGCGATCCGCACCGTCGCCTGGCGCATCCTGGTGTTCTATCTGGGGTCGATCGCGGTGATCGTGGTCGTGGTCCCCTGGGACAGTCCAGCGCTTTCCTCTCCATTCGCCGCCGTGCTGCAGACGGCGCGGATCCCGGGCGCAGCCACCGCGATCACCCTGGTCGCGGCGATCGCACTGCTGTCGGCGCTCAACGCCAATCTCTATGGCGCCTCGCGGATGATCTGGTCGCTCGGGCGGCGCGGCGATGCGCCGTCCCTGCTCGGCCGCAGCGATCGGCGCAACGTGCCGGTGGCCGCGGTACTGGCGAGCGTGGCGTTCGGCTTCGCCGCTGCCGCGCTGGAGCTGATGTTCCCGCAGCGAGTGCTGCCGTTTCTGCTCAACATCGTCGGTGCGACCTGCCTGCTGGTGTGGACGATCGCATTGGTTTCGCAGTTCATCCTGCGCCGCCGCGCGGATCGTGCCGGCAGCGCATTGCCGTTCCGGATGCGCGCCTTCCCGTTGCCGACGATCGTCGCGCTTGGTGTGCTCGGGGCGATCTTCGCGATGCTCGTGGCCTCTCCCGATACCCGCGCCCAGTTCCTGTCGATGGCTGTGCTGACGGTGGCGATTGCCGGCCTCAATGCACTTGCGCAGCGGATGCGGCGGGCGCATCCCTCACGCTGACGCGCGTCAACGCTGCTGCGCGAACAGCCAGGGCCACAAGGCTTCGGTGCGGTAGGCCGCATCCCAGCTGTTGTGGTCGGCATCGGGGAATTCGGTGTAGCGCACGTCCGCGCCGACCGCGCGCAGCGCCGCATGCATGCGGCGCGACTGCTCGGGCGGCACTACGTCATCGCGCGCACCGTGGAAGATCCAGCTGGGGATGTGACGCAGTTGCCGGGCGGTCTCGGCGAACGGGTCCGGGGCCGCGTGCGTGGACTCGACCTGGAGCGAAGCGAGGTCGGGCCGGGTGCCCGGTGGAGTGATCCCGCCGCAGACCGGCACCAGCGCGGCGAATCGGGCAGGCTCGCGCAGCGCCAGCGACCACGTGCCGTAGCCACCGCGGGACATGCCGGTCAGCGAGGTGCGTGCGCGATCGCCCTGGAATTCCTCCGTGGCCGCATCCAGCGCCGCGAGCGTCATCGACGCGGTGTCACCTTCCCAGGATTCGCCCTCGGGTGACTGGGGAAACACCACCAGCGCCGGAAAGTCGCCCCCACGGCTGCGCAGGTATGGACCCAGCCCGGCCTGGGTCTGCTTCTCGCCGTCGTCGCCGCGCTCGCCTGAGCCGTGCAGGAACAGCACGACCGGAAGCGGCCGCGGCAGTCGCGCTGCCGGTACGAACACCTGGAAGGCGGAGCTTTGCGCGCCGGCGCGCACTTCCCGGCGCACGAAGCCTCCCGCCATGTCGCGGCCCGGCACGGCTGTGGCGCATCCGCCCAGCATCGTCGACGCCCCGGCAATTGCGAGGCCCTGCAGCAGGCGGCGGCGGGCAGTGGATTGAAGAGGCATGGACAGGACTCGGGATGACAGGGCAGGCGAAATCCACGTAACCGCCGGCGGATGCACGACGACCTCCGCGGAGCAGGCCATAAGTTACGTTGTCCTGGATCCCGTGTGCAGCATGAAGCTGCCATGCCAAGCGCCCGCCGCCGAAGCTGCGGGCAACCCTTTTGGCCATACGCCGCGGCTGCGGTGAGCATGGCGCACGGCGAATTCCTCGGCTTCTTTGCGGCGAACATTCCCGGGGAGTCTCCCGAAGCTCGCCGGGGAGGCAACGTCTACGGCGACGAGAGCCGCCTGCATGCGGCTGCTGTCGCCAGCGACGAAGCGACAGAGCGGTGCGCCGGTATTAGACGGCCAGCGGCTTGAGGTCCTTGCGCATGCGGAAGGCCAGGGCGACTTGCAGGGCACCGTAGACCAGGGCGCCGGCTGCAATCCAGATCAGGACCGTCAGCATGCCCACGCCCGGCATTGCCAGGAACAGCGCGCCCAGCACGATCGCCAGGACGCCGCTGAGCGCCAGCATCCATTCACCGCTGACCTCCTTGCGGACCCGGATCGCCATCACGATGCGCGCGACGCCGGCAATCACCAGCCATATCGCCAGCACCCAGAACATTGCTTCGGCCATGCCCAGCGGCTGTGCGATCGCCAGCACCCCGAAGATGATCGAAGTCAGCGAGTAGAGAATCAGCAACCAGCGGGGCAGGGAAATGTCGCGCCGGAAGGCGCTGATCAGGGTGACGATGCCGTCGGCCAATGACAGGATGCCGAAGCTCCACACCAGTGCCAGCACCGATGCGATGGGCCAGACCATGCAGGCCACGCCAAACGCGATCGCGATCAGGCCATAGATCAGGAACAGCCACCAGCTACGGCCCACCTCACCAAGAACTGCGGCCATCGTCGTGCTCCCTGTATGCCGGCGGCTGCCGGCTTTTTGGCGAACTTACGCCCGCTGCGTGCAGGGAGCGTGAGCGTTTGCCGACGGCCTGCGCGCAGGCCGGGGCATGCCTGATGCAGGCCTGCCTTGGGCACAACGGGTCTCTTGGGGAGGCCGGTGCGTGGCTCGATCTGGCGTCCCGACCGGTGATCGAGAATCGACATCGCCTGTCCCCTCGCCGGGGTAGTCCGATCGTCGATGCGACACGCATGCAGGCCAGGGGCCGTGGGCCTTCCGGCCTTCGCAGGGTCCGATGCGGAGGTCACGTCCAGCGGCGCGGAACCACCTGGGTTTCGCTCGTCCTGCTAGCCTGCCGCGACTCCTTTTTCGAGCATGCCCATGCGCAATTGCGGATTGATCCCTGTCGGTGCGGCGACGATGGCGCTGGTCATCGTGCTTGCCGCGGCCTCCTGTGCGAGCCCGCAGGTAGCGCATCCTGCAGCCAGCGGCGATGTCGCCATCGAGGGCGCCGTCGTGGCCATCGACACCCGGCCATGGGCGTACGACGGACACGCGGTGGTCGAGGTCGATGTCGATGGTGGCGGGCGCGTGGCGCTGCAGCTGCCCGCGCGCTGGAACCTCTGCCAGGCTGCGCCGGTAGACCTCGAGGCCATGGCGCCGGGGACGCGCGTGCAGGCCGTGGGGGCGGCGCAAAGCGAGGGTCGGCTGACGATCTGCAGCGATGCTGGACACCGGTTGGTGACGCTCGCTCCCCTGGGCAGTGCCACCCACGGCGGCGACGGGTCAAAGATCGTGCTCTCGCCACTGTCGCCGCAGGAAATCGAGGGTGCGGCGCTGGCCGGTGAGCTCGGCTGCAGCTTCGCCGGCACCGCCGGAAAGGCGCCACTGCTGCTGGCGATGGGTGACGTCGCATCAAGCGCGCCGGCGCGCGGCGTGGTCAAGGTGGGTGATTACCTGGAGCAGGTGGCAGCCCCCGGCGGCTTCGATGGAATGCTGCGCGGCGCGCGGTTCAGCGGTGCCGGCAAGACCATCGATATCGACGTAACCGGCGCCGCGCCAGGTGGCGGTG
>Ga0233385_1001236_pt1 | contig 10796 bp, 5 predicted proteins | sample ElkDunMinimDraft_16_FD_191543 | JGI IMG/M metagenome (GOLD analysis project Ga0233385, IMG submission 191543) | Fecal eukaryotic communites from dung pellets of Tule Elk in California, USA - Elk Dung G36 | ecosystem: Host-associated > Mammals > Digestive system > Large intestine > Fecal | place... | reverse complement strand
TGCAGGCGGACGTGCCGCCGCCGTCCGTCGGGGGCGGCGTCGGCGTGAGGGACGGCGTCGCGGTGGGGGTCGGCGTCGGGGTGGGGGTCGGTGTCGGGGTGGGGGTCGGCGTCACGGTCGGCGTGGGTGTCACGGTGGGCGTGGGCGTCGGCTCGGCCCCCAGCGTCAGGTTCTTCTGCTGGACCGCCCAGCCGGACGTGCACAGACCGCAGTTCTGGCCCACGAAGGCCTGCCCGGCCTGCCGGTCGCCCTGGAGCTGCCACCGGAACCACAGCTGGGCCGCGCGGCCGAACTGGCCGCCGTTGGTCTCGTGGTACGTACCGCCGTGCCCCACGTCGAGGTTGCCCATGAACGCCGGCAGCCCGGCGGGCAGCTTGCCCCAGTCGTCCATCGCGTTGGGGTACGCGATGTCGCTCCGCCCGCCGATGATGTACGCGATCGGGTGGTCGAGGCGTCGCAGCTGGTAGTCGTCGGCGTCGTTGAGCAGGCCGCTGCTGAAGATGCCGGTGGTGCGCACGCGGGGGTCGTCCGACACGGCGTAGGCCTCGATGCCCCCGCACGAGAACCCGGCGGCGCCGACGTTGTCCGGGTCGATCCGACCGTAGAGCGGGCTGCCCTGCCGGGAGTTCTCGGCGGTCGCCCAGTCCATCGCCTGCGTCAGCCAGCTCGCGTTCGAGCTCCCGCCTCCCCCGGGGCGTCCGTTGGAGATCACGAGGAACCCGTACGACGCGATCTCCCGCAGGAAGTTCTGGGCGGAGGTCCCGTCGGCCGAGCACGCCCCGTTGGCCCAGACCACGACGGGCATCCGCTCCGCCGGGAGGTTCACCGGGCGGTACACCGTGTGGTTGGGCAGGGCGCTGGTCGTCGAGTAGTCGGCCGGGTGGGGGCCCGACCCTCCGGGCGCGGCCACGGCGGGCGTCAGCACGGCCGCGCCGACGAGCGCACCGGCGGCCAGCGCTGCGGCCAGGACGGGGCGGGTGAACGTTCGTCGTCTCATGGGGACCTCCGAGTGTGGGCGACGACGCCACGGACCCCGGGTGCCTCGGCGGGCGGGGCACGCGACCGGGCGGCGTCGCCGGCGAGCCGGTCGAGCAGGTGCACACTCACCGTCGCTGCAGTCACGACAAATGTCCAGGAACTGCCCGGACCGCTTCGGCTCCGAAACGTTTCCGCCACCCGACCGCGCGACCCCCGCCGAGCTCGACGTCCTCGCGGTGTCAGCCCGACGCACGGCGCGGCGGGTCCCGCGGGTCGTCCGCCGCGACGTAGTGCGTGACCCACCGGGCGGCGTCGGGCCAGGTGGGCGACATCACGGCCACGAGCCGCTCGTGCGCGAGAGGCCCCAGCGCGGTGTGCGCCTCGAGGAACGTGGCGCGCGCCTGCTCCCGCGGCCAGTCGGGAGGCAGGAGGTGCGGGGGCAGGTCGGGGTCGACCGCGGCGAAGCGACGCCACCCGTCCATCAGGGTCGCCCGCGCCACCAGCGCGGCCGCCGGACGGACGCGCCGCTCCCGGACGTCCACCAGCACCGGCTCGTGCCGCGCGACGAAGTCCCGGTAGGCACGCGCCAGCGCCTCCAGGTCGTACGCCGCGCCCGGCCCGCCCGGGCCCGCCTCGTCCTCGAAGCGGGTGCGCATGACCGACCAGCGCGCGCCGGGCACCCCGCCCAGCAGCTGCGCCAGCCCGTCGCGGACCGGCGCCGGGTCGTCGTCCGGGCTGATCCACACGCTGTCGTACAGCCGCACGAAGCCGAGGGCGCCGAGGGCCTTGCGCAGCGCGTGCCGCTGCGCCTGCAACGACTCCGGCAACGAGAAGGAGACGGTGAGCCACTGCCCGTCCCACACCCGCGGCACCCCGCCGAAGGCGAGGAACCGGTGCATCGTCGCACGGTGCCGCGCGACCGCCTGCGGCGCCACGTGGTACAGCGGCGTCCGACCGTTCGCCCGCACGCCGATCAGGCCGCGCCGGACCAGCCGCGACAGCGCCGCCCGGGCGCTCGCCGGGCTGATCCCGAACTCCCCGAGCACCGCGACGACCGTGGCCGACGGCAGCGCCGCGTCGGCGGAGTCGAGGTACTCCCCCAGGACGGTGGTCAGCAGGTGCTGCGGGCTGGGGCCACGCTGCTGCCGGGGCGCTGCGACGTCGACCCCGTGCGGTTCCACGGCGTCACGGTAGCCCGCTCAGCGCAGGGCGTCCGGCTCCGCGCCCGGCGCCCGCAGAGCAGCACCCGCCCGCCCCCCGGGTCCGACGGGCCGGTCACCACCACCGTCGTCCGCGTCGTCGTCCGCGTCGTCGTCCGCGTCGTCGTCCGTGACGTCCGCGCCCATGGGCGGGTCGAGCGTGCGCAGCCGGGAGAAGACGGCCCACGCCACCGCGACCAGCGGGACGGCGATCACCGCGCCGAGGATGCCGGCGGTCAGCGTCCCCGCGGTGACGGAGAGCGCCACCACGACCGGGTGCAACGACACCTGCCTGCCCATGATGAGCGGCTGCAGGATGTGCCCCTCGAGCTGCCCGATGAGGGCGATCCCCACACCCACGCCGACCGCCGACCACAACCCGTTGGCCGCGAGCGCCACGATCATCGCGACGACCATCGCCGCCGGTGCGCCGATGAGCGGGATGAACGCACCGATGAGCACCAGCACGGCGAGCGGCGCGGCGAGCGGCACCCGCAGGGCCGTGAGCAGGGCGAACGCGAGGAGACCGTCCGTGATCGCGATGATGACGGTGCCCCGCGTGTAGCCGGAGAACGTGTACCAGCCGGCGTCACCGGCGGTCTGCCAGGTCGGGCGGTTGCGGGCCGGGAGCTGGTTGAGGAACCACGTCCACATCTGGGCACCGCGGGCGAGGAAGAAGACGGTGCAGAAGACCGCGAGCGCGAGCGCGGTGAACCCCTCCACGACCGACCCGGCGCTGGCGGCGACCTCCCCGGCCAGGTCACCCGCGTGGTCCTGGATCCACTTCACGCCGTTCTCGATCCACGTGGCGATCTGCTCGCTGGTGATCGTGAACGGCAGCGTCCCGCTCTCGAGGAAGTCGGTGATCTGCTTGATGCCCGACTCGAACTGCTTGCTCAGGTCGTTCCACTGCGTCGCGATGGAGTAGCCGACGTACGTGAGCATGCCGACGAAGAACCCGATGCCGGCGAGCAGGGACAGGGCCGTCGCCAGGCCGCGGGGCATCACCCGCGACATGAGCTCGACCAGGGGACGCAGCACCGCGGTGAAGACCATCGCCAGGAAGACGGCGACGAACAGCAGCGTCACGCGGGACGTCGCGAAGAAGACGACGACGACGGCGGCCAGGACCACGAGCAGGCGCCACGAGACACCTGCCGAGCGTCGCAGCCAGCGGGGCGCCGTCTCGTCGCGACCCACGACCGCGGGGTTGCGACGACCGCCTGCGACCTTGCGCGCGGCTCCCGCCGCACCCGCGGACGCCCGCACGTCCGACCCGTCGACCATGCCGGACCTCCGCTTCGTCGTGGCGCTGACACGAGCAGTCTGCCCCCCGCGCACGCTGCCTGCGCGGTGGCCGACCGGCGAGCCCCCCGAACCCGCGGATGCGGGAACCACGACGGCACCGTGGTATGTTTTCTGCCGCGCCGAGGGGCCGGAAACGGCTCCTCGATGTCCACTCGTCCGGGTGGCGGAATGGCAGACGCGCTAGCTTGAGGTGCTAGTGCCCGAAAGGGCGTGGGGGTTCAAGTCCCCCTCCGGACACTCGTTGAGACAGCGACGAAGAACCCCTGACCTGCGGAGACGCGAGTCGGGGGTTTTTTCGTCCCCGCGGTGGAACCACGCCGTTCCCGACGTCACCGGACGTCGGAAGGCGACGAGGCCGTCGCGACCGGACGGCGCGGGCCGCGACCGCGCGGCGCCGTGCGCACCCCGGGGCCGCGCGGGGCGGAGGACCCCACCGGACCACCTACGCTGTCCCGCGATGATCACTCGTGCCGAAGGGGCGTACCTGGGAGCGGTCCGGGCGTTCCAGAACCCCATGCTCGACCTGCTGCACAAGCGGCACGCTCCCCTGGTCGTCTCGCTGCTGTCGCTCGTGTTCACGGCCGAGCGACCCGCCGTGCCCGTCGCGGACGCCCACACCGAGGTCGCCGACGCGCTGGACCAGCTGCGTGCCGCCGGCCACGGCGACGCCCTGCCGGTCGGCTCGGCCCGTGACCTGTGCCGGCAGTGGGCGGACGCGGGCTGGCTCGTGCGCCAGGTGCTGGACGACGACGTCGAGGTGTACCGGCTCTCGGCGCACGCGGTCGGGGCCCTCGAGGTCGCGGGCCGTGCCGGCGGTGCGCGGGCCCGGGTGTCGCAGTCGCGCGTGCGCACGCTGCTGGAGGCCGTCGAGCGGCTCGCGCTCGACGCCGACCCCGACGTCATGATGCGCATCGCCCGCCTCGACACCGAGGTGAAGCGGCTGCAGGCCGAGATCGCGCGCCTCGAGCGCACCGGCGAGGTCGACGAGGTCGACGACGAGGAGCTGCTCGAGGAGGCCGAGAACGTCGTGCACCTGGTGCGCGAGCTCCCCGCCGACTTCGCACGCGTCGCCGAGTCGATCAAGGCGATGCAGCGCGACGTCGTCACCGCCCTGCGCCAGGACCAGCGCCCGACCGGTGACGTGCTGCGCGAGTACCTGCAGCGCGGCGAGCAGGTCATGGACGCGACCCCGGAGGGGCGGGCGTTCGCCGGTGCGCTGCGGCTGCTGGGCGACCCGCAGCGGCTCGACGAGCTGTCCACGCAGCTCGACACGGTGCTGCGGCACCGGTTCGCCGCCCGGCTCCCCTCGGCCCAGCGCGCCGAGCTGCGCGAGATCGTCCGGCGCATCGAGCAGGGCCTCGACCAGGTGTTCACGGCGCAGCGCGAGGCGTCGTACGTGATCACGGCGCAGGTGCGCAACCACGACCCGCTGCGCGACCGGCAGGTCGACGACCTGCTGCGCGACGTCATGACGGGCATGCAGGCCTGGCTGCCGGACTCCCGCCGCGGGCAGGCCGTCACACCGCTGCGCCGGCTGCCCGTCGCGGACGTCGAGCACCTGCGCCAGACGCCCGGCGACCTGCGACCCGCCCAGGCGCCCGACGCGCTGCCGGACCGGGACGACGACGCGGACGTGTCGGACACCGACGCCCGCGCGTGGGGCGGGCCGCACTACGCCGACCTCGACGCGCACCTGCGCACGTTCGGCGAGGACGCACCCGAGGTCGACCTGGCCGCGGCGTTCCGCGCCGCGCCGGCGGAGCTGCGCCGGCCGGTCGACCTGCTGGGCCTGCTGGAGCTCGCGCACCAGCGCGGCATGACGGAGAGCGACGAGGTCGCGTTCGTCGACGCGGTCCGACCCGACGGCACGCGCCGCCGGTTCGCGTTCGGCGCGACGACGACGAGGACGAGGGACGAGGACCGATGACGGACACCGTCGTGCACGACGACCTGGAGGCCGGCGGGTTCATCGCGCCCGTCGCGATGGAGGACGACCCGGCCGAGCTGTTCGCCGGGGACACCGGCACGCTCGACGCCGAGGTGCGCCGGGTCCTCGTGCGGCTGCTGCAGCGCCGGTTCCTGCTGGCCGAGCGCAACCCGGCGCAGTGGCGCACCCTGCTGGAGAACCAGCAGGTCGTCGAGTCGCGCCTGCACGACCTGTTCGTCCACCTCGTCGTCGACCACGAGCGGGGCATCGCGTACAAGCGCCAGGTGCGCTCGGCCGAGCTCGACGTGCCCGTGCTGCTGCGCGACGAGCCGTACACGCGTGCCGAGACCCTCGTGCTCGTGCACCTGCGCACCGTCTTCCAGCGGGAGCGCGGCGCGGGCGAGACGTCGGCGCGCGTCGACGTCGAGGAGCTCGAGGCCACCGCGCTGACGTACTTCGACCCCGACGACACCAACGTCGCCGCGCACCAGCGTGAGATCCGCACGGCGGTCGCGCGGCTGGCCAAGGACGGCGTGATCGACGAGGAGTCCGAGGGGCGCTACCGCGTGACGCCGCTGGTGGAGGTCGTGCTCAGCAACGAGCGGCTCGCCGAGCTGCGCGAGTGGCTGCGGACGCGCGACGCAGCCATGCAGGATGACGACCCGCACGCCACGTCCGCGACGGACGACGAGACCCCTGCCCCGCGGTCCGACGTCACCGAGGACGCCGGCAGCGACGTCGACGACGCCGAGACGGGCGACGACGAGACGGACGACGCCGGGCCCGACGACGACGAGACGGACGACGAGGAGGCGGACGCCTCGCAGACTGCCGCCGCGGAGGTGGCGGAGCGGGACGCGCTCGCCTCCCGGCCCACCACCGACGAGTCGCACGAGCGGACGGGTGACGCACCCCCGGGCGGCCCGGTCGACGAGATCCCCGGCCAGGGGACGATCGACGAGGCACTGGCGGACCAGGCGTCCGGCGAGGACGACGACGAGGAGACGGCACCGTGACGATGGTCGACTCGCTGTTCGGGCTGATCCCCGCGGCGTCGACGGGCCAGCAGTGGGTCGCGCTCGACCTGCAGCTGGTGAACTGGGGCGGCTACGACGGGCACCACCGGGTGCGCCTCGCGTCGACCGCGACGCTGCTGTCCGGCGGGTCCGGCTCGGGCAAGTCCACGCTGATGGACGCGTACATCGCGCTGCTGATGCCGCACACGACGCCGTTCAACGGGGCGTCGAACGGCGGGGTGGTGGGCCGTCCGCGCGGCAAGGACCAGCGCAACATCCTGTCGTACGCGCGCGGCAAGCTCGACGAGTCGCGCACCGAGGAGGGCACCCGGCAGCGGGTGCTGCGCGGCGACGGCAAGGACACGTGGTCGGCGATCGCGATGACGTGGGCCGACCAGTCGGGCACCCGCTTCACGGCGGTGCGCGGCTGGTACGTGCCGTCGTCGGCGCGCACGCTCGAGGACGTCACCGCCGTGCGGGCGACGTGCGAGACCGCGTTCGACCTGCGGGACCTGGAGCCGGCCGCGGCGCAGCGCCTGGCGCGCTCGGCGGTGGCGGCCGCGGGGCTCACGTGCTTCGACACCGACCGCGAGTTCACCGCGCGGCTGCACTCGACCCTGGGGATCGGTGCCGCGGGTGACGGCGGCAAGGCCGTCGCCCTGCTGGGGCGCATCCAGGCGGGCCAGCAGATCACCACGGTCGACGCGCTGTACAAGGCGATGGTGCTCGAGGAGCCCGACACGTTCGCCACGGCCGACGCCGTGGTCGAGCAGTTCGACAAGCTCACGGGCACGCGCGAGCAGATGATCACCGCACGCCAGCAGGTCAAGGCCCTCGAGCCGATCCGGGAGCACCGCGCCGCGATCGAGGAGGCCGCGGCCCGGCTGCGCGTCGTCGACGCGGTCGGCGGGTTCGACGACGGCACGTCGCCGGCAGCGCTGTGGCGCCACGAGCGGCGCCTGGGGCTGCTCCGGGACGTCGAGACGGACCTGCAGGGCCGGCACCGGGAGGCGCAGCGGCTGGCGGCGGAGACCTCGGCGCGCATCGCCGCCGCCCGCACGGAGCTCGACGGGGTCAAGCAGACCCTGTGGGCGTCGGGCGGCGACCGGCTCGCCACCGCGCAGCGCGAGCTGCGGGGCGTCGGGACGCGGCTGGACGAGGTGACCCGGGCGCGGGCCCGGCTCGAGGAGGTCCTCACCTCGACGCTCGGGACGTCGGTCACGACGCTCGAGGAGTTCACCGACCTCGTCGCCCGCGCCCGGCACGCGCTCGCCGACTCCGACGCCAAGGCCGGCGCCCGGCAGGCGCTGTTCGACGCGATGTCCGAGCGCAAGGAGGCCTCGGCCGACCTGGCCGTCCTGCGCCGCGACCACGACGACGCGCGGCACCGCCACGACAACATCCCCGGCGACCTGCACGCGACGCGCGCGGCACTGGCCCAGGCGGCCGGTCTGGCGCCCGAGGACCTGCCGTTCGTCGCCGAGCTGGTCGAGGTCCGCACCGAGCACGAGCCGTGGCGCGACGCGTTCAACCTGGCGCTGGGCGGGTTCGCGACGCTCCTGCTGATCGACATCGCCCACCTGCAGGCGTTCCGGCGCGCCATCGACACGGTCCGCACGGGCCGGCGCATCCGCTTCGAGGGCGTCCCCACGGACCTGCGCGACGACGTCGGCATGGACGGCCGCACGCTGCCCGGCCGGCTGGACTACCGGCAGAGCCCGTTCACGGGCTGGCTGAAGGGTGAGCTCGCGTCCCGGTTCGCGTACGTCTGCGTGGACACCCCCGGGGAGCTCGCGCAGCACGAGAAGGCGCTGACGCGCGGCGGCCAGGTCTCCGAGGGGCGTCGCGGCGCGCACGGCGGGCAGGGGGCCCGCAACGTGCTGGGCTTCACGAACACGCGCCGCCTGAGCGACCTGGAGCGGCAGGTCGAGGTCGCGGAGGCGCGGCTCGCGTCCGCGGAGGCCCGCGTCGAGGAGGCGGAGGCCGCCTGGGACCGGCACGACGCGACGCTGCGCGCGTACACCGCCGTGGTCGAGCTCACGTGGGACCAGGTCGACGTCGCCGGCGTGGAGGCCGAGCGGGACCGCTGGCAGTTCGTCGTCGACGAGGTCACGTCCGGCAACCCCGACGTGGTGCGCCTGCAGCAGCGGGCCGTCGAGCTCGAGGTGCTCATCCAGGACCTCACCGAGCAGCTGGGGCGCACCAAGGGTGCCGCCGGCGACCTCGGGGAGCGCTGGTCGGCGACGACCGACGCGGTGGACGTCGCCCAGGGCGCGCTGGACGCCGCGCACGACGCGGGGACGCAGCTCGACCCGGAGCAGCGGGCGTACCTCGAGCACGTGCTGGGCGGCGGCGCCGCGGACCAGCCGAGTGGCGGCGCCGCGGACCAGCCGAGTGGCGGCGCCGCGGACCAGCCGAGCGGCGGCGCCGCGGACCAGCCGGGCGCGGACGCGCGCACCGACCCGTCCGCCGCGCTCGACGCCTTCGACGCCGTCGTGTCACGAGCGGCGGACCTGCTGCGCGCGGACCGTCAGGCCGCCCAGCAGACGGTCGCGACGGCGCGCGAGGCCCTGCGCCGCACGTTCGAGACGTTCGTCGAGCGCTGGCCCGACCCGAACCTCGGCACCGACCCGGACGCGTCGTACGCGGACTACGACCGCATCCTCACCGAGCTGCAGGCCCAGGGTCTGCACGAGCTCGAGGCGGAGTGGCGCAAGAGCCTGCTGCGGCTGTCCGGCAACGACCTGGCGGACCTGCACAGCGCGCTGTCCCGCTCGGTGCGCGAGATCAAGGAACGCATCCGGCCGGTCAACGACATCCTCGCTGACCTGCCGTTCGCGGACGACGACCACCGCCTGCGCATCGACGCGCGCGACACGCAGTCGACCGTCGTCGCCCGGTTCCGCAAGGAGCTGCGTGAGCTGCGCGAGGTGCTCTCGACCGAGGCGACGGACGCCGAGCGCGAGCGCCGGTACCACCGGATGGCCAAGGTCATCGACCGCATCCGCCGCACGTCCCCGGACTTCGCGGACCTCGTCGACGTGCGCCGGCACGTGCGGCTGTCCGCGGAGAAGGTCGACCTCGACGGGAACCACGTCGCGCTGTACGACCACATCGGCGAGAAGTCCGGCGGGGAGTCGCAGGAGCTCGTCGCGTTCATCGTCGGCGCGGCGCTGCGCTACCAGCTCGGCGACGCGGGCGCCGAGCGTCCCCGGTACGCCCCGGTGTTCCTCGACGAGGCCCTCATCAAGGCCGACGCCCGGTTCACCGGCCGCGCGATCGGCGCGTGGCGCGGGCTCGGGTTCCAGCTGATCATCGGGGCGCCGAACGACAAGTTCAGCGCGCTGGAGCCGCACGTGGACCTGAAGTACGTGGTGCTGAAGGACGCCACGGGCCGGTCGCGGACCAAGCCGGTGGCCGGGGTGGCGCAGGACGCCGGGACGACTCGCGACGGGCGGGGCGGAACCGGACGATCCGGCGTCTAGCGTGCGCCGCGGCGCTCACCGCAGCGTCGTGAGGCCACCACCCTGGTCCACGACCCACCACGCGCCGTCGTGCACCTCCAGGCCCGTCGCCGGCGCACCGGCACGCGCCGCCTCCACGGGGCGTGGCTCGCGCAGGTCGACGGACCAGACGCGACGGGAGTCGTCCACCGCGAGCACGTGGCCGCCGGCGTCGGCGCGCACGATCATCGGGTCGCCGAGGCCCGGCGTCAGGACGTGGTGGTCGACGGACGCGGTCCACAGGTCGACGACCGTCAGCTCGGACGGGCGCAGCAGGACGAGCAGCCCGTCCGCGGTCACCGGCCCGGGCCGCCAGCCGTCGACGCCCGGGTGCTGCACCGCCGCGCGGACCTCGCCCGTGGCGACGTCGAGCGCCAGCAGCCGGTCGTCGTCCAGCCCGACCCACAGGCGGTCGCCGACGCACGCCACGACCTGGCGCACCGCCGCACGCGCGGTGTACCGCCACGCCGACGCGCCGTCGACCAGCGACCACGCGCACACCGTCGCCGTGTCGTCGGAGGCCAGGCCGAGCAGCAGCCCGGCGGCGGGGAGCGTCGCGTGCAGCAGGCCGGCCGCCCTCCACACGTCGTCGCCGTCGCGCGTCACCAGGCGCGTGGTGCCGGCCGCGTGGTCCGTGAGCATCAGGTGCTCCCCCAGGCCGACGACCGACACGTCGTGCAGCAGGTCGCCCGTGGGCCAGGTGAACGGTCCGCGGTCCCACGCGGCGAGCCGGCCCTCCGGTGTCACGACCAGGGGGCCGTCCGCCGTCGCCGGGAGCACGTAGCGGGCCGCGACCGCGGGCGCGCCCGGGGCGTCGACGTCGTGGACGGCGTCGTCGGCGTGCAGCAGCAGGCGGTCGCGCCAG
>Ga0233385_1001235_pt1 | contig 10803 bp, 9 predicted proteins | sample ElkDunMinimDraft_16_FD_191543 | JGI IMG/M metagenome (GOLD analysis project Ga0233385, IMG submission 191543) | Fecal eukaryotic communites from dung pellets of Tule Elk in California, USA - Elk Dung G36 | ecosystem: Host-associated > Mammals > Digestive system > Large intestine > Fecal | place... | reverse complement strand
CCGGCCACGCAGATGCAGGAGCCGGTCGGTGAAGATGTGGCCGCGCTCGAAATCGCCGGCGAGTTGCACCTCGTCGATGGCGACGAATGCGGCGTCGGTTTCGCGCGGCATCGCCTCCACAGTGCAGACGGAATAGCGCGCGCCGGGCGGAACGATCTTCTCCTCGCCGGTGATCAGCGCGACCTTGCTCGCGCCGACTTTTTCGCAGACGCGGCCGTAAACCTCGCGCGCGAGCAGCCTCAGCGGCAGACCGATGAGGCCGCTTTCATGCGCCACCATGCGCTCGATGGCGAGATGCGTCTTGCCGGTATTGGTCGGCCCGAGCACGGCGGTGACGTCGCGGCCGGAGAGAACCAGCGGCTCGTTCGGCTTGGGGTGGATTGTCATCTGATCGGAACGTGGCCTTTCTGGCTCTGCGTTTCGTCGGCGCCTGCAGCGCCCGTCGGATCGCACATCGTCGCTGGGGACGGCGTTACTTAGGCCACACATAGGGTTTTGGGGAGCGAAGCGAAAGGAAAAACTGCCAGTCGCCGAGGTCCGCGTTAAGGCTTGGAACGAGTCTGGAACGAATCAGCGACGAATCAGTGACTCGTCCTGATTCAGGTTTTGTTCGCCGCTAGATGTAGTTCGAGTCACCTGCGGCTTCACCACATGCTGAATCGCCAAAATCACTCGCGGTGAGAATCCAGGCGGAATCGGGTGAGCGCGTTAACCTTCTAGTCGGGACGCTTGAGCAGCGCGCGGTCGATTCGCGCAAGAAATTGAAATCATTAAAATTTCATGCCTTGAGGCGATGCCGGATCCGACAACTCGATCGGCCCTTCGTTAACGATCGGGCCAAAGGCGGAACGAATCGGCGACGAATCACTTTCGGCGCAGCTTTCCCGTTCTGTTCGCCACAACATCTTGTGCTTGAGGGCAGGCCGCGACCTAGGCGCCTGCGAAGCGGAGAGGGATCTGATCCGGGCGGCTGGCACCGCGTTAACTTCTCTGTCCCGGGACGGCACAGGACCCGACCTCGCGAAATAGTTGTGACTTGTCATTGATACTACCGCCAGAGGGCGGTGGCCGATTGTCACCGTCGATCAAGGGTGTTCATTTTCGCGCGGGGCTTTTGAGGAGGGACCATGACTAGAAAGCTTCTTGCGGAATTCCTCGGTACGTTCTGGCTGGTGTTCGGCGGTTGCGGCAGCGCCGTGCTGGCTGCCGGGTTTCCCGAACTCGGGATCGGATTTGTCGGCGTCGCGCTTGCCTTCGGCCTCACCGTGCTGACGATGGCGTATGCCGTCGGCGGCATCTCCGGCGGCCATTTCAATCCCGCCGTCTCGGTTGGCCTGCTGGTTGCCGGCCGCTTCGAGTCGAAGGACCTCGTGCCCTATGTCATCGCTCAGCTGATCGGGGCGGTCCTCGCTTCTGCGGTGCTCTATGTCGTGGTCAGCGGGAAGGCGGATTTTGCCGGCATTGGCGGTTTCGCCACCAACGGTTATGGCGATGCATCGCCGGGCAACTACGGGCTCGGTTCGGCGCTTGTCATCGAGGTCGTTCTGACCTTCATCTTCCTGATGATCATCCTTGGCTCGACGCATGGCCGCGTGCCGGCGGGCTTCGCGCCGATCGCCATCGGGCTGGCGCTGACGCTGATCCACCTGATCTCGATCCCGGTGACCAACACGTCGGTCAATCCGGCGCGCTCCACCGGCCCGGCGCTGTTCGTCGGCGGCGTGGCGCTGCAGCAGCTTTGGCTGTTCTGGCTTGCGCCGATCGTCGGCGCCGTGCTGGCCGGCTTTGCACACAAGGCGCTGTTCGAACATCCCGACGTGATGGCTGCCGGGGTTGCTCCGGCGGAATAGATCGCAATCCGCGACGCGGCCTTTGGGCCGCGCCGCGACGCGGTGCGTCAGACCATGTACTGGCCGCCATTGGCGGTGAGCGTCGAGCCGGTGATGAAGCCGGCGTCGTCGGACGCCAGGAACACCACGCAGCGCGCGATCTCTTCCGGCTCGCCGAGGCGGCCGGCGGGGATGCCCGCCACGATCGTTTCCATCACTTTGTCCGGCACGGCGCGGACCATTTCGGTGCCGATATAGCCGGGGCAGATCGCATTGACGGTGATGCCGGCCCGCGCGCCTTCCTGGGCGAGCGTCTTGGTGAAGCCGACGTCGCCGGCCTTGGACGCAGCATAGTTCGCCTGGCCCATCTGACCCTTCTGGCCGTTGATGGAGGAGATGTTGATGATGCGGCCGAACTTGCGGTCGCGCATGCCGCTCCACAGCGGATGCGTCATGTTGAAGAGACCGTTGAGGTTGGTGTCGATGACTTCCTTCCACTGCTGCGGCGTCATGCGGTGGAACATGGCGTCACGCGTGATCCCGGCATTGTTGACCAGCACGTCGATCGGGCCGAGATCGGTTTCGACCTGCTTGATGCCGGCCGCGCAGGCATCGTAGTCGGCGACCGACCATTTGTAGACGGGGATGCCGGTCTCGGCCTTGAACTTCTCGGCGGCTTCCTCGTTGCCCGCATAGTTGGCGGCCACCTTGTAGCCCGCCTTCGTCAGCGCCATCGAGATCGCCGCGCCTATGCCGCGCGAGCCTCCGGTCACGAGTGCGACTTTCGCCATGCTTGTTTTCCCCTCTCAAAAGAACAAGGCAGTTGGGCAGTAAGTGAGTAGGTTAGTAGGGAAATGGTAGGTGGCGTTCGGCTTTTCCCTTACTCCCTTACTCCCTTAGTTCATCGCTTCGACGCACATCGCGACGCCCATGCCGCCGCCGATGCACAGCGTGGCCAGCCCTTTCCTGGCGCCACGGCGCTGCATCTCGTAGACCAGCGTGTTGAAGATGCGCGCGCCCGAGGCTCCGACCGGATGGCCGATGGCGATGGCGCCGCCGTTGACGTTCACGATCTCGGGGTTCCAGCCCATGTCCTTGTTGACCGCGCAGGCCTGCGCGGCGAAGGCTTCGTTGGCCTCGACGAGGTCGAGGTCGCCGACCGACCAGCCCGCCTTCTCAAGCGCCTTGCGCGACGCCGGGATCGGGCCGGTGCCCATGATCGCGGGATCGACGCCGGCGGTCGCCCAGGACACGATGCGCACCAGCGGATTGACGCCGCGGCGCAAGGCTTCGTCCTCGGTCATCAGGACCACGGCGGCCGCGCCGTCGTTGATGCCGGACGCGTTGGCGGCCGTGACAGTGCCTTCCTTGTCGAAGGCGGGTTTCAGCTTGGCGACGGTTTCCAGCGTGGTGCCGGCGCGGATGTACTCGTCCTGGTCGACGATGGTGTCGCCCTTGCGCCCCTTGATCGTCACCGGGACGATCTCGTCCTTGAACTTGCCTGCCTTCTGCGCGGCCTCGGCCTTGTTCTGCGAGGCGACGGCGAACTTGTCCTGCTCGTCGCGGGTGAGCTGCCACTGGCGGGCGACGTTCTCGGCGGTGATGCCCATGTGGTAGCCGTGGAAGGCGTCGGTCAGCCCGTCCCTGATCATCGTGTCGATGAGCTTGAAGTCGCCCATCTTGACGCCGCTGCGCAGATGCTGGGCGTGCGGCGCCATCGACATCGATTCCTGGCCGCCCGCGACGATGATCTTCGCGTCGCCCGAGGCGATCTGCTGCATGCCGACCGCGATGGCGCGCAGGCCGGAGCCGCAGAGCTGGTTGAGGCCCCAGGCGGTCGTCTCCTGCGGAATGCCGGCAGCCATCGCCGCCTGGCGCGCCGGGTTCTGCCCCTGCGCGGCGGTCAGGATCTGACCGAGGATGACCTCGTCCACTTCCCCGCCTTCTACCTTCGCACGTGCGAGCGCTTCCTTGACGGCAACCGCGCCGAGCTCGTGCGCGGGCGTGTTGGCGAAGGCTCCGTTGAAGGAGCCGACGGGAGTGCGGGCGGCACCGGCGACGACGATGGAAGCGGGCATGACGATGTTCTCCGGACTGTGGGGTGCGTGGGATCCCCCTTGATTGCTGGGCTTTTGTCCCGCGTTTTCCCCAGCCGAGTCAAACCCTCAAATGGATAGACGCGCCATGTGTGGACCGGGCAAGAATTCATGCTGCGCAGCATAGATTTCCGGCACCGCAGCATGGCATTTATCCCGCACTGCACAAACCGCTTGGAATTGCGGCGCTTTTGGGCATATCCTGCCTGAGGCGCAATCGTTGCCGGGGCCGATGGGGGCTGCCGGTCTTCTGGGAGGATGTCGATGCCCGCCAAAGATGAACCGGTCGTCATCAAGAAATACGCCAACCGCCGCCTCTACAATACGGGCACGAGCACGTATGTGACGCTCGAGGACCTGGCCGACATGGTCAAGAAGGGCGAGGAGTTCACCGTCCAGGACGCCAAGACGGGCGACGACATCACGCATCCGGTCCTCACCCAGATCATCTTCGAGCTGGAGAACCAGGACGGGCAGAACATGCTGCCGATCCCGTTCCTGCGCCAGCTCATTTCCTTCTATGGCGACCAGATGCAGATGGTGGTGCCGAGCTTCCTCGAACAATCGATGATCGCCTTCGCCAAGGAGCAGGAACGGTTCCGCGAGCAGATGAAGTCGGCAATGGGCAAGGCGCCGATGGACATGATGAAGATGTCTGCGCCGATGAAGGCGCTCGAGGAGCAGACGCGCCGCAACATCGAGCTGTTCCAGAATGCCATGCGCATGTTCACGCCGTTCCCGCCGGATGCGCAGCAAGCCACCCCGCGCGCAGACACGACGCGCGGCAAGGACAGCGAAAAATCCGACGAGCTTTCGGAGCTGAAGCAGCAGATCGCCGCGATGCAGCGCAAGATCGACTCGATGGGCTGAGCGGGGCCGCCGGCGCCTGCATCTAGGCCGCGCGCTTCACCGAAGGCTGAGAGCCGCGCGGGGTAGTCAGTTGAAGCTGACGTCCCGTCCCGCCGCGCGAAGCGATACCGAGAAGCCGGCCAGCACGTCGATCAGCGAGATCACCATCAAGGTGAAGAACACCGGGTGTGCCGCCCCCTTCACCAGCAGGAACTCGACCAGGAAGGCGACGAACACGAAGGTCGACAGGAGATGGTCGATCAGCGACGCGTTCGACGTGCGGGTCGACTTCACGATCTCGACGAAAAAGAGCAACAGCGCGATGACGATCATCAATATGCCTGATGTCATCGAGAAGACGCCGCCCGACATCATGCGGAAGGAGAACAGCTCCGTCTGCCAGGGATCGCCGTTCGGCCCGTCGCCGAACAGGCCGGCCATGCCGAGATTGTAGAGGATGAAGGATACGACCAGCAGCGGGATGCTCGTCAGCATGACGGGTCTCCTGGAGAATCTTGCGCCGCCTTGTAGAAAGGGCCGCGGTCCGACCGTCAAGGTCCCGCCGGTCTTTCGGGAGGCGGTCCAGGCGGTTTTTACCAACCGCAGAGATCGGCAATGATTTCTAAGGGGTCGTAACATAAACTCACCAAATGTGATGCTTGGCGCGGCCCGTTTTGTGGCAAGAACCGCGCCAAAGGCGCCGAAAGCGCCTAGCTTTTCGGGGACGAACAGAGATGGCCGGTAAATATTTCGGCACGGACGGCATCCGTGGCAAAGCCAATACATTTCCGATGACGCCGGAAGTGGCAATGAAGGTCGGCATGGCGGCAGGCCTGTGCTTTCAGCGCGGCAACCATCGTCACCGGGTCGTGCTCGGCAAGGACACGCGGCTCTCGGGCTACATGATCGAGAACGCGATGGTGGCGGGATTGACCGCCGCCGGCATGGACGTCTTCCTGCTCGGGCCGATCCCGACGCCGGCCGTCGCCATGCTGGCGCGCTCGCTGCGCGCCGACATGGGGGTGATGATCTCGGCCTCGCACAATCCGTATTTCGACAATGGCATCAAGCTCTTCGGGCCTGACGGCTTCAAGCTGTCGGACGAAATCGAAGGGCGTATCGAGGCGATGCTGGAGGAGGGGGTGGAGATGACGCTCGCCGACTCCGAGAGGCTCGGACGGGCCAAACGCATCGACGGCGTGCACGACCGCTATATCGAGTTCGCCAAGCGCACGCTGCCGAAGTCGATGTCGCTGGCCGGCCTGAGGGTCGTCGTCGACTGCGCTAACGGCGCGGCCTACAAGGTGGCGCCGGAAGCGCTCTGGGAACTCGGCGCCGAGGTCGTCTCGATCAATGTCGAGCCGAACGGCTTCAACATCAACGAGGAATGCGGCTCGACGCATCCGGAAGGCCTGTCGAAGAAGGTGCACGAAGTGCGCGCCGACATCGGCATCGCGCTCGACGGAGACGCCGACCGGGTGGTCATCGTCGACGAGAACGGCCAGGTCATCGACGGTGACCAGATCATGGCGCTCGTCGCCGAGTCCTGGAACCAGTCCGGCAAGCTCGCCGGCGGCGCGGTGGCGGCGACGGTGATGTCGAATCTCGGACTGGAGCGCTTCCTCTCCGGCATCGGGCTCGAGCTTCACCGCACCAAGGTCGGCGACCGCTACGTGGTCGAGCACATGCGCGCCCACGGGCTGAATGTCGGCGGCGAGCAGTCCGGCCACATCGTCCTGTCGGATTTCTCCACCACCGGCGACGGGCTGGTCTCGGCGCTGCAAGTGCTCGCCTGCGTCAAGCGCCAGGGCAAGCCGGTAAGCGAGGTGGCCCGGAAATTCGAACCGGTGCCGCAGCTCCTGAAGAATGTCCGCTTCTCCGGCGGCAAGCCGCTGGACGAGGCGCCGGTGAAGGCGGCGATCGAAGAGGCGCGCAACCGGCTCGGCCAATCCGGCCGTCTGGTCATCCGCCCATCCGGCACCGAGCCGCTGATCCGCGTCATGGCGGAAGGCGACGATCCGGGTCTGGTCAGGCGCGTGGTCGACGACATCGTGGGCGTGATCTCGGAAGCGCGCAGCGCGGCTTGATCCGCTTGCCGGTTCTTTGCAGAAGATCGGGCTCGGCCCTACATTAGAGGGCCGCGCGTCCTTCCGGACGCACAAAGGACTCTCAAAGTCCCGGATTACGGACCGAGAGCAAATCCGACGCGAGGACGCCGCCATGGATGCAAAGACCTATCCCGTCACCCGCACCGATGCAGAGTGGCGCGCGAAGCTCAGCCCCGAACAGTACCAGGTGATGCGCCACCACGGCACGGAGCGGCCGGGAAGCTGCGCGCTGCTCTACGAAAAGCGGGCCGGCACCTTCACCTGCGCCGGCTGCGACCAGCCGCTGTTCGAATCCAGGCTGAAGTTCGAGAGCGGCACCGGCTGGCCGAGCTTCAACGACCCCGTTCCCGGCTCGGTCGAGACCACGACCGACCGCAGCTACGGCATGGTCCGCACCGAAGTGCATTGCTCCCGCTGCGGCAGCCATCTCGGCCACGTCTTCGAGGACGGCCCGCCGCCGACTTTTCTGCGCTATTGCATCAACGGCGTGGCGCTCAATTTCCAGCCTGCCCAAGCGGGTACCGGGAAGTCGTAGGCCGGGCAGGTCGCTGGGGCTACATCGTCACCGGTGCGAGTTTCGCCGGCTGAATCCTGGCTCCTCGGTAAGGACGATGGAAGCCAGTGTGCCCTGCGCCGATGTCCGTCAGGAGGCGATCTTCTGCTGGCGCTCCGGAGCGGGCAGCAGCACGTTGCCGCGACCGGCGCGCAGCAGCGAGCTGCCGAGGCCGTGAGGGATGAACTCCTCGTGCATCTTCGCCACGGCAAGCAGCCTGTCGAGGTCGATGCCGGTCTCGATGCCCATGCCGTGCAGCATGTTGACCATGTCCTCCGTCGCGATGTTGCCCGTCGCGCCAGGCGCATAGGGGCAGCCGCCGAGGCCGGCGACGCCGCCGTCGAAGCGGCTCAGGCCTGCTTCCAAGGCGGCCAGCGTGTTGGCGAGCGCCATGTCGCGGGTGTTGTGGAGATGCAGGTTCCAGGTCACTTGCGGGTATTTGCCCAGCATGTGCGAGACGATGTCGTAGACCAGCTTCGGGTTGGCGATGCCTATCGTGTCGGCGATCGATATGTTGCTGATGCCGATCTCGAGATAGCGGTCGGCGATGCGCTCGAGTCTGTCGACCCCGACCTGGCCTTCGAAGGGGCAGCCCAGCGCGCAGATCATGCTGCCGGAGACGGTGAAGCCATCTTCCCGCGCCACCTTCGTCATCCTGGCGATCTCTTCAAGCGTCTCGCCGATAGTCCGGTTGCCGTTGGCGCGGTTGTGTGATTCGGTCACCGACAGCATGAACGACACCGCGTCGATGCGGTCGCGGAACGGCCGCGCGCGCTCAAGGCCGCGCAGGTTGGGGATGAGGGCGCGATAGCTGACCCCGGGCACGATGTCGATGCCGGCAACCACCTCCTCCGCATCGACGAATTGCGGGACCGCCTTGGGATGGACGAAGGACGTCACCTGGATCGCCGGCAGACCGGTGCGGGAGAGGGCGTTTATCACCTCGATCTTGCGGGCGGTCGGCACGAATTGCTTCTCGGACTGGAAGCCGTCGCGTGGACCGACCTCCATGATATGGACCTTCTTGATTTTGTCCGTCGCAAGCATTGCGGAAACGTCCTCGTGTTCGGCGCCGTTGCCGGCATGTCGCCCCTATATAGTCGAGAAAGCGGCGGCGGGCAGGTGGCGTGACCTCCTCAGACCGCGACCCGCTCACCCGTCTCGGACGAACGCAGGATGGCGGCAATCAGCCGGTGGACCTTCAGCGCTTCGCGGCCGGTAACGGCCGGGTCGCGATCCCCATCGATCGCGTCGAGGAAATCCTCGATGACGGCGCGGTGGTGCTGGTGCGGGAAGGCCATGGGGTCGGCGCCGACGCCGCCGCCGAGTGCGCCGTCGTCGACGGTCTTGTCGGTGCCGTCGTGGAAATGCGCCATCATCTTGGCGACTTCGATGCGCGCCATGCCTTTGGTGCCGATGATGTCAACCGCGTCGGCAATGCCCGGATAGGCAGCGGTGGTGGCGCTGATCGAACCGATGCCGCCATTGGCGAATTTCGTCGCCGCCATCGCAAGGTCTTCCGTCTCCATCCTGTGCACCGGGCTGGTGACGGCATAGCCGGTCACTTCGACCGGCAGGCCGGCCAGCGAGATCATCAGGTCGAGCGTGTGGATCGCCTGGGTGAGCAGCACGCCGCCGCCGTCGCGCGCCTTCGTGCCGCGGCCGGGCTGGTCGTAGTAGCTCTGCGGCCGCCAGTTGTAGAGCCGCGCGGAAGCGCTGACCACGTCGCCGAGCCGGCCCTCGCGGATCAGGCCGGCGAGTGCTGCGCTGACCGGGCGGAAGCGGTGCTGCAGCACGACGCCGAGCTTTTTGCCGGATTCTTCGGCGATGGCGACGAGTTCTTCGGCGCGCTCAAAACTGATCTCCAGCGGCTTTTCCAGGAGCACGTGCTTGCCCGCTGAAACAGCCTGGCGGACGAGGTCGAGATGGGTGTTGGGCGGCGTGAGCACGAACACCGCATCGATCGACGGATCGGCGAGGACCGCGTCCAGCTTGTCGACGACGGGAAAGCCGTGGGCTTCGGCAAACGCGCTGCGCCGTTCGGTGCTTGGACTAAAGGCTGCCTTGACCTCGACGTGCTCCTTCAGATCCTGAAGGCTCTTCGCGTGCGGCGCCGACGCCATGCCGAGGCCGATGATGCCGATTGTTTTCAAGCTGTTCCTCCCGAGACGTCCGGCACGATAGCTTCGGAAAAGTCATCATACAAGTTTGCTGTTTTTGTATGTTGACATTGGCTCGGGCTCGCCAATACGTTGCGCTATCCAGACGAGGGAGGAAGCCTGGCACGATGGGCGCATTGATCGCCGACGATCTTCTGTTTCCGGCCGAAGGCGGTCCGCGCGCGATTGCGCGGGACCTCTATGCGGCGGTCAAGGACCTGCCGATCGTCAGCCCGCATGGCCACACCGACCCGCGCTGGTATGCGATGGATGAGCCGTTTCCCGATCCGGCGCAGCTTCTCGTCGTGCCCGACCACTACATTTTCCGCATGCTGTTCAGCCAGGGTGTGCGGCTCGAGGATCTCGGCGTGCCCGTCCTAGACGGCTCGGCGGTCGAGACGGACGGGAGGACGATCTGGAAACGCTTCGCCAAGCATTATTATCTCTTCCGCGGCACGCCGACCCGGCTCTGGTTCGACTACACGCTGGAGAAGCTCTTCGGCATCGAGGAGCCGCTGACGGGGGCGACCGCCGACGCGCAATACGACAGGATCGCCGCGCTGCTCGCGACCGATGATTTTCGTCCCCGCGCGCTGTTCAAGCGTTTCAACATCGAGGCGATTGCCACCACGGAGGGGGCGCTCGACGATCTCAAATGGCACCGGATGATCCGCGAGAGCGGCTGGGACGGGCGCGTGGTGACGGCCTATAGGCCGGACTCGGTCGTCGATCCGGATTTTGAGGGCTTCGCCGCCAATCTCGACAAGCTCGGCGAGATCACCGGCTGCGATACCGGTACATGGGCGGGCTATCTCGACGCGCATAGGAAGCGGCGCGCCTATTTTAGGGAATTCGGCGCCACCTCCAGCGATCACGGCCATCCGACGGCCGAGACGGCGAACCTGTCCGACGCGGCGGCGGAAGAGCTGTTCAACCGGATCCGGCGCGGCTCGGACGACGAACGCGAGCGGCGGCTGTTCCGCGCGCAGATGCTGACCGAAATGGCGAAGATGAGCCTGGAGGACGGGCTGGTCCTGCAGATCCATCCGGGCTCCTTCCGCAACCACTCGCCGGCGATGATGCGGAAATTCGGGCGCGACAAGGGGTTCGACATACCGACCCGCACCGACTATGTGGCGGCGCTGAAGCCGTTGCTCGACGCGGTCGGCACCGAACCCGGCCTCTCGGTGGTCGTCTTCACGCTCGACG
>Ga0233385_1001230_pt1 | contig 10830 bp, 8 predicted proteins | sample ElkDunMinimDraft_16_FD_191543 | JGI IMG/M metagenome (GOLD analysis project Ga0233385, IMG submission 191543) | Fecal eukaryotic communites from dung pellets of Tule Elk in California, USA - Elk Dung G36 | ecosystem: Host-associated > Mammals > Digestive system > Large intestine > Fecal | place... | reverse complement strand
GACGACGTCGAACTCGAGCATCTGTGGCGCCGAGAGCTGTCTCCTCGGGGCCGGCGACAGGGACGCCTCACGGTCGTCGCTTAGCCTGAGGCGAGCGGCAGCAACAGCCGCTCGCCTCAGGCATCTCCCGGTCGACGCCGTGACAGAAGGGCCATGTTGTGACAACGGATCTGCCGAAGGCTGCGGGGCCGCATCCCACCGCTGATGTGGGCACGAACACCGAACTTGCGGAGTCCGCGGACCGGCAGCGCGTCAAGCACGACGGGCCGCTGCGCACCGCGGTGGTGGTCAATCCCGTGCGGGTCGAAGGCCTCGACGACCTTCGTGCCACCATCGAGGAGGCGCTGACCGAGGCCGGCTGGCCGGCCCCGCTGTGGCTCGAGACGACGCCGGAGGATCCCGGCGCCGGCCAGGCCCGGCGGGCGGTGGCAGAAGGCGCCGAGGTCGTGTTCGTCAGTGGCGGTGACGGCACGGTTCGTTCGTGCGTCGAGGGCCTCGCGGGTACCGATGCCGCACTCGCCGTGCTGCCCGCCGGCACGGGCAACCTGCTCGCGACCAACCTCGGCCTTCCCGACGACCCCACCGAGGGCGTGCGCGTCGCCGTCGAACGCGGACGCCACCTCCTCGACATCGGGGAGGCCGACGGCCAGGTCTTCGCCGTCATGGCGGGCATGGGGTTCGACGCCAAGCTGCTCGAGAGCGCCTCGAGCACCCTCAAGGCCCGCCTCGGCCCGCTGGCCTACGTGCTCTCTGCCCTGAAGCACCTGCGCGACCGTCCGATGCGCGTCGAGATCCGCGTCGACGACGAGCCACCGCTACGCCGGCGCGCTCGCTCCGTCGTCATCGGCAACGTCGGCCGCCTCCAGGGTGGCGTCCGCCTCCTCGCCGACGCCGAGCCCGACAACGGGCAGCTCGATGTCGCGGTCATCTCCCCACGCAACCTGGCCCACTGGGCCCGCCTCGCCTGGGGCGTCCTCCGCCGGCACGAGCACGTGCCGCGGATGGAAGTACACCGAGGCTCACGGATCACCGTCACCAGCGACCGCGACCAGCCCTGCGAGCTCGACGGCGACGTCATCGAGCCACGTCGAGAGCTCGCGGTGACGGTCCGGCCCGCCGCGCTGTGGCTGTGCGTCTATCAGCCCGACCGCAGCCCCGACCTGGCCGAGGGCTCTCCCCGGCAGAGCTAGACCCGGCCTCAGCTTCTGGTTGTCGAGGTCTGGGCCGACACCTCGCGTCGAGGTTCCCACGCCGAAGGCCGCCTGGGTGCCGGTCTCGAGCAGGACATGGCGAGCACGGCGGCGTCACTCTTCGTCGAGCAGATGGGTGAGTGATGCCGAGCCGATGCCGCGGCCTCGTGCGCTGGCTGTCGTGCATGGTGCGGCGGTGGCCGGACCAGTCCGCTGAAAGGAAGTTCGAAAGGGAGCGAGCGTCGCCCGTGTCGCCTCCGCGGCGCCCCAGTCCGGATCGAACTGCGCGATCACTGCCAGGTGCTGGCGCAACTGAAGGATCGGCATCCGCTCTCGCCACCCGGAGTCGAGCCCGGTGAGCTCGGCATACAGGTTGAAGAAGACCTCTGCCTCCGGCGGCGGTGCGGTGGTCCACAGGTGGGCCAGGTCGACCTCGGGCCAGGTGTAGGAGACGGCCGGATCGATCACGGCCGGGCGGCCGTCGGGGGTGGCCAGGACATTCTGGGACCACAGGTCACCGTGGGTCAGGCATGCCGGGGCGTCCGGCAGCAGTTCCGGCAGGCGCGCGCACAGCCGCTCGAGCGCCGCCCGGTCCGCAGCATCTAGTGCGGCTTGGACGCGCGGTTCCCCGAGCCAGCGCAGCAGACGGTGTTCGGCGAAGAAGGTGAACCCGTTGTCTGCCCAGGTGTTGACCTGCCGACGGCGCCCGAGCCAGTTGTCGTGATGCCAACCGAACAGAGGATGGGTGGTTGTGGTGTGGAGTCGGGCGAGCGCATGCGCGAACTCGACCCAGAACGACTCCGTCCTGGGTCTCGGGGCGAGCATCGACAAGACGAGAACGCGCTCGTCGGCCAGCACGACATCCGGTGTCGCGAGGCCGCCTTGGCCACGGAGCGCGTCGAGGCCGGCCGCCTCCAGTCGGAAGGCATCGTCGGCCGGCGGATCGTCGAACGCCTTGACGAACACCGACGAACCATCCGCACGACGGGCAATACCGGCGGTCGCCGCTAGCCCGCCGGTGGCCGGCACAACGATCTCCACATCCGTCATGCCGGACTGGTGAAGCCGCTCCAGCAGCAGATCTTCATCTCCGGTCAAGCTCTGTCCTTTCTCGGTCGGCTCGCCAGGACCTCGGCGCCCACGACCACGACCAGTTGAGTACCCGCTCGGTCGCGGCGACGTCTTACCGCGACAGGTCGGCCCAGATCGGCGCATTCAACTCCCCTGGACCTGCCCGCTCAGTCGCTCGAGCAGCTCTCGCCCAGCCGTCGAGTTGTGTAGGCAGCCTTCCATGACGCCATCCTGGCAGAAGCGCAGCGCCCGAATGTAGGAGCTCAGCGTGGTACTTCAGACGTTGATCGCAAGCCCCTGAAGTGCGCTGATGCTGCGCGACGGCCTAGACGTAGGACGGCCACCGCGCCAGGGTTCGTTGCTCGTCCGGGAACAAATCGTTCGTGGCGGTGGCGCGGAACCGGGTAGCGGCTGGCAGGTGGCGCGCGGAGTGCGTCCGCGGTGGGACGTCATGGAGCTCGTCTACCGCCACGAGCTGCAGCCGGTCCTTGAGTCAGGTGCGGCCGTCATGGATTTCGTGGTTCCCGTGCTCAATGCGGTCGGGCAGTGATGGCGACGTCGCCCAGAACCTCAGTTGGAGCTGCAGCGGGCCTTCACGCGGGCTCGCCCATCTGCACAGAACAGTGTTCATGCAGGTGGGCGATGGTCGGGGCGACTGTATTCGAACCAGCGACCCTCTGCTCCCAATGGTCCTCCAAGCGGCTTTGCAGAGGCCGGACCGGCGGGATTCCATGCAGGGCTGTGCAGCCCCAGACCCGGCAGGGAGTGGCGATCGAACCGCAGTTGGAACCTCAGCCGGTTGCGGCGCTGGCGGGGACACAGCGAGGCGCCAAACCGATAGCGGACACAAGAGGCGGGCGGAGGCCCGGGTCAATGGTGGCCGGAGGCCATCGCTTGCGACGCCGAAGGCGCCGTTGACGCGGGGCGGAGGCGGGCCGGATGCTCGGTGGTCGTTGCGGGGGCCGACGGTTCGGGTGCCAGCGCGCATCGCCGAGTCGCGGTGACCAACTCAGTCTTCGTCGGCCACCCCGTAGACGGCCGATCCGGTCTTGCCGAGAACCGCGATAACGGAGCACCGTCGGGCAGGTCAGAGCTGTTCGTTGCGAATCGAGTGTCGTGTTTGCCGCAGGCGCGCAGAAACTCACCGGCGAGCCGGTTTGCTCGATGTTCGGGCATCACGCTGGCCTTGTAGGCCAGGTCCACTTCCAGCAGCCCTGTGAGAAAACGCTTGGCTCGTGCGGCTTCAACCTCAACCCAAGCGCGACAAGCGCATGGTCGCCTGGTACCTGCTCGACCCGCAGCGATGGAGCTCGTCTACCGCCACGACCTGCGCCCAGTGCTCAAGGCTGGCGCTGCCGTAATGGACCGCGTGTTCCTACCGCTCATGAGCAACGGGTAGACGATGACGACGTCGCGTAGTGCAGCAAGGTCAACTCTGGCGGGAACGCCCACCTGCACTTAACGACGTTCGTGCAGATGGTGAAATTGTCGGGGTGACTGGATTCGAACCAGCGACCCTCTGCTCCCAAACGGCTCCCGAGCACGCTTGCCTGGCCGTATGCGCAGGTGGGGTGTCCCTTCTAGTCCCTGCACGTCCAGCGGTTGGAGCGCGGGCTGGCTCCCAGCTGGGCTCCCAAAGGTGGTGGACACTCGGAGGCGCCGAACCGATAGCGGAGCACAAGAGGCTGTCGGAGGCGCGGGTCAAGGGTGGGCGCAGCCCATCGCGAAGCGACGCCGCGGGCGCCCTTGACGCGGGGTGGAGGCGGCCGGATGCTCGGCGGTCGGTGCGGTGCCGGACGGTGAGCCGGTGCAGAAGCTCGGCTGGGTGGCTGTCGACGACGTCGCGATAGCCGGCGGTGAGGTGAGGGCGGTTCCGGCGAGGCTTGGGGCCGCCCTTCGTCGTGCCGGGTGGCCGGACGGGTGGGGTGCGCGCAGCGAGCGTAGCGAGCGGAGCGCGGGGCCCCGCCCGGGAGGCCCCCCACGCGCGGCGGAGCCGCGCGCTTGAGTCAGTACGGAAAGTCCTCACCGCCAGAGCCGATGCCTCACGTCAGTCGACCCACGGCAGCAGTCGAGGAGTGGCTACCAGTGATCGATCCCGTCCTCGATTCTCTCCTCGTGCTCGTCCTCATCGGCTCCGTCGCGGCGATACCCGGCGGCGAGCCTGCGGAACATCGCGCTCGTCCGGGGTGCCGCGCCTCTAGTTTCGTCAGCAATACGATCGTACTTTTCGGCAAGGTCATACTCCTGCTGGCCACCGTGACCACGGAACCCTACGCCCCGCCCGTTGAAAAGCGAAATGCTAAAGCCTCTCAGCATTTGTTCGCCCACAGACTCTTCTAAGGCTGTTTGAATAGCGGGTTCGGGGTACGGAACACCTTCTCTCGGTTTGACGCGACCCAACATTTGGCCAACTTCGTGCATTGCGATCTCAATTCGCTCCGCTGCGCCAGCAAGTGATCGAATTTCTGAAATCCACGACATCAGTTCCTCGGTTGATATCTCGCCCGTACCCGTCGCGGGGGTGTACCGCATTCGCATCAGAAAGCGAAAAGCCCGTGACCTTAGTTCTGGATTAATCCGGGAGGTCTCATCGCTTTCAGACCTTGGTCGGTGCGCCAGGTTGACGAGATACATAAAGTCGGCTGCCGACTTCGACGCCTCAACCTCAATCGCGAGCGAGTCGGAATCCTCAAAGACGGGAAAGAATGCCCACTCGAGCTGACATACCAAAGCGCGATCCACCGACGCATCGTCTCGGACCGCAGCTATCAGTCGTCGAATTTGGTGCGCGGACGGCTGATTCGTCGCGTCGTCTTTCGGGCGACCAATCAACTTCTGAAGGCCGCTAATTATAAGTTTAGTGCGACTAGCGGTATCGATTGAATTCTCATATAGCGCGATGATGTCAAGGGCAGCGAAAACACGACCGCGGTCTACCAGATTGCGAGCCACAGTCTCGGCGTGCGCGAAGTCCTGGCCCCGACCATAGATTTCGAACTCTTGCCAATAGGATTCTGCTACGGAGGCACCAAGGCGGCTCGCGAGATCCCATGCCTCGACTTCGTTGTTGTGCGAAAGAAGAAGTCGTGCTTGCAGAACTGGGTTGGTCGTCGCCGTTTGCGCGAACTCTAAGAGGTCAATTTGACCCCTGATTGCGGAATTAACGAAGTACGCGCGGGCAAGGCGCTTAACCCCTGGATCGTCCGAAATTAACATCTCCGCCACCACGGATGGATCCAGCGGGTGGTCACCTCTCGCGAGAATTACTCCTGCGTCCCATACTCCATTGGGATGGGACTTTGCCAATGCCACCAGTCCGCCGACGCCCTCCTGCGCGAGGATCGCTCCGACAGCGTCCGCCTGCAGCTTCATTAGCCGCGAGTTCTCACCACGTGTATCGGCAAGATCGAGGCCAAGGTCCCACCTGCTGTCGCCAAAGAGCCACTCCATGCGCTGCCGAGCTAGCGGAGGCTCTAAATGTGCCACTGCAGTGGCCAGTCGCTCCAGGTAGTCCTCTGGGAGAGCCCACGACGTGTCAGCATGCTGGCGGTGGCGACGCAAGAACTGTTGCGCCTCAGTCCATACAATCCTGGCGCTCGGATCGTCGGCTGGCAGAGCGTTCAGTGCCGTCACGATTTGGCTGAATCCTTGTGGGCCAACGTCGTCCATGCCGTTAACTAGTGTGACCCAGAGTTCGGGATAGTGCTCAGCGAGAGCAATGCAACCATCGATTATAGCCGAGTAGACCGCAAATGCATCAGCCCAAGTCACCCGCTGCCGGTCCTTGCCCCAAGCCCGGAAGTACGTGCGATGAATGACGACGAAGCCATGGCTATCGCCAATGATCTTCTCAAACATCTGTTTGGCGACGCCCGGCGCATGGTGTACGCATCGCGCAATCGCCGCCTGCCGACCAGACGTGTCGAGCGCGGATTGCGGCGATGTCGGCAAGAGCGCATCGTGGAGAATACCGATCGGAGAGGGGCTCCTACTTTCCCGTTCGGTCAGAAGCGCCAGGTCTATAGTCGCGTCGATCGCTGGCTCACAGTGCTGCGGCGACCACATAAGCGTCTGAAGCGACCAGAGGACGGGAGCAAGGTTGTCTGATCCACCCAAGCCAAACGGAGACTCCGCAGTCGTCGCTAAAGATCCAAGATTCTCGACGTGCGCCAGCAGTTCAGATCGGATTCGATCGAGCACGACTTGCGGGGATGCTTCAGCAAGAGTTGGCAGCACGTGAGCGAGGGACATCCATCTAGCCGGCGAACCGCCATCGCCGCGGAACAGTTCGTCCACGACTTGGTCCACCCAATCCTGCACCGTCAGGCCTCGAGAGAGGGGTACCGATCCACACTCAGAAGCAAGGGCGGCAAGCGTATTTGTAACGTTCTCCTGGATACGCCTGCCGTAACGGCGCGCTTTTCCCTTAATATTTGCGAGCCAGCGTTCCGATTCTGGAAGTTCCAGGGCCGGATCGATCTCCCCAAGTACCTCCAGGACAACCGCCCGGAATTTGGTTAGGTCAGCCTCGACCATGTCCGATCGCTCAGCAAAGTACATTGCGGACTCAAGCGGCACCGTTACGCGCCACACGTGGCCAGCATGCGAAAAGATCGGGTCGGCAGAGTTTACGTCACGACTCACGCATGCGATCGCATCGTCGATGCTGTATCCGGTTAGAGACTGAACTAAAGTCTCGTTCTCCTCCTCGCCTTGCTCCCACCCGCCTAGGAGCCAAAGGCGCCTGAAGGCGGGAGACTCAAACTCCCTATTCCACGATGGGTGGGTCGCCTGGCTGGAGACAAGTTGGTACCGGTAAAGACTCCGGCGAGCTGCCGACGCGAACCTCTCAGCGTCATCGAACTCAACTCCACTGGACTTTAGAAGTTCGGCGAGGGCCCGCCGGCTCTGCCTGGGCAGGACGACCGTACTGGGACCGGACGTGTTGATCTTGATTAAGCGGTGAGTTCCGAGAGGACCCAATGTAGATATGTCCATCTCTGTGACAAAGACAAGAGGTTTCTGCGATCGAGCGATCAAGCTCCGCAGGGTCGCCACGTCGTCACAAACGATGAGGTCCGAGCTCTGATCTAAGGTCGAGTCTAGTGCGGCGGCGACGAAAGCCCGTCCGTCGTCCACGCTCGGGGCGCGAAGTTCGATGTATTGCTTTTTAGCGCCTAACCAGGCTTGGAGGTCCGCGTACTCCGTGGAGCGGCTAGTTAGCACGAACTTGGATGTCAAAGGTACGGCGAACGACTCGCTGTAGAATTTCCACCAGTGCGCGAGAGTCTCCGCTTGAACTCCACGAAGTTGTGCGAGATCGCAGAACAGGAGCGCAGACGGAACGTCACGGTCCATTGCCGCGGTTAGGTCCTCGACGTCATATGCCCTGACGTCCTTCCACACGCTGTTTTCGCGCTGCTGGGCTGCCCACTCATGCCGCTTGGGCCACGAACGCGACGTCACCGCTACATATGTTGTCCGGGACGGATCAGCGGGGTCGGGCTTCAGCGTCCGCTTCCTGAAGTCCGCACTTGCCTTGGTCGATGGGCGAGCCTCGACCCCCAGCTCCCATACTGAATGGCCCGCAGGGACGAGGATGGATGCTTCGGCAGCATCTACCACCCCGTCATAGCCGGGGAGTCGTGCGCCTTCGCTCGCGGGCATGTGGAGGCGCGTGATCGTCGAGTTGTCGTGAGAGAGGATGCTTCGCAGTATGCGCGGAAGGTCATAACCTGCACGCACGTCGTTGGACCACTGCAGAATGTCCTGGCGATCTACCAGGTATGACATTCGCCCCCCTAAGATCCTGGAAAGCCACTCTCGTCGTTGAGGCGGTTCGAGGACGACAGTGAACCTCACCGCTCCTGGCTTCAACCGGCTTCTCGATCAGTGCTTCAGGCTACGGGCCTGGAAGTAGGCGTTGGCTGCAAGGTAGAGTTTTTCACCCGCCTCCGGGCCTGAGGGCGGGTAGGGTAACCAGACTGAGCGATGCCCTGCGTGACGGCGGCCCGCCACGTCCTCCACTTCTGCGGTGCGGAGGAGCTATCACTGAGCAGCGCGGACTAGTCGGCTGGTGTATCCCGCGCCGACTAGACGTTCGTAGGCATCCATCGTCTGTTGATCGACAGCCTGTGGTTCGGCGAATCCCGACTCCGCGTAGACCCAGATGCGCTGAGTGTCGCCGACGAGCATGTTGAGGACGCGGTCGATGTCGCCGATAGAGTCGATGTAGTCGTCGAGCGCTTGCGCGCGAGCAGAGCAAACGAGATCGAGCTCGGGCCAGAGCTTCCGGGCTGTCGCGTAGGCGCGGCGCTGCTGGTAGGGCCGACTGATGATTGTGGCCGACTGAGGCTGGACGCCTAGGCCGTCGAGTAGTTCGTGTGTGAACGTGAAGTTCTCGCCCGTGTTGGTCGCCTCCGTCTCGGTGAGGATCGCGTCCGCGGGTACTCCGAGCTCTTGGGCTCGCTCGGCGAAGTGGACGGCCTCGCCGCGCGGGAACACATCCACGGTCGTCGGGGCGTTGGCTCCGGTGAAAACGATGAGTGGGAAGCGTCCCTCGTGCCAGAGACCGGCGGTGTGCTCGGCGACGCCGATGTCGTGGCTTCCGAGGCCGATGCCGATGTCTGTCTTTCGGGGCTCGTGGTGCAGCTGGTGGTAGTCCCAGAGAATCTGGGCGTCGTCCATCACGCTCATGACGCTCCGTTCGTCAGTCGGGCATGCGGAAGGTGTACGTCCAGGCAAACCGCGAGGCGGCGTGCACCCCCTCGGCGTACTCAATCACTCGATCCTCCTTGGTCCTCGTGGTGCGATGAAGCACCATGACGGGCTCGCCCGTGGGCAAGTCGAGTGCGGAAGCCTCGTCCGGCGTGGGCATGCGCGCCGTCAACGTCTCCGTGACCTGGTCGGGCTCAAGACCCTGCAAGGCGAGCACCGCGAAACCGCCCCCTGGGCCAGCCGGGCCCGGCGACTGATCGACCAGCGGGGTGCCCTCGACATCTTCGACGCGGTAGTAGCTCGTGAGGGTGTGGGTCGGTTCACCGTTGTGCCGCACGGTGCGTGCTCGGGCGTAGACCTCGACGCCCGGGTTGATGCCCAGAGCCTCAGCAACATGCGCCGGCGCGGCGATGCGCTCCACGGTCTGCGTCTGATCCGTCCGCTCCCACGACTGGCCGCTGGCCTCCCGGTCGGCAATGAAGGCGACCCGGTCGCCGTACTTCCAGTTGCGCTTGGCGTAGCGCTCGACGCCTAGGCGCCGCATCGGTGGACGGGACCGCACGACCGTGCCCCGTCGTCGAACGGGTGTGACGAGGCCCTCTGATTCGAGCAGGGCGACGGCGTTGCGCACCGTCTTGATGTTGACGCCGTACTCGGCGGCGAGGTCGGCCTGCTTAGGAAGTGTCGTCCCCTGCGGGTAGTCACCGCGCTGGATCCCGTCGCGCAGTACCGCAGCGAGTTCCCTGTAGCCGTGTGCCACGTGGTCCACCTCCTGGCAGTTAACGGTAGCGGTAACGGTGCCTCTGACCAGGCACAAGTCGATAAGGCTAGCCCTATCCAGGGCGCGGTGTTACCTTGGAGTTAGAACCACCTCTATCCCGGAGGGGTCGCCCGGGACGGGCTCGGATCGAAGGAGACAGGTCATGGCTATCGCCAAGCGTTTTCCCATTGCGCACGGGCTGGCGTTCCCGAACGGCGCGTTTCTGCGGGGTCCTGTGGAGCCGGTCGCAGACTTCCAGTCGGAGCAGCGTCCGGATGGTTCGCGTCCGCAGCAGCGGGACAAGGAGACCGGGCTGCCGTTGTGGCAGTGCACGGTGATCGACGCCGACGACGACGCCAGCCGTAAGGACATCGGCGTGTCGGTGAAGTTTGCGGCGGATGTGCAGCCGGTGCCGCCGAAGAACACCTCGCCCATGCCGTGGACTCCGGTTGAGTTCGTGGGCCTGACCGCCCTGCCGTACGTGGACGACTCGGGGAACCGGCCGCGGATCGCGTGGTCATTCCGGGCGCAGGGGTTCGCCGCTCCGGGGCAGGTGGGCAGGGCCGGCGAGTCGAAGGACGCGGCCTAATGTCCACGCCGGACACCTTCGAGGTGGTCGAGGACTCGGATGCCTCGGTGGCCGAGCTGCTGGTGATTGCGGGCGATCTGGTCGAGTGGGTCGGGGGCCGGATCGAGCATCTGATGATCGGGCGGGACTCGGTAGGCGTGCATGTCTCCTGCCAAAGAGACGCCGAGCACCTGGCCCGGATCCTGTCGCTGGGCGTGGTGACCGACTTCCCGCCCGAGGACGGGTCGCGCGGGTTCACCGTGTGGTCCTCCGGCCCGTGGGCCGGTCCCCGGTTCTCTGTCGCGTGTGCCGCAGCCGTCCTGGCGCGCCCGGTGCGGGCCTTCCCGCCGTGCGAACCGTGGTGGTTGGACTGCGACGACGGCCTGGCTTCGGTGGTGGCGTGATGCGTTGTCTCAGCACGATGTGGTCCAGCACGCGGCGGGTGCTCACCGCTATGTGGCACATGATCGTCTGGACGCTGCGGGCGTGGCGGTGGGTGCTGGTCTGCGTCGTGCTGGGGAACC
>Ga0233385_1001227_pt1 | contig 10852 bp, 11 predicted proteins | sample ElkDunMinimDraft_16_FD_191543 | JGI IMG/M metagenome (GOLD analysis project Ga0233385, IMG submission 191543) | Fecal eukaryotic communites from dung pellets of Tule Elk in California, USA - Elk Dung G36 | ecosystem: Host-associated > Mammals > Digestive system > Large intestine > Fecal | place... | reverse complement strand
GCTGCTCGGGACGGTGGGCCTGCGCGAACTTACGGGAGCCGAGGGGATCGTCAGCGCCTTCATCACCGCCGCCGCGACCGCCCACCCGCAGTCGCAGGCCATGGCCCTCTTGCCGATCCTCTCGGATGGACGGACCCACGCGGTCGTCATCACCGTCGACGAAAAGGTCGTCGGCATCATCACCCAGACCGACCTCCTCGCCGCCACCGCCGGCCTGAACGTCCGCCCGCAGCAGCGCGGAACCGGCGCCGCCAGCTACGACATCTGAGGGGTCAGGCGCATACGCAAAGTGCGAACTACCTTTGCAACACCCTCATACGCATTCCCGCATGATCATCATTCATGCGCGGATGTGTGTGCGGCCCTCCGCCTCACTCCGCCTTCCCGCAATAGGCCTCCAGCCGGTATCCATCCGGGTCGATCACGAAGGCAGCGTAATAGTTGTCGCCGTAGTCGGCGCGCAGGCCGGCCGGGCCGTTGTCCTTGCCGCCCGCCGAAAGCGCGGCCTTGTGGAACGCATCGACCGATTTCCGCGATGGCGCGTCGAAGCAGAAATGCAGGCCCGACGCCATGTCGTCAGGCACCGGGCTGTCGCTCTTCTGCACCCAAAGAACGACCTGCCCGTCGCCATAACCCAGCGACGTCGGGCCGTCGCTCAGCCGCGTGTAGCCGAGCGGCTTCAGCGCCGCGTCATAGAATTTCCCGGAGCGCGCCACGTCGCGCACGCCGATCGACAGATGGTTGATCATGGTTCTCTCCAAAATTGCGGGTGGCCTCAACCGCCACCCTTGTGTCAGGAGCCTGCACGCCCGCCGCTGCCGGCGCTTGGGGAAAATTGCTATTTTGCGTGCCGTGAGCAGCACGGCCGCCCTCCCCGGAAGACCCCCGCTCGCCTCCCGCCGCATCGCGGGCGGCGCAGGCTGGTCGTTCCACGAATTCGTCTGCCGTTCCGGACCCGACGACCGTCCCTTCGAGGAGCGTCACGGCGGCGCTTCGATCGCGGCGGTGGTTTCCGGCACCTTCACCTACCGGGCCGACACCGGCCGGGCGCTGCTCCATCCCGGCGCGCTGCTCCTGGGCAATCACGGCGCCTGTTACCAGTGTGACCATGAGCACGGCGTCGGCGACCGGTGCCTTTCCGTCCAGCTCGCGCCCGACTATTTCGGCGAGATCGCCGCGACCGCCGCTGGCGCGGCTGGTTTCCGCTTCCCCGCCGCCACGCTGCCCTCGGATCGCTCTTTCCTTTCCGAAACCGTGCTGGTCGAGACGCTCGGCAGCGAGCGCGATCCGCTGCGCACCGAGGAGCGGCTGGTCGGTTTCGTCACCGCGGCGCTTCGGGCGCTGTCCGGCGTCGTCCCATCCCCGCAACGGATCTCGTCTCGGGATGCGCGCCGGGTCAGCCGCGCCCTGCGCTACATCGAGGCGAATTCGGCCGAGCCGCTCGATCTCGACCGGCTGGCCGCCGTCGCCGCCGCCAGCAAGTTCCATTTTCTGCGCGTCTTCCGCCGCGCTGTCGGCCTCACGCCCTATCAATTTCTGTTGACCACGCGGCTTCGCCATGCGGCAGTGAGGCTGCTTTCCGGCCCTGAACCGGTCTCGGCCATCGCCTACGACACCGGTTTCGGCGACCTCTCCACCTTCAACGCGGCCTTCCGAGAGCGTTTCGGCGCGGCGCCGCAGGCCTTTCGGCGCAAGGGTCCGGGGTGACCGTATCCCGTTTGCCATACCCATTCGGATTCGCGATCATCGCCCGGGATGGCACCTCCCACCCTCTTGCCGCCGCGTCAAAAATCGGTGACAAGCAGGCGGCGGGGCGCTGGCGGGCGCCGCCCTGAAATCGCCCCCAAGGTTTTTCAGTCTAGACAGCTTGCCCAAGCCGGACGCCGCCGAGTGGATCGTTGGTCATGAACCGCCCATTGCCGCGCAAACCGAAGAGTCCGAGGGCTACGCGCCTGATGGCGATCGACGCGTGGATCGATTCCGCCGTCTACGAGATCGGCTTCAAGGCTTCCGAAATCTGGGAAACCTACACCATCTTCTTCCGCCGCTTCCGCTACACCGGCTGGAAGCGCGCCTTCTTCGAGCTCGCCGGCGAAGGCTTCACCCTGGGTGCGGCCGGCTCCGTCGTCATGCTGGGGCTGGCGCTGCCGGCCTTCGAGGAGACCGAGGGCAACTGGCGCGCGCAGGACGATTTCGCCGTCACCTTCCTCGACCGCCAGGGCAACGAGATCGGCCAGCGCGGCATCATCCAGCGCGAATCCGTGCCGGTCGACGAGATGCCGGACCATGTCATCAAGGCGGTGCTTGCCACCGAGGACCGCCGCTTCTTCGAGCATTACGGCATCGACGTGCTCGGCCTCATGCGCGCCATGTCGGAGAACGTGCGCGCCAACTCCGTCGTGCAGGGCGGCTCCAGCCTGACGCAGCAGCTGGCGAAGAACCTCTTCCTCTCCAACGAGCGCACGCTCGAGCGCAAAGTCAAGGAAGCCTTCCTCGCCATCTGGCTCGAGGTGAACCTCTCCAAGAAGGATATCCTGCAGCTCTACCTCGACCGCGCCTATATGGGCGGCGGCACCTTCGGCATCACGGCTGCGGCCGACTTCTATTTCGGCAAGTCGGTCAAGGACCTCAACCTCGCCGAGGCCGCCATGCTGGCCGGCCTGTTCAAGGCGCCGGCGAAATACGCCCCGCACGCCAACCTTCCCGCCGCCCGCGCCCGCGCCAACGTCGTGCTCACCAACCTCGTGCAGGGCGGCTTCATGACCGACGGCCAGGTGTTGCAGGCGCGCCTGCATCCCGCCTCCGTCGTCGACCGCGGCGAACGCAACACGCCCGACTACTTCCTCGACTGGGCCTTCGAGGAGGTCAAGCGCCTGACCGCCAAGTCCGGCGTCCGCTCGATGGTCGCGCGCACCACGATCGACATGAACCTGCAGCGCGCGACCGAAGAGTCGGTCGAATACAACCTGCGCCAGCACGGCAAGGAATACGGCGTCACCGAGGGCGCCGTGGTCGTCATGGAGGCCGGCGGCGCGGTACGCGCCATGGTCGGCGGCCGCGACTACGGCCAGTCGCAGTTCAACCGCGCCACCAAGGCGCTGCGCCAGACCGGCTCCTCCTTCAAGCCCTATGTCTACGCCGTCGCCATGGAGCACGGCTTCACCCCCGCTTCCGTCGTCTCCGACGGCCCGATCGTCTGGGGCAAGTGGGCGCCCAAGAACTACGCGCGCAGCTACGGCGGCGGCATGGACCTCACCACCGCGCTGGTGAAGTCGATCAACACGGTGCCGGTGCGCCTCGCCAAGGACCATCTCGACATCCCGCCGATCAAGGCGATGGCCGAGGCGATGGGGGTGGAATCGGTGGTCTCGTCGCACAAGACGATGGTGCTCGGCATTTCCGGCATGACCGTCATGGACCAGGCGACGGGCTACAGCGTTTTCCAGAACGACGGCATGGCGGGGCTGCGCCACGGCGTCACGCAGGTCACGACTCGCGCCGGCGACGTGCTCTGGGACTGGGAGAAGGACGGCAACAAGCCCAAGCGCGTGCTCTCGCAACTGGCGGTGAAATACATGAACTCGATGATGGTCGAGGTTCCCGAGCGCGGCACCGCCCGGCGCGCGGCGCTGCCCACCATCCGCTCCGCCGGCAAGACCGGCACCACGCAGTCCTACCGCGACGCCTGGTACATCGGCTACACCGGCAACTACCTCGCCGCCGTCTGGCTCGGCAACGACGACTTCTCCACCACCCGCAACATGACCGGCGGCTCCCTGCCTGCCATGGTCTGGCACCGGCTGATGACCTACGCGCACGAAAACGTCGACCTGAAGGCGATCCCCGGGCTCGATCAACCGTTCGTGGACCCGGAGGTCATCGCCAAGCTCGAGGAGAAGGAGAAGAAGCGAAAGAAGGGCGACGCCGAAGCGGGAGCCGACTTCAGCCAGATCGAGCGCCGCCCGGTGCTCTCCGGCTCGACCACCAGGGCGCTGCGCGCCATCGCCGACATCTTCAAGAATTCACCCATCATCGACGCGCCGCCGGAACCCGAAACCCTTTCGGCGCTGTAGCCCCTCCCCGCCGGACGCTCCCGCCGGCATCCCGCTTGCCATCGAGGCGACCCCCGCGCTATCCGAAGCGGCTCGTTTCCACCTGGCGTTCCCAAATCGGCGACTCATGCTGAAAACCGCCTTCCTCACCTTCGTCGTGCTGTGCATCTCCATCGTCGGGGGCGGCGCCAGCGTGTGGTACGCGCTGAAGGCCAACGAGAGCGTCGGCGCCGTCACCATCGGCGAGTGGACCGCCTTCCCTTCCCTCGGCACGCCCGACGCCGATCCCTATTCGAAGGCGCGCGTTTCCCGCGAGGGCCTGCTCGCGCTCGGCCGCGCGGAAGGCCTCTCCTTCTCCGCCGGGCACGATTCCGCCGGCGACGCGCTGCGGCGCGAATGCAGCTACCGCATCGAGGGGGCGGTGCCGTCGGCCCGTTTCTGGACGCTCTACGCAGCCGACGCGGCGGGCAATGTCGTGCGCGGCGGCAAGCGGCGGCCGGGGGCGCTGCACTCCTATCAAATCCTCCACCTCCCCGATAACACCGTATCCATCGCGGCCGGCGCGCATCCCGCCCCCGGCAACTGGCTGGCGCTGTCCGGCGAGGGACCCATGACCCTGGTGCTTACCTTCTTCGACACGCCGATCGCGTCCAGCACCGGGGCCTCCGACGTCACGCTGCCTTCGATCGTCAGGGTCGCCTGCGATGCTTAGGCTGCTCTACGCGCTGCTGGTCGGCATCGTCGGAGCCGGCATCGTGCATATCGCCGTGCTGCTGCTGTTGCCGCAATTCGCCGAACGCGACGCCTGGTCGAGCCTGGCGGAGGCTGCCGACATCTACAAGGCCGTGCGCATCGACGGCGCCGACGGCAGCCCGCCGATCGTCCAGGCGGTGGATCCGCTTTTCCACGCCGCCGCCTGCCGGTTCGATCTCGATGAAGGCCCAGTCCGTCTCAGCGCGCCGGGCGCCGTCCCCTTCTGGTCGGTGTCGATCTACAATCGCGCCGGCCAGAACGTCTATTCCTTCAACGACCGGGCGACGGAAAGGGGCGCGCTCGATTTCGTCGTGCTCACCCGGGAGCAGATGATCGAGGTGCGCAAGGCAATGCCGGAAGATTTTCAGAAATCGATCTTCGTCCAGGTGCCGACCGGCGAAGGCATCGTCGTGATCCGCAGCTTCGTGCCGGACCCTACCTGGGAAAAGGCGACGTCGGAGTTCCTCGCCAGGATCGCGTGCACGAAGGAATGACGCCTCCGCACGAGGGGTCTACTAATGCCGAGGCCGTGGCTTTTCCCGCTTCGACTCTGAATGATTGACCGCCTTGCGCGCGTCGTCGTCCGACTCGCGGCGTTCGTAGCGTATGCCCGGGAAGATCACGATCGACGCCGTGTTCCCCGCGCCAAGCGGTTTGCGAACGGTTGCCGCATCCCGCGGCGCAAATGCCAGTACGCTGCCCATGACTGCGATTTCCTCTCGGCTTGACCGGAGCAACCACGCAACGCCTCCGAATTCATAAGGCCAGCAGACGGTTAACAGGACTTTAACGGATCGCCGCTAATTTGAAAGTTGGATTGGAGCCGTGCAGCCTACTCTCGTTTCAGGTCGCGCGGCCCGGCGAGTGTGTCAGGCGTACCAGAGTTGTCTTCCTCCGACTTCCGTCACATTACCATCAGGAGCGATGCGCAGAAGGCCGAGCGGCTCTTCCGCGCCGCCGTCTCGGCATTCTGCTCGCTGCAGCGTCCGTCCCGGCGCGAGATCGCCCAGCTGGAAGACCTCGCCCTTCCGCTCTTCGACCTCGTCTCGGCCGAAGCAAAACGCTACGTCGCCGCCGTCCTCTCAGACTGCCCCTATCCGCCTACGGCGCTGGTGCGGCGCCTCGCAGACGAAAGCGTCGACATCGCAGCCCCGCTGCTCATCCGCTCGACGGCGCTCAGCGACATCGACCTCATCGCGCTGATCGGCCGCCAGGGTTACGGCCACGCCCGCGCCATCGGCCGCCGACCCGACCTCAATCCCGCCATTGCCAGGCTGGTCGCCGCCTTGGAGCGCAAGGTCGTGCCGCTTCGGCCCCGCGACGCGGACGCCGCGACACGCCTGCAGGCGGTCCCGCCTCCCTCCACGGCTGCCGACACCGAGCCCGCCGCCGAGCCGGGCGACGCCGCCGAGGAAGCGCGCCGCCGGTTGCGCGCCATGATGCGCCCCGCCTCGACGCTCGCCTCGGCCTCGGCTCAGCGCACGCCCTACGACCGGCTGCGCGAGACGGTGCTCAGCGGCCATGCCGCCTTCTTCCAGACGGCGCTCGCCGATGCGCTCGACAAGGATTTCGCCGCCGTCCGTGATGCCAGCGACGATCCGTCCTATGCTTGGCTGCTCGATGCGCTGCGCCTGCTCGAAGTCGGCGACGAGAAGGCGTTCCTCGTCACCGCGGCCCTTTATCCTTCGCTCTTCGGCGACCTGCAGGCGATCCGCCTTTTCCTCATGCGCTATGCCGCGATCAGCCGCGAGGAAGCCCGGCAGCGCATCGCATCGTGGAAGTCTGACGCGGCCACGGCTTCGCTGTCTTCCATGTCCGCAAAGGGCCAGTCCGCCGGCGTCAGGGTCGCAGGCTGACGCGGCTCAGGTCTCGGCGACGGAGATGAAATCCTCGACCGCCCCCTGCCCCGGCTCGATCTCGACCACCCAGATGTCGTAATCGAACCGCTTCTCCTTCTCCAGCCGCGCGTCGAGCGCCGCCTCGTCCTCGAGCTCGTAGCGGATGAAATGGCGCTCGTCGGGCTTGGCCGTGTCATAGCTCGTCTGCGGCGCCGGCCCGAACAGCGTCACCCCGCCCATTCGGTCGCGCACGATCACGAACACCGCGCCTGCCTCCGCCGCGCCGCGCTTCGCAATCGCGGCGAAGCCGCCACCGGAAAAGACGCGCTTCACCAGCGCAGAAACCCAGAAATCCGTCGTGACCCGCATGCGCCTCCTCTAACGGCGCATCGCGCGGAAAGCCAGAGGCGCTAAAGAAGGCGCTTCTCGCCGCGGGTGGTGAGCGGGTGTGGCGTGGTCGAGCAATACGAGCGAGGGGGGTCCCCTCAGTCGATCAGCCCGATTTCCTTCATCTTGGCGTAGACGGCCTGGTCGGCCTCGCCGGTCACCTGCAGCCCGAACAGCGACTGGAATTCCCTGATCGCGGCAGCGGTTCTCGCCCCCATCACGCCGTCGACATCGATACCGTCGTTGCCGAACTCCTTCAGCCCGGCCTGCACCTTGGCGATTCGCTCGTCGCGCGTCAGCGACACCGGCTTGGCAATTGCCGCCTCGGCCTTCTCGCTACCTGCCCGCTCCGCCTTCGCCAGCACCTTCTCGGCCATCGCCTTTTCTTGAACCGCCTTCTCGCGCACCGGCTTCTCCACCACAGCCTTCTCGGCCACGGGTTCGCGCGGCGCCGGCGACGGCAGCACGGCCGGCGTCACCGAACCGGTGCCGAGATGGTCGAGCAGGCTGTCGTCGACGGCCCCCGTCACCGCCATGCCCATCTTCGCCTGGTAGGCCTCGATAGCGACCCGCGTGTTCGGGCCGAACAGCCCGTCGACCTCGCCGCCGTAGAAATTCAGCTCGCGCAGCGTCTCCTGCACTTCCTTCACCGTCGGATCGCCAACCACCACCCGGCGAGGCTCCTCGGGCCGCTCGATGAGTATGGTCGTCTCGTCCGGAAAGCCGGCTGCCGGCTCCGGCTCGCCCAGCCGCAGGTAGTCGCGCGTGGCGAAGAAAGCGCCCGAATGCGCATGCGGCTGGTACCACAGCGCGTTGGCGGAAACGAAGCTCAGCGCCACCAGGAAGGCGGTCGAGCCGCCGGCCAGCACGGGGTTGCGCGCGATCAGGCCAAGAACCGCGTAGGCGCTATCGCTGAGCGACCACGGCTCCCGCTCTTCAGGCTGTCTTGCGGAACGTCCCATCGAAGTCCTCTTTGGGTTTCAGCGGCTTCATCGCAAACACGTCGGCGGTGTCAAGCGCGCTGTCCCGCGCCTGCGCATCGGCGGGCAGGGTGATCGTCACCGTGGTTCCATGACCCGGCTCGCTCTCGATCGCCATGGTGCCGTGATGCAGCGCCACCAGCCCTTTCACCAGCGACAGGCCGAGCCCTGCCCCCTCGAAGCGGCGCGTATAGTCGTTCTGAACCTGCGTGAACGGCTTGCCGATCCGCGCGAGATCGTCGGCCGACATGCCGATGCCGGTGTCGGATACCCAGAAATTCAGGCGCGATCCGGAGCGCTTTGCGCCGACCGCCACCGTGCCGCCGGCCGGCGTGAACTTTATGGCGTTGGAGATCAGGTTGATCAGCATCTGCTTGACCGCGCGCTTGTCGGCATGCACCTCGCCGATGTCGCCGGCCGGCGCCACCTCGAAAGCCACCTGCTTGTCCGCCGCCTGCTTCTCCAGCATCGACCGGCACATGGCGACCGCATCGACGAAGCGGAAGGGCTCCAGGTCGGCCGGGTAGGCGCCCGATTCCAGCCGCGACATGTCGAGCATCGAGTTCACCACGGCCAGCAGGTGGCACCCCGACTCGCGCACCAGCGTCACATATTCCTTCTGCCTCGGATCGGAGAAGTCGCCGATCAGCCCGTGCAGCAGCATGTCCGAGAAGCCGATGATGGAGTTCAGCGGCGTCCGCAGTTCGTGGCTCACGGCGGCGAGCGCCCGGCTCTTGGCGACCTCGCTGCGTTCCGCCTTCTCGGCCGAAGCCGCGAGTGCTGCGCGCAGCGCCGCCGTCTCGTCGGCGCGCACCAGGGCCGTGATCGAAGACTTGTCGTCCGCCGCCGGCCGCATCATCTCGATGACGAATGAGCGGTAGTCGGTGGCGACCGCGCCCGCCGACCCCGGCACCCTGATCCTCGCCTCGACGCGCCGGAAGCCTTCCTTCTCGCGCAGGTCTGCCAGCGCGCACATATAGGCGACGCGATCGGCGACATGCAGCCTGTCGAACAGGCCAGTCGAGAGCAGAAGCTCGGGCGCCAGGCCCAGTATCGCGTGCGCCTGGCGCGAGGCGTCGAGCACCTCGCCGCCGGCATCCATGCGCAGCACGACCGCCTCGACAATCTCTTCCAGCCGCCCCTTCTCGCCGTCGTCCTCATGCGCCCGCTCGTCCAGCCAGGCGGCCAGGCGGGGCGCAACGAAGGCAAGGTAGCCAAGCGGGATCAGCCAATGCGCAGCGGATGGCGTCGCCCCCGCAAAGAACTCCTGTCCGAGCACAGCCTGAAGCGGCAATGCAGCCACGAGTGCGCCGGCGCCGGCAAGTGCTGCCTTCGGCGTGCGCCTCACCCACCATGCCTCGAACGGCAGCGCGGCAAGCACGATCGCCGCCGGGGAAGCCTGCCCGCCGGCGGAAGCCACGATGCCTGCCAGGGCCACCGTGCCCAGCATCAATGCGATCGCTTCCGCGACGCGCGCACGGGCGGTCGCGGCGACCAGCAGCGCGATCAGCAAGGCGGCGCCGAAGATCGCGCAGATCCCGGCCAGCATCGCTGGCACACCGACGAGCGGAGGAAGGAGAATGGCGGCCGGCGAGGCGATCAGGAAGGGCGCGGCCATCAAGACGCCGATCAGGCGACGCTGGGCGACGCGCTCCGCCGACTCGCGCACCGAGCCGTGGACCAGGCGCTCGCAGCGCGACGCGACGGCGTCAAGCAGTTCACCGGTTCTGGTCCCAGACAGACGCACTCAACGCACTCGCACTATCACAGCATTGGCCCGCTTCGCGGGTCGTCTTTGTTGCCGACGAAGTTCGCACCCAGCCTTTAAGGAATGAATAAAAGCCGAGGCATTTGCCGCCCGCCGGGCGGCGAATAGGCGGCGGCCGCCGCGGCAGGGCGCCACTGGTTCGTCCTATGGTAAACGGGGGCTTAGCCCTCACTCTCTCGAACACGCTCTCCCGGCTCCGGCCAGGCGCAGTCCGCATTCGGAAAAAGATGCAAGGAAACAGCCGCTTGCATGATTAACGATCGGTCAACGGCGAAATCGTCATTTTCCGCCAATTCGACTCGAGACCGAATCGCTAAAATTTGAATCGAATTTGCCTCGAATGTTATTCTCAGGCGCAAGCCGTCCTTCGGCTGGCCGTGGCATGATAACGCCAGTTATAAGAGACCCGCCGCTGCAGTCGTGTCGGCAGCCGGGCAAGAGGGCCGACGAATGGGCTTCCTGATCAAAATGGCGTTCTGGTTCTCGCTGGTGCTCCTGGTGCTCCCGCTGGACACCTCGGAGACGACAGGCGAAAGCGTCAGCCCGATCCAGGCCTTCTTCGCTGCCCGCGAAGCGGTCGACGACGTCTCCGGCATCTGCGAGCGCAAGCCTGAGGTCTGCGAGGTCGGCAAGGCCGCCATGCAGACGATCGGCGCCAGGGCTCGCGAGACCGCCCGCATCGCCTACGAGATGATCGAGGACAGCGGCAAAGCCGCGCCTGCCGACGAGGTCGGCGCGCTCATCGCATCGGAAGACGAAGCCACGCCCGCGCCTGCAGAGCCCACCGACTCCGCCGCCACCGGCAGCGTGTCCGCGAACTGAGCCGCAACGGCGGCGGCCTCGCCCTTGAGGCTCGGGCAGCGATGCGGCCGTCTCGGTTCTCGCACCGGACAGCGCAGCTTTTTTCGTGACCTCGGGCTTCGCTGCGCCTATATCCGGGCCATGGCGACCATTGAGGCGATCCGCGACGACTTTGCCTTCCTCGACGAGTGGGAGGACCGCTATCGCTATGTCATCGATCTTGGCGCGGCGCTGCCGCCCTTCCCCGACCAATCGCGTGTCGACGCCTACAAG
>Ga0233385_1001226_pt1 | contig 10854 bp, 10 predicted proteins | sample ElkDunMinimDraft_16_FD_191543 | JGI IMG/M metagenome (GOLD analysis project Ga0233385, IMG submission 191543) | Fecal eukaryotic communites from dung pellets of Tule Elk in California, USA - Elk Dung G36 | ecosystem: Host-associated > Mammals > Digestive system > Large intestine > Fecal | place... | reverse complement strand
TCCCCCGACACGTGCTGCCAACGTTCAGCGTGGCGCCCGCCCCTTCCGCGCCGGGCGTTTTGTCGGGCTCCAGGGCGGGCCTGCTTGGGGACTTCCTGGTTTCGCTCGTTCGGCGCCTGCCCGATGCCAATCCGTCGGAAATGCCGGCGATTGCCGAAACGACGCGGGCCATGATTGCGGCCTGCCTCACCGGTGACGCGGCACCGTCGTCGGAAATGACCCCGGAGCGATCGGTGATGATCCGGGAGCGCGTGGACCGGCTGATCCGCGGCAACCTTGCCTCGGCACGGTTGAACCCGGAACGCATTTGCGCCATGGCCGGCATCTCCCGTTCCACTCTGTACCGACTGTTCGAAGACCGGGGCGGCGTGGCCGCATACGTGCAGGCGATGCGCCTGGAGTGCATCTACGTTCAGCTCAGCAATCCTCGGCTGGCGTCCAACACCATCGCCAGCCTCGCCGCCAGTCGCGGCATGCACAATGCGGCGGCCTTCAGCCGGGCATTCCGCCAGCATTTCGGGTGCACTCCGAGCGAAGTGCGCGCTGCTGTCCTACACGGCGAGACCGTGCCATTCGGCCGCTCCCCCGCGACACCGGCACGGTCCTTCGCCGACCTGCTGCGATAGTCTTCCTCCTCGCGAGACCGGACAACTATGGCTGCATGCACGCTGTGGGTCTGGATCCGGTCCGCGAACTCGAACCTTCGGCCAGGCCTGCGGCCCCGGCCCGTGGGCCGGCGCCGCGTCTCGAATGCTTCAGCCGAGACGGCGCTCAAGATAGGTGCCGTGTCCGGCGCATCCGTCCAGAAGCGCGCCATCGCGCATGACGGCCTTGCCGCGCACGAACGTATCGGTCACCGCGCCCTTGAAGGTCCAGCCGTCATATATGGTGTAGCCCGCCGCGGACACCGTGTCGGCATTCGAGGCCTGCCAGGTCTTGTCCAGGTCGACGAGAGCGATGTCGGCGTCCAGGCCCACGGCCAGAGCCCCCTTGCGATGCGCGAGGCCCATGATCCGCGCCGTATTCGCTGAGGTGATCTGCGCGATCCTTTCCAGCGAAAGCCCACGCTTGTGGTGGCCCTCGCTCAGCAGGACCGGAAGCATCGTCTCCATTCCCGGGCAGCCGGGCGAGGCTGCCCAGATGCCGCCTTCCTTTGCCGAGAGCGGCCGGTGGACATGGTCGGTGCCGATCGTGTCGATCTCGCCATTCAGCACGGCTTGCCACAAGCGGTCGCAATCGGCGCGCTTGCGGACCGGCGGGTTGATCTTGGCGATGTCGCCGCCTTCCCACGTGACGTCGTGGGTCAGGTAGTGCGGGCAGGTCTCCATGTAGAGCGTGCTGCCGGCCTGGCGCTGCAGCAGGCCTGCCTCCAGCGCCTTGATCGACGAAACGTGCACGGCATAGACGGGCACCCCGGTTTGCTGTCCGAGATAGGCCACGCGCTGAATGGCTTCGGCCTCGATGAAATCGGGGCGGCTGTCGTCCCAGCCGGCAAGCCCGCTCCTGCCCTCCGGGTCCTTGGCCTTCAGCCGCTCGCGCATGACCCACGCGATCTCGATGTTCTCGGGGTGCGGATTGACCATTCCATTGTTGGCGGCCGCCAGTTCGCACAGGCGGAACAGGAACCCGTCGTCGATGTCCGGCAGCCCGAGGCGGGAGCCCTCCCCGCCGCGATTGTTCAGGAAGATCTTGAAGCTGGGCGCCCCGAACTCCGACACATAGGACGGGACTTCGGCCAATTGGTCTTCCGTCGAGACGATGAAGTGATAGCCGAAGTCGATGCGGGCGCCGGCGGCCGTGATGTCGATCACTTGCCGCGCTACCTTGGAGTAGGGCTGCGTGGACAGCAGATAGGGGATGAAGGTGGTGATGCCGCCCTTCGCCGCCGAGGCGGTCTCCGCATCGGAATCGTCGGGCACCTGCGGCGCGGCGATGCTGTTGCCGTGCCCAAGATGCAGATGCGGATCGATCGCGCCGGGCAGAGCGACGAGACCTTTGGCATCCACGACCTCCGAGGCGCGAACGTCCGCCTCCGGCGCCAGGATGGCGGCGATGCGGCAATCCTGCACGGCGATCGAGCACTGCGTCCGCCCGGTTCCGGGCAGGATGGCGTCGACGTTTCGGATCAGCAGATCAAACATTGGCGCCTCCCGCGATTTCGGTCAGCGCTTCGATGGCGCTGTCCGTGTCGGTCACGTTGGCGTATTTCGACGCCATGTCGAAAAGGTTGACGGCGTGCGACAGATCGGAGCGGTCGTAGACGGCATCGAATGGTACCAGCACGGAAAAATTGTTGGCGAAAGCGTCGACCACCGAGCCACGCACGCAGCCTGACGTCGTGGTGCCTGTGACGACCAGGGTGTCGACACGCGCGTCGATCAGATAGCTGGTCAGCGGCGTGCCGAAGAAGGCGGAAGGGTGCTTCTTCGGCAGCAATATGTCATCGGGCCGCGGCGCGATGGGCTCCGGGAACTCGTAGCCCTTGGCGGCGACCTTCATCAGGGCCGGATTCTTCTCGGCGAGGCGTCCCCGGTCGAACTGCTCCTTGGGCGCAACATACGGATACATCACCGGCCAGCCTTGGCTGCGGAACAGGGCCAGCAGGCGCTCGATGTTTGCCATGGCCTTCCAGCCGGCTTCGCCGCAGGAGGTCGGAAACTCCTCGATCGCTTCCCAGAACGGAGCCGGCTTGGTGCCGACGGTGCGGTACTGCACGTCGATGATCAGAAGCGCGGGGCGCTGCCCCAGCACAGCCTTGCGGCCGAAGCCGGCGGCTTCATATCGGCGGAGGTCTTCTTCGGGGACAATCCCGTCCCAAGGCATGTTCACTGTGCGTATCCTTCCATTCAACCTGCGGAATACCGCTTTTCGCGGGCGTCCCACTTGGCCTTCATCACCACGTCCTGGCGCTCGTCGAAGCCCGCCAGCCTCTCGGCCGCCGCATCCAGGGACCCCGTCTCCTTGAGGAGCGAGAGAACCTCGCGGGACGAGCGCAGCGCGGCCTGCAAGGCGGCGTTGGCGTAGAGCGTGAAGGAGAACCCCATGTCGGCCAGGGCTTTCTGGCCGGGATCGGGCGTCTTGCCGCCAAACACGATGTTGGCCACCTGTGGAACCTTGAGGCTGCGTCCGATCCGTTCCAGTTCGTCGAACGATTGCGGCGCCTCGACGAATGTCATGTCGGCTCCGGCTTCCTGATAGGCGACCGCGCGTTCGATCGCGGCGTCCAGGCCCTCGATGGCGCGCGCATCGGTGCGGGCGATGATTTGCAGGTTCTGATCCTTGCGGGCGTCTACCGCGGCGCGGATCTTCTGCACCATCTCCGCAGCCGGCACCACCGCCTTGCCGGCAAAGTGGCCGCACTTCTTCGGAAAGACCTGATCCTCGATCTGCAGAGCCGACGCACCCGCCCGCTCCAGCAACTGCACGGTGCGGTACATGTTCAGCGCGTTGCCGTAGCCCGTGTCGGCGTCGACGATCAGCGGCAGTTCGACCGCATCGGCGACATTCGACACCACCTGCACGATCTCTGTCAGCGTGCACAGGCCGATATCCGGCACGCCAAGCGACATGTTGGCGACGCCCGCGCCGCTGACGTAGAGTACCGGGAAGCCCAGATCCTCGATCACCCGGGCAAACAGGGCATTTGCCGCGCCGGGCACTATGATGGCTCGCCTCTCGGCAGCCAGGGTTTTTAGCTTCTTACGGCGATCCATGCCGACGGCCCTTTCATTATTCACGCATTTCGGCGCGAAACTGTCTACAATTTGTGCAGCTGTCAACAGTTTGTGGGTCGGCTCTCGCTGTCTCCCGCGAAATCGCTTATATGAGGGTTGGAGGATCTTGCTGTGAACAAGTCAAAATCGTCAGGCGCCGCCCTGCAGGCAGGTGACCGGCCGGCGTCGTCATCCGAAGCGATCGTGACTAAACTGCTTGATGTGATCACATCCGGGCAGTTCGTTCCGGGCCAGCGAATCAGTGAGTCGGAACTGGCTCGACAGCTGGGCCTTAGCCGCGGTCCCGTCCGCGAGGCGCTCGGCCAGCTCGAAGGACGGCTGGTCGAGCGACGTCAGAATCTCGGCGTCCGGCTGATCGAGCTCGACCGCGAGAGGGTCGAAGAACTGTTCTTCGCGCGCGAGGCGCTCGAGGGAATGGCTGCCCAGCTCGCCACGAAAGCCATTACAAACAAAGAGTTAACCTCTCTCTACCAGATGCTCGACGTGCATAACGCGGCAATCAGGCAGGACGTCCGCACAGGCTATCTGCAGGGTGTCGGCGACGACGATTTTCATTTCGCCATCGTGACCATCTCCCGGTGCGCGACAATTCGGCGCATCTTGATGAACGAAGTCTATTTCCAGTTGCGTCTGCATCGTCGCCGTTCGGGCACTCAGCCTGGGCGTGCGATTGCTGCGCTGGAGGAACACAAGGCGATCGTCGATGCGATTGCGAGCCGCAATCCCGACCGTGCCGAGGAGGCGATGCGCCTGCATCTGCGCAATGCACGCTTCAGCGCCCTCGGCGCCCTTGAGGCCTGAGCCTGCAACCGGGGCGCGCGGCGAACTGTCTATGATGTTGCAGTCGGCCCCGCTTCTTAGCCAAATCGAAGGCCATTCGCGCGTGATCACGCCGCCGTGTGTGGCATTCTCTCAAAAACTGTTGACAGTTGGCGGCCGCCATCGGCAGTATTGCAGACAGATTTCGCATAGTGCCAAGCGATCCAACAGGGAGAGGGGTCATCCATGAACACCGTTACGAGGATTTTTGCCGGACTGCTGGTTTCGGCGGCCATTGTCATGCCTGCCATGGCTGACGAGCAGGGCGTGACCGCCGATACGATCAAGATCGGCACCTTCGGCCCGCTTACCGGTGCGAACTATGCCTTCGGCCGACTGACCATGAACGGCATGGAAGTCCTCTTCGACGAAGTGAATGCCGCCGGCGGCATTCACGGCCGGAAACTGCAATTGGTTCGCGTCGACGATCAATGCGACCCCGCCGGCGCCATCTCCGCCGTTCGCAAGCTCGTCTTCGAGGAGAAGGTTTTCGCCATCATCGGCGGCTCTTGTTCCAACGGCGTGATGGCGGCCAAGGAAGATATCGAGGAAGCCGGTATCCCCTTCGTGAATTTCGCTGCCGCATCGAACAAGATCTCGGCGCCGAAGGTGGACAACATTTTCACCTCCATGCTGACCTCGAACCTGGAAAGCGAGCTTCAGGCAAAGTACCTGGTCGAGCTTGGCGCGACCAAGATCGCGGTTGTCGCGCAGCACGACGCCTGGGGGCGCGACCGCCACGATACCCTTCTACCGGCGCTGAAGGCGCGCGGCCTGGAAGTGGTGGCCGACGAGGAACTGTCGATGGAGTCCAACGATGCCACGGCCCAGGTGATCCGCATCCAGTCGTCCGGCGCGGATGCTGTCGTTCTGCTGAGCTACCCGAAGCCGGCTTCGATCTTCCTGCGTGACTCGGCGCGCCTCGGCTTCTCCTCCACCTTCATCGGAACCTCGGTGATCCCGGACCCGGTCGCCTTCAATGAACTGGTTGCGGTGCCGGGCGCGACTGACAAGTTCGTCACGATCTCGCCGTCGCGTTACTCGGTGGATTCCGCAGAGGCGGCGGAATGGCGTGGGAAGCTCCTCGCAAAATTCTCCGACGACGTTCCGCACTCCTACAATCTCTACGGCATCACTGCGGGCCAGCTTGCGAAGTCGGCGCTGGAAAGGGCCGGTGCGGAGCTCACGCGCCAGTCGTTCATCGGTGCCCTCAGGGACACCAAGTCGCTCGAGGTCACTTTCGCCCCGGCTCCGCTGAGCTGCGAGACGCATCAGTGTCTGCAGTCCGCGGCATGGATCAAGCGCACCCCCGAGGGCAAGGTGGAGCTGGTCGGCGTTTCGGTGCTCGACTGAGCTGGCAGCCGTGGGGCGCGCAACTCTAGCGCAATCCTGATGTCGCCCTGAAGGCGGGGACCGGCAGGCGGAAAATCGAAGGCAGTGCGGTCCATTGCCTTCGAGCTCTCGACGCCATGCGTCGGGCGACCCGCGCTCGCTTCAATCGATCCGCAGGTTTTGACCTCGGGGCTCACTACTCACCAGAAAGGCAAACGATGCTGTCCGTCCTTCTCGCGAGCGGCGTGGCCAACGGTCTTATATACGGCCTGATCGCCCTGGGCGTCGTGGTGCTGTCCAAGGCCGCCAACGCCTTCAATTTCTCCCAGGGCGACGTCATGGCGCTTGGCGGCTTCGCCTCCTATTCCGTCATCGTCTCCATGGGGTACGGTCCCGTCGCAGCGGTGCCGATCGTCGTTATCGTCGCCCTGTTCATGGGCCTGCTGAGCTATCTGTTGCTGCGCCCGTTGATGAAGGCGGAACACGCGGTCGCGCTGCTCATCGCCACGATCGGCCTGTCATTCGTGATCAAGGGCATGATCCGCCTCGTCTGGGGCGGGCGTGGCGACTACCTCGCCGTGCCGCCGCTGATCAGCGGCCCGCCTTTGATCCTGTTCGACGGCAAGATCATCGTGCCGCTGCAGTATCTGTTGATGATGGGAGGCGCCTTGCTCATGATCATGCTGTTCACCCTGTTCTTCCGCTTCACCAGGCTGGGCCTGTTCATGCGCTCCGTGGCCGACAATCCGCGCGCGGCGCAGATCGTGGGCATTCCGACGCACCTGGTGCTGTGCTGCGCGATGGTGCTCAGCCTGATCGTGTCGGCAGTAGCCGGCTTCCTGCTTGCTCCGGCAACGCTGATCTATCCCGACATGGGCTTCGCGCTGTTCCTGAAGGGGTTCGCAGCCGCAATCGTCGGTGGCGTGACAAGCCTGCCCGGCGCGGTCGTCGGCGGCATCTTGCTCGGCGTCACCGAACTCCTGGTTTCTGGCTACATCTCGTCTCAGGCGCAGGAGCTGTCGGCTTTCGTGCTGATCTTCGTCGCCCTGATCTTCTTTCCGCGCGGCCTCTTCGGCGGTCGCAAGTCGCGGAGCGTGTAATGTCTGAGACAAAACCTTCCCTTCTTTCGGTCGTGACCGGTTCCTGGGTCTTGCCCGTGTTCATCGCCTGCGTCGTCGCCGTCGTAGGGCTGGGCCTGAACCCCTACCTGCTGTTCCTGCTGACGCGCATCGTCATTTTCGTGATGCTGATCATCGGCCTGAACGTGCTGATGGGATATTCGGGTCAGTTGTCCTTCGCCCACGCCGCCCTCTTCGGCATTGGCGCCTACGCGACCGGCCTGCTCCAGGTGCATCTGGACGTTCCTTTCGCAATCGCGCTCTGCGCCGCGACTGTCGGCGTCATGGGTGTCGGCACGCTGATGGTGCTCCCTGCCCTGCGGCTCTCGGGAATCCATCTTGCGATCGCCACCCTGGCCATCGCTCAGGCCGTCCATTGGGTACTGGTCAACTGGACCTCGGTCACCTTCGGCGCGGGCGGCTTCCGTGCACCGGCCATCCGCCTGTTCGGACTGGACAAGACGGAAACCGCGTTTCTCGTGGCCCTGGTCTCGACCACCATTTGCTACCTGCTGGTGCGACAGCTGCTCCGGACCAGCTTTGGGCGCCGTTTCATCGCGGTGCGCGACAACGCGGTTGCCGCGGCGGCGAACGGGGTGAACGTGACCGCTGTCAAGACGATGGCATTCGCGCTGAGCGCAGCGATCGCCGCGTTCGCCGGCGGGCTCTACTCGGCACTGCTGGGGTTCGTCGCGCCGGAAAGCTTCAACCTGGAACAGATGATCCTGATGAAGATCATGACCGTCGTCGGCGGCCTTGGCACCATGGTTGGCGCCGTCATCGGGCCGGCGCTTGTGATCGTGCTTCAGGAGCAGTTGCGCGAGAGCCAGGGTTGGCTGGAGATCATTTTCGGCTCGATGCTGATCGGGTTCGTTCTATTCCTGCCCAGCGGTCTCGCTCCTCTGTTGAAGCGGCTTTCCGGTCAAAGCGCACGGACCGAAACGGTGGCACTTGCCCCCAGGACGGGGCAACCGGCCGACCGGAAGCCGGCGGTCATGAACGCTGAGGGGAATTGAGATGCTGGACATACGCCATGTGTCGCTCAGCTTCGGCGGCCACAAGGTGCTGAACGACGCGACCTTTTCCGTCGGCAAGGGCGAGGTGCTGGGACTGATCGGTCCCAACGGCGCCGGCAAGACCACGATGATGAATGTCATCACAGGCATCCATCGCGCGAAATCTGGTGAGATCAGCCTCTCGGGCGAGAAGATCTCCAATCTGCCGTCCCACCGCATAGCGGCCCGCGGTCTGCGTCGCACCTTCCAGACCAGCCTGCTGTGTTCGGGCCTGAGCGTGGTCGAGAACGTAATGCTCGGGCTGGAACCCCAGCCGGCATATGGCTTCTGGGGCGCCTTTCTCGGCAATCCGCGGGTTCGCCGCTGGGAAGAGGAGGCGCGCGAAAAGTCGATGGACATGCTGGACTGGATGGGCATGGCAAAGTTTGCCGAAAGGCCCGGAAGCGGCCTCTCATTCGGACAGCAGCGCCTCGTCGAGATCGCGCGGGCCTTGGTGAGCCGTCCTAACGTGTTGCTGCTGGACGAACCGGCCGTGGGCCTGACCGCTCCGCGGGTCGACGAACTTGCGGAGAAGATCGCGCGGATACGCTCGGAGTTCGGCACCTCCATCCTGCTGATCGAGCATGTGATGCAGCTTGTGCTCAACGCGTGCGACCGCGTGGTGGTGATGAGCGGCGGCGCGGTGATCGCCGACGGCAAACCCGACGTCGTTACGGCCGATCCGAAGGTCGTCGAGAGCTATCTGGGGCGTGGCTATTATGCTGAGAGCTGAGAACATCGAGGTCTGGCGCGGTCAGACCCAGGTGCTGAAGGATTTGAGCCTGGAATTGACGCCCGGCGCCATCACCGCCCTTCTCGGAGGCAACGGCTCCGGAAAGTCCACGACGCTCTACGCGCTTTCCGGACTGGTTCCGCTGAAGGCGGGCACCATCTGGGCAGGCGATACGCCGCTCACCGGGGTCGGCCCGCGTCGCGCCGTGGCTGCCGGCATCGCCCACGTGCCGCAGGGCCGCGAGGTTTTCCCCACCATGAGCGTCAAGGATAACCTCTTGGCGGGCGCGGCCATCGTCGGCAACCGCAAGCTGCGCAACGAACGGCTCGAACGCGTCCTCGACACCTATCCGGTCCTGGGCACGAAACTGCGCCTTGCCGCCGGCCAATTGTCGGGCGGCGAGCAGCAGCAAGTCGCCATCGGTCGGGCACTGATGACCGATCCGAAGGTGGTGATGATGGACGAGCCTTCGGCGGGACTGTCCCCGGCCATGGTCGACACGCTGATCGACACGATCCGCAAGCTTGGCGACCAGGGCCTCACCGTGCTGCTGGTGGAGCAGAACGTAGGCGTTGCCATGCACTGCGCCTCCGAAGCGATCGTGCTGAAGGCGGGGGCCATCGCGCTGCATCGTCCGGCGGGCGAGTTGTTGCGCGACAAGTCGCTGCTCGCAGCCTATCTCGGCCATTGATATGGGCGGGGCGGACAACAGGCATCGCGGCAAGCTTGTCGCGATAAGCGGCGCAACCGGCGGTCTCGGCCGCGAGATCGCGGCGCAGTTCGCGGCGGAGGGCGCGAGCCTTCTGCTGATTGATCGCAGCGCCGACACCCTGGCCGCCATGGCGGAAAGGTTTCCAGGCGCCCGCGCGCTCGTCTGCGACCAGACTGACCCGGCGCAGATCTCGCGCACCTGCGAGGCTGCCGGAGCGGTCGACATATTCGTCAACAATGCCGGCATCATTCTGCGCAAGTCGCTTATCGAGCACAGCGACGAGGATATCGACGCCGTGCTGAGCACCAATCTCTCCGGCGCCATCCGCATGGCGCTGGGCTTCGCCAGGCGGATGCAATTGCCGGCCGGCGGGAATGGCGGGGTGATCGTCAACCTGGCGACCCAGCATGCCTTCGCCGGCGGCGCCGGACGCGGGATCTACGCAACCTCGAAGGCCGGCATCGTTCAGTTCACCAAGTCGGCGGCGGCGGAATTCGCGCCGCTCGGCATCCGCGTCTTCGCCGTGGCGCCGGGCCCCGTGGCCAACGACATGACGGCGGCGGCCAGGGAAAGTCCCGAATATCGCGCCGCGGTGACGCAGCGCATGCCCATAGGCCGCTTTCTGGAAAGCCCCGAGATCGCGGCTCTTGTCGTCAATCTCTGTCGCCCATCGATGTCTGCCCTTGTCGGTGCCACCGTGCTGGCCGACGGCGGCGGCACGCTGAGCTGACCCGCAAGACCCGACCGAGAAAGCCCATGTCCCTCACAGACCGCTACCCCAACGTCTTCCGTCCGTTTTCCATTGGCGACGTCGAGATCAGGAACCGCATCTTCCTGCCGGCGCACACCACCAATTTCGCGGAGAACTTCCTGCCGACGGCGCGTCACCTGGCCTATCTGCGCGAACGCGCGGCGGGCGGCGTCGGGCTGATGTTCATGGATCCGCTGCGGGTTCATCGCACGTCGCTCGGCCGCGCGGCCGGCCTGGCGGGGCCCAGCGCCGAAAGCCTGCCGCTTCTTCAGGACATCACCGCCGCGCTCAAGAGCGAGGGCGCCAGGGTCTTCACCCAGATCACCCATACCGGGCGCCACAGCGACAACTTCACCGACCGCCTGCCGGCGTGGGGACCGTCGCCGACCCCCTGGACCACGAGCGGCGAGCTTCCGCACCAGATGACGCGCGCGGAGATGGCAATCGTCAGGGATTGCTACGTGGAAACCGCTGATTTCGCGGTGGAGGCCGGGTTCGAGGGCATGGAGATCCACTTCGGTCACGGTCACCTTCTGCACCAGTTCCTGTCGCCCGCCTGCAATCAGCGCGAGGACGACTATGGCGGCAGCTTCGAAGCGC
>Ga0233385_1001223_pt1 | contig 10867 bp, 8 predicted proteins | sample ElkDunMinimDraft_16_FD_191543 | JGI IMG/M metagenome (GOLD analysis project Ga0233385, IMG submission 191543) | Fecal eukaryotic communites from dung pellets of Tule Elk in California, USA - Elk Dung G36 | ecosystem: Host-associated > Mammals > Digestive system > Large intestine > Fecal | place... | reverse complement strand
CGGGCCGCCGGCAGCGGCGAGGCGAGCGACCTCAGGAACGTCGTGCCGCCGGCCTGCTCGGCCGGGAAGAATTTCAGGAAATCGATGCCGGCTTCCAGCGCCGTCATGATCTCGCCGGGCGTGATCACGCCGGGCAGCAGCGGCACGTCGCTCGCGGCCTGCGCCGAGATCAGGCTTGCCGTCACGCCGGGGCTGACGATGAATTTCGAGCCGGCCGCCGCCGCCTCCTCGAACTGCTTGGGATTGAGCACCGTGCCGGCGCCGACGACGGCCTCCTCGACCTCGCCGGCGACCCGCCGGATCGCCTCCAGCGCGTCCTTGGTGCGCAGCGTGATCTCGATCATCCTCAGTCCGCCCTTCGCCAGCGCGCGGGCGAGCGGCACGGCGTTCGCCGCATCCTTCACCTTCAGCACCGGGATCACCGGCTGGCCGCCAAGCAGGGCGAGAAGCTTTTCGGATTTCGTCATCGTACCTCTTTCGGCGCGGGAGGGGGGTCTTCGACCGGTTAGCAGAAGGAGGATGACGAGTCCATGAAGCGCGCCTGCCGCTCGCGCGAGGGCCATCGCAGCCGCCCCCTCCACCGCCTTCGGCGGTCCCCCTCCCCCGCAAACGGGGGAGGGTCAGAGGCGTCGGCGCTTCCGGTTCCTCCCCTGCGAAGCGGGGGAGGGGGACCACGCGAAGCGTGGTGGAGGGGGCGGGACAAGCGCATTGCCCTAGCCCTACCCCAGCCCGACAAGAGTGCAGACGAAGCGACCCTTCACCCGAACCACCCCCTCGCCCACGCCTGCATCGCCTGCCACCATCCACCCCCGGCCTCGCCGAACGGCAGCGCCTGCCTGACTGCGGCCAGCGTCCTCGGCCCGGCGATGCCGTCGGCGCCGAGCGAATGGTCGCGCTGGAAGGCGCGCACGGCCTTCTCCGTCTCCCTGCCGAAGATCCCGTCGATGGCGAGCGGGTAGCCGAGTGCGGCGAGGTTCTGCTGCAGGTCGCGCACCGCCTCGCCGGCCGATCCTTCGCCGAGCAGCATCGGCGGGGCGTCGGCAGGTCGAGCCCCGTCCTCGGCCCCCTCCTCGGCCCCGTCCTCGGCCCCGTCACCGCCGGAAGCCGCCCCGCCCGCATGCCGCCGATACGCCGCCGCCAGCTTCGTGTGGTAATCGTTTTTCCTGAAGCCCGGCCCGTTATAGCCGCGCGCGAACGTTTCCCAGTCGTGCTCCTCGAGCGCTTGGCTGAGCCCCGAGCTCTCGATGAAGCGCGCCATCAGCCGCGCCTGGCCGCCGGCGCCCGTCCGCGCCTCGTCGACCAGCGCCTCCACGTCGGCGAAACCCAGCCGCTCCCAATGCGCGCCCATCACCTGCCCGAGCCCCCAGGACGCGGATTCATACGCCGCCTTGCGGTCGATCTCGGCCGCCCGTTCGAGCAGCCGCCAGCGCGCCGCCTGCGAGGCCGGGTTGGCGACCCCGCCGGCATTCGGCGCGGCGAGCCCCGCGGCCCGCGCCCTCGCCTGCGCCTCGCCGAAGAGACGCCGGTCGAAATAGTGCCCCTCGAAGCGGATCAGCGGCTCCTGCCGCCCCTCGATGACGGCGAACACATTTCCGGCGCTCTCGGTCTCGGCGACGGCGAGCAGCGCCGCCGGCTCGATGCCGAACTCCGCTGCGGCCTTCTTGATTTCGTTTGCGGTGTTTTCGGTAAACATGAAATCAGCTCCGTTGTCCGGTAGCAGTCTCGCCGCATTCGGTCGGACGTGGAGAAGGCACAAGGTGGATCTTTCCGTATCGTCGCGCAAGCACTCGCACTGCGCTGCGCCAAGCCACTGGAAATGCACGGCCTTTCGTGCCCACCTTGAAAACGGCCGGGTGAAACGATACGCCCACGCGCATGAATTCATCCACACCCTTCCGCGTCGCGGCGCTCTACCGCTTCGTGCGGCTGGAGCATTATGAGAGCCTGCGCCAACCGCTCGCCGCCTTCTGCTGCGGGCGCGGCATCAAGGGCACGCTGCTCCTCGCCCGCGAAGGCATCAACGGAACGGTGGCCGGCAGCGAGGCGGCGATCGCCGAATTGATCGACCACCTCGAGGCCATGCCCGAATTCGCTGGCCTCGACGTGAAGTACAGCGCCGCCGGCGAGATGCCCTTCCACCGCATGAAGGTGCGGCTGAAGAAGGAGATCGTCACCATGGGCGTCGCCGACATCGATCCGCTGACCGGCGCCGGCGCCTATGTCGAGCCGCAGGACTGGAACGCGCTGATCGCCGATCCTGGCACCGTCGTCGTCGACACCCGCAACGACTACGAGGTCCGCCTCGGCACCTTTGCCGGCGCCGTCGATCCGAAGACGCAGAGCTTCCGCGACTTCCCCGAATGGGTCGAACGCAATCGCGACGCGCTTGCGGGCAGGAAGGTCGCCATGTTCTGCACCGGCGGCATACGCTGCGAGAAGGCGACCGCCTATGTCCGTTCGCTCGGCATCGAGGACGTCTTCCACCTGAAGGGCGGCATCCTGAAATATCTCGAGGAGGTGCCCGCCGAGGAAAGCCTCTGGCAGGGCGAATGTTTCGTCTTCGACGAGCGCGTCTCCGTGGCGCACGGGCTGGAGACCGGCGATGCCGAGCTCTGCCGCGCCTGCCGCCGCCCGCTCACCGCAGCCGACCGCCTCTCGCCGAAATTTGCCGAAGGCATTTCCTGCGAGCGCTGCCACGACGAGCGCAGCGCGGAAGACCGCGCCCGCTACGCCGAGCGCCACCGCCAGGTCGAACTCGCCGCCGCGCGGGGCCGTCAGCACATCGGCAGTTGAGGCGCGGCGACGCGGTTTTCATCGCGGCATGACGTGGATCGATTTTTGCGCCGAAAAATTTTTTCGCAACGCGATCAGAAGCTTATTCGATACCTTGATGATTTGGCCGTCCATTCGGCCAACAGATCGGCAACCGCCCCCATACTCCCGCTCGCAGCTTGCTTGTGGGAACGGGTGTGCACAACCACCACTCAGGCAAGTGTGGCGCTGGAGTGACCGCCCGCTGGGTTGCGCGGGTAGCTCCGGTCCCCTGTCGCCCTGTGCGCTCGCGACTGTCCTCTCTATTGGGACAGGAGATGGGCCGGGAGCCGGCAGGCGAGAAAACGCCGGCGGCGCATGGGGGCGCGTCAATAATAATAATAATTGAAGACGTCGCCCCATGCGCCGCCTTCCCGCAATGGCCAGATGCGAAAGCAGGCGTGGCGACGATTTCGCGCGCCGCCTGCCAGGAAGCGCATGAGACGGGCCTCGAATTCGCCGCGGCGTCATTGTAAAGTCGCCGCGAGCGCCTACCTCACCATGACCAAGAAGCTGGAGGCCTTGATGTTCGACCCCAAGAAACTGCTGAACGACCTGCTCGGTTCGAATGTGCCCGGCACGGGATCCACCGTGCGTGACGGCGCGGGCAAGGCCGTTCAGATGGCCAAGGACAATCCGCTCGCCGCCGGCGCACTGGCGGCCATCCTGCTCGGCACCGGCGCCGGCCGCAACGTGGCGGGCTCGGCCATCAAGATCGGGGGTCTCGCCGCCATTGCCGGCGTCGCCTACAAGGCCTACCAGGACTACCAGAAGGGCAACCAGCCCGGCGCGGCGCAGCCGCAGCAGAGCGAGCAGGTACTGCTGCCGCCGCCGTCCGACAGCGCGTTCGACCCGCGGCAGGCGCCGCAGGGCGAGGACCAGTTCACGCTGGCTCTGGTGCGCGCCATGATCGCCGCCGCCAAGGCCGACGGCCATATCGACGAGGATGAGCGCAGGAAGATCGGCGACCGGCTGAGGCTTGCCGGCCTCGACGCGGAAGCCGAGGCTTTCCTGCGCGACGAACTGGAGAGGCCGCTCGACCTCGACGAGCTCGTGGCGCTTGCCCAGACCGAGGCGCAGCGCGTCGAGCTCTACACCGCGTCCAGGCTCACCATCGAGCCCAACTCGCGCGCCGAGCGCGGCTATCTCGACCTGCTCGCCGGCCGGCTGCAGCTTCCCGATCCGCTGGTCGACCATATCGAGGCGACGGTCGCGGCGGCCAAGGAGCCGGTTCCGGTCGACACGGCCGCCAGCGGTTCGCGCGCCTCCGTGCCGCCCGTCCCCGGTTCGGGCATCCGCCGCTGGTAGGCACGCAGGGGCGGCGCCGCGCCCGGTCTTCCCCGCGTTAACCTTCCGTTAACCAATCGGGCGCATGCTTTCCGGCAGTCGGGTCGGCCCTCCTCCTCCCAAGCTGATCCGCGAACTGGGGCGGTCGCCAATGGCCGCCCTTCTTGTTTCCGGGCTTGTTTCCCGGCTTGCCTCCCCTCCTCCTATCTGCGATGCCTTCGACGGCAACGGAGGAGGAGTTCATGGCCGACACAAGACCCGCAAACGGCAAGACCGCGATCGTCACCGGCGCCGGCACAGGCATCGGCAAGGCGACTGCCGCCGCGCTGCTTGCCGAGGGCTGGAACACCGTCTTCGTCGGCCGCCGCAAGGACGTGCTTGACGAGGCGGCAGCGGCCGCCGTCTCCGGCGCGGACGGCAACGGCGCCAAGGCCCTCGCCGTCTCCTGCGATGTGACGAAACCCGCCGAGGTCGACGCCCTCTTCGCCGAAGTCGACAAGGCGTTCGGCCGCGTCGACCTCCTCTTCAACAATGCCGGCATGGGCTTCAAGACCGCCACCATCGATGAGGTGCCGGTCGAGGTGTGGAACGACGTCGTCGCCGTCAACCTCACCGGCTCCTTCCTCGTCGCCCGCGCCGCCTTCGCCGCCATGCGCAGGCAGGAACCGATGGGCGGCCGCATCATCAACAACGGCTCGATCTCGGCCCACACCCCGCGGCCGGGCTCGGTCCCCTACACGGCGACCAAGCACGCCATCACCGGCCTGACGAAGACGCTGGCGCTCGACGGGCGTCCCTTCGACATCGCCTGCGGCCAGATCGACATCGGCAACGCGCAGACCAGCATCGCGCCGCTCGCCACCGGCATGCCGCAGGCCGACGGCTCGATGAAGGGCGAGGCGGTGATGGACGTGCAGCGCGTCGCCGACGCCGTCGTCTACATGGCGAGCCTGCCGCCCGAGGCGAACGTCCTCTTCATGACCGTCATGGCCACCAAGATGCCGTTCGTCGGCCGGGGGTGATCCGTCAAGCCTGAAGCCTGTCGTTCATCAGCGGTCGATGCGGGCCGCCTGCTGCGGTGAGTACCGCTCGCCCTGCACCGGAATTGCCGAAACGGCCTGCTCGATGTTGCGCAGATCGTCCGCCGAAAGCTCTACGTCGACGGCGCCGATATTCTCCTCCAGGCGATGCAGCTTGGTCGTGCCTGGAATAGGCACGATCCACGGCTTCTGGGCCAGCAGCCAGGCGAGCGCAACCTGCGCCGGCGTCAGCTTCTTGTCGGCGGCGATCCTGCCGATCGCGTCGACGAGCGGCTGGTTGGCCTTCATCGCTTCCTTCTCGAAGCGCGGCACCGTGTTGCGGAAGTCGTCGCGCGTGAAGGTCGTGTCCGCACTGATGGCGCCGGTCAAAAACCCCTTGCCGAGCGGGCTGAACGGCACGAAGCCGATCCCGAGTTCCTCGAGCATCGGAATGATCGCTTCCTCGGGCTCGCGCCACCAAAGCGAGTATTCGCTCTGCAATGCAGCCACCGGCTGCACCGCGTGGGCGCGGCGGATATTCTTCACGCCCGCCTCCGACAAGCCGAAATGCCTCACCTTGCCCGCCTGGATCAGCTCCTTCACCGTGCCCGCGACGTCCTCCATGGGCACGTTCGGATCGACGCGGTGCTGGTAGAACAGGTCGATATGGTCGGTCCTCAGCCGCTTCAGCGACGCCTCCGCCACCGCCCTGATATGTTCCGGCCGGCTGTCCATGCCGCTCGTCCCGGTCCCCTCTATGTCGATGCCGAACTTGGTCGCGATCACCACCTGGTCGCGGATCGGCTCCAGCGCCTCGCCGACGACTTCCTCGTTCTTGTAGGGTCCATAGACCTCGGCCGTATCGAAGAACGTGACGCCCCGCTCGAATGCGGCGCGGATCAGCTTGACCGCATCCGGCGTCGCCATGGGCTGGCCATAGGACATGCTCATGCCCATGCAGCCGAGACCTAGCGCCGAGACTTCGAGGCCGTTCTTTCCGAGTGTGCGCTTTTTCATCGCATCGTCCTTTCCGGCGCTCATGCGCCGTATTGTTCGTCGCTCACGTGTTCCATCCACTCGACCGCCTTGCCGTCCTGGGCTTCCTGTATCGCGATATGTGTCATTGCGGTCGTCGGCGCGGCGCCGTGCCAGTGCTTCTCGCCGGGCTCGAACCAGACGACGTCGCCCGGACGGATCTCCTCGACCGGCCCGCCCAGGCGCTGGACGCGTCCGACCCCTGCCGTCACGATCAGCACCTGCCCGAGCGGATGGGTGTGCCAGGCGGTGCGTGCGCCGGGCTCGAAGGTGACGGCGTTGCCGGCGGCTCGCGCCGGCGCCGCAGCGGGAAACAGCGGATCGATCCGCACCGTCCCGGTGAACCAGTCGGACGGGCCCTTGCCCGATGCCTGCGAACCTGCGCGCCTGATCTCCATCGTCGCCTCCTTGCGTCGCTGGCCGCCGCCATCGAGACAAATAGCGCGTTTCACGCCTGCGTCAGCAGCCCGATGGCCTGTCTTGCGATCGCCCGGAGCGCAGTTCCGCCTGCGCGAGGTCCTTCAGAACAGGAACGACGCCGTCGCCGGGTCGGGCCCGGTGCGGCCGCCGGCGGAATCGAGCGCGTCGATCGCCTTGATGTCCTCGGCGTCCAGCTCGAAGCCCTGCACGTCGAAATTCGCCGCGATACGGTCCTTGTTCACCGATTTCGGGATGACGATCAGTCCCTGCTGCAGGTGCCAGCGGATGATCGTCTGCGCGACCGTCTTGCCGTGCTTCCCGGCGATCTTGGCTATGGTCGGGTCGTCCAGCAGCCGGCCTCTGCCGAGCGGGCTCCAGCTCTCGATCCTGATGTCGTGCTTTCGATGGAACTCGCGCTTGTCGCGCTGCTGGAAGGCCGGGTGAAGCTCGATCTGGTTGACCGCCGGCGTCACGCCCGTCTCGCCGATGATGCGCTCCAGATGATCCTGGTTGAAGTTGGAGACGCCGATCGACTTGATGCGGCCGGCATTCTTCAGCTCGATCAGCGTCTTCCACGCCTCGACATATCTGTCTTGGCTGGGCAGCGGCCAGTGGATCAGGAACAGGTCGAGTTGCTCCACGCCCAGCTTCTTCATAGTGTCGTCGAAGGCACGCAGCGCGTCGTCGCGGCGGTGCGCGCCGTTGCGCAGCTTCGAGGTGATGTAGAGTTCGCTGCGGGGAACGCTCGCGGCGCGGATCGCCACGCCGACGCCCTCCTCGTTGCCGTAGCCTTCCGCCGTGTCGATCGAGCGGTATCCGCTTTCGATCGCCCAGCCCACGACCTTTGCCGTGATGTTCGGGTCCACCTGCCAGACCCCGAGCCCGAGCTGCGGGATGGAGGTGCCGTCGTTCAGTTCGATCCGGTCGGTCATGTGCGGTCCTTCGCGAGCCTGGTCATCGCCCGATGCCCTATCTAGCGGGAACGCCTGCCACTGCAATGGCTCACAACGGTGGAAACGCCGGTGCTCCGGCATCGCCCGGCCGAAGTGGCCGGACATGCCTGAAGAATGCGGCGGTGCGAGGCCCGCCGGCCCGGCCAAGGTCTGGCCGGTCTGCCTAGCTGCCCAACTGGCTGAGGCGCGCCGTCATGGCGTCGAAGCCTTCCGGCTTCTCGTCCAGCGCTTCGATGCCCTTCAGCGCCAGCGCGGCTATGCGGACGTTGCCCGCGTCGAGCGACAGTCGCGCCACCTCGGCGAGGCGCGCGGCCAGGCGCCTGGCTTCCAGGGAGAGTGCCGCCGATCTCTTCTGGAGCTCGCGGCCGTCGCGGTCGGCCGCCAGGTGGCGCAGCAGTATCCTGTAGGCATAGAGCTTGGCTTCGTCCGGAAGATCGTCCCTCGCCGCCTGCGCGGCAACCCGGGCCTCGGCGGCCGTGTCGCCGGAATCCGCGCGCGCCATCAGCGACCAGATGCTGTCCATGCCCGCAGGCTGAGCGCTGCCTTCGAGATAGGCCAGGCGCTGGCGCTCCACCTGGGAGTCGACGACGTTCGCCCGGTCGAGCGATGCGCGCGCTTCGCCATATGCGCCGAGTTCCGTCATCGCGCGAGCCTGCGCAAGATGAGCGTCGCTCGTCCAGGATGGATAGCGATAGTAGAGGTCGGTGGCGGCAGCGAAGTCGAGCATCTCCATCGCGCGGCGATGCCTCAACGTCCGCCCGAGCCTGGCGTCCATCTTCTCGACCTGCGCTATGGCAAGGTCGGCGCGCCAATAGGCTTCCTCCCTGAGGAAATACATGGCGAGCAGCGCCAGCTTGTTGCCGGCGTCACGGCCGAGATATTTGCTGACGTCCAGGGTCGAGCGGCTTTCCAGGAATGCCGAAGGGCTGTCCTCGCCCTCGGGCGCGTCGATCAGCTTCGACAGCCGGACCTCCGCCAGTACGTTGGTGTCCGTGCTCGCGACCTCGTCCTCGGATGCCCAGACGGCTTGGTCGCGCGAAAGCGAGAAATACCAGAGGACGTCGTTGACGTCGCGAACGCCGTTGGGTCCGAACTTCGCCTCCAGCGCGGGCTTCGCCAGCAGCGAATTGAACCGGGCGGCGTCGAAGGTGAGCGGATCGACGGAGCCGACCATGACGATGTTCGAGGAATTCGCGAAGACCATGCCCTCCGGATAGACGCTGAAGAAGGATTTCAGCAGCGACTTCAGCGTCGGCACGTCCATGCGGAACAGGTTCACCCACTGGGCGAACACGCCGCCCTCGTTGAGGCGCGACCGCGTGATCTCCCAGAATTCGCGGCTGAACACCCCGGACGTGCCGGCGAGCCACGGATGCGACGGCTGCGAAACGATCAGGTCGTATTTCCGGTCCTCGACGAGGAGGACGTTCCTGGCGTCGTTGAAGGAGATCTTCACCCTCGGATCGGACAGCGCCGAGACAGGGCCGCCCTTGATGAAGCGGCCGGCTTCGACGATCGCGGGCTCGAGCTCTACGACCCTGATCTCCCTGAGATCGGTGTCGGCGAGGATCCGCGTCGTGGTGCCGCCGCCGAAGCCGACGACGAATGCGCTGCTCGGCCCCTTGTGCAAGGCGTAGGGTATGAAGCCGAGGAACGACTCGATCAGCGGCACGTCGTTCGGATTGGACTGTGTGAGCTGGGCTTCGTTCAGCCCGTTGTTCTGGAGCTTGACCTTGTCCCCGTCATAGGAGAGCAGCCCGATGACGCCCGCCTTGCCTTCCTTGAGGAAGAGGTACTCGGGAACTTCGCCGTTCTTCGAATAATAGTCGTAGCCGACGGTCGCGATCAGCTGACGGTAGTCGAGGCCGGGAAACACCACGGCCGCGGCGACGGCCAGAATTCCAAGGAAGCCGAGCTGGATCCTTCTCGTGTCGGCCATCTGGCCGATCCAGACCAGCGCTGTCGCGGCGACCAGCACGGCCATCGCAAGCAGCAGCTTGTCCGTCCCGAACAGCGGGATCGCCACGAAGCCGGCGAAAGCCGCGCCGGCGATGCTGGCCAGCGTGTTCAGCGCATAAGCCTTGCCGACGAGCGTCTTCACGCCCGACACGCCGCCGCAGAACACCTTCAAATTGAGCGGGAAGAGCGCGCCGAACAGCAGCGTGGGAGGCAGGATCAGGAACACCAGCGCCAGGTAGCGGATCGCCGCCATCGTGCCCGGCCCGACCTCTGCGCCGTTCAGCAACCGCTGCAATTCGGGCAGATAGGCAAGGCCCGCACGCGTCCCCATGAGGGCGATGCCCGCCGCCAGCAAGCCCAGTGCGAGCAGGGCTTCGGAAGATTTCGCGCGGTCGATCCACGGCCTGATCAGCCAGGCGCCCAGCGCAACGCCGGCGAGGAAGATGGAGAGGATCGCCGCGAGGCCGTATATCGTGCTGCCGACGAAGACGGCGAGGTATTTGGTCCAGCCCACCTGCGTGGCGATGCTCGCAAAGCCGGTGACGGCGAGCGTCAGCGCCGCCGCGCCGTTCCATCCGGCGTGTTGCCGGTCGGACAGGTCGGGCGCCAGTTCGACAGGGACGGCCGCCAGGTAGCCGGTCGATTTGCGGGGCGCGGCGAGCATCAGCGCCGCGATGCCGATCAGGATGTTGACGGCGGCGGCGACATAGATCGAGCCGTCGAGGCCCAGATTGGGGATCAGCACGAAACCCGTAAGAACGGCGCCCGCGACGGCGCCGAACGTGTTCAGGCTGTAGAGCTGGCTGATCAGCCGGCCCAGCCTGGCATCGGTGCCTGCGAGCAGCGAGGCGATCACCGGGAATGTCGCCCCCATGCATGTCGTGGGAACGATCAGCAGCGCCAGGGTCACGAACAGCTTCAGCACCGGCTGCGTTCCGACCGCAGGCGCGAAGGACAGCAGATAGTCGAGGTTGAGCAGGACGGGCAGCAGCAGCAGTCCGCATATCCCTATGCACAGTTCGAGCGCGGCATAGGCCTTCAACTCCCCGGATCTCGTGTTGGCGATCCGGTCGAAGAAGTAGCTTCCGAGCGACATGCCGAGGAAGAAGGAGGAGACCACTATGCTGATCGACGCCGAGGTCGAGCCCAGGCCCAGGCCGAGCAGCCGCACCCAGGTGACCTGGTAGACCAGGCTGGCGAAGCCCGAGCCCAGCATGAAGCAGGCGCAGGCCACGACGATTGCGCTGTGCCTGTTGGTCCGGGCAGTCCGGTTCGCAGCAACGCGCGTTGCAAGATTGGCTTCGGCCGTCATCTCGGCTCCACCTCAAATCGCGATGAAACAATAATGGAGTTGTTGGGGACCAGGCGGCCGCTACATGGCCC
>Ga0233385_1001221_pt1 | contig 10875 bp, 9 predicted proteins | sample ElkDunMinimDraft_16_FD_191543 | JGI IMG/M metagenome (GOLD analysis project Ga0233385, IMG submission 191543) | Fecal eukaryotic communites from dung pellets of Tule Elk in California, USA - Elk Dung G36 | ecosystem: Host-associated > Mammals > Digestive system > Large intestine > Fecal | place... | reverse complement strand
ACCTCGGCCAGCCGCTCGCCGACGATCGCGGCCGTCGCGGTGATCCCGTCGGTGCCCGGCATCCGCACGTCCATGAGCACGACGTCGGGGCGCAGCGCGCGCGTCTGGCGCACCGCGACGTCCCCGTCGGTGGCCTCGCCCACGACCTGCACCCGCCCGGACTGCTCGAGCATGATCCGGAGCCCGGCGCGGATCGCCGCGTGGTCGTCGGCCAGCAGCACGGTGACCGGGGCCCGGGGGGTCGTGGTCGTCGTCGGGTCGCTCACCGCTCGTCTCCCGGTCGCCGGGGGAGGCGGGCGTGCACACGCCACACCGTCCCGGTGGGTGCCGCCGTCAGGGTCCCGCCCAGGGCGGTCGCGCGCTCGCGCATGGTCTGCAGGCCCGTGGACGACGTCAGCGCCGGGTCGACGGGCAGGGCGTCGGTCCGCAGCGCGTTCTCGACGACCATCTCCAGGTCGTCGCCGCCGGCCGTGAACCGCACCGTCGCGCGCCCGGTCCCGTGCTTGCGGGCGTTGGTCGCCGCCTCCTGCAGGATGCGGAACGCCGCGTGGTCGACGGCGGCGGGCAGGTGCGCCGGCACGCCGCCGACGACGTCCACGTCGAGGTCCGCGACGCGCGCCAGACCGGCCGGTGCGGTGGCCGCGTCGGCGTCCGCACCCGCGCGCAGCACCAGGATCATCGACCGCATCTCCGCCAGCGCGTCGAGCGACCCGGCCCGTGCGGCTGCCAGCGCCGCGCGGTCCCGCGCCTCGTCGGGCGGGGCGGCGAGGGCCGCCTCGGCGTGGATCGCCACGGCCGACAGGTGCCCGGCGACCACGTCGTGCAGGTCCCGTGCCATGCGCGCGCGCTCGTCCTGCACGGCGCGGTCGCGGTCGAGCGCGGCGATGCGCGCGACGTCCTCGGCGTGGGCGCGGGCCAGGTCGGCGCGGGCGCGCTCGGCGTCGGCGCGACGCGACTGCTCGGCCGTCAGCTCCTGCGAGCGACGCACGTCGGAGCCCCACCACCACGGCGGCAGCAGCAGCGACCCGGCGACGAGCGTCAGCTGCACGACGTCCCGCGCGGACGCCCCCACGACGACGGTCGCCACGAGCACCCCGAGCACGAGCGTGACCAGCACCCCGAGCACGACCGCCCGAGCGCGCGGGGCCGCGTCCCGGGCGACCGTGAACAGCGCGTCGAACAGCACCAGGTACATGCCCAGGCTGCCGCCCAGCGCCACGTCCACGGCGAGCAGCACCGTGACCACCGCGAGGACCGGCACCGGGTGCCGCCGCTTGTGCAGCAGCGCGGTCGTCGCCAGCAGCAGCACGCCCACCTGCCACGGGAGCGTGCCGCCGGGCAGGTCGGCGACCGGCTCGTCCACGCCGATCATGCGCACGTCGAGCACGAGCAGCACCAGCCCCACGACGAGCAGCGCCACCGCGTAGGCGCGGTCGGCAGCCGGCCCGCGCGGCGGCGTGCGCACCCACCGCGCGAGGGCGGCGAGGCGGGAGGTCATGCACCCATCCCAGCACGTCCGTGACCTGGGGTTCTCGTCCGAACGGACGAGACGGCGCCCGCGGGTCGGTCCGAACGCCGGACGCGCCCGTGCGGGTCCGCGCGGCACCGTCGAGGCATGGAGATCGTCGAGTGGGTCCGCGACCACCCCGTCGCCGCGCTGGTCATCGCGTGCGAGGTCGCGTTCTGGGTGTTCCTCGCCGCGGCCGTCGTCGCGCGCTACGTGTTCCGCCGCCGGCGGCTGTCGACCGTGCTGCTGCTGTGCGAGCCGCTCATCGAGGTCGTCCTGCTGGTCGCCACGGTCACCGACCTGCTGCGCGGCGCCGAGGCGACGTGGACGCACGGGCTCGCGGCGCTCTACCTCGGGTTCACCGTGGCGTTCGGCCGCTACACGGTGCGCAAGGTCGACGGCTGGGTGGCGTGGCGGTTCTTCGACGGGCCCCGCCCGCCGCGCGTGCCGTCGGGCGGACGGGCCAAGGTCGTCCACGAGTGGCGGCTGTGGCTGCGGGTGCTGCTGGCGTGGGTCGTCTCCGTCGCGATCCTCGGCGTCCTGCTGCTCATCGCCGACGACGCCACCCAGCGGGAGGTCCTGCTCGGGTGGGCCGGGCGCGCGACGCTCGTGATGGGCATCTGGTTCGTCGCCGGGCCGGTGTGGCAGGTGTTCGCCGACTCCGCCGAGGGCGACGACCCGGCCCCGGACGACGCACCGGCCACGCCGGCCGACCACCCCACCGGCACCACTCCCTGACGCCCGCGCCGGGCGTCCCGGGACGCGGACGGCGGGGAGGCCGACGGGACGGGGAGGCCGACGGGACGCGGGCGCGGTCAGGGGTGCTGGTCAGGAGAGCGGCGGAGTGGCGGGGCAGGCCCTCACAGGGCGTCGGCCCAGGGCTCCGCCGCCGTCGTCACCGGCTCGCCCGTGCGCGCCGCCTCCTCGATCGCCAGGCCCAGCAGGTGGTCCTGGCAGCCGTCGGCCAGCGGGTACGGCGCGGGGCCGTCACCGCGCACCCACGCGCCGGTGTCCGCCAGCAGGTGGGCGACCGCGAGGTCGTCGTCGGCGAGCCGGGCACCCTCGAACGGGTTGCGGTACAGCACCCGGCCGTCCATCGACAGGTGCTGCAGGTCGAAGCCCTCGAGGTTCTGCTCGACGCCGGACTGCCGGCGTTCGATGCGCGACGTGACGACGGTCCGGCCGTCCACCCACCGGGTCACGGTGTCGTCGACGATCTCGCCGTGGGACCCCCGCACGACGACCCGGTTGGCGCGCAGCGGGTTGTACCACTGGTTGTCGGTGAAGTCGTAGAGCACGGTGCGACCGTCGCCCAGGTCGAGCGTCGCGAGGATCGAGCGGGTCGGTGCGGCCTCGGTGGCGTCCGTCCAGCCGTGCCGCCCGACGGGGTCCAGCAGCGGTGCCGTGGCCGTCTGCGCGCGGACCGTGACCGGGCCGCGCCCGGCGCCCAGCAGGTGCCGGGCCAGCCCGACCGCGTGGTACAGGTGCGTCGAGGAGATCTGCACGCTCGTCGGCGTGCCGATGGCCCCGGACGCCACGACGGCGCGTCGTGCCTGGTGGGCGGGCATGGCCGGCGAGTGCTCGGCGACCTGCACGAGCCCGGTCGTGCCGACGTCCGCCCACAGCGCGCGCAGACCCGCGACGTCGGGCGCGGGCGGGGTCTCGGCGAGCACGGGGACGGAGGCGTCGACGATCTCGCGCACCGCGTCCGGCGTGACCGGCCAGGGCGTCGCGGTCACGATCAGCTCGGGACGGTCGGGTGCGGGGCCCGCACCCGGCACAGCGCCCGTGACCAGCTCCTCGATGGTGCGGACCGTCGGCACGCCCCACCCGGCCTCGACCTGCGCACCGCGCTCGGCGGTGCGGGTGACGACCCCGACGCACCGGAACCGGTCCGGCACCAGGCGCGCCACGCGCACGAAGAACTCGGCCCGCCACCCGGACCCCACGACCCCGAACCGGATCGGCTGCTGCTGCGTCACACGGACCTCCTCGTCCTCGCGCCCGACCCTAGCCGCGCCGGACCGGGACCTCCCCCCGGGGTCGTGCGTTCCGGATGCCGACCGGCCGGGACCGCGACATCCTCGTGCCGTGACACGCTTCGGGTACACCCTCATGACCGAGCAGTCCGGCCCGCGCGAGCTCGTGCGGTACGCCCAGGACGCCGACCGGCTGGGCTTCGACTTCGCCGTGTCGTCCGACCACTCCTTCCCCTGGCTCGACTCCCAGGGACACGCGCCGTACGCCTGGACCGTGCTCGGCGCAGTCGCGCAGGCCACCGAGCGCCTCGAGCTCATGACGTACGTGACCTGTCCGATCGTCCGGTACCACCCGGCGGTCGTCGCGCAGAAGGCGGCGACCCTCGGGGTGCTGTCCGGCGGGCGCTTCACGCTCAACGTCGGCGCGGGCGAGAACCTCAACGAGCACGTCGTCGGCCAGCGGTGGCCGGCCGTGGGGGAGCGGCACGACATGCTCGAGGAGGCGCTCGTCATCATCGGCGACCTGCTGGACGGCGAGCGCGTCACGTACGAGGGCGCGCACTTCCGCGTCGACTCCGCCCGGCTGTGGGACCTGCCCGAGCAGCGGGTGCCGATCGGTGTCGCGGTGTCGGGCGCCCAGTCGGTGTCGCGGTTCTCCGCGCTCGCGGACCACCTGGTGGCCGTCGAGCCGGACGCCGACCTCGTGACCCGCTGGGAGGAGGCCCGTGCCGGGCTCGGTCCGTCGCGCAAGATCGGGCAGATCCCGATCTCGTGGGGGCCGGACCGCGACGAGGCCGTCGCCCGGGCGCACGACCAGTTCCGCTGGTTCGGCGGCGGGTGGAAGGTCAACGCCGACCTGCCGACCACCGAGGCGTTCGAGGCCGCGAGCCAGTTCGTCCGCCCCGAGGACGTCGCGGAGTCGATCCCGTGCGGGCCCGACCTCGACGCGATCGTCGAGGCCGTGAGCGCCTACTGGGAGGCCGGCTTCACCGACGTCGCCCTGGTGCAGGTAGGCGACGCGCTGCAGCAGCGGTTCCTCGACGAGGCGGCCGGGCCGCTGCTCGAGCGGCTGCGTGCCGCGGCACCGGCCCACTGACGCGCCCGCGCCCGGCGGCCGTCCGCGCCGCCGGGACGCGGGGCACGACCCGGACCGCCACGAACGACCGAGGAGGACGGAGGACCACCGATGGCCGTGACCGCTTTCCAGGACCTGCCGCTGGCCGACCGGGACCGCGAGTGGGACGGCGCCGCCGCCGAGCGCCGGGTCCGCGAGTGGGCCGGGGCGCAGGACGGGCCCACCGCGCGGTACCGCGACGCGCACGTCTGGTACGACGCGGAGAAGAAGGACAACTTCACCGCGTACAAGCTGCTGGTGGCGGACGTCGTCGACGGGACGCTGGTGGCGGTGCCGCGCGGGGTGTTCGCCGCCGCCGCCGTCATGCAGGGGTCGCGCGGGGGCGTCGACCTGCCCGCCGAGGACCGGGACCGGGTCCGTTCCCACCTGGCCACGTACTACGCGAGGCTCGACGAGACCCCGCCCTGGGAGGACTGAGCCGACCCGGGGTCCCGGGGACGCCGGGCTCAGTGCCCGGGACCCTGCGGCCCCAGCACGCCCAGCTCGTGCGCGCGGCGCAGCGCGGCCTCCCGGTCGTGCACGCCGAGCTTGGCGTAGATGCTCAGCACCTGCTTGCGCACGGTGTTCACCGACACCGTCAGGGCGTCGGCGACCTCGCGCGTGGTGCCGTGCTCGTCGAGCAGCGTGAGGACGGTGCGCTCCCGCGGCGTCAGGGGCACCAGGCGACCCGCGGCGGGGACGACCTGGCCCGTGGTGGCCAGGCGCGCCAGCTCGTGGTCGTCGAACGGCACGCCGGACTCCAGCACCAGGGCGTCGCGCACGGCCCCGGGCAGGTGCGCGAAGCTGCGCAGGGCGCCCTGCTCGCCGGCCACCCGGCGGGCCGCGCGGAACGCCCGCACCGCCAGCGACGTCTGCCCCGACTCGAGCGCCGCCCACGACTCCAGGACCAGCAGGTCGGTGCGGTCCGCCAGGTTCACCCGGCGGCGCCGGCCGCCCAGCACGGCGGACCGCAGCGCGGCGTGCGGGTCGCCGGTCAGCAGGTGCCACCGGGCGCGCGGCACGTCGCTCCACAGCCCGGTGGGGTCCTGCCCGACCAGCAGGTCCCCGACCCGGTGGTACTCCCCGAGGGCCAGCAGCAGCTCGGCGCGCAGCCGCGCCACGATCCGGTGCACCAGGCCCGCCTGCGCCAGCCACACGTGGTGGGTGCGCTCGATCTGCTCCAGCTCCGCCAGACCGGTCTCCGGCTCGCCGAACAGCACGGCGCGGCGCACCCGGGCGCGCATGACGAACGGCCAGGTCACGTCCGGTGAGTGCACGGCGAGCGTGAGCCGGGACAGGGCGGCGTCGGCAGCCGGCAGGTCGAGGTGGTCGGTGGCGACCATGGCCTCGGCGACGTCGCCGGCGCTGTCCCGCAACCGGATCTCCCAGGCGGGGTCGAGCGCCTCGGCGTGCCGGACGAGCCAGCGTTCGGCGTCGCTCAGCACCCCGTCGAGCGCGTGGACCAGCGCCACGTGGCCGGCAGCCGCGGCGCGCACGTCGGGCGCCCGCGACGGGTCCGCGAGCTCGTAGGCCCGCATCGGCAGCTCCAGCGCGGTGCCCAGGTCGCCGTCCAGCAGCGCCGTGCGGCCGCCCTGCAGCAGGAACCACCAGTACGCGCGGGTGGACGTGCCGCCCGCGACGCCGGCGCGCGCCGCGGCGATCTCCGTGTCCCGCACCACGACCATGGCGCGCGGGATGTCCCCGCGGGACCGGGCGGCGACCAGCGCGGACGCGGCCCCGGTCCAGCGGCCGGCGGGTGTGCGGCTGCGCCACGAGCCGTCGAGCGCCAGCGTCCCGAGCTCGGTCATCAGCCGCAGGACGAGGGCCCGCGGGTCGTCGCGCTCGTCCTCGCCGCGGCGGGCGACCGCCCGCGCCAGGGCGAGGACCGTCGAGGTCTCCGTGACCGCGTCGGGCAGCGGGGCGTACGCCGCGTCGACGGCCGCGCCCGCCGTGGCCACCAGGTAGGTGCCGAAGTCGACCCAGCAGGTCTCGAGCAGCGTCCAGTCGTGCGCCCGCGCGGCGTGCTCGACGGCCGCGCCCGGGTCCGGCGGGTGCGTGGTGAGCGCCGCGACGGCCAGGACGCGGTGCACCCGGGCGGACAGCTCGGGGTCGCGGCGCTCCAGCTCGCGCACGAGCACCTCGCGCAGCAGGCCGGGCACGTGCCACCGGCTGGGGCCCGCGTCCGTGCGGCGCCGGACGACCATCCCGACGGCCTCCAGCCGCAGCAGGACGTCCAGCTCGTCGTCGGCGGACCGGCTCCGGCCCGCGGCGTCGAGCACGAGACGGGTGGTCGCGGGCGTCGGGTCCCCCGCGGCGGCCACGAGCATGGCGGCGCGCAGCAGCACGGTGTCCCCGACGCCGGGGAGCATGACGTCGCGGGCGTACGCGAACGCCGCCGACGTCGCCGGCCGGGCGTCGCCCGGGCCGGTGTCGTCCAGCACGGCGCGGGCCAGCGTGGGCCACCCCTGCACCAGGTCGACGACCTGCCGCAGCCGGGTGTCGTCGACGACGTGGCCCCAGGTGGCCGCGGCGGCGCGCAGCTCGTCCGGGGTGAACGCCAGGTCCCGCGCGGTGAGCGTGACGACCGACAGCGGCCGACGTGTCGCTTCGAGGACCGGGTGCCACGCCCCGCTCGGCCGCAGCGGGTACCGCGCGCCGGTCACCAGCAGCAGGCGCAGCCCGTGGGACGCGGTGAGCAGGTCCGCGACGGCCTGCAGGTCGGCGGGGGCGTCGAGCTGGTCGGCGTCGTCGATCACGAGCACCACGGGCGACCCGGCCGCGTCCACGGCAGCCGCCAGCTGCGCCGGGTCCGGCGCGTCAGGGACGTCGCTGCCCGCCGCGCGCAGCGCAGCCGTCAGCGCGTCGCGCACCGCCGTCCACGGGCCCCGGTGCCCGTCCGACGGCCACGGTCCCGACGTCCAGGCGACCGGCCGGCCGGTGGACCGCTGCCGGGCGGCCCACTGCTCCGCCAGGACGGTCCGGCCGAACCCGTGCACCGCACGCACCACGGCGACGGGATCCAGGCGGTCGAGGCGGTCGAGCAGGCGCGATCGAGCCACTGCGCTCACGGGCAGCTGCCGCGACGCCCACGCCGGCGTCCCGACCGTCCCCCTGCCCCGCCCGGTCCCGCCGGACGGACCCCCTTCGGTCGTCATCCTCCTCAGTATCCGGCTCGCGTCCGACGCGCGCCTGCAGACACGCGTCGTTCGGCGCACCGAAACCCGTCGCGCGGGGCCTCGGCACTCCGGCGCCGCCCGTTATCGCAACCCCGCGGCGCGGCCTACGGTGCAGTCGGCACCTTGTTGCGACGACGCCCGGAGACCGATGACCACCCCTGCCCCGCCGGGCGAGCACCGGCCCACGCCCGCCCAGCTGCGCCGGTGGCGGCGCAACCTCGCCGACGAGCGCGCCGAGGCGGCCGTCTACCGCGACCTCGCGTCGCGACGCACGGGCGAGGAGCGCGAGATCCTGCTCGCGCTCGCCGAGGCGGAGCGCCGGCACGAGGCCCACTGGCTCGACCTGCTCGGTGGCGACGTCGGGCGTCCGGTCCGTGGCGACTGGCGTACCCGCGTCCTCAGCGTGCTGGCCCGGCGGTTCGGGTCGGTGTGGGTGTACGCGCTGGCGCAGCGCGCCGAGGCCCGCTCGACGTACGGGCAGGACTCCGAGGCGACCGCCCGCATGGCCGCCGACGAGCAGATCCACGAGGAGGTCGTGCGCGGGCTGGCGATGCGGGGGCGGCAGCAGATCTCCGGGACCTTCCGCGCGGCCGTGTTCGGCGCGAACGACGGGCTGGTGTCGAACCTCGCGCTGGTCCTGGGCATCGGTGCCAGCGGCGTCGCGACCGGCACCGTGCTGCTCACGGGCCTGGCGGGCCTGCTCGCGGGGGCCCTGTCGATGGCCGCGGGGGAGTACGTGTCGGTGCGCTCGCAGCGTGAGCTGCTGGAGGCGTCCCGGCCTGCCGCGGGCGCGGCGGATGCCCTCGCGCACCTCGACGTCGCGGCCAACGAGCTCGCGCTGGTCTACCGGGCGCGCGGCATGAGCGCCTCGGACGCGCAGGCCCGTGCGGACGTCGTGCTGGCGTCGCTGGCCCAGTACGACGCGCAGCAGGCCGTCGACGCGTCCCTGCTGCGGACGTCGACGACGCTGCCGACGTCCGGGGCCGGTGTCCCGGTCGCACCCGGCGGGGCTCCGGCGCGTCCGGCGACGCCCGAGCGGGACGAGCACGAGTCCGTCGGCACCGCCTGGGGTGCCGCCATGGCGAGCTTCTGCTTCTTCGCGTCCGGTGCGCTGATCCCGGTCGTGCCGTACCTGCTGGGGGCGTCGGGGACGACGGCCGTGCTGTGGTCGGCCGGGCTCGTGGGCGTCGCGCTGCTGGGGACCGGCTCGGTGGTGGGGCTGCTGTCCGGGGCGTCCCCGGTGCGGCGCGCGCTGCGCCAGCTGGCCATCGGGTACGGCGCCGCCGCCGTCACGTACGCGCTGGGTCTGCTGTTCGGCACGTCGGCGGTGTGACGCCCGGCACACGCGGCCCCGGACGATCTGGCGGCGGACGCTCTTGCCTTTTCAGGTAAGCCTCACCTTATGCTGCTCGTGTGACCGAGGCCGCAGTGACGACTGTCGAGACGACCGCACCCCCGGCGTCCCCTTTCCGGATGTTCCACGTGCGCGTCGCCGCGATGCAGCGGCTGTGCCCCAGCCTGCTGCGCGTGACGTTCACGGGCGACGACCTCGACCGCTTCGCGGACAACGGGTTCGACCAGCGGATCAAGTTCTTCCTGCCGGTCGCCGGCGCTCCGTACGCGGACCTCATGGACCTCGGCCGCACGGGCGACTGGTACGGCACGTGGCGCGCCCTGCCCGAGGACCGCCGTCACCCCATGCGCACCTACACGGCCCGCGGTGTGCGTCCGCACCCGCGTGAGCTGGACGTCGACATCGTGCTGCACGGCGACACCGGGCCCGCGTCGCGCTGGGCGACGACCGCCCGCGTCGGCGACGAGCTGGTCGTCATGGGCCCCAACGCCGACCACGTCGGCCCGCACGGCGGCGTCGACTTCGTCCCGCCCGCGCGCACCGACCGGCTGCTCATCGCGGGCGACGAGACCGCGCTGCCCGCCATCGCCGGCATCGTCGAGCGGCTGCCGCGCGACGCCCGCGGCGAGGTGCTCGTCGAGATGCCGTGGTCCGACGACCGCCTCGCGCTCGACGCCCCGGCGGGTGTGCGCATCCACTGGCTCGGCCGCGACGGCCGCGCCCACGGCGACCTGCTCGTCCCGGCCGTCCAGGCCGCGTGCGCGCGTCTGCTGCCCGGCCAGGCGCCGACCCCGGACACCGTCCTGGAGGACGTCGACGTCGACCACGACATGCTGTGGGAGGTGCCGATCGACTATGCGACCGGCGCCCCGCTGACCGCCGAGGCCCACCTGTACGCGTGGCTCGCGGGCGAGGCCGGCGTCATCAAGACCCTGCGCCGCCACCTGGTGCGCGAGTGCGGCGTCGACCGCAAGGCCGTGGCGTTCATGGGGTACTGGCGGCAGGGGAAGTCCGAGACCAACTGACGGTCTCCTGCCGGCACCGGTTCTTCTGATCGCGTCGACGGCTCCTCACGGGGGACGCGATCCTGCGCGCCCTGTCGGCGCCCTGTCGGCGCCCCGGGGTGCACCCGCCATGGCCCGACTCGCCCGCACCGGGGGAGGCGCACACGCCGCTGCCCGCGCCAGCGTGGAGCGCGGTCGGCCTCCTGGGTGCCGGCCGCGCGGGCGACGACGAGAGGGCGGGACGATGACGACGTTCAGCGTGTGGAAGTTCGACGGCCCGGAGCGCGCCCAGGACGCGGCGCGGATCCTCGCGGAGGCCGAGGGTGACGGCCTCGTGCACGTGGTCGACCGTGCCGTCCTGTCGTGGCCCGAGGGCGCGGCACGGCCGACGATGCACCACGCGCGCAACGACGAGCGGCGGGGCACGGCGTGGGGCGCGCTGTGGGGGCTGATCGTGGGCGGCCTGTTCTTCCTCCCCCTGCTGGGGGCTGCCGCCGGGGCCGCGCTCGGGGCGATCGCCCGCGCCGTCGCCGCCGTCGGCATCACGAAGGAGCAGCTCGAGACCATCGGGCGGGAGGTCACGCCGGGGACCTCGGCGCTCTTCGCCGTCACCGAGGGTGCCGACCTGGACCGGCTGGGCGAACGCTTCCACGGCCTGCACTGGACGCTCGTGTCCACCAACCTGACCCCCGCGGAGAGTGCACAGCTCACCGAGACGTTCGGCTGACGCAGTCGGCTGAC
>Ga0233385_1001220_pt1 | contig 10876 bp, 8 predicted proteins | sample ElkDunMinimDraft_16_FD_191543 | JGI IMG/M metagenome (GOLD analysis project Ga0233385, IMG submission 191543) | Fecal eukaryotic communites from dung pellets of Tule Elk in California, USA - Elk Dung G36 | ecosystem: Host-associated > Mammals > Digestive system > Large intestine > Fecal | place... | reverse complement strand
CGACGGGCGCGACACCTTCGTCGTCCGCCGCGACGACGGGTCCGACATCATCATGGACTTCGAGACCGGGCAGCGCGGCGACACCGTGGCGCTCGCCGATTTCGGCTTCGAGAACTTCGCCGACGTGAAGGACGCCCTGCACCAGGTCGGCGCGGATGCGATACTCGACCTCGGCGACGGTGCGACCCTGACCTTCCGCAACAGCCAGGCGAGCGCCTTCTCCGCGGAGAATTTCTCGCTCGGCATCGACACTGCCTCGCTCGTTCCGACCTTCAACGACGATTTCGACGATTTCGACCGCTTCTCCGACGACAGCGGAACCTGGCGCACCCGGTTCGAGTGGTGGGGCGACGGCGCTTTCACGCTGCCGCAGAACGCCGAGCGGCAGATCTATGTCGACACCGACTTCCGCGGCCTGACGGACGTCGAGGGAAGCGAGCCGCTCGGCTTAAACCCCTTCTCGATCGAGGACGGCAAGCTGGTGATCACCGCCGAGCCCATCGCGGACAAGGGCGCGGAGACGAAGCACTACGACTTCACGTCCGGCATGATCTCGACGCATTCGTCGTTCTGGCAGACCTATGGCTATTTCGAGATCACGGCGGAACTTCCAGCCGATGCGGGCACGTGGCCGGCTTTCTGGATGCTGCCGGTCGACAACAGCTGGCCGCCGGAGCTCGACATCCTCGAAGCCTATGGCGACATCCCCAACCAGGTCCATTCGGCCGTCATCGGCACGGGCGGCACGACGGACACATGGTCGCAGGTGGACACGTCGGACGGCTACCATAGCTACGGCATGTCGTGGACGCCCTACGAGATCACCTTCTACGTCGACGGCGTGAAAACGGGCTCGGTGGCGACGCCGACCGAGCTTAACGACCCGATGTACCTGATAGCCAACCTGGCGATCGGAGGCCTGGCCGGCGATCCGGATCCGGCGCTGCTCTCGCAGTTCAAAATCGACAACATCAGCGCCTGGCAACTGCCCGAGTACACGCTCGAGAACTACACGTTGCGCCAAAGCGGCGCCCACACGCGCTACATCGAGGGTACCTGGGGCGCCGAGACGCTGCAGGGCACGACCGGCAACGACCTCATCAACGGGCGCGCCGGCGCCGACGCGATGATCGGCGGGCTCGGCGACGACACCTACAACGTCAACGACAAGAACGCGAAAGTGTATGAGGATTTCGGCGGCGGCATCGACACGATACGGGCCTCGATCGGCTACGCGCTGCCGGACAACGTCGAGAATCTCACGATGGTGGCCGATGGCGAGAAATTCGCTACCGGCAACGCGCTGCCCAACATCATCACCGGCAACAACGGCGTGAACGTCATCACCGGAGGACAGGGGAACGACATCCTGACCGGCGGCGGCGGCCGCGACACCTTCTCCTTCCAGCGCGGCGACGGCTCCGACATCATCACCGATTTCGAGGCTGGCGGCGGCCCCGACCTCGTGCGCCTCAGGGATTACGGCTTCTCGACCTTCGAGGAGGTCCGGGCTGCCATGAGGCAGGTCGGAGACGACACTCATCTTGCGCTGAGCAGCTTCGAGACGCTGGTGTTCAGGGATACGCAGACGTCGAGCTTCAACGCCGGCGACTTCCTGCTGCCGGACATTCCGCCGGAGAGCCAGGCGTGGATCAGGGCCAACATCGGCACCGGCGCGGCCGACACGATGCTCGGCAGCGCCTCCAACGAGCGGTTCGAAGGCAAGGGCAATGCCGACACCTACTCCGGCGGCATCGGCGACGACACCTACCTCGTCGACAATCCGGGCCAGCGGGTCGTCGAGCGGACGCGCGAGGGCATCGACACGGTGGAGTCCTACATCTCCTACGCGCTGACCGACAATGTCGAGAACCTCAAGCTGCTCAATCCGGGGACGACCGGGACCGGTAACGATCTCGCCAACCGCCTGACGGGATCGTCGGGCAACGACGTGCTCAACGGCCGAGGCGGCAACGACTATCTCGTCGGCGGCGCAGGCGCGGACGTGTTCGTCTTCGAACGCGGCAACGGCTCGGATACGGTCGCCGACTTCAGAGGCGGCAATAGCGGGGAAGGCGATACGTTGCGCTTAGTGGGCTACGGTCCCGATGCCTATCTGACAAATGTGGAGGACGACTGGACGGTCCACTATTCCGGCGGACAGGACACTTTCCACCTCGCCGGGGTCACATCGCTTTCCCAGACGGACTACGTCTTCGCCTGACCGCGACGCGTCCGCCGCGATGATTCGCGAATGAGGGCGTCGCGGCGGGGGCGCGTTGCAGCAAGGTCGGGGACGACGCGATCCGAACTCGTTGTTTCCGACCGCTAACGCGATCGCGGACTACGCCGGACGGCTAGCATCCTCTACCACTTTCGAGAGTGCATCCAAGACTTCGCTGCAATGCAATATCCTTGGAGTCAGTGAAACGTGGAGGCATAAACTTTTATAACCGGACAATCATACATGTGACATCTTCAAAAACTGGTGAAACATCGATAAATACAACGTGATTTTTGCAGCGCACCATGACAGTTTAAAAAGTGATTTAACTCCTTATCTTGTGTTTTGCCGGCTGCCTTTACGTAATTGCAGCGCGGCAAAACGATGAAAAATACCCACTTGATCGCATTCGTGATCGATGATTTAAATTTAGTGTTCGCGAAGGGTGCTGGGGCGGTTCGCGTGCAGCTAGCGTTGATGGAGACGTCTGATGCTAAAAGCCGAAAGCTCCCTGGACAATGCCGGCGGCTCGACTATCGAGATCGCAGGCACCGGGACGGCTAGATACACACCCGGCGGCGCGCTCAAGCGTGCGCTCGATATCGTCGTGGCCACGATTGGCATCGCCATATTGTGGCCGCTGATGCTGATGGTGGCGATCGCCATTCGCTTCACCGATCCGGGACCCGCGATTTTCGGCCACGAGCGCATCGGCCTGAAGGGCCGTCGCTTCAAATGCCTCAAGTTCCGGTCGATGATCACCAATTCGGACGCAGCACTTCGCGAACTGCTCGAACGCGATCCTGTGGCGGCTGCCGAATGGGCCCAGTCGCAGAAGCTGAAGAACGATCCGCGCATCACCAAGCTCGGCAGGCTCCTCAGGGAAACCAGCCTCGACGAGTTGCCGCAGCTCTGGAACGTGGTACGGGGCGACATGAGCATCGTCGGGCCGCGGCCTATCGTTTCGTCAGAGGTGCGCCGCTACGGCAATCACTTCGAGACCTACGCGGCCACCAAGCCGGGCATCACCGGCCTGTGGCAGGTCACCGGGCGCAGCGACTGCACCTACGAAGAGCGCGTGTCGCTCGACGTCGACTATGTCGAGAACTGGTCGATCCTGCGTGACGTGGGGATCATCGCCAAGACGGTGATCGTCGTGTTCGCCCGCAAGGGCAGCTACTGACCCGCGGGCACCCTTTCGCCCTTGAACCTCAGGGCTCCTCGCCGACCTGTGGCTTTCGCTGGAACTGCAGATCGCCGGACACCAGGGTGTCGGCGGTCTTGACCACCGGTTTCGTGCTCCAGGGCCTCGTGAAGACCAGCATGGTGATGAAGTATGTGCATTCGATCACGAGCAGCGCGATGAGCGCCGCAGCCAGCATGGACAGCGCTCCGTCGGAACTGGCCGCATATGCCCCGACCAGGGCAGGAACCATCGCGATCAAGCCGACTGCCACGGCCGAAAGCCGTATCAATCCGCAACCGACGCCGACGGCCATGTACAACAGGACTACAGTGACGGTCATCGGTGCCCCTTCCGTTGAACCGCGCTTTATTTGCTCGCTGCCAAGCTTCTCTGAAACAACCCAGTCAAAGCCTAAGCGATGCCTATCTTGGTAGCAGGCGGGGGAAGAAATGCCAACAAATTAGTCGCTACGCATTGCATGGTACTGCACCTATTCGACCGGGTGTTGCCGGGCCGCATCAAAGGGAACGAACAATGATAATACGGATGTCGCCCGAGGACGGTTCCAAGCAACCGTTGTTTTCGATCGTCATGGTTACCTATGCCCGCGACCATCTGGTCCCGGAAACGATCGCGCAGGCGGCGAAGGTCGCTGGGCCCCGGCTCGGCGAAGTCGAGTTCATCCTTGTCGACAACAATGCCGACGAGACCGACCGCGCGGCATTCCTCGCGCCGTTCCAGCGCTGGCAATACGTCAAGCTCGGCTACAACAAGGGCGTCTCGGCCCGCAATGACGGCGCGAACGCCGCCCGCGGCTCCTACATGATCTTCGTCGACGACGACGCGTTCCTCAATCCCGAAGGCGTGCTCGACCGTTACGAGGCTGCCTTTGCCGCCAATCCCAACGTCGCCATCGTGACCGCCCGGCATATCGACCATACGACCGGCGACACGCCGCGCGCGTCCTTCCCGCATACCGACAAGTCGCTGCCCAAGGACCGGCCCTTCAAGACCTTCCGCTTCCAGGGCAACGGCTTCGCCATGCGCCGCAGCGCGTTCGACCGCGTCGGGCCGATGTCGGAGGAGTTCTTCTACGGGCTGGAGGAGATCGACTATGCGTATCGCGTGGTCGATGCCGGCTACGAGATCTACTACGAGCCGGGATGCTGGGTCGTCGAGCACAACGATCCCGGCGGCCGCAAGCCGAAGAGGGAAGTCGAGGAGATGCGGCTTACCAACAAGCTGATCATCTCCTTCAAGTATCTGCCTGCGCTCTACCTGCCGCTCAACTTCGTCCTTTTCTCGGCCTATGTGTTCTATCTCAACCGCGGCAAGATCAACGTCTTCCGCTCCTACGGCAATTTCCTGAAATGGACGCGCGAGCATCCCGGCCGCCGCAAGCCGATCGGCCAGCCGGCGATCGCCTACATCGAAAGCTGCGGCGGGGCGATATGGAAGTGAGACGCCATCTCGTGCGCGCCGCCGCGGTCGCCGCGTTCGCCTTGGCTGCGCTGCCCGCCCGGGCGACCGAGGTCGGCGCCTATCGCGGCCCGGGATGCGACGGCCGCGCGGCGATGGCGGAACTGGAGAGCTTCCTCGGACGCAAGATCGGGCGCACCGTCGATGCGCTCAACCAGGAAAGCTGGGCGGAGATGCGCCGCAGCATCCCATGGATCGTCAAGTGCTGGGCCGATTCTGAAATCGCGCTGACGCTTTCCGTGCCGATGCTGCCGCGCGGCAAAGCGGGCACGCTGCGCGAAGGCGCCGACGGCGCCTACGACGCCATATTCACGCAAACCGCCAACGCGCTCGTCAGGTACGGCCTGAACGATACGGTCGTGCGGATCGGCTGGGAGTTCAACGGCAACTGGATGCCGTGGGCCGCTTCGAAGGATCCGGAAAGCTACAAGCGCTACTTCCGGCGCATCGTCGAGATCATGCGCCGCGCGCCCGGACAGCGCTTCAAGTTCGAGTGGTGCCCCAATCACGGCCGCCACGCCATGGATCCGACCGAAGCCTATCCTGGCGACGACGTCGTCGACATCATCGGCATGGATATCTACGCCGAAACCTGGGACCCTTCCACCGCGGACCCGCACGTCCGGTTCCAGCATTTCATCGACCAGCCCTTCGGCCTCAAATGGCATCGCGATTTCGCCAGGGAGCGGGGCAAACCGATCTCCTATCCGGAATGGGGCGTCGGCGACAAACCCGGCGGCGGCGGTGTCGGCGACGATCCCGTATTCATCGCGGGCATGGCCGACTGGTTCGAGGAGACGAAGCCGCTCTACCAGAGCTACTGGGACGTGCAGGCCGTCGACTACAACGCGCGCATGTCCAACGCGCAGTTCCCGAAGGCCGCCGCGGCCTTCAAGCGCCGCTTCGGGGCAAGCGGCGGCTAAGTCCGACGCGCCTGAAGGAAAATCCCGTCAGGCCACCAGCCCGATGTCACGCGCCCACTCGGCCGTCATGGCGATGCCCTGGTCGACGCTGGTCTGCGGCACGAAGCCGATCTTGGCGGCGCGATCCATCGAGTAGGTGACATCGGTCGCGAAGCGGTTCATCTCGTCGTCGTTCGGCCGCAGGCGCAGATCCTCTTCCGCCTTCTTCATCGCCGTCTTGATCTTCGAGCTGCGCGCCGCGACGGCGACCAGCAGCTCGCGATGATGGGCGAGAAGATATTTTCCGACCTTGCGGACCGGCCGGCGCATCGCGACCTTCAGCCCGAGCGACGGGTCGGGCCGCGCCAGCGGCGGAAAGCCGAGCGCCGCGTTGAAGCGCTCGAGATAGGAATTCCACGTCGGCACCTCGGGGCCGTTGCCGTTGAAGACGGCGAAGCGGCCGGTGTCGTTCTCGATCATGAAGCGGATCATGCGGACGAGATCGCCGACATAGACGAGGTTGCATCTGCCCTCGCCCCTGTCGCCGAGCGCGCTCCAGCGTCCCGATGCGAAACGCGCGACGTAAGGCACGCTCCATTGCTGCGAGAACGGCCCGTAGACCAGCGTCGGCCTGATGCCGACGATCGGGAAGTCGTCGGTCGCCAGCTCGTCGCAGAGGGCCTCGGCGACGCGCTTGCTGTTGCCGTAGGCCGACATGGTTCCAACGGGCGGCGTATCCTCCTCGATGGGCCCGACTGCATCGCCATAGACGGCGACCGAGCTGGTGAAGACCATCTTCCTGGCGCCGGCGAACTTCGCCCGCTCGACCAGCAGCCGGGTGCCGGTCTTGGCTACCTCGTCATCCTCTTCCGGTCCGCGAGCGCAGTGCACGACGACGTCGACGCCTTTCAGCGCGCCATCAAGCGAATCCCGGTCCATCACGTTGCACTGGACGATCGTCAGCGGGAAGCGGGCGATGCGGGCAGCGCTCATCCAGCGGCTGATGCCGGCCCTCACGTCCCACCCTGCCAGATGAAGCGCCTCCGCGACCCAGCCGCCGATGAAGCCGCCGGCGCCGGTGACGAGCACAACTGGTTTCGTCATGACGCCCACTCCTTGTAGTAGCCCGGCAGCGGACTGACGGCTGCCTCGTAGATCGCGTCGACCGCCTGGAGCGGCCTGACCACGCTCTCCGCATCGACCAGCAGCGGCTCGCGCCCCTCGATCGCCGCGGCGAAATTCCTGAGCAACGTTTCGGCGAAATCGGTCCAGCCGGCCGGCCCGGGTCCCCTCCTCGACTGCCAGCCGCCGGCGCCGGTCCGGACTTCGATGGTGGAGAAATCCGTCACCGAGCCGCGGATCGACCCCTTGGTGCCCTCGACGACGAACCCGTTGGCGAGCTTGGAGTGGAAGCTGACCGCGAGGTCGACCGCCACCTCCCCGAAAACCAGCTCGGCGCGGGTGAAGCATTCCGGCCCGCCGAAGCCGTCCATCGTCGCGGACACGACGCGCGGCGTGTCGTCCAGCCACCAGCACACGACATCGAGCACATGCACGCCGATGTCGAGCAGCACGCCGCGCGGGCGTCCCGTCTTCCACGGCCTGCGGAAATAGAAGCCGGACTGCGTCGGCCATTCGAATTTCTGGCCCTCCGCCCAGCGTATGCGGCGCACTTCGCCGATCTCGCCCGCCGCAATCAGTTCGCGTGCGAGCCGGTAGGACGGGCAGAAGCGGCGATATTGATTTGCCGTGAGCATCGAGCGGCCCCTGGCCGCGGTCACCAGTTGCCTGGCGTCTTCGGCCGTCTCGGCGAGCGGCTTCTCGATGACGACGTTGACGCCGCGCTCGATCAGCGGAAGCGTGGTGGCGACATGCAGGTGGCTCGGCGTGGCGTTGACCGCCGCGGTCACCGTCTCCGGCAGCTCGGCGATGTCGCCGACCAGCTGCTCGCGGCGGAAGCCGAAGGCCGCGGCCGCCTTCTCGCGGCGCTCGACCGAAGGCTCGACCAGCCACACCTTGTCGCGCGCTGCGGCATCGGCGGACAGAACCGGGAAATAGTAGGAGTCGGCGATCGCGCCGCAGCCTATGATGGCGAGCTCGAGATTGCCGAGCATGGCGACCTCGGACGACCCGCCCGCCGGAATCCTGTCGTGCTTCATGCCGCGAGCCGCCTCGTCATCTCGACCTTGTCCATCAGCTGCGCGCGCTTGCTTTCGTAAACGCTGTCGTCGCTCAGATAGCTCGGCGCGTGCATGGCCTTGCGCATCGTCTCCGCTGCGCTGTCGAAGAGCCGGCTGTCGAGGCTGCGGAGCAGGCCTTTCGACGCCTTGTCGGTCGCCGGCTTGACCACCCTGCGCCACAGGCGCTTGGTATTCTTGTGCACGCACTGCCAGGCGGGCGATTCCTCGCGCACGGACGTCTGGTCGAGATGGCGCAGCAGATCGTCGGCGATCCCGCCATTGGCGGCGGATGGCGCGGCGAAGACGGCAGGGTTCAGGTGTCCATGACCCATGAAGCCCACCAGCCTGTCGCGCGCGTTGTCGAGGAGCGTGCTCGGCGGAAGGCGGATGGGCCGGTAGGGCAGCTCCATCGACAGCGTCCAGTCCATCCACTTGAACGAGCTGATCTCGCGCGACGACACCAGCGGCACGAAAGGCACGCGCAGCGTGTCGGCCACGATCGCCCCGTGCATCGCCTCGGTCAGCACCAGGCGGGCATTGCCGATCATTTCGAACACGCGGTGGAAGTCCCAGCGCGGGTCGATGTAGGTGATGCCGAGCTGGTTGCAGATCTCCTCCCAGGCGCCGGTTTCCGTCGAGGAGACGTGCGGCACGAACACCACCCCGCCGTTGCGCTCGGCAGCCGGCTTCACCAGCCCATCGATGGTACCGAGCAGGATCGCCCCGTCGGTGACCACCGTTTGCGCCGGCAGGCCGGCCGCGCGCGCCGAAAGCGGTCCGCGTATGCCCAGCACGCTCCATGATCCGTCATGCAGGTTCTCCGGCAGCGGCGAATAGCCGACGCCCGAGCCGAGCACGATCTTCAGCCGCGTCTGCGGCACCAGCCTGTTCAGGATCGTGCCGACGCCGACGAAGGTGATCCCGTCGCGGCCGTCATCCCACAGGCCGGGCAGCAATTCCGGCCACAGCCATGCGTTGAGGTCGTCGCCGAAATTACCGTGAGGCGACCGGAAGTAATGCAGCTTCATTCAGGAACTCGCTCGTTTTCCGGCAAACAGGGGCTTCAGTTCCATGTGCATGTTTCGGCGCCACGACGGGAAGCCGAACCAGAGCAATGAAACGAAGAGCACCGCGCCGGCGCAGGCGGTGGCAACGGCGCGCAGCAGCGCGACGTGGGTGAGGTCGAGGAAGAGCGGCCGCGCCGCGACGAGCACCGCCGTCATGGCGACGGCGGCGACCAGCGGCGGCATCAGGGCGCGGCCAAGCGAGGCAGGCGCCGCGCCGATTGCGAGCTTCAGCAGCCAGACGTTGGCGATGGCGATGATGCTTGCGCGTATCACGTTGGCGACGAGCACCGGCACGACGCCGAAGGGCGCCGCCGCCACGGTCAGCGCCACCGCGAGCACGACCTGCGCAAGCGCCTGCCAGAGAATCCAGCGCGTACGGCCGGCGGCGGTCAGCGCCGAGCTCAGGAAGTAGTTGATCGTCGCGGCCACCGAGATCGGCGAGAGCACCTGGATGAACAGGATCGCGTCGCCCCATTTGTCGCCGAACACAGCCGGCACGACATCGGGCGCGACGACGGCGATGCCGAAGAACAGCGGGAATAGCGCGGTGCCCGACACGCCGATGAGGCGGACGGTTGCGCTGGCCATGGCCGCGCGGTTTCCCTGCATGCGGCTCAATGCCGACAGCGAGACGTTGACCACCGGCTGCACGGCCACGGCCATCACGAAATCGAAGAGCCGCCAGGCGATCCTCAGCTGGCCGAGTATCTGGGGGCCGAAGAGATAGCCGACGGCGACGTCGATGATGCGCACATTGGCGACCTGCAGGAAGGTCACCACGCTTATGTCGGTGCCGACGCGGGCGAGCGACAGCGCGTCCGCCGTCGACCAGCGCATCTTCGGCCGCCAGGGCGAGCTCCACCACACCATCGCGGTGAGCACGAAAGCGACGATCAGCCGTTGCCCGACGATCGCATAGATGCCGAAGCCGTAGAGCGCCATGCCGACCGAGACGACGCCGCCGAAGATCGACGCCAGCACGGTGCGCGCCGCCAGCCATTTGAAGCCGAAGGTCCTGCGCAGCCACGCCTCGTGCACCGCGCTCAGGGTCTGCAGCAGGCAGACCGGGGCGAGCAGCTGGAGGACCAGCTCCAGCTTCGGCAGCGTGAAGAAGGAAGCGACCAGCGGCGCGCTCAGGAACACCGCCGCCGTCATCGCGACGCCGAAAGCCTGCAACATCCAGAAGCTGGTGCTGGCCGCCGTGTCGTCGAGCTCGCGGCGCTGCACGAGAGCCTGCACCTGACCCAGGCAGCCGATCAGCGCCAGGAGGTCGATCACCACCGCCGCGAGCGCCATCACGCCGAAATCGGCCGGCGACAGGATCCGCGCCAGCATGACGAAGAGGATGAAGGCCACCGTCTGCTGGCCGGCCGTGCCGGCAAGGCTCCATACCGAGCCTATGAAAACCTGCTGTTTCAGCGCCATTTCTCGACCAGCCAATCGCCTATGCGCGCGTCATCGAAGGACGGCCCGCAGGGGGAAGGCGCGGCGGCCCGAACCTGGCGGCCAAACCGCCGACCGTGCGCGGCGCCTCGCGCGCCGCCACCACCACGCCGCCGGCGAGCAGCATGGCGTAGATCGTGTGCAGCGGGACGTTCAGCGAGCCGTTCATGAACTGGTATTGCAGGAACACCACCCATGAGATGGCGAAGGGTACGCCGTGGCCGAACATCGTGGTGAGGATGAGCAAGGCCCAGAAGATGAAGGCGACGATGCCGTATTCGACGAAGACCTTCGCATAGGGCGCCCAGGCGAAATTCGCTCCCTTGGCCGACTGCCCCTTCGGCATCGAGCCGGCGCCCTTGCCGATGAACAGATCCGCCTCGTCGCCGAACATG
>Ga0233385_1001217_pt1 | contig 10896 bp, 9 predicted proteins | sample ElkDunMinimDraft_16_FD_191543 | JGI IMG/M metagenome (GOLD analysis project Ga0233385, IMG submission 191543) | Fecal eukaryotic communites from dung pellets of Tule Elk in California, USA - Elk Dung G36 | ecosystem: Host-associated > Mammals > Digestive system > Large intestine > Fecal | place... | reverse complement strand
GCGCCGCCATTGGCAGGACCAGGATCGGTTTCGTTGCCCTCGGGCGTCAGGCGCTGCGTGAATTTCGGCGTTTCGTTAGTGTCGCCAGCCGGCGCATCGCCAGTGGGTCCGCCGGCTGCCGGCTCCGTCACCATCGGCGTCGTGACGACCTCCTCGGAACCGCCGCCGAGGCCGACGATATCGCCAAAGGCGTCGCGGTTCAGCCAGATGCCGTAGCCGGCCCCGGCGATGACCGCGAGCATGACGGCCGCCACGAGCAGCGGACCGAAGCTGCGTTTGCGCACGGCATCCGGACGGTGGCGGGGTAGTTCCTGAGGTGCCTCGTCCGGGCCGAGATCGACGTCTTCCTCTGCATAAGCCGCAGGCGCCTGCTGGCGCGCGGGAGGTGGGGGGGGCGGAGCGACCTGCCTTGCGACAGGCTCCGAGGGTCTCGGCGCAGCGGGCCTGGCGGCGGCGGGCGCAGGCGTGGCCTTCGGCCATGCGCCGGTCTTCACCGACGGCTGCTCCAGCACCTTGGGCTGCGGGTTCTTCAGCGAGGCGAAGACGTCCTCAAGCTCGGCCAGCGGATCGGAATTCGCGGCATAGCCTTTCTCGACCGTGGCTATGGCATCTTCCAGCGCGCGGCGCTGGCGGTCGGCGACGCTCGGCGGCGGCGGCGGGTTGATCGCGGCGAGCTTGGCGGCGACCGTCGCGCGCGCCTTCGCATAGACGCGCTCGCGCACGGCCGGAGTGGTCTCGCCCATCCCGTCGAGCGTCTTTTTCAGAACCGCTACGAAATCTGCCATCTATATCGACCTATAAGCCGGTTCCCGGCAAGGGTTAAGTCCTTGAACGCATTATGCCGGGAAGCCCATTAACTAATCTTGAAACGGGTCGGTCACAAGTATCGTGTCGTCCCGCTCCGGGCTGGTGGAGAGGAGCGCGACCGGCGCGCCGATCAGCTCCTCAATGTATCGGACGTACTTCACCGCCTGCGCCGGCAAGTCGTTCCAGCTGCGCGCGCCGGCCGTGGTGCCCTTCCAGCCTTCCAGCGTCTCGTAGATCGGCTCGACTCGCGCCTGCGCGGCCTGGCTGGCCGGCAGATAGTCGATTTCCTCGCCGTCGAGCAAGTAGCCGACGCAGACCTTGATCTCGTCCAGCCCGTCGAGCACGTCGAGCTTGGTCAGCGCAATGCCCTTGATGCCGTTCACCGCCACTGCTTGGCGCACCAGCACCGCGTCGAACCAGCCGCAGCGGCGCTTGCGGCCGGTGACGACGCCGAATTCATGGCCGCGGCTGCCGAGGAACTCGCCGATCTCGTTCTGCTGCTCGGTCGGGAACGGGCCTTCGCCGACGCGCGTCGTGTACGCCTTGGTGATGCCCAGCACATAGCCGATGGCGTTCGGTCCGAGGCCCGAGCCGGCGGCGGCCTGTCCGGCCACCGTGTTCGACGAGGTGACGAAGGGATAAGTGCCGTGGTCGATGTCGAGCAGCGTGCCCTGGGCGCCCTCGAACAGGATGCGCTTGCCGGCGCGACGGTGATCGTCGAGAACCTTCCAGACGCGGTCCATGTAGGGCAGCACCTTGTCGGCAACGGAGCTCAGTTCGTCGAGGACCGCCTTCGGATCCAGTTCAGCCTCGCCGAGGCCGCGCCTGAGCGGATTGTGATGGGCGAGCAGGCGGTCGATCTTGGCCGGCAGCGTATCCGGGTCGGCAAGATCCATGACGCGGATCGCACGCCGTCCGACCCTGTCCTCGTAGGCAGGTCCGATGCCGCGTCCAGTGGTTCCGATCTTGGTGCCCTTGGCGGCGTTCGCCTCGCGCATCCGGTCCAACTCCCCATGCAAGGAGAGGATAAGCGCCGTGTTTTCGGCTATTTTCAGGCGATCCGGTGTCACTTCGACGCCCTGGCCGCGGAGTTTTTCGAGCTCCGTGACGAAGGCGTGCGGGTCGAAGACGACGCCGTTGCCGATGACCGACAGCTTGCCCTCCCGCACCACGCCGGACGGCAGAAGCGACAGTTTGTAGACCTTGCCGTCGATGACCAGCGTGTGCCCGGCATTGTGGCCGCCCTGGAAGCGGACCACCACGTCGGCGCGCTCCGAAAGCCAGTCTACGATCTTGCCCTTGCCTTCGTCGCCCCACTGCGAGCCGACGACCACCACGTTGGCCATTTTATTTCCCTTCGATCAGCGCGGAAATCCATCGCCACCTGCCGGCGACAGGCCTCTATAACGGCAAGCTACGCGGCGCGCGACATTTCTTTGCCGGTCAAAAGCCCGCAGGCACAACAAGTCGCGGCGTTCGCGGCCTTTACTTTGGTCCATCCCCCGCCCTAGGTCCGATCATCCATCGAAAACGGACCGACATGCACAAGAGCGCCTATGCGATTCTGCTTCTGACCACCCTCTTCTGGGGCGGCAATGCCGTCGCCGGCAAGCTCGCCGTCGGCCATATCTCGCCGATGCTCTTGACGACTGCACGTTGGGGTTTTGCTTTCTTGATCATTAGCGTCATCGGCTGGCCCCGGCTCAAGGCCGACTGGCCGAAGGTGCGGGAGCGTGCGGTCTATCTTCTACTTCTTGGCGCGATCGGCTTCACCGCCTACAACGCAGCGCTCTATTCGGCCCTACTCTACACATCCGCCGTCAATGCCAGCATCGAAAACGCCGGCATTCCGATGGTGATTTTCCTCGCCAATTTCCTGATCTTCAGGCTGCTGCCGACCTCGGCACAAATCGCCGGGTTCCTCCTGTCGCTATTTGGCGTTGCCCTGGTGACCAGCCACGGCAACCTTTCGCGACTGCTGGCGCTCGATCTGAATTTCGGCGACCTGTTGGTACTTGTCGCCGTCCTGGTCTATTCGGGCTATACCGTGGCACTGCGCGTGAAGCCTGAAATCCATTGGCAAAGCCTGATGATCGCGCTGACGGCTGGCGCGTTCCTCGCGTCAATCCCGCTCACCATAGCCGAGGCGTATGTGGGAGGGACGATCCTGCCCGATGCGCTGGGGTGGGGTGTCATCCTCTACACGACCATTTTTGCGTCACTGCTGGCGCAAATCTTCTTCGTGCGCGGCGTCGAGTTGATCGGCAGCAATCGCGCGGGCCTGTTCGTCAACCTCATGCCGGTTTTCGGCACGCTGCTGTCGGTGCTCGTGCTGCGTGAAGAATTCTACCTTTACCACGCCATCGCGCTGGCACTGGTGCTCGGCGGCATCTGGCTCGCCGAGTCCGATGGACGAAGGGCAGCCGCAGCCGGTCGAGCCTAGAGCAGACCGGCCTTGGCGAGGTCCCGCATCAGGTGGCTGGCGCCGTAGGTCCAGGGCGAGCAGTCCGGCGACAGTTGCACGCGGTTGACTAGCGCGCCAAGCTTCTCCGAGGAGATGGTGACGATGTCGCCGACAGCGTGCGTAAAGCCTTTGCCGACCTCGCCGCGGTCCTTCACCGGTGCGAACATGGTGCCAAGATAGAGCGCGAAACCGTCCGGATACTGGTGATGCTTGCCGATTGCCGCCGCGACCAGCTCTTCCGGCGAACGGCTGATCTCGGCCATCGAGCTTGCCCCGTCGAGCACGAAGCCGTCCTCGCCTTCGACCTTCAATTCGACCACGGCCGATTTCACGTCCTCGAGCGTGAAGTCGCCGTCGAAGAGGCGGATGAAAGGCCCGAGCGAGCCCGACGCGTTGTTGTCCTTCGCCTTGCCAAGAAGCAAAGCGGAGCGGCCCTCGACGTCGCGGAGGTTGACGTCGTTGCCGAGCGTGGCGCCAACGATGCGGCCGGCGCTCGACGCGATCACCGCCACTTCCGGCTCGGGATTGTTCCAGGTGGAGATGGGATGCAGCCCGACATCGGCGCCGAAACCGACCGACGCCATCGGCTGGCATTTGGTGAATATCTCGGCGTCGGGGCCGATGCCCACTTCGAGATATTGCGACCAGGCGCCCCGCTCGATCAGCTTCGCCTTGACCGCGGCGGCTTCGGCCGACCCGGGCTTCAGCTTCGACAGGTCGTGCCCGATCAGCGAGGCGATATCCGCGCGGATGGCTTCAGCCTTCTCGGCCGAGCCGCGCGCCTGCTCCTCGATGACGCGCTCGAGCAGCGAGACCACGAAGGTGACGCCCCCAGCCTTCACGGCCTGCAGATCGACCGGCGAGAGGAGGTGCGGCTGCTTCGGATCGCGCCTGGCCGAAAAGCTGTTTTCCGCAATGTCGGCAAGCGCCCCGATGGGCTTGCCCTCGGCCGCCCTTACGAAGCCGGCAGGATCGGGCAGTTCGCAGACGTCTCGCGAGGTCGGGGCGGCCCTCGACGTGATGTCGACGACCGTGCCGTCGCGCACGGTGACGATTGCCGGATACCCCCAACCCTCGGCAAAAGCCCGGCCGAGAAAGACACCTTCGGCCGGCAGCCGAATAGCACCGTCAGTCATCGAGCATTCCTCCCATCATTACTTTCGGCTCATCGCTGGACGAGCCGTCGATCATGGGCCGGTGCTCAGAAAGCTTTCGAAAGACCCGCCTGCTTCAGGATCGCGTTCGCCGTATGCCGCGATTTGATCGTGTGATCAACGACTACCTTCTTGCCGGTTGCGGGATCGGTCCAGATTTCGTGATCGCCTTTGCCCGAGCGCAAGTATTGCCAGCCGGCAAGGGAGAGAAGTTTCTTGACCGGTGGGGCAATGTTGTTCACTGCCACCTACCAAACAGAACATTCGACTTGCCCATTCGTTAGACGCTCAGGCAGCGACGGTAAGGTGGCTTCGTGCAGTCAGTTCGATCTCGAAGGGCCCTTCATGTTCGTCCCGAAGCAGGTCCGGGACGATCGCGGCAAGCCTTGTCTGGAGTTCTTCGATCGTGTCGGCCTCTGTGGCGAGACCTATCGAATCCCGGGCCGTTGCAACCCAGACTTTCGCTTCATCGTCCCAGAACGCGTCGACCAGAACTTTCATAAGAGGCCTCCTGCGGCAAAACCAGTCTACCGCAGGAGAACGAAAACAAGAAGGCTCAGGCTTCACATCACCCCGACATCGAACTGCAGCCGTTTGGCCGAGTCGATCGCCTGGTGGGCGCGGACCTGGGCGAGCACGTCCTCGGGGAACGGCGCGTCGAGATAGAGAAGCGCGATCGCATCGCCGCCCGGCCGGTTGCGGCCGAGCTGGAAGTTGGCGATGTTGACGCCGTTCTGGCCACACACGGTACCGAGCAGGCCGATGATGCCCGGCGCGTCGGCGTTGGTCGTGTAGAGCATGTGCTGGCCGACCTCGGCGTCGAGGTTGATGCCCTTGATCTGGATGAAGCGCGGCTTGCCGTCCGAGAAGCAGGTTCCGGCGATCGTGCGCGTCATGTGCTCGGTCGTCACCTTCAGCATGATGTAGCCGTCGAAGACGCCCGACTTGTCGCGCTTGACCTCCGACAGCATGATGCCGCGCTCCTTGGCCATGATCGGCGCCGAAACCATGTTGACGTCGGCGACTTGCGGGCGGATCAGGCCGGCGAGTGCTGCGCTGATCAGCGCGCGCGTGTTCATCTGCGCGGTGGCGCCGTCGAAGATGATCTCGACCTCCTTGATCGGATCTTCGGTCACCTGGCCGACGAACGCACCGAGCACTTCGGCCAGCTTCACGAACGGCTTGAGACGGGGCGCCTCCTCCGCGGTGATCGAGGGCATGTTGATGGCGTTGGAGACCGCGCCCTTGACCAGATAATCCGCCATCTGCTCGGCGATCTGGAGCGCGACATTCTCCTGCGCTTCCGTGGTGGCCGCGCCGAGATGCGGGGTCGCGATGACGTTTTCAAGCTCGAAGAACGGGCTCTCCTTCGCCGGCTCGACCTCGAACACGTCGATCGCCGCGCCTGCGACCTTGCCGTCCTTCAGGGCGGCGACGAGATCCGCCTCGACGATCAGCCCGCCGCGGGCGCAGTTGATGATGTGGACGCCCTTCTTCATCTTGGCGATCGCGCCGGCGTTGATGATGTTCTTCGTCTTGTCGGTCAGCGGCGTGTGGAGGGTGATGAAGTCCGCGCGGGCGAACAGTTCGTCCAGTTCGACCTTCTCGACGCCAAGCTCCGAGGCGCGCGATTCCGACAGGAACGGATCGAAGGCAATGACGTGCATCTTGAGGCCCACGCCGCGCGTCGCCACGATCGAGCCGATGTTGCCGCAGCCGATCACGCCGAGCGTCTTGCCGGTGATCTCTGTGCCCATGAAGCGGTTCTTCTCCCACTTGCCGGCCTTGGTCGAGACGTTGGCCTCGGGCAGCTGGCGGGCGAGCGCGAACATCATGGCGACGGCATGCTCGGCAGTCGTGATCGAATTGCCGAAGGGCGTGTTCATCACGATGATGCCCTTGCGCGAGGCCGCCGGTATGTCGACATTGTCGACGCCGATGCCGGCGCGGCCGATAACCTTGAGATTGGTCGCCGCGGCGATCAGCTTCTCAGTCACCTTGGTTGCCGAGCGGATGGCGAGGCCGTCATACTGGCCGATGATTTCGAGCATCTTCTCCTTGTCGGGACCGACTTCGGGCAGATAGTCGACCTCGACGCCGCGATCCTTGAATATCTGCACGGCGGTCGGCGAAAGCTTGTCGGAAACGAGTACGCGGGGCATGGTTTTTGTCCTTCTACCACCCTCCCCTAGAGGGGGAGGGTCGGACCGCAGGTCCGGGTGGGGTGAATTGTGTCTGAGAGGGATAGGGATCACACCCCACCCCGATGCATCGCATCGACCCTCCCCCACGGTCTGAACAGAGGGGGAGGGTGAAAGAGTTCAGGCCGCCGCCTTGAGGGTGGCCTTCTGCGCGGCAAAGGCCCAGTCGAGCCAGGGCAGCAGCGCCTCCACGTCGGAGGTCTCCACCGTCGCACCGCACCAGATGCGCAGGCCGGGCGGCGCGTCGCGATAGCCGGCTATGTCATAGGCCACCTTCTCTGCTTCGAGTAGCGCGACAAAGCCCTTCACGAACGCCTGCTGGCCCGCGTCGTCGAGATTGGCGACCGCCGGGTCGGCGAAGCGCAGGCAGACGGAAGTGTTCGAGCGCGTCTCCTCGACGGTGGCGAGGAACTCCACGGACGGCGTCTTCGCCACCCAATCGGAGATTACCTTGGTGTTGGCGTCAGCGCGGGCGACCAGCCGGTCCAGCCCGCCGATCGACTTCGCCCAGTTCAGCGCATCGATATAGTCTTCGACGCAGAGCATGGAGGGCGTGTTGATCGTCTCGCCCTTGAAGATGCCTTCGATCAGCTTGCCGTTCGAGGTCAGCCGGAAGACCTTCGGAAGCGGCCAGGCGGGCTTGTAACTCTCCAGCCGCGCGACGGCGCGCGGGCTGAGAATCAGCATGCCGTGAGCCCCCTCGCCGCCCAGCGCCTTCTGCCAGGAGAAGGTCACGACATCGAGCTTCTGGAAGTCGAGCTTTTGCGCGAAGGCCGCCGAGGTGGCGTCGCAGATGGTCAGGCCTTTGCGGTCGGCCGGAATGAAATCACCGTTCGGGACACGCACGCCCGAGGTCGTGCCGTTCCAGGTGAAGACCACGTCGCGATCGAAATCGATGGAAGCGAGATCGGGCAGTTCGCCGTAGGGCGCCTTGATGGTGCGCACGTCTGCGAGCTTCAGCTGCTTCGCGACGTCGGTGACCCAGCCCTCGCCAAAACTTTCCCAGGCGACCATGTCGACGCCGCGCTCGCCGAGCAGCGACCACATCGCCATCTCGACGGCGCCGGTGTCGGAGCCCGGGACGATGCCGATGCGGTAGTCGGCGGGAACCTGGAGCACCTCGCGGGTGAGGTTTATCGCCTGCTCGAGCTTGGTCTTGCCGATCTTGGCGCGATGCGAGCGGCCAAGCGCGGCATCCTTCAACGCCTCCGGCGACCAGCCGGGACGTTTAGCGCAAGGTCCTGAAGAGAAATTGGGGTTTGCCGGACGGAGTCCGGGCTTGGAGATCGTCATCGTGGCTATCCTTCCAGATAGTAAAGCCTCTCGTTGGGGAGAGGTGTCCCACGGGCGGCGATATTCCCTGGAGGCGGGGGCGTCAAGAGGATTGTTTCTGTCGCGGGCTGGATACCGACTGCGGAAACAAAAACGGCGGGCCGAGCCCGCCGTCCGGTCCGAAGCGACGGAGCGGCTACCAGAGCTCGTAGCGCAGGCCGACCTTGACCTGATGGTAATCCACTCCGTCCTTCACCTCGAACGTCTCGGGATCGATATATTCCAGCCCCGGAGACGAGAGGTACTGATAGCCTACGTCCAACAGCAGATTCCTGGACACCTGGTAGGCGACGCCTGCGTTCAACGAATACGCAAATTCGTATTGGTCGTCGCTTGCGCTGATGTCGATCAGCCCCTCGAGGCTCGCATCGCTGCGGGAATAGACCATGCCCGCGCCCGCGCCTACGTAGGGCGTAAAGCCGGCAATCGTGCCTAGGTCGGCATAGACGTTCGCCATTCCCGACCAGACCGTGTTTTCAAGCGATATGGTTTCGATACCAGTGGTGGCGTCGAACGTGTCGTGCGACAGGAAGCCGAGATTGAGTTCGCCGCGGAAATAGTCGGTGAACCGGTAACCCATGCCCAGGCTGCCGAAGATTCGCGTGTTGTCCGTTTCAACGCCGAGGTAGCTGAAATCATACGGCGTCTCGGTGACGTTGTATCCGACGTCGCCGCGCAGGTACCAGCCCGAGCCCACCTCGACCGGCACGTACTCGTCGGCCTCCTCGACGAAGACCGGCGGATCGTAGTCGGCCGCCTGAGCCGCGAATGGCATCAGCACCGCAAGCGAAAGCGTAATGCGCAGTGGCAGTTTCATAGCGCTAGCTCCCCGATATGCGCGCAAGGGCCCGGACCGATCCGCTGCCCGTTTGGGAAGCATTGTTAACCATAGTGGTTAAGTGGCGGTTAAGGATAATCCTTTGGCACCAGTGGTCCCTGTTGCCGCGCGGACGCTTCCGGCCTTTCGGCTATGCGCCCCCTTGGTTCAACGGCGGCGTCCAGCACGTATCGCATTCCGATCGATCACCATGACATCGCAGCAGCAACGGCCGCTTTCGCGCGTGCATCTCCGGCAGCCCTCGATCCGGGACACCTGAGATGCGGGCGCGTCAGCTCTTGCCCGACGTTCCCGCCTCCAGGATCGACACGATGGAGAAGAGGGTGAAGCAGACTGCTCCCAACCCGACGAGGACCCTTGCCGGAACGAAGAAGTTGGCATCGGTGACGGCCGCTTCTACGAGAAAGGCGGAGAAGAACAGGCAGGACAGACAGGTCGTCACCGGGATCAGCGGAACCCGGTTTGCCAGGGGGCATTCGCGCCGCCAGACCAGCGCGAGCAGCCAGACCTTCGAGGAGATGCTGAAGCAGATCATGCCGAGCCCGAGCATGACGCAGCCGGGCGCGATCCTCTCCGGCCGATCGGACCCGAACAGGACGTAAAGGCCCCAGACGAATATCACCGTGCCCATCACGAGCACCCAGAACGTCCAGGCCCATCGCTCGCCTTCGTCGAACTTGTTGCGCACCTGCCGCACGACGGTCGAAACCAGTGCGATCAGACTGGAGCAGATCGCCGCAAGCCCCATCAGGACGTGCCCGGCGACAAAGTGGGGCGCCTCCGCCCCGCGCCTCAGCAACATCGCGGCCCACACGGAACCGATCGCCGTTGCGGCCAAGGGGACGCAGATCAGCGCAAAGCCGACCGAGCCGCTGTAGGCGCCGGGGGGCGTGCCGTCTTCACGACGCCCATGTGCGTTCTTCGGGATCAGGGTGAAGGCGCTCGACGCGGTCGCGACGGTGCTGACGCAAGCCGCGATCAGGCCGACCCCGAACACGACATGGCCGGCGACGAAGCCCGGCACGCTGCCCTGCCGGACGATGGTCAGCCCCCAAATGACGGTCGCAAGCGCCACGGAGTAGCCGAGGATTGGCAGACCGACCTTCCAGGTCGGACCGAACGTGTGGGTGAGCTGCCGGATAATCACGGCAGCGGTGGTGAAGAGCGCAATACAGATCGCTGTCAGCGCGACCAGCACATGCCCGGCGACGAAATGACCTGCGTCGTATCCGCCTGACAGAACGTAAAGTCCCAGCCCCAGACACACGGCGCCCATCGCAAGGGGAATGGCTCGAAAGAGGATGCTGATCCCATAATTCATGGATGCCACCTCTCTGTTCAAAAGGTATGAAACAGTCTCCTGCCATTCGCCTCAATTCAGGCGGATATTGCGCGACCACCTTGCCTTTCAAGGGGTACCCCGCGAAATGTTCGTCATGCGGCATGCGCGTCAGAATCCCGACGGAACAGAGGGGTAACGAGGGCGGCAACGGATCGCCTGTAACTCATTGCAACCGCATCGCTTCAAGCTGACGGCGTCCAGGGGGCGGCTAGCCACGACGGGCACGATCATCATGCTTTTCGCGAGTTCGGCATCAACCGCGAGGTTGCTGTCGAACGAGCCGTTGCCGCAGGGCGCTCCTGCCCGGCGGGTGAGGGGGCCGCTCCGTCAGCTGCTCAGCGGGTGATGGCGAGCTTCATCGCCTTCGTCTCCGCGGCGCGGGCAAAAGTGTCGTAGGCGTCCATCATCTGGTCCAGCTTGAAGCGGTGCGTGACGAACTTCTCCGGCGCAAGCTTCCCCTGTTCGACGAGCTTGAGCAGCATCTCGGTCGTCGTCGCGCTGACCAGCCCCATCGATATGTTGATGTCCATGATCCAGAGATCCTGGAGCTTCAGTTCCACGGGCTTCCCATGCACGCCCACATTCGCCACCGAGCCGCCGGGCCGGATCATCTCGGTGCACATGTCGAAGGTCTGGGGTATGCCAACCGCTTCGACGGCGACATCGACGCCAAGGCCGTCGGTCATTGCCATGACCTGGTCGCGCCAGCCGGGATTGGCGGGCGAATTGTTCACGGTGTCGGTCGCGCCGAACGATTT
>Ga0233385_1001215_pt1 | contig 10900 bp, 9 predicted proteins | sample ElkDunMinimDraft_16_FD_191543 | JGI IMG/M metagenome (GOLD analysis project Ga0233385, IMG submission 191543) | Fecal eukaryotic communites from dung pellets of Tule Elk in California, USA - Elk Dung G36 | ecosystem: Host-associated > Mammals > Digestive system > Large intestine > Fecal | place... | reverse complement strand
ACCGAGAAGATGCTGAAACTGGGCGAGGAAAAGCTCGGCAACTACATCCGAACGATCGGCCTATGGCGTGCGAAGACGAAAAACGTGATCGCTCTCTCCGAGATACTGATCCGCGACTATGGCGGGGAGGTGCCTGATGACCGGGATGAGTTGATCAAGCTGCCGGGCGTCGGCAGGAAGACGGCCAACGTCGTGCTCAATATGGCCTTCGGCCAGCCGACCATGGCGGTCGATACGCACATCTTCCGGATCGGAAATCGCATCGGGTTGGCGCCCGGCAAGACGCCGGAGGAGGTGGAGCAGGGACTGCTGCGGGTCATCCCGCCCGAATACATGCGCCACGCGCACCACTGGCTCATCCTGCACGGGCGCTATGTTTGCAAGGCGCGCCGGCCGGAATGCGAGCGTTGCGTGATCGCCGACATCTGCAAGGCGGCGGTGAAGACCAACAGCATTCCCGCGCCATTGGTTGAGGTCAAACCCGACGCTTTGCCCGAACCCGCCTGACCCGCGGAAGCACGGCTTCAGAAATTGCGCGCCATGGTTGCGGCGAAGACCAGCACCAGCGCCAGGAAGAAGATCTCGCCCTTGATCCAGGAGCGGACCGATTTGATCTCGTCGTCGGGCACGATGCCGGCACCGCTCCGCCGCCAGGCGACGATGCGCTTGGTCGGGAGGATGGAAAGCAGCGCGACGATGACGAACGCGACCATCTTGCCCCAGAAGGCATGGTTGGAGACGTAATATTCCCAGCCCTTGAGGCCGAAGAGCACGCGGCAGATGCCGACGAAGATGACTCCCATGGCGACGCCGCCATAGGCGCGGTCGATGCGCGCCAGCAGATCGAGGTTCGCTCCCGACAGGCCCGGCCGCACCAGCGCGAATTCGGCGGCGAGCAGGCCGGCAAGCGTGAAGACGAGGAAGTGATGCAGGATGGCGAGCAGGAGATCGACGAGGTCCATAAGGGCTTCCCTTGGCCGGTCTGCCGGGGCAGCCGGCGAGCTTGGGTGGCGTCGTCCGATAGACTTACCCCGGCTTGCGACGATGTCCAACTTGGCTGCAGCGAGTCAGCTGCCTGTCAGTTGTCAGAACCCGGGCACTGATGGGATGAGATGCACCCGGCTTGCCTGTCTCAAGGAGCCGTCCAGCAGCGCGTCATCGTCGGCGTCAACATCGCCGAGAGCCGGCAGTTCACACCGCGGTGCGCCTCAACGCTAGCTATGTGGCGTGGATCAACAGCCTCTGGAAGTGACCGTTTGCGCTTACTGCTCCGGCGTCATCCTCGGATTTGTCCCGAGGATGACGCCGCGCTCAGGGCCTGATTTCTCGATTTTCCTGTTCCTTGCCGGCTTCCCTCTTCAGATCCTCGAGGACGAACCGCGTCGCCAACTACGAGGACTGGATCACCGGAAAGACGGGGCAGTAATTCGCGATACGAAGAGGGGGGCCGGCTGACCTGCCAGCCGGCTTCGCCGATATCTCAGTCCGGCCGATAGGAAAAATAGTCGAAATCGGCCGGCTTGGCGGCGCCGCTGGTATCGAATGCGACCATGCCTACGAAGGAGCCGGTGAAGGAGCCGTGCTCGCCGCGGCCGGCCTCGTCCGACACGATGCTGGCGTCGAGCGTCGGCCCGACCTGCAGCCATTCGCCGTCGTTGCGATAGCTGAAGCGAAGCGAGGCGCCATCGACATCGGCGGCGAGCGCTACGGGACCGTCGGTAAGCGGGATCGGCGCGGGGAGCGGGAAGGTCAGCTTGCCGTCCGGCCAGTCGCCGAGGCAGCTCATGACCGTGAGCACGCGGCCGAGTTTCGCGTCATGGGTGACGGCGAGGAAATGGAACTTGTGTCGGTTGTAGTAGAGCGTAAGGCCGGCGGCCTGCTGGAAGGTTTCGGGCGAAAAATCGAACTCGGTCTCGGCGCGGAAGGCGAAATGCTGCTGCCGGCGCGCCACCAGCGCCTGCTCGAAGAAGCTGCCGATCGACTCGCGGCCGATGAGGCGAAGATGACCGGGCCGCGCGGTCAGCGAGAAGATGCGCTCCGGAACCGGCGTACGCAGCCACTGGAAATCGAGCGGCAGTTCGCCAGCATTGAAATCGTAGCGGATTTCGGGATCGTTTGCCGGAGGTCTTGCGTCGGCCGGCGCCTCGACCTCGACGTCCGGCACCAGCCCCCCCTGCACCAGCCGCAACCAGCCGTCCTCGCCCCAGACGCATTTCTGGATCGCCGTCTCGCGGCCGAGTGGCGAGCGCCGCAGTCCCGGCAGCGGCCGCGAGGTGAGATGCGTGTGATAGACCTCGCCGTCCGGCGTTTCGACGATCTGGCCGTGCCCGGCGCGCTGCAGGGCCGCTTCGGGCGCATCCTTCGAGGTCATCAGATGGATGTCGGGATGCAACTCGTAGGGTCCGTCGATGCTTCTCGACCGCGCCATGGTGACCGCATGGCCGTAGCCGGTGCCGCCCTCGGCGGTGGTCATGTAATACCAGCCGTCGCGCTTGAAGAGATGTGGTCCCTCGACCAGCCCGTGAGCACTGCCGGCGAAGACGTTCTTCACCGGGCCGACCAGCTTTTCGGCGATCGGGTCGTATTCCTGCAGAAGGATGCCGGCAAATGAAGGATGCTTCGGGCTGCCGCCGACGCCGTGCGACACATGGTTCCACACCATGTTCAGGAACCACTTCCTGCCGTCGTCGTCGTGGAAAAGCGACGGATCGAATCCTGACGAGTTGACGTAGACCGGGTCCGACCACCGCCCTTCGACGGAGGACGCGGTGACGATGTAGTTGTGGCTGTCCTTGAAGTTGCCGTCTAGGCGCTTGACGTCGGTAAAGACCAGCCAGAACTTGCCGTCGGCGTAGGAGAGGCAAGGCGCCCAGATGCCGCCGGAGTCTGGATTACCGCGCATATCGAGCTGGGCGGCGCGCTCCAGCGGCCGTTTCACGAGCCGCCAGTTCACGAGGTCGGTGGAATGGTGGATCTGGACGCCCGGATACCATTCGAAGGTCGAGGTGGCGATGAAGTAATCCCTGCCCACTCGGCAGATCGACGGATCCGGGTTGAAGCCCGGCAGAATCGGGTTGCGGATCACTCCAGCGTTCCTCCTAGTTGCGTGCTATTTGCGCAGTGGGCCCTCGCGCTCGGCCGACTTCGCCCATAGATTGATGTTGGCCTCGGTCGCGTAGCGGTCGATCTCGGTAAGCTCCCCGGCGCTGAAGTCGAGGTTGTTCAGCGCGCCGACGCAATCCTCGACCTGGCTCGGCCGGCTGGCGCCGATCAGCGCCGACGTCACGCGGCCGCCCCTGAGCACCCAGGCCAGCGCCATCTGGGCCAGCGTCTGGCCGCGCTTCTCGGCGATGCCGTTCAGCGACGTGATGTTGGCGATCGTCTTCTCGTTGAGGAAGTTTTGGCGCAGCGACTTGCCCTGAGCCGCGCGGCTGTCTTCGGGGATGCCGCCGAGATATTTCGAGGTCAGCATGCCTTGCGCCAGCGGCGAGAAGACGATCGAGCCGACGCCGAGACCGTCCAGCGTGTCGAGCAGCCCGTCCTCCTCGACCCAGCGGTTGATCATAGAATAGCTCGGCTGATGGATGATGAAGGGCGTGCCCATCTGGCGCAGGATGGCGGCCGCCTCGCGGCTGCGCTGCGAATTGTAGGACGAGATGCCGACATAGAGCGCCCTGCCGGACCTCACCGCATGGTCGAGCGCGCCCATCGTCTCCTCGAGCGGCGTCTCCGGGTCGTAGCGGTGCGAATAGAAGATATCGACATAATCGAGGCCCATGCGCTTCAGGCTCTGGTCGAGGCTGGCGAGCACATATTTGCGGCTGCCCCATTCGCCGTAGGGGCCGGGCCACATCTCGTAGCCGGCCTTGGTCGAGATGATGAGTTCGTCGCGGTAGCCCCGGAAGTCGTTGCGCAGGATCTCGCCGAAGGCGATCTCGGCCGAGCCGGGCGGCGGGCCGTAATTGTTGGCGAGGTCGAAATGTGTGATGCCGAGGTCGAAGGCCTTTTGGCAGATCGCCTGCTTCAGCTTGTGCGGCGTGTCGTTGCCGAAATTGTGCCACAGGCCGAGCGAGATCGCCGGCAACTTGAGGCCGGAACGGCCGCAGCGGTTGTAGATCATCGTCTCATAGCGGTTGTCGGCGGGATGCCAGGCCATGTCTCGGTCCTTTCGGCTGCCAGGAGTGAGCGCTATCGAATTCCGGCGTCAGGCGGCGCCGCTGCCCCACGGGCCGTGATGCGCGCCCGGCTCGTCGATCCGCTCGAAACCGTGCGCGCCGAAGAAGTCGCGCTGTGCCTGGATCAGGTTGGACGTGCCGCGGCCGAGCCGGTAGCTGTCGAAATAGCCGAGCGCGGAAGACAGCGCCGGGGTTGGAAGGCCGGCTTCGGCGGCCCGCGCGACGATGCGGCGGAGCGCCGGATGCCCCTCCTTCATCATCTCGATGAAGGCCGGCGTCATCAGCAGGTTGGCGACCGGGCCGCCTGAAAAGGCTTTCGCCAGTGTGCCGAGGAACTGCGAGCGGATGATGCAACCGGCGCGCCAGATCTTTGCGATGGTCGGCAGCGGCAGGTTCCAGTTGAATTCCTTGGAGGCTCCGGCCATCACGGCGAAACCCTGCGCGTAGGCGGCGATCTTGCCGGCGAAGAGCGCAAGCTCCAGGTCGGCGAGCACTTCGTCCTTGCTGCCCGAGAATTTGGCGACGCCGCCGGTGCCATAGGCCTTCTCGGCGGCGACGCGCTCGTCCTTCAGCGAGGAGAGCACGCGCGCGGCGACGGCCGCCTCGATCGCGGTGGCCGGGATGCCGAGCTGCTGCGCCTCGATGGCCGACCATTTGCCGGTGCCCTTCTGGCCGGCGCGGTCGAGGATCATGTCGACTATCGGCTTGCCGGTCTTCGGATCGTCGGCCGCCAGCACCTTCGCGGTGATCTCGATGAGGTAGGAATCGAGCCGGCCCTTGTTCCAGGTGTCGAAGACCTTGCCGATTTCCTTCGGCGCCATGCCGAGACCGTCGCGCAATATGCCGTAGATCTCTGCGATCATCTGCATGTCGGCATATTCGATGCCGTTGTGGATGGTCTTCACGAAATGGCCGGCGCCGTCGGTGCCCAGCCAGGCGGCGCAGGGCTCGCCGTCGTATTTGGCGGAGATGGCGGTCAGCACTTTCTCGACGCGCTTCCATGAGGCCTCGGTGCCGCCAACCATGATAGAGGGGCCGTGCCGCGCTCCCTCCTCGCCGCCGGAGACGCCCATGCCGATGAAGGTGAGGCCGGACCCTTCCAGTTCCTTGAAGCGGCGCATCGTGTCACGGAAATTGGCGTTGCCGGCATCGATCATGATGTCGTTTGCCGAAAGCACGCCGCGCAGATGCGCGATCTGCTCGTCGACGGCGCTGCCCGCCTGCACCATGATGATGACGGGCCGCGGCGGCCGGATGGCGGCGGCCAGCGCCTCGATCGTGTCGCAGGGCACGATCATGTCCTTCAGCGGACCGGCTTCCTCGTGGAACTGGTGGGTCTTGGCGACAGTGCGGTTGAACACCGCGATGCGGTTGCCCTTCTCGGCGATGTTGAGCGCGAGGTTCGACCCCATCACGCCAAGCCCGATCAGTCCGATTTCGGCGTCCGCCATCGTTCCATCCCTTGCCTAAGCATTGGCTCGGCCGCCCCTCGGAGCAGCCTTGCGCGGCGATGTTTGACGCGCGCCGGAAGCTTCGTCAACACATCCGCCGACGATTCCTGCGCCCCGATTGAATCGATTAGCCTACGCTGCGCTTTCGCCCGTACAGCTCCAGCCGGTGATGCACGATGTCGTAGCCGAGCGACTTGGCGATCTCGTCCTGCAATTGCTCGATCTTGTCGGACTTGAACTCGACCACGTCGCCCGTCTCGATGTCTATCAGGTGATCGTGATGGTCGGCGGCGTGCTCGAAGCGCGACGGCCCGCCCTCGAAGGCATGGCGGTGTATGGCTCCGATGTCGCCGAGCAGCTTCATCGTGCGGTACACGGTCGAAAGGGAAATCGACGGGTCGACATCCACCGCGCGCCGGAAGATCTCCAGCGCGTCCGGGTGGTCTTCCGTCTCCGACAGGATGCCCAGGATGGCGCTGCGCTGGCGCGTGATTCGCACGCCCTGCCGACGCAGTTCCGTCTCGTAGTCCAGCCGTTTGGATGCTCGTTTCGTCATCCCGCCATTATGCGGCAGATGACATCCAGTTGCAAAAAGATAAGGCTCGAATCCGAGCATCGGCACGCTGCTAGTTGCAAACGATTTGCAATTGCATTGACGAAAGGCGGAGCCTGCGCTATCTACGATGCGAGTTAGGCCTTCCCGCCCATTGACGAGGACAAGATGAGACTGCTGACGGCCTGCTTTGTGTTTATCGCCGGCCTGGTCTTTGCCGGCCCGGCCGCCGCCCAGGAGAAGTTCAAGGCGATCACGACCTTCACGGTCATTGCCGACATCGCGCAGAACGTGGCGGGCGACGCCGCGACGGTGGAATCGATCACCAAGCCGAACGCAGAGATCCACAACTACCAGCCGACGCCGCGCGACATATTGCGCGCGCAGGACGCCAAGCTGATCCTCTGGAACGGCCTCAACCTTGAGCTCTGGTTCGAGCGCTTCTTCAACAATATCAGCGACGTGCCGAGCGTCGTGGTGTCGGAGGGCGTCGAGCCGATGGGCATCGCCGAGGGACCCTATACCGGCAAGCCCAACCCTCACGCCTGGATGTCGCCCGAAGCAGCGCTGACCTATGTCGAGAACATCCGCAAGGCCTTCGTCGAGCACGATCCGGAAAACGCCGAGACCTATAACCGCAACGCCGCCGCCTATTCGGAGAAGATCAAGGCGGAGGTCGAGCCGATCCGCCAGGCCCTTGCCGCAATCCCGGAGGAGCGGCGCTGGCTGGTCTCCAGCGAAGGCGCCTTCAGCTATCTCGCCCGCGATTTCGGCCTCAAGGAGCTCTACATCTGGCCGATCAACGCCGACCAGCAGGGCACGCCGCAGCAGGTGCGCAAGGTGATCGACGCGGTGAGGGCGAACGACATTCCCGCCGTCTTCAGCGAGAGCACCGTGTCGCCCGACCCGGCCAAGCAGATCGCGCGCGAGACCGGCGCGCAATATGGCGGCGTCCTCTACGTCGATTCACTCTCCGACCCGAGCGGGCCGGTCCCGACATATCTGGACCTCTTGAAAGTGACCGCCGAAACCATCGCCAAGGGCTTGCAGGGATGAACGCGCCGTTCGCAGCCGACACGACTACTGCCGGCCTGGACGTCGAACATGTGACCGTTACCTATCGAAACGGTCACACAGCGTTGAAGGATGCCTCCTTTGCCATTCCACGCGGCACGATCACCGCACTTGTCGGCGTCAACGGCTCCGGCAAGTCGACGCTGTTCAAGGCGATCATGGGCTTCGTGCCGCTCGCGGCCGGCAAGGTGACGATCCTCGGCCAGCCGGCCGCGGACGCTCTCAGGCAGAACGCGGTGGCCTATGTGCCGCAGAGCGAGGACGTCGACTGGAATTTCCCCGTTCTGGTCGAGGACGTCGTTATGATGGGCCGCTACGGCCACATGAATTTCCTGCGCTTGGCGCGCAAGGAGGATCGCGAGGCCGTCGACCGGGCGCTGGAGCGCGTCGGCATGTCCGCCTTCCGCAAGCGGCAAATCGGCGAATTGTCGGGCGGTCAGAAGAAGCGCGTCTTCCTCGCCCGCGCGCTGGCGCAGGACGGCAAGGTGATCCTGCTCGACGAACCCTTTACCGGCGTCGACGTGCGCACCGAGGAGGCCATCGTCGGGCTGCTGCAGTCGCTGCGGGAGGAAGGCCGCGTGATGCTGGTCTCGACGCACAATCTGGGCAGCGTGCCGCGCTTCTGCGACCGCGCGGTGCTGATCAACCGCACTGTGCTTTGTCACGGACCGACGGCGGAAGTCTTCACCCAGGCCAATCTCGAAAAGGCGTTCGGCGGCGTGCTCAGGCAGTTCACGCTGGGCGGCGCCGACCTGCACGAGGATGACGACCGGCGCAAGGTGACCGTGCTCACCGACGACGAACGGCCCTTCGTCATCTACGACATGGGCGCCGACCGCAACGGCGTGCTCGACGAGAGCGAGAAATGACGACGCTGCTCCTCGAGCCCTTCACCTATGGCTACATGGTCAATGCCATGTGGGTGTCGGCGCTGGTCGGCGGGGTCTGCGCCTTCCTCTCCGCCTACCTGATGCTGAAAGGCTGGTCGCTGATCGGCGACGCGCTCTCGCATTCGATCGTGCCGGGAGTGGCCGGCGCCTATATGCTCGGCCTGCCCTTCGCCTTCGGCGCCTTCCTGTCGGGTGGCCTGGCCGCCGGCGCGATGCTCTTCCTCAACCAGCGCACCAAGCTTCGCGAAGACGCGATCATCGGACTGATCTTCACCTCCTTCTTCGGGCTCGGCCTGTTCATGATCTCGCTGTCGCCGGCGGCTGTGAATGTGCAGACCATCGTGCTCGGCAACATCCTCGCCGTGACGCCGGCCGACACGCTGCAACTCGTCATCATAGGCGGCGTGTCGCTGGCCATCCTGCTGGTCAAGTGGAAGGACCTGATGGTTGCCTTCTTCGACGAGAACCACGCACGCTCTGTCGGGCTCAATCCGGACCGGCTGAAGGTGCTGTTCTTCACGCTGCTTTCCGCATCTACGGTGGCGGCCCTGCAGACGGTCGGTGCGTTCCTCGTCATCGCCATGGTGGTGACGCCAGGCGCAACCGCATACCTGCTCACCGACCGTTTTCCGCGCCTGATCCTCATCTCCGTCCTCATCGGCACCGTGACCAGCTTCACCGGCGCCTATGTCAGCTATTTCCTCGACGGCGCGACAGGCGGCATCATTGTCGTGGCGCAGACGCTGATCTTCCTCATAGCCTTCGTCTTCGCGCCGAAGCACGGTTTGCTGGCGGCGCGGAAGAGGGCACGGGAAGCGCTGGAGGAAGGGGCGTGAGAATGATGATCGGCCGCGCTCTCCAACAAAGGGGCGCGAAGGTGCGCAAGCGCCCGAGGACATGCCATGACCCTCGACTCCCTCCTCCTGCCGTTCCAGTTCCCGTTCATGCAGCAGGCGTTCGTCATCGCGCTGCTGGTGGCGGTGCCCTCCGCGCTGCTCTCCTGCTTCCTGGTGCTGAAAGGCTGGTCGCTTATGGGCGACGCCGTCAGCCATGCCGTATTGCCGGGCGTCGTCCTTGCCTACATCGCCGGCATTCCGCTCGCCATCGGCGCCTTCGCGGCCGGCATGTTCTGCGCGCTGGCCACCGGCTACCTGAAGGAGAACAGCCGCATCAAGGAAGACACGGTCATGGGCGTCGTCTTCTCCGGCATGTTCGGGCTGGGCATCGTGCTCTACACCAAGATCCAGACAGAGGTGCACCTCGATCACATATTGTTCGGCGACATGCTCGGCGTGTCGTGGAGCGATGTCGCCCAGACGGGCGCGATCGCGGCGTTCTGCGTGGCGGCAATCACGACCTTCCGCCGCGACCTCCTGCTGCACGCCTTCGACGCACAGCATGCGCAGGCGATCGGCCTGCCGGTCAGGCTGCTGCATTACGGGCTGCTGGCGGTGCTGTCGCTCACCATCGTCGGCGCGCTGAAGGCCGTCGGCATCATTCTTGCCATCGCGCTTCTGATCTCGCCCGGCGCCATCGCTTTCCTGCTCACTACGCGCTTCGAGCGGATGCTCGCCGTCGCGGTGGTGGTGGCCGCCGCGTCGTCGCTCGTCGGCGTCTATCTCAGCTTCTTCCTCGACAGCGCGCCGGCGCCGACCATCGTGCTTCTGCTCAGCTTGACCTTCGCGGTCGCCTTCCTTGTCTCGCGGCTGCGCGCCGCACGCGCGGAGCGGGTGGCGGGTGCAGCCTGACGTCGCGTTCCTTCCGGGCTTGCAATTCATCGACCTCTGACGACATTTGATGGGATGGATCCGTCGACAGAACCCGTGCGCCTCTCGCAGCCCACCGGAAAACGGCGTCGCATTCCGGTCGCGGCTCTTATGGCGCTCAGCTTCGGCAGTTTGGTCTTTCTGTCGATCGGCGGGGTGCTGGCGCTGACGGTCGGCGCCAATATCCGCAACACGCTCGACCTGCTCGGCGCGCAATCGACCCTGCTCGTGGACGCGATGGAGGATTCGCTGCGGGCGGAGATGCAGCGGGCCGAAGACGCCGTCAACGGCGTCGCTGGCCTCTACGCGCAAGGCGAGTTCCAGATCGACGACGACAAGGCGATGAGGGCAGTCCTGGCGGGCGCACTGTCGGGCGCCGGCCAGGCGACTGCCATGCTGATCTGTACGCCGGACATGGTCTGCAGGGGGGTCGCACGCGCCGCGGACGGGAAGATCGAGCCGCTGCCGGCCGAAGCCGAGAAGGCGCCGCAGATACTGGCGGCTCTGGAGCAGCGCCGTCAGTTCAATGGGCTGCTGTGGGGGTCGTTCGTCGCCAATGAGCATGGCCTGTTCGCCAATGTCTCCATGCCGCTCTCACGTGGCGGCGGCGCTCCGTTGGGCTGGACGATCGCTGCGGTGGAGCTGCAGAGGCTGTCCGACATCACACGCGACCTTTCCCGGCGGTTCGGCACGCATGCCTTCATTCTGGACGGCGACGACCGGGTCATAGCGGACGAGCGCCTGGCCGATTTCGACGCCCGCAAGAGCGGACTGACGCCGCTGATGCCGCTCTCGGCGTTCGGCGATCCGGTGCTTGCCGCCTATTCCACCCGTAAGGTGGAGGACCAGTTCGACGCCAGCCGCGCGCGCAACGTCGAGCTCGCGGAGATCACCGTCGGCGACGAAGCGGACGACTGGTGGGACGACGACGCCTATGTCGCCATCACACGCCAGATTCCCGGCTATGGCGAGCGGCCCTGGACGATCGGCG
>Ga0233385_1001214_pt1 | contig 10902 bp, 10 predicted proteins | sample ElkDunMinimDraft_16_FD_191543 | JGI IMG/M metagenome (GOLD analysis project Ga0233385, IMG submission 191543) | Fecal eukaryotic communites from dung pellets of Tule Elk in California, USA - Elk Dung G36 | ecosystem: Host-associated > Mammals > Digestive system > Large intestine > Fecal | place... | reverse complement strand
CCGGAGGCCGGGGTCGTGGGGCTGCCCGAGGTACCCACCGGGTCGGTCACCGGCCCGGGCGACGAGCTCGACGGCGAGCTGCAGCGCGCCGACGTCGTCGTCGTCGGTCCGGGCCTGGACGAGCCCGACGGGACCCTCGCGCTGCTGCGTGCCGTGGTCGCCGCGGTCCCTGGCACGACGTCCCTGGTGCTGGACGCGTTCGCGCTGGGCGTGCTGCGCGACGCGCAGGACCTGCACGGCGCGCTGCGCGGCCGGACCGTGCTCACCCCCAACACCGCCGAGGCCGGGCGACTGCTCGGGGAGGACGCGGACACGGCCGACGAGGGTCGCGACGACGCCGACGTGCCGGTGGCCGCGCGTCTCGCGGACGCGTACGACGTGGTCGTGGCGTGCGCGGGCGTCGTCGCCGAGCCCCGCGGCCGCCGCTGGCACTCGTCGACGGGCTACTCGGGTCTGGGCACGTCCGGCAGCGGCGACGTGCTGGCCGGCGCCGTGGGCGGGCTGCTCGCGCGCGGTGCGTCGCCCGCGCAGGCCGCGTGCTTCGGGGTCGCCGCGCACGGCGTCGCCGGTGACCGGCTGGCCGCGGCCGTCGGGCCGCACGGGTACCTGGCGAGCGAGCTGCTGGCGGAGCTCCCGCGGGTGCTCGTCGAGCTGCGCTCGCGCTGAGCGCTCCCGCTCCGCGGACGCGCCGCCCGGGCGCGCCCGCGGTGCCGCACACTGGTGGTGTGGACACACCGCGCATGAACGTCGAGTCGTTCAACCTGGACCACCGCACCGTCGTCGCGCCGTACATCCGGCTCGCGGACCTCAAGGAGCTCCCCCACGGGGACGTCCTGTCCAAGTTCGACGTGCGGTTCACGCAGCCCAACGTGGCGCACCTCGAGATGGACGCCGTGCACTCGCTCGAGCACCTGTTCGCCGAGCACTCGCGCAACCACTCGGACCGGGTCCTCGACTTCTCCCCCATGGGCTGCCAGACCGGCTTCTACCTCATGCTCGAGGGCCGGTGGACGGACCAGGAGGTGCAGGACCTGGTCGCCGCGACCCTCGAGGACGTGCTGCACGCGACCGAGGTCCCCGCAGCCAACGAGGTGCAGTGCGGCTGGGGCGCGCACCACACCCTGACCGGCGCGCAGGACGTCGCCCGCGCGTTCCTCGCGGAGCGCGACGCGTGGAGCACGGTGACCGCGTGAGCGCCGGCCTCTCGGCCGCGCCCGGCGCGCGCGTCGACGCGGTCGTCGTCACCGCGATGGGCGTGGAGGCCTCCCCCTTCCTCGAGCGGGCGACCGCGGTCGGCGACGAGGTGGAGGTCGCGGGCGCGCGGCGACGCGTGCTGGATCTCGGCGGTCCGCGGGTGATGCTCGTGACCTGCGGCATCGGCCTGGTCAACGCCGCCTCGGCCGCGACGCTCGCCCTGCACGGGTCGGGTGCGCGCATCCTGCTCAGCGCGGGCTCGGCCGGGGGCATGGGCCTCGACGTGCGCGTCGGCGACGTCGTGGTCGGCGCCACGACCGTCTACGGGGCGGCCGACGCCCGCGTGTTCGGCTACGCGCTGGGGCAGGTGCCCGGCATGCCGGAGCGTTTCGACGCGGACCCGGGACTGCTCGCCGCGGCCGCCGGTGTCCCCGCGGACGGCCTGACGGTCCGCACCGGCACCATCCTGTCGAGCGACGTGTTCGTGGACGCCGAGCGCGTCGTCCCGCTGCGCCACGCCTTCCCCGACGCGCTGGCGTGCGACATGGAGTCCACGGCCCTCGCCCACACGGCGCACCTCACGGGGGTGCCGTTCCTGTCCGTCCGCGGCATCTCCGACCTGTGCGGTCCCATCGCCGGGGTCGACTTCGACGCCCACGTCGACGACGCGGCCGAGCGGTCCGCCGTCGTGGTGCTCGGTCTGCTGGACGCGGCGCTCGTCGCGGGCTGACCGGCGGAGGCCGCGTCCCCGGCCGGCGGCCGGGGTCGCGGCCGACCCTCGTCGTGCGGCCGCGCCCGACGACTCCGGGGCGTGCCACGAGTCGGTAGGTCTGCCCCGGAATGTCGTCGACCGGTGCGCGGTTGGCACCTCAGACTGCCCGGGCACGGCTGCTGCGCCCGGCGGCCGTCCGTCCACCGCCGCGCCCCGCACGGGCCCGAACCGACAGGCGACCTCGTGACCGACAGGACCGCTCCACCCGCCGCGCCGCCCGCTCCGCCCGCCGCCGTCGCGGGGGCGACGACCGCCGCGCCCGCGGGCGGCGCCGGCGTCCCCGTCGCGATGTCGCCGCGCGACAGGCTCGCGGTCACGCTGCTGCTGGTCTCCACGTTCGTCGTCATCCTCAACGAGACGATCATGGGCGTCGCGCTGCCGCGGCTCATGGACGACCTCGGCATCACCGCGGCCACCGCGCAGTGGCTGACGACCGGGTTCCTGCTGACGATGGCCGTGGTCATCCCCGTGACCGGGTTCTTCCTGCAGCGCACCACGACCCGGGCGGCGTTCCTCACCGCGATGGGGCTGTTCTCCGTCGGCACGCTGGTGTGCGCGCTCTCCCCCGGGTTCGAGGTGCTGCTGGCGGGGCGCGTCGTCCAGGCCACCGGCACCGCGGTGATGCTGCCGCTGCTCATGACGACCGTCATGACCGTGACCCCGCCGGCCTCCCGCGGACGCACGATGGGCAACATCTCGATCGTCATCTCCGTCGCCCCCGCCGTCGGCCCGACCCTCTCCGGCCTGATCCTGTCGGTGCTGGACTGGCGGTGGATGTTCGGGGTCGTGCTGCCCGTCGCCCTCGCCGCACTGGCCCTGGGCGCGCTGCGGCTGCCGAACGTCACGCAGCCGCGCCACGCGCGGGTCGACGTGGTCTCCGTGGCCCTGTCGGCCGTCGCGTTCGGCGGCCTCGTGCTGGGCATGTCGCGGGTCGGCGAGGTCGTCGCCGGCGGCCTGCAGCCCGCGACCGGGGCCGCCCTGGTCGCCGGGGCCGTGGGGCTCACCCTGTTCGTCGCACGCCAGCTGCGGCTGCAGCGCACCGACGACGCCCTGCTGGACCTGCGGGTGTTCCGCTCCCGCACGTTCGCCGTGTCGGTCGGGCTGATGGCGATCATGATGATGGCCCTGTTCGGCGTCATCATCATGCTGCCCATCTACGCGCAGGACGTGCTCGGCCTCGACACCCTGCGCACCGGCCTCATGCTGCTGCCCGGTGGGCTGCTCATGGGGCTGCTCGCACCGCTGGTCGGGCGCGCGTACGACCGGGTCGGCGCGCGTCCCCTGCTGGTGCCGGGCACCGTGCTGGTCAGCACGGCCACGTGGGGCATGGCGCTGCTGCTCGGCGAGCAGACGCAGCCCTGGCTGCTGGTCGCGGCGCACCTGACGATGTCCGCGGGGCTGGCGCTGGTGTTCACGCCGCTGTTCACCTCCGCGCTCGGGTCGGTCAGCGCCGACCGCTACTCCCACGGCAGCGCGATCATCGGCACCGTGCAGCAGGTCGCGGGCGCGGCCGGCACCGCCGTGTTCGTCACGGTCCTGTCGGCGGTGGCGACGGACCGGGCGGCCGCCGGCGCGTCGACGCTCGTCGCGACGGCGGAGGGCGTGCACGCGGCCTTCCTCGTGGGTGCGGTGCTGACGCTGCCCGCGATCGCGGGTGCGCTCGCCGTGCGCTCGGCACCGGCCGGCGCCGCCGTCGCCGGTCACCACTGACACCCCCGGCGGGTTGCGGCGGGCGCGGACGCGACCCGGGTGCGGGGCGCACCCGGTCAGGCGCCGCCCGGGCCCCCGGTGGCGTCGGCGAGGTGCGTGACCGCCTCGAGCACGGCGGCGTGCAGGCGCGGGTCGTCGAGCGGGCGGAAGTGCCCGTCGAGCGGCAGGCGGACGTTGACCGCGCCCGCGAGCTCGCTGCCCCCCGGCACGTGGGGGTCGAAGCGCGCGTAGACCGACCAGATCCGCGCGTGCGCGGCGACGTCCCGCGCCAGGGCGAGCAGGTCGGGGTCGAACGGGGACAGCGCCCGCACCGGGCGCGCCGGGAACCAGCGGGCGTACACCGAGCCGGCGAACGGGGTGTTCACGGCGACCAGGCCCGCGACCCGCGGCCCGGCGTCCTCGTCGGCGAGCACCATCTTGCCGATCAGCCCGCCCTTGGAGTGCGCCACGAGCACGACGCGGCCGAGCCCCAGGGCCTCCAGGCGCTCCACCACGAGCGGTGTGGACATCTCCAGCGGCCGCAGGTTGAGCCCGAGCGCCGGCACGGTGTGCACGGGGTGCCCCGCGGCGTGCAGGGCCCGTGCCAGCGGCGTCATCACCGGCCACGTCTCGTAGATGCCGGGCAGCAGCACGACGGGCATGCGGTCGCCGCCCGCCAGGGAGCCGGGCAGCGGCGCGGCGAGGACGGCCCGCGCCTGCGCCCGGACGATCCACGCGTAGTCCCGCGCCCAGGCCGCGCCCTGGCGCAGCCGGTGGCGCACCTCCGCGGCCGCCCGCCCGGCCGCCCGCGGCCCGGTGGGCGGCCCCGGCACCGTCCTCGCGGCCGACCCGCCCGTCATCGCGCGACGTGCTCCAGCACGAGGTCGGCCACCTCGTCGGGGCGGGCGTACATCGCGGCGTGCGACGCCCCGGGGACGGTCACGTGCGTGCCGCGCCGCGCCGCCGACGCGAGTCGCGCCGCCCACCCGGGCGGCGCGACCCTGTCGTGCTCGCCCCGCACGACGAGCACGGGCGCGTCGACCTGCCGGACCCGCTCGGCGACGGGGTGCTCCAGCATGTGCCGCAGCACCGCGAGGTACCAGCGGGGTCCGCACTCGGCGTAGGTGCGCGCCAGCAGCGCCTGCGCCCGCACCGGCTCGAAGACCGCACCGGCCGCCAGACGCACCAGCTGCTGGGCGGCGGTGCGGGCGTCGTCGTCGACGGTGGGGCCGACGAGCACCGCGTGGGACGCCACGGCGGGCGTCGTGGCGACGGCCTCGACCACGACCTGCGCTCCCATGGAGTGCCCGACCCAGGTGGCGCCCTCGATCCCGGTGCGCCCGGCCCAGCGCGTGACGAGCCGGGCCAGGTCCGCCACACCGACGTCGGTGCGGGGCCGCGGGACGCGCCCGAACCCCGGCAGGTCGAGCAGGTGCACGGTCCCGGCGAGAGCCAGCCGCCGCGCGAGCGGGTGGAGGGTCGCCGACGAGGCCCCCAGCCCGTGCACGAGCACGACGTCGAGGCGCTCGCGCTCCGGCAGCTCGTCCACCATCGCGTCGCGCAGCGTGCGGGTACGCAGCGGGAGCCCGTCGATCCGCACCCGGTCGACCCGGGACGTCGTGGCCGTGGGTGCGTGGGCCCGGCCGACCGCCAGCGGCATGCGTCCTCCCGTCGTCCGACGCCCGGTGCGGACGCGCTCCGGGATCGTCGCACGCGCCGACCGACCGCGCAGGTCAGGGCAGCGGGACCCACGACGGGTCAGCCCGCGGGGAGCTCCAGGACCGTCCGTGTGCCCGCCCCCGGGGCGTCCGCCACCCGCACGTCGCCGCCCAGGTCGCGGGCGACCTCGCGGGCGATCGCCAGGCCGAGGCCCGCACCGCCCACGTCACGCTCACGTGCCTCGTCGAGCCGCACGAACCGCTCGAACACCCGCTCGCGATCGGCCGGCGGGATGCCCGTGCCGTCGTCGTCGACCAGGAGGCGGACGACCCCGGGGCCGGGCTCGACCGTGACCGCGACCGTGCTGCGGGCGTGCCGCACGGCGTTCGCGACGAGGTTGCGCACCACGCGCGTGGCCCCGTCGACGGTGGCGGTCGCGGTGCCCACCCCGTGCACGGCCACCCGGACGTCCCGCTCCCGCGCCGCGGGCGCGAGGCCCGCCGCGACGTCCGCCGCCACGGCCACCAGGTCGACGGGCGCACGCGGGGCGTCCGACGCGCCCACGCGCGCCAGCACCAGCAGGTCGTCCACGAGCGTCTGCATCCGGGCGACCTGCGGGGCCAGGTCCGCGACGAGGTCGTCCACCGGGTACGCGCCGGGGTGCGCGGCGGCGACCTCGACCGCCGCCCGTGCCGCCGTGACCGGTGAGCGCAGCTCGTGCGCGGCGTCCGCGACGAAGGTGCGCTGCCGCGCGGCGGCCACCTCGAGCCGGTCCAGCATCGAGTTGAGCGTGCGCGCGAGCGCCGCGAGCTCGTCGTCGACGGGCGGGACGGGCAGGGCGCCGGGCCCACCCGCGAGCGCGACCCGGTCGGCCGCGGCGCGCAGCTGCTCGACGGGTGCCAGGGCGCGCCCCAGCACGGTCCACAGCACCACCGCGAACCCGACGGTCAGCACCGGCACCACCAGCAGGAGCGCGACGCGCAGGGCGCGCAGCACACCCTGGACGTCGGTCGCCGGGACGGTCGTGACCAGCGTGGCGGGCTCCCCCCGCCAGGTCACCGCCTGTACCGCCGCTCGCGCGACCTCGTCGTAGGCACCGGCGTGCGCGCCCACCACGAGCACGTCGTCGCCCGCGCGGTCGCGCCACGCGGCGAGGGTCGCGGGGTCGACCACCGGCAGCGTGCGGGAGGCGGTCGCGGACGTCGCCAGGACGCGCCCCGACGCGTCGAGCAGCTGTGCCACCTCGCCGGGCTGCTGGACGGGCAGCGCCTCGGGCACGCGGTCGTCCGCCACCAGCGCGGCCAGCGTCTGCGAGCGCTCGCGGACGACGTCGTCCAGGGCGGCGGTCCGCGCGGTGCCGAGCGCCGCCGAGAGCGCGAGGGCACCGGCGACCAGGACCACCGCGACGGCGAGGGTGGCGACGAGCGTGAGGCGGGCCCGCAACGACAGGGCACGCCGGCGTGGGCCGCCCGGCCCGGTGGGCGGCGTGCCCGCCGCGGGCCCGGTCACGCCCCACCCACCCGGTACCCGGCGCCGCGCACCGTGGTGACCGCGTCGCGGCCCAGCTTGCGGCGCAGGTAGCCGACGTACACCTCGACGACGTTCGGGTCCTCGCCGCCGGTGTCGAAGACGTGGTCGAGCAGCTCGATCTTGCCGACGACGCGGTCGGCGTGCCGCAGGAGGTACTCCAGCAGGGCCGTCTCCCGCACGGTGAGCGCGACCGGGCGGCCGTCCCGCGTGACCTCGCGCGACGCGGGGTCGAGCGTCAGCGCGCCGGCCCGCAGCACCGCGGGGCGCGGCGCGACCGGACGGCGCACCAGCGCCCGCAGCCGGGCGACGAGCACGACGAACGAGAACGGCTTGGTGAGGTAGTCGTCGGCGCCGACGTCGAGCCCGTCCGCCACGTCGTGCTCACCGTCCTTGGCCGAGAGCATGAGGACGGGCGTCCACACGTCCTGCGCGCGCAGCGCCGTGACCAGGTCGTAGCCGTTGCGCCGCGGCAGCATCACGTCGACCACCAGCACGTCGTACGCGCCGTCGACCGCCATCGACAGACCCGTCGCGCCGTCGTGGGCGGCGTCGACGGCGAAGCCCTCGGCCGTCAGACCCCGGCGCAGGGCGCGCACGAGCCCCACCTCGTCGTCGACCACCAGCACCCGCACCCCGGCAGCATCCCACCCGCCGGTGCCCGCCCGGGGCGCCCGCCGCGGCGGCGTCCTCAGCGTCCGCTCAGGCCGGGGGGCGCAGGGTGGGGACATGGACACCGCACCCGCCTCCCCCGCCCGCCCGCGGCTCCGCGCCGCGTGGGCCGTGCCCGTCACCGCGGTCGTGGCCGTCGCGGCGGCGTTCGCCGCACCCCCGCTGCTCGCGTCGGCCGACTCCGCGGGCCTGCCCGAGGTCTCGGCGGCCGAGCTGCTGGACCGGGTCGCGGCCGCCGAGCCGCAGGCCCTGTCCGGCACGGTGGTGCACACGGCCCGCCTGGGCCTGCCGGAGCTGTCGCTGACGCAGGCGACGGGCGCCGACCCCGTCAGCCTGCTCAGCGGCTCGACCACGCTGCGCGTGTGGACCGACGGCGAGTCGCGCTCGCGCGTGTCGCTGCTGGGCACCGCCTCGGAGTACTCGGTCGTGACCGACGCCACGCAGGCGTGGACGTACTCGTCGTCCGACGACGAGGTCGTGCACTACGCGCTCTCGCCGCAGGACGCCGCACGGGCGCAGGATCTGGCCGCCACCGCGACCCCGCCGGCCGACCTGCCCAGCCCCGACGAGCTGGGCCGCGAGGCGCTCGCGCGGGCCGAGAAGGACGCGACGGTCGGCGTGGACGCCGTCACGACCGTCGCGGGCCGTGACGCCTACCAGGTGGTCGTGACGCCGCGCAGCACCACCACCCTCGTGGGGCGGGTCGTCGTCGCCGTGGACGCCGCGACGTGGACCCCGCTGCGGGTGCAGGTGTGGAGCAACGACGACGCCGCGACGCCGGCGCTCGAGGTCGGGTTCACCGACGTGACGTTCGCCGACCCGGGCGAGGCGGTCCTGACGTTCTCCGCGCCCCCCGGGGCCGAGGTCCGCGAGGTGACCGTCCCGCTGCCGGACGCCGCGGCGCACGCCGCGGCCGCGGACGCGGCGCAGGGCCTGCCGGCGGACCCGGGGGCGATGACGGCACCCGAGGGCGTGACCGTCAGCGGCAGCGGCTGGGACACGGTCGTCGAGTTCACCGACGTCGACGTCGCGGCGCTGCTGACGGGCGACCCGTCCGCCCTCGGCGACGACCCGCGGGCGCACGGCCCGATCGGCGGCGAGGGCGCGCAGGCGCTCGCCGAGGACTTCATGCCCGAGGGCGACGGCCCCGGGGTCGAGCTGGACGCCGGAGCGCTGTACGACCAGCTGACCACGCCCGTCGAGGGCGGCCGGGCGCTGACCTCGACGCTGCTGTCGGTGCTGGTCCTCGACGACGGCCGCGTGCTGGTCGGGGCCGTGCCGGTGGACGCGCTGCGCGCGGCGGCGGACGCGTGACGACGCCCGCGGGGGCGACCGCCACGGCGGCCGCCCCCGCGTCGGCGCCCGCCGTGCCGCAGGCTGGTGCGGTGGGCGACGACGCGATCCGCACGCACGGTCTGACCAAGCGGTTCCGCACCGGTCAGGTGGCCGTCGACCGTGTCGACCTGCACGTGCCACGGGGGGCGGTCTACGGGTTCCTGGGCCCCAACGGGTCGGGCAAGACCACGACGATCCGCATGCTGCTGGGCCTGGTGGCCCCCACCGCGGGCGAGGTGCACCTGCTGGGGTCACCGATGCCCCGGGAGGCCGGGCGCGTGCTGCCGCGGGTGGGCGCGCTCGTCGAGGGCCCGGCGTTCCAGCCGTACCTCTCGGGGCGGGCCAACCTCGCGCGGCTGGACGCCGTCGACGCGTCGACGGACCCGCGCACCGCCCGCGCCCGGTCGGACGCCGCGCTGGACCGCGTGGGCCTGGGCGCCGCGGCCGACAAGCGCTACCGGCAGTACTCGCTGGGCATGAAGCAGCGCCTCGGGCTCGCCGCCGCGCTGCTGCGCCCCCGGGACCTGCTGGTGCTCGACGAGCCGACCAACGGCCTGGACCCGCAGGGCACGCGGGAGGTGCGGCACCTGGTGCGCGAGCTGGCCGACGCCGGGACGACCGTGCTGGTGTCCTCGCACCTGCTCGCGGAGATCGAGCAGGTCTGCACGCACGTCGGGATCATGGGCGGCGGGCGGCTGCTGCTGCAGGGTCCGCGCGCCGACCTCACCGCACGGCGAGCCGCGCACGTGATGGTCCGCACCGCACCGGCGGACGTCGACGCGGCCGTCGTCGAGCTGCGCCGCCTCGGGCTGGCCGACGTCACGGTCGAGCAGGGCGTCGTGGACGGCGGCGTCACGGTCGTCGCCTCGGACGCGGCCGACGACGGTCGCGACCGACCCGCGCCGCAGGACGTCGCGGCCGCGCTGGTGCGCGCCGGCGTCGGCCTGCTCGCCTTCGACGTGCGCCGACCCTCGCTGGAACAGGTGTTCGTCGAGCTGACCGGGGAGGGCTTCGATGTCGCCCGGTGAGACCGCTGCGGCCGAGCCGCGACCCGTGCCCGCCGGCCGGCCCGACGCCGCACCCGACGCGCCCGCCCGGTACCCCGGGGCGGCGGGTCGCCTGGTGCGCTCCGAGCTCCGCCTGGTGCTGCGCCGGCGGCGCAACGTGGTGCTGCTCGTCGGCCTGGCGTTCGTCCCGCTGCTGCTGGGCGTCGTGCTGCGCCTGGCGCAGGACGCGGGCCTGGCCGGCCAGGGGCCGCCGTTCGTCGCCAGCGTCACGGGCAACGGGCTGTTCCTCGTCGTGGCGTCGCTGTTCCTGTGCACGCCGTTCCTGCTGCCGCTGACCATCGGCATCGCGTCGGGCGACGCGATCGCCGGCGAGGCGTCCGCCGGCACGCTGCGCTACCTGCTCGTGGTGCCCGTCGCGCGCGGGCGGCTCCTCGCCGTCAAGGCGCTCGGCGCGCTCACGTTCGCCGCGGCGGCGGTGCTGGCGATCGCCGTCGTGGGGCTGGTGGCCGGCGCCGTGCTCTTCGGGGTGGGCGACCTCACGCTGCTGTCCGGCGACACCGTCCCGCTCGGGGACGGCGTGCTGCGGGTCGCCGGGGTGGTGGCGTACGTCGGGCTGTCGATGACCGGGCTCGTGGCCGTGGGGCTGTTCTTCTCCACCCTCACGGAGGTGCCGGTGGGCGCGATGGCGGCCACCGTGGTGGTGGCCGTGGTCTCGAGCGTCCTGGACCAGCTGCCGCAGGTCGCGGTCATCCACCCGGCGCTGCTGACGCACCACTGGTTCGACTTCGCGGAGATGCTGCGCATCGTCCCCTCGGTGGACGTGCTGGCGCAGGGGCTGGCCGTGCAGGCGGGCTGGGTCGTCGTGTTCGGCACGCTGGCGTGGGCCCGGTTCACCACCGCCGACGTCACGTCCTGACCGGCCGCCGGGGGGCCTCGGTGCCAGACTCGGGGCGTGAGCGTGTACGGGACGGAGCCGGTCGCCGGGCCGGAGGGGCTGACCTACGCCGCGCTGCTGGTGCGGGCGGAGCGGTCCGACGCGCTGGCGGC
>Ga0233385_1001212_pt1 | contig 10906 bp, 8 predicted proteins | sample ElkDunMinimDraft_16_FD_191543 | JGI IMG/M metagenome (GOLD analysis project Ga0233385, IMG submission 191543) | Fecal eukaryotic communites from dung pellets of Tule Elk in California, USA - Elk Dung G36 | ecosystem: Host-associated > Mammals > Digestive system > Large intestine > Fecal | place... | reverse complement strand
ACTCGCGCGGGACCTCGTCGCTCAGCAGGAACCACACCAGGAAGCCCACGCCGACCGCGCCGAAGAGCACCGCGTTCTTGCGGTCCCCCTGGCGGATCCTCAGCAGCATGAAGACGAACAGGAGCACGGCGACCAGCAGCAGCAGTGCGTGCACGGCGGCGGCGTTGCGCAGCTGCATCGCGTCGGTGTAGCCGAACATCGTCGACGCACCGGCAGCACCCAGGGGTCGCCAGTTGCCGAAGATCATCGCGGCGAGGCCGATGTAGCCACGGCCGCCCGTCTGCCCGGTGATGAAGCCGCTGGACGAGACCAGCACGAGCATGTAGCCGCCGAGACCGGCGAAGGCGCCCGAGATGATCACCGCGACGTACTTGAACCGGTAGACGTTGACGCCCAGGGTCTCGGCCGCCTGCGGGTTCTCACCGCACGAGCGCAGCCGGAGACCGAAGGTGGTCTTCCAGAGGACCCACCAGGTCAGGGCGACCAGCGCGGCCACGATGTAGACCATGATCGACATGTTGCGGGTCAGCGCGGCGACCACCGCGGCGAGGTCGGAGACCACGAACCAGTGCTTCGCGGCCAGCTCGCCGGCCGCGTCGCCGAGCCAGGGAACCTCCACCTTCGGTGGTGTCGGCAGTCCCGTCAGCTGACGCACGCCACCACCGTCGAGGTCGCGGAAGTACGCCTCGGCGAGGAACGCCACGGCGCCGGCCGCGATGATGTTGAGCGCGACGCCGGACACGATGTGGTCGACACCGAAGGTCACGGTCGCCACCGCGTGCAGGATGCCGCCGACGAGGCCGAGCAGGCCGGCACCGATCAGGCCGACCCACGGGCCGTAGAAGTACGTGAAGTACGCGGCACCCCAGGTGCCGAGGATCATCTGCCCCTCGAGGCCGATGTTGACGATCCCGGCGCGCTCGGCCCAGATGCCTCCGAGCGCGGCCAGGAGGATGGGGCACGTCGCGATCAGGGCGGCCTGGAGCGTCCCGACCGAGTCGATCTCGTTGGCGCCGCTGATCACGCGGACGGACGAGACGATCGCCAGGAAGCCGACCGCGATCAGCAGCCACCGGTACGACCGTCCGGCCGAGGCGGTCGGCGGAGGGGGTGCCGCCGCCGACGTCGTCACCGCGGTGCTCATACCGGGACCTCCTCTGACGTCGAGCCGGGTCGTTGCGCCTCGGCGGCGTCGCGCTCCTCCGCGTGGACGCGGTAGCGGCGCACGAGCTCGTACGCGATGACGACGGCGAGGACGATGACGCCCTGGGTGATCTGGATGACCTCGACCGAGATGCCTGCCTCGATCGTGAGCCGGTTGGACTGTGCGTTGAGGAAGGCGAAGAGCAGTGCCGCGAACGCGATCGGCAGGGCGCGGTTGCGGCCGAGCAGCGCGACGGCGATGCCGGTGAAGCCGAGCCCGGTCTGGAAGGTCGAGCCGTAGTAGTGCGCACCGCCGAAGAGGGACGGAAGCCAGACGAGGCCGGCGATCCCACCGGAGATGAGCATGGCGATCAACGTCATCTTCTTCGTGCTCACCCCGCTGGCGACGGCTGCCGTCTCGGACTGGCCCGTCGCTCGCAGGTCGAACCCGAAGCGGGTCTTGTTGAGCACGAGCCAGAACGCGACACCCGCGATCACGGCGAGCAGGCCGAGGCTCCAGATCTCCGAGCTGCCCTCGCTGAACGGGTTCCAGCCCGGCACCTGGCTCGACTCGGGGATGGCCGTGGTCTGGCGCGAGTCGCCCTTGCGGATGCCGTAGGTGTGGAGAAGGTAGCCCGTGAGGGTCACGGCGATCGCGTTGAGCATGATCGTCGAGATGACCTCGCTGACGCCACGGGTGACGCGCAGCACCGCGGCGATCCCCGCCCACGCGGCGCCGACCGCGATCGCGGCGAGGATGGCGAGGGCGACGTTCAGGAAGCCGGGCAGGATCGCCGCGCCAGCGACGACCGCGGCCGCGTAGCCCGCGACCCGGTACTGGCCCTCGATGCCGATGTTGAACAGGTTCATGCGGAAGCCGACCGCCGCGGCGAGGGCCGCGAGGTAGATCATCACGGCCTGGTTCGTGATGTTCACGAGAAGCCGGTCCGAGGGCCACGAGAAGATGATCTCGATGAAGTCCATCGCCGAGCCGCCGGAGATCTGGATGACGATGCTCGTCACCAGCAGCGCGAAGACGATGGCAAGCACCGGCGCCGCGATCGCGACGACGATGTTGCGCAAGCGGGTCATGCTTCCTCCTGCCCGCCGGTCATGGCCTCACCGAGGTCCTGCGGCGTGACGGTACGGGGGTCGAAGCCGCCGACGAGCCGGCCTCTGAGGATGACCTGGATGCGGTCGGACAGGCCGATCAGCTCGTCGAGGTCGGCAGAGATCAGGAGCACTGCCAGACCCGCGCGGCGTGCGTCCTTGATCTGGTCCCAGATGGCCGCCTGAGCGCCGACGTCGACACCACGCGTCGGGTGCGACGCGATCAGGAGGCTGGGCTTGCCGGACAGCTCGCGTCCGACGATGAACTTCTGCTGGTTGCCGCCCGAGAGCGCGCGCGCCATCGTGTCGATGCCGGGCGTGCGCACGTCGTACTCGGAGACGATCCGCTCGGAGTCGCGGCGCGCACCGGCGCGGTTGAGCCACCCGCGCTTGACGGTGACGTCCTCGTACGTGTGCCCGAGGATGCGGTTCTCCCAGAGCGGCGAGTCGAGCAGCAGCCCGTGACGGTGCCGGTCCTCGGGGATGTAGCCGATGCCGGCGGCACGCCGCCTGCGCGTGGCCCAGCCGGCGATGTCGACGTCACCGAGGCGTGCCTCCCCGGTCGCCGGACGCATGGCGAGGATGCCCTCGACGAGCTCCCGCTGACCGTTGCCCTCCACCCCGGCGATGCCGAGCACCTCACCGCGGTGGATCTCCAGGTCGATCCCGTCGAGGACGGTGCGGCCGAAGTCGTCCACCATCGTGAGGTCGCGGACCGACAGCTGGACGATGTCGGTGACCGTCGACTCCTCGGTCTCCGGCGACGGCAGCTCCGAGCCGACCATCAGCTCGGCGAGCTGGCGCTTCGTCACCGAGGCCGGGTCCGGGTCTCCCACAGTGGTGCCGCGGCGCATCACGGTGATCGCGTCGGCGATCGCCAGGACCTCGTCGAGCTTGTGGGAGATGAAGAGGATGGTGTGGCCCTCGGCCTTGAGGCCCTCGAGGTTGGCGAAGAGCGCCTCGACCTCCTGCGGCACGAGGACTGCCGTCGGCTCGTCGAGGATGATGATCCGCGCGCCGCGGTAGAGCACCTTGAGGATCTCGAGCCGCTGGCGCGCAGCGACCCCGAGCGTCTCGACGAGCACGTCGGGATCGAGGTCGAAGCCGAACCGCTCCGAGATCTCGAGAACCGCCTGACGCGCCGCCGCGCCGGTCCCGTGGAGCTTCTCGGCACCGAGAACGATGTTCTCGAGGACGGTGAAGTTGTCTGCCAGCTGGAAGTGCTGGAAGACCATGCCGATGCCGTGGGCGATCGCGTCCGACGGGCTGCTGAACTCGACGACCTCACCGTTGACGGTGATGGTTCCGGAGTCCGGCTTCTGCACGCCGTAGAGGATCTTCATCAGCGTCGACTTGCCGGCACCGTTCTCGCCGACGAGGGCGTGAACGGTGCTCGGTGCGATGGTGAGGTTGACGTCGTGGTTCGCAATCACGCCTGGGAATCGTTTCCCGATCCCCACGAGCTCCACCGCGGAGGTCGTCATCGTGCTCCTTCTCGTACGGGCACTCGGGCTCCCCGGCAACGGGGCACGGGCCCGAGGCGACGTATCGCCGCCTCGGGCCCGCCTCGATCTGGTCACGACAGGGCCGGAGCCCTGTCCGTGATCACGGAGTGGTCGGAACCGTGATCTCTTCGTTCTTGATCTTCTCGGCGTAGCCGTCGAGCTCGCCCGAGATGTCGTCGACGAACCCACCGGAGGTGGAGTAGCCGACGCCGTCGGACTTCAGGTCGTAGACCTGGTAGCTCGACAGCGGGGAGCCTTCGTCGAACGCCTTGATCGCGTCGAACGTTGCGACGTCGACGCGCTTGAGCATCGAGGTCAGGATGTGCGGCTTCTCGGCCTTCGAGGCGGTCTGCCACTGGTCGGAGTCGACACCGATGGCCCACTTGCCTTCGCCTGCGTCGGCTGCTGCCTCGAACACGCCCGCACCGGAACCGCCCGACGCGTGGTAGACCACGTCGGCGCCACCGTCGAACATGCCCGCTGCAGCGGCGCGGCCGCCGGCCGGGTCGTTGAACCCGCTGGCGTCCTCTTCCTCGATGTACTTCACCTGGACGGTGATGTCGGGGTTGACTGCCTTCGCACCCGCGACGTAGCCGGCCTCGAACTTCTTGATCAGGTCCGAGTTGACACCGCCGACGAAGCCGATGTTGTCGGCCTCGGACTTGGTCGCCGCAGCGGCGCCGACGAGGAACGAGCCCTGCTCCTCGGCGAACCCGAGGTACGAGACGTTCGCGTTCTCGGCGTCAGCCGTCGGATCGAAGCCGTCGACGATCGCGAAGGTCGTGTCGGCGAACTCGCCCGAGACCTTGTCGACCGACTCGGCGTACTTGAAGCCGACCGCGACGATCGGGTTGTAGCCCTGCTCGGCAAGCAGGCGCAGGCGCTCCTCGCGGTCGCCCTCACCCTCGCCGTCAGCGGCCTCGGCCTCGGTGCACGTGGCGGCCAGCTCGTCGACAGCCTTCTTCACGCCCACGGCAGCCGCGTCGTTGAACGACTTGTCACCCTGCCCGCCCACGTCGTAGGCGATGCCGACCTTGGGGCCGTCGCCGTCAGCCTTGTCGCAGTCGAGCACGTTGCTGCTCGACTTCGCCTCATCGCTGTCGCCGTTGTCATCACTGCCACATCCGGCGAGTGCCAGCACGGACACCGCGGCCAGCGCGGTGATCTTGCCCATTCGACGCAAGGGGACTCCTCAGGTAACGCATCCACGTCCGGGCCAGCCCCGGAGGATTTTCGAACAATAACCCCGCTGACGGTGGCATGACGCACGGACCCCCACCTAGTTGCGCAGTTGTTACCGGGGCCACACCCCTGCGCATGCTTCGTCGAGCGCCTCGTCCGGTCCTCGTCCGGTCCTCGTCCGGTCCTCGTCCGGTCCTGCTGGACGCTCAGGCCACCGTGCTCGCCAGGGCGGACATCGCGAGCACCTTCGCACCGATCGCCACCGCGCGCTCGTCGACGCGCAGGTTGCCCTGGTGGAGGTCGTAGGTCGCCCCTCCGGGCGTGCGCGTGCCTAGACGCCCCATCGAGCCAGGGACCGACTCCACGAACCAGGCGAAGTCCTCACCGCCGAGGCTCTGACTCGTCGTCGTCACCGCGCTGGGACCGAGGGCCACCGCGACGGCGTCCCGCATGATCTCGGTCGACTCGACGTCGTTGACCACCGGCGGGACGCCCTGGATGTAGGTGACCTCGGCGTCGACGTCGTACGGGGCAACGATCTCGCGGACCAGGGCCCGGACCAGGTGCTCGGACTCGTGCCAGGCGGTCGCGTCGAGCATCCGGAGGGTGCCGGTGGCCTCACCGGTCGCCGGGATGACGTTGGGAGCGCTGCCCGCGTTGATGCTGCCCCAGACGAGGCTGGCGCCGGCGCGCGGGTCGAGGCGACGCGAGAGCGCGGCGGGGAGCTGGGTGCACAGCGTGGCGAGGGCGAAGGTCAGGTCCTGCGTGAGGTGCGGACGGGACGTGTGGCCCCCGCGGCCGCTGAGCTGGACCCGGACGCGGTCGGCGGCGCCGGTGATCGAGCCTTCGCGGAGGCCGACGAGACCCACGTCCAGGGAGGGATCGCAGTGCAGGGCGAACGCGCGCGAGACACCCGAGAGAGCGCCGGCGGCGAGGACCGAGAGGGCCCCTCCGGGCATCACCTCCTCGGCGGGCTGGAACACCAGGCGGACGCGTACGGGGAGTCCCCCGTCCTCCGCGTGGCGGGCGAGAGCGCCCGCGGCACCCAGCAGCGCGGCGGTGTGCACGTCGTGGCCGCACGCGTGCGCGACACCGGGCACGGTCGAGCGCCACGGGTCGGAGGTCTTGTCGGAGATCGGCAGTGCGTCGAGGTCGGCACGCAGGGCGATGACCGGCCCGGCGCTGTCGCCGACCTCCGCCACCAGCCCGGTCGGGTCCAGCCGGGTCGCCTGGATGCCGAACTTGTCCAGCCATCGGGCCACCACGTCGGTGGTGCGCTCCTCCTGCCAGGACAGCTCGGGATGGGCGTGCAGGTCACGGCGGACGTCGAGCAGGTCGGGCACGAGTGCGTCGACGGCCGCGACGAGGTCCGCGGGCGTGGGCATACCCCCAGGCTAGCGCTCAGGTCCGGCGACAACCCCGCGGGAGCGGCTGTGCGGACGCCGACGGCCCCGCACCTGGGGAAACCAGGGGCGGGGCCGTCGTCACGATCGGGACCGTCAGTCCTTGCCCTTGGCGAGCGCGCCGAGGAGGTCGCGGTTGAGCCGCGAGATCGTCTCGAGCGGGATGCCCTTGGGGCAGGCTGCGGTGCACTCACCGATGTTGGTGCAGTTGCCGAAGCCCTCCTGGTCGTGCTGCTCGACCATGCTCAGCACCCGCGCCGTCCGCTCCGGCTGTCCCTGCGGGAGCAGACCGAGGTGGGTGATCTTGGCGGCGGTGAAGAGCATCGCGGACCCGTTCGGGCACGCCGCGACGCAGGCGCCGCAGCTGATGCAGGCGGCCGCCTCGAACGCGCGGTCGGCGTCCTCCTTGGGCACCGGGAGGTTGTTCGCCTCGGGAGCCGATCCGGTCGGCGCGCTGATGTAGCCGCCGGCCTGGATGATGCGGTCGAACGCCCCGCGGTCGACGACGAGGTCCTTGACGACCGGGAACGAGGACGCGCGCCACGGCTCGACGTCGATGACGTCGCCGTCGTTGAACGTCCGCATGTGCAGCTGGCACGTGGTCGTCCGCTCAGGGCCGTGGGCGAGACCGTTGATCACGACGCCGCACATGCCGCAGATGCCCTCACGACAGTCGCTGTCGAACGCGATCGGCTCCTCGCCCTCCAGGGTGAGACGCTCGTTGAGCACGTCGAGCATCTCGAGGAACGACATGTGCTCGGAGACGTCTTCGAGGTCGTAGCCGACCATCGCGCCCTTGGCGGACGGGTTGGCCTGGCGCCACACACGTACGGTGATCTTCACTTGTAGCTCCGCTGCTTCATCTCGACGTTCTGGTAGATCAGGGCTTCCTTGTGGAGGACCGGCTTGCCGCCGTCCCCGCCGAACTCCCAGGCGGCGACGTAGGCGAAGTCGTCGTCCTGACGCAGCGCCTCCCCGTCCTCGGTCTGGCTCTCGACCCGGAAGTGGCCGCCGCACGACTCGCGGCGGTGGAGCGCGTCGATGCACATGAGCTCACCGAGGTCGATGAAGTCGGCGACACGGCCCGCGCGCTCGAGGGTCTGGTTGAGGTCCTCGTTGACGCCGGTGACCTTGACGTTGCGCCAGAACTCGGTGCGCAGCTCGCGGATCAGCTCGATGGCCTTGAGCAGGCCACCCTCCGTGCGGGCCATGCCGCAGTACTCCCACATGATCGTGCCGAGCTCGCGGTGGAAGGAGTCGACCGTACGGGTGCCGTTGATCGACAGCAGCTTCTCGATGCGGTCGGTGACCTCCTGCTTGGCCTCGACGGCCGCAGGGTGCGACTCGTCGACGGGCTCGTACGGGCCGTCGGCGAGGTAGTTCGCCAAGGTGTTCGGCAGCACGAAGTAGCCGTCGGCCAGCCCCTGCATCAGCGCGCTCGCGCCGAGACGGTTGGCACCGTGGTCGGAGAAGTTGGCCTCGCCGGCGACGAACAGGCCCGGGATCGAGCTCTGCAGGTCGTAGTCGACCCACAGGCCGCCCATCGTGTAGTGAACCGCCGGGTAGATCCGCATCGGCGTCTCGTACGGGTCCTCGCCGGTGATCTGGGCGTACATGTCGAAGAGGTTGCCGTACTTCGCCTCGACGGTCTTGCGGCCGAGACGCGCGATGGCGTCGGCGAAGTCGAGGTAGACGCCGAGTCCGCCGGGACCGACGCCGCGCCCCTCGTCGCAGACGTACTTCGCGGCGCGCGAAGCGATGTCACGCGGGACGAGGTTGCCGAACGACGGGTACTGGCGCTCGAGGTAGTAGTCGCGCTCGTCCTCGGGGATCTGCGAGACGGGACGGTCGTCGCCGGCCTTCTTCGGAACCCAGATGCGGCCGTCGTTGCGCAGCGACTCGCTCATCAGCGTCAGCTTGGACTGGTAGTCGCCGGACACCGGGATGCACGTCGGGTGGATCTGGGTGTAGCAGGGGTTGCCGAAGTAGGCGCCCTTGCGGTGCGCACGCCAGGTGGCGGTGACGTTGGACCCCATCGCGTTGGTCGACAGGAAGAAGACGTTGCCGTACCCGCCGGTGGCCAGAACGACCGCGTCCGCGAAGTGCGACTCGATCTCGCCGGTCACCATGTCGCGCACGATCACGCCGCGGGCGCGGCCGTCGGCGACGATGACCTCGAGCATCTCGTGGCGCGTGTGGTTGACGACGGTGCCGGCCGCGACCTGGCGCTCCATGGCCTGGTACGCGCCGATCAGCAGCTGCTGGCCGGTCTGGCCGCGGGCGTAGAACGTACGGGAGACCTGGACGCCGCCGAACGAGCGGTTGTCGAGGAGACCGCCGTACTCGCGGGCGAAGGGCACGCCCTGCGCGACGCACTGGTCGATGATCTCGACCGAGACCTGCGCGAGGCGGTAGACGTTGGACTCGCGGCTGCGGAAGTCGCCGCCCTTGACCGTGTCGTAGAACAGGCGGTAGATCGAGTCGCCGTCGTTGCGGTAGTTCTTGGCGGCGTTGATGCCGCCCTGGGCCGCGATCGAGTGCGCGCGACGCGGGCTGTCCTGGTAGCAGAAGCTCGTGACGTGGTAGCCGGCCTCGCCGAGGGTCGCGGCGGCCGAGGCGCCCGCCAGACCGGTGCCGACGATGATGACCTTGAGCTTGCGGCGGTTGGCCGGGTTGACCAGCTTCGCCTCGAAGCGGCGGGTGTCCCACCGCTGCGACACGTCGACGTCGGGCGCCTTGGTGTCCGCGATCGGCGCACCGAGGTCGTAGATGTCGGTGAAGTCGTCGGTGCGTGCGTCGGTGTTGACGGTCATGGGGTCAGCCCACCCATCCGAAGAGAATGGCGAACGGCGTGACGAGGAACCCGATGGTGATGATCCCTGCCACCGCGTACGCGAGGACGTTGAGGTTGAAGCGCGCCTTCGCGCTGGTGTTGGCGCCGAGCGTCATGAAGGCCGCCCAGACACCGTGGCGCAGGTGGAACCCGACCGCGAGCAGCGCGATCGTGTAGGCGACCACCATGTACCACTCGCCGAAGGTGTTGGCCATACGGTCGTACGGGCTCGGCGACGCACCACCCGGGGCGATGTCGTTGGTGGTGAGGTTCAGGATGTGGAAGATGACGAAGAGCAGGATGATCACGCCACCCCACCGCAGCGTGAAGGACGCGTAGCTGCGCTGGAAGCCACGCTTGTTCTTCTTCGACTGGTAGCGCGGGCCGGAGTCGACCTTGGTCGACCTGCGGTCGCGGACCGTCAGCACCACCGCGGAGTACACGTGGCCGATGATCGCCGCGAGGAGCACCACGCGGATGATCCACAGCGCTCCCTCGTACGGGAGGATCGGCTCGCCGAGCGTCCGCAGGTGGTGCGAGTAGGAGTCGAAGGCCGCCTGCCCGCTGAAGAACTTGAGGTTGCCGTACATGTGAAGCAGCAGGTACCCGACCATGATCAGGCCGCTGACCGCCATGAGTGCTTTGAGCGCGACGGTGGAGCGTCGTGCGCCCACCCGCTGCTTGGTCATCTCAGTTGTCGCCACCCCATCACGATAGGACGGGAAGTCCTTGCGACGCTAAGTCATACTGAGGCTTACTTTCATAGCCGTTGGCTATGGAACACTGGAGGTGTGCAGATCCAGCAGCTCACCTACTTCGTCGCCGTCGCGCGGACCCGACACTTCACGCAGGCCGCGGAGGAGTCCGGCGTCTCCCAGCCGAGTCTCTCGAAGCAGATCCGTGTCCTCGAGAACTCGCTCGGCACCGCCCTGTTCGCCCGCGAACGCGGTGACGTCCGGCTGACGCCGGCGGGCGAGGCACTGCTCCCCCACGCGCAGGAGATCCTCATCGAGGTCGACGAGGGACTGCGCGCCGTCCGCGAGGTCAGCGGCCTCCAGCGCGGCCGCGTACGGGTCGGCGCCACCCCGTCCATGTGGGAGGGCATCATGGCCGACGCGCTGGTCGCGTTCCGGTCGGCCTACCCGGGGATCGAGCTGGAGGTCACCGAGGGCGGGTCGCGGCTGCTCACCCGCGACCTCGGCCGCGGCGCGCTCGACCTGGCGCTCGTCATCGTCCCGCTACGGGGGGACGACCCCGACCTCGTCGCGACACCCCTGCTGCGCGAGCGCCTGGTCGTCGCGGGACCGGCCGACGGCTCGGGCCTGGGGCCCGGTCCGATCAGGGTGCGCGATCTGGAGGGCGTGCCGCTGGTGATGTTCCGGGAGGGCTACGACCTTCGGGACACGACGACGAACGCCTGCCTGGACGCCGGTTTCGAGCCGACGATGGCGATCGAGGGCGGCGAGATGAACGCGGTGCTGCGGTTCGTCGAGGCCGGGCTGGGCTACGCGGTGGTGCCGAGCATGGTGCTCGCGTCGCGACCGGGGCTGCGCGCCACACCCATCGCGTCGCCCGAGCTGACGCGGACGATCGCGCTCGCCCACCGGCGGACGCTCGCGATGCCGCTGGCCTCGCAGGCCTTCCGCGACCAGCTCGTCGAGCACCTGCACGGCCTGGCCGCCGACCAGCTCGGCGACGTGGACCTCATCGGCTGAGGGCACTCGGCCCCG
>Ga0233385_1001208_pt1 | contig 10947 bp, 10 predicted proteins | sample ElkDunMinimDraft_16_FD_191543 | JGI IMG/M metagenome (GOLD analysis project Ga0233385, IMG submission 191543) | Fecal eukaryotic communites from dung pellets of Tule Elk in California, USA - Elk Dung G36 | ecosystem: Host-associated > Mammals > Digestive system > Large intestine > Fecal | place... | reverse complement strand
GGCGGGCAGGCCGGGGCGCGCACGGAGCGCGCCCTGCGGCACGAGGGGACGGGTGGCGCCGACAGCGCCCAGGGCGGCCGTCACCGCGACGACCTGGGACCACGGCGCGGGCAGCTGCGCGGCGACGTTGAGCGCGAGCACCGCGACCGCGACGAGCACCGCCCACGCCACCCGACGGGCCGCACGGTCACCGGAGGGGGGCGTCGTCGCCCGGTCGGGCACCGCCGACCCCGCGAGGCCCCGCACCGCACCCAGCAGGGGGATCGTGGTCGGGACGACGAGGACGGCGACGGCGAGGAACACCCAGCGCCACCCGGCGAGGTCCGCGACGAGACCCGCGAGCGACGGCCCCACCACCGATGGCAGCACCCACGCCGTGGAGAACCACGCGAACACGCGCGGGTGCAGGACCGGGGGGTACGCGCGGGCGACGACGACGAGCAGCGTGACGTTGACGACGCCGCCCCCGAGCCCCTGGGCGAGCCGCCCCAGCACGAGCACCGGCATCGACGCCGCCGCCCCGGCCACGACGAGACCGACCACGAACAGCGCGACGCCCGCGGCGAACGGCGGGCCCGGCCCGCGCCGGTCGGACCACGCGCCGGCGACCACCATGCCGACCACCCCGGTCGCCAGCGGCCCGGCGAACGCGAACGCGTACAGGGCGCGCCCGTCGAGCACCTCGGCCACCTGCGGCATCACGGTGGTCACGGCGAACGACTCGAAGGCGACCAGCACGACCAGCGCGAACATCGCCGCGGAGATCGTGCGTCGGGCGCGCCACATCGCGTCCGGGGTGGCGTCCTCGGGGGGTGTCACGGCGTGACCGTCACGGCGCGACCCGCAGCACCCGGAACCCCTTCGCGCTGGCCTCGCGGGTGGTGGGCAGCCCGGCCTCCTCCACCAGCCAGCGGTGCAGCGGGTCGGCGCCGAGGTTGCGTCCCACGACGAGCCAGCCCTCGCCGCCGGGTGCCAGCCGGGGCAGCCACCGCGTCAGCAGCTCGTGCAGCGCGGGCTTGCCGATGCGCACCGGCGGGTTCGACCAGACCGCTGCGAACCGCAGGTCGTCCGGGACCTCGTCGGGGGTCGCCGCCACGACGTTCGTCAGGCGGAGCCGCGCGGCGTTGCGGCGCACCAGGTCGAGCGCGCGCTCGTTCACGTCCACCGCCCACACCCGGGCGTCGGGCGCGAGCAGCGCGAGGGTGAGGGTGACGGGTCCCCAGCCGCAGCCCAGGTCGAGCAGGTCGCCGCGGTCCGGCGGTGCCGGCACCGTCCGCAGCAGCACCTGGGTGCCCAGGTCGACGTGGTCGGGGGAGAACACGCCCCCGGCCGTCTCCACCTCCACGTCGCGTCCCGCCAGGTGCACGCGCAGCGTGCGGCGCTGCTCGGCGGAGGCCGGTCGGGCCGTGAAGTAGTGCTGCCCCTGCGGGTCGTCGGTGCCGCTCACCTGCCGAGGCTAGCGGTGCGCGAGGGGTGTGCCTGCAGCGAAATCCCGTCGCGGGCGTCGTACGTGCGTGCGATCCTGGACACAGCCATCCGCCGACGAGAGGACCCGCGTGGACGACCGAGAGCACACCACCGACGAGGCGCAGCAGGCGCCGGCGCGCAGCGCGCAGGAGGTGGCCGACGACGTCGTCGCACGTGTGCTCGCCCGGGCCGGTACCGCGCTGCAGTCCGGCGGGACGTCGCACACCGCCTTCGACGGCGACCAGCTCGACCTCGAGGAGCGCACGTCGCTGCGACGGGTCTCCGGCCTGTCGACCGAGCTCGAGGACGTCTCCGAGGTCGAGTACCGCCAGCTGCGGCTCGAGCGGGTCGTGCTCGTGGGCCTGTGGGGCTCCGGCTCGGTCGAGGACGCCGAGAACTCGCTGCGCGAGCTCGCGGCCCTCGCGGAGACGGCGGGCTCGCAGGTCCTCGACGGGCTGCTGCAGCGACGCCGGACGCCCGACCCCGGCACGTTCCTCGGCTCGGGCAAGGCCGCCGAGCTCGCGACCCTGGTCGCGGCGGTGGGCGCGGACACCGTCGTGGTCGACGGCGAGCTGGCGCCGTCGCAGCGACGCGCGCTGGAGGACGTCGTCAAGGTGAAGGTCGTCGACCGCACCGCGCTGATCCTCGACATCTTCGCCCAGCACGCCAAGTCGCGTGAGGGCAAGGCGCAGGTCGAGCTCGCGCAGCTGGAGTACCTGCTGCCGCGTCTGCGTGGGTGGGGCGAGTCGATGAGCCGCCAGGCCGGTGGCCAGGTCGGCGGCGCCGGCGCGGGCATGGGCTCCCGCGGTCCGGGTGAGACGAAGATCGAGCTGGACCGCCGCCGCATCCGCAACCGGATGGCGAAGCTGCGCCGGGAGATCGCCGCGATGGCACCCGCGCGCGAGACCAAGCGGGCCTCCCGCAAGCGCAACGCCATCCCGTCCGTCGCGATCGCCGGCTACACCAACGCCGGCAAGTCGTCGCTGCTCAACCGGCTGACCCACGCCGGTGTGCTGGTCGAGAACGCGCTCTTCGCGACCCTCGACCCGACGGTGCGCCGCGCGGAGGCCGCCGACGGACGCGTCTACACGCTGGTCGACACGGTCGGGTTCGTGCGTGCCCTGCCGCACCAGCTCGTCGAGGCGTTCCGCTCGACGCTGGAGGAGGTGGCCGACGCCGACCTGATCCTGCACGTGGTGGACGCGGCGCACCCGGACCCCGAGGGGCAGATCGCGGCCGTGCGGCACGTGTTCGCCGACATCCCCGGCGCCATGGACGTGCCCGAGATCATCGTGCTGAACAAGGCCGACCTCGCCTCCCCGGAGGCGGTGGCGCGCCTGCGCTCGCGGGAGGTGCACTCGGTCGTCGTGTCCGCCCACACCGGGGAGGGCATCGAGGAGCTCGGGGCGCTGATCGCCGACCAGCTGCCGCGCCCCGGCGTGCAGGTCGAGGTCGTGGTGCCCTACGCGCGCGGTGACCTCGTCAACCGGGTGCACGAGCACGGCGACATCGACCACGAGGAGCACACGGCCGCCGGCACCCTGCTGCGCGCCCGGGTCGACGCGGGCCTGGCGGCGGAGCTCGAGGCCGTGGCGCGCACGGCCTGACGGCCGACCGGCACGGGTGCGGTACGTCGCGTCCCGGCGGTCGGTCGGGCGCGAGGGGCGTGGGTGCCCGCGACTACGCTGACGCGGTGCCCGACCCCCGACCCGCCTCGTCGACCGACACCGACGACGGCTCCCGCGCCGCGCACGGGGCCGCGGAGGTCGACGAGCTGCTCGACCTGGCCGTCGGGGCGCTCGGCGGCGGGCGGCGCGACGGGCAGCACGCGATGGCGCAGGCCGTGGCCGACGCGCTGCGTACCGGTGAGCACCTGCTCGTGCAGGCCGGCACCGGCACGGGCAAGTCGCTCGGCTACCTCGTGCCCGCCGTGCGCCACGCCGTGCTCGCCGAGGAGCGCGTCGTGGTGTCGACCGCGACGCTGGCGCTGCAGCGCCAGGTGCTCACGCGCGACCTGCCGCTCGTCACCACGGCCCTGGCGTCGCGGCTGCCGCGCCAGGCGCAGATCGCGCTGCTGAAGGGCTGGCACAACTACCTCTGCGTCCACAAGGTCGCCGGCGGCTACCCGTCCGACGACCAGGGCACGCTCTTCGACGTCCCCGAGCGGCCCGGTGCCGCCGAGCACCCGCCGGTGGTCGAGGACGGCGACACCGTGCGCGAGTCGCTGGGCGAGCAGGTGGTCCGCGTGCGCGAGTGGGCGGAGGAGACGACGACGGGCGACCGCGACGACCTCGTCCCCGGCGTGTCCGACCGTGCGTGGCGGCAGGTGTCCGTGACGGCCATGGAGTGCCTCGGCGGGACGTGCCCGATGCTCGCGGAGTGCTTCCCGGAGGCCGCACGGGCGCGCTCCCGGGAGGCGGACGTGGTCGTGACGAACCACGCGATGCTCGGGATCGCCGCGTCGGGCTCGCCCGGTGTGCTGCCGGAGCACCAGGTGGTCGTCGTCGACGAGGCGCACGAGCTGGCCGACCGGGTCACCGCGCAGGCGACGGCCGAGCTGTCCCTGCCGGCGATCGAGCAGGCCGCGCGCATGGCGCGGCGCCACGGGGGCGTCCCCACCACCGACCTGGACACCGCCGGGCAGCACCTCGCCAGTGTCATCGTGCCCCTGCCCGAGGGTCGGTTCCCCCGCGGGCTGCCGGAGGACGTGCGCCTGGCCGTCGCCGCCGTCCGCGACGCGGCGCGCACGCTGCTGACGGCCCTGAAGCCGGAGGCGGGTGCTCGCGACGCCGCGGACGGGGGCCGCAAGATGGCCAACTCCGCGATGCTCCTGCTGTTCGAGGTCGCCGAGCGGATGGCCGCCGACCCCGAGCAGAACGCGTCGACCGTGCTGTGGTGCGCGCGGGGCGAGGACCGCCGCGGCGTCACGACGACGCGGTTGCACGCGGCGCCGCTGGCCGTGGCGGGCCTGGTCCGCAGCAACCTGCTGGCGGGGCGCACGGCGGTGCTGACCTCCGCGACGCTGACGCTCGGCGGCTCGTTCGACCCCGCTGCCCGCTCGGTGGGGCTGGCGGTGCGCCCGGACGCGGCACCCGTCGGGCCGGAGGCGGTGGCCGGTGCCGCGACGACGGGCGTCCCCGCGCCCGGCGGCACGCAGCCGCCACCGGCCGGCGACGAGGTCCTGCGCTGGCGCGGCCTCGACGTGGGCAGCCCGTTCGACTACCCGCGCCAGGGCATCTGCTACATCGCGCGCCGGCTCCCGCCGCCGGGACGCGAGCCGGCCACGGACGCCCAGCTCGACGAGATCGCCACCCTGGTCGAGGCGGCCGGCGGCCGCACGCTCGGCCTGTTCACGTCCCGCCGGGCGGCGACGGTCGCGGCGGAGGCGATGCGCGAGCGGCTGGACGTGCCGGTGCTCCTGCAGGGGGACGACCAGCTCCCGACGCTGGTCGCACGGTTCGCGGCGGACGAGCCGACGTGCCTGTTCGGCACGCTCTCCCTGTGGCAGGGCGTGGACGTGCCGGGCCCGGCCTGCCGGCTCGTCGTCATCGACCGCATCCCCTTCCCGCGTCCCGACGACCCGGTGCGCTCGGCCCGCTCCGACGCGGTGGCCGCTGCGGGCGGCAACGGGTTCATGTCCGTCGCCGCCACCCACGCCGCGCTGCTGCTGGCCCAGGGTGCGGGGCGGCTGGTGCGCTCGGGGGAGGACCGGGGGGTGGTCGCGGTGCTCGACCCGCGGCTGGCGACGGCGCGCTACGGCGAGTTCCTGCAGCGGTCCATGCCGCCGTTCTGGCGGACCACCGACCGCGAGGTGGTGCTCGCCGCGCTGCGCCGGCTCGCCGGTTCGGACTAGCCTCGTGCCTGGGGCGTGCGGACCGGGCGTGCGCGCCCCGTGCTCGGCTCGACGCCCGTGACGAGGGGAAACACCATGGTCGACGCCATCGAGGGCGATGAGTACGCCCTGAGCACGACGCCGTCCGTGCCGCGCCGCACGTCGAAGCTGGGCATCGTCGGCGCGGGTGCGGTGGGCTCGACCATGGCCTACGCCGCCCTGATGCGCGGTGCGGCGCGCACCGTGGCCCTGCTCGACGTCAACCGGGCGAAGGTGGACGCGGAGGTCCTCGACCTGTCGCACGGCATCCAGTTCACGTCGATGGCCGAGGTGATCGGGTCGGACGACGTGGCCGTGATGGCGGACTGCGACATCGTCATGTTCACCGCGGGCGCCAAGCAGAAGCCCGGCCAGACCCGCATCGATCTGGCCGAGGCGACGATCTCCCTGGTCAAGAACGTGCTGCCCGGCATCGTGGAGGTCGCACCGAACGCCGTCTACGTGATGGTGACCAATCCGGTGGACGTCGTGACGTACGCGGCGATGAAGATCTCCGGGCTGCCGCCCGGGCAGATCTTCGGGTCCGGCACCGTGCTCGACTCCTCGCGGCTGCGGTACCTCATCGCGCGGCACACCGGCGTCGCGGTGCAGAACGTGCACGCGTACGTCGCGGGGGAGCACGGCGACACCGAGATCCCGCTGTGGAGCTCGTCGACCATCGGGGCCGTGCCGATCCTCGACTGGGAGGGCACGGGCGGCAACGGCCCCCTGACGCGCGAGGTCCGCGACGCCATCGCGCGGGAGGTCGTCGAGTCCGCCTACCGCATCATCGAGGGCAAGGGCGCGACCAACTACGCGATCGCCCTGGCGGGGTCGCGGATCATCGAGGCCGTGCTCAAGGACGAGCGGCGGATCCTGCCGGTGTCCTCCTTGCTGGACCAGTACCTCGGCATGTCCGACGTCTGCCTCAGCGTGCCCTCGATCGTCGGCGCGGCCGGCGTGCTGGAGCGGCTCGAGGTGCCGATGTCCTCCGACGAGATCATGGGGATGCGGCGCTCGGCGGAGGCCGTCCGGTCGGTCGCCCGCCGCTTCGGCTTCTGACCCCGGACGTCGTCCCCCGCCGCCCGGCAGGGCACCGCCGCCGCGCACGGCCGGTGGCCTGCTCGGGCGGGCGGCGAGGGCCGGCCCCGGCGTGCCGCGGCGTCAGTGCGAGCGCAGGGCGCTGATCAGCTCGGCCTTGCGCATGCCGGAGCGGCCCTCGATGCCGATCTCGGCCGCGCGTCGGCGCAGGTCCGCGAGCGTCCAGTCGTCGTAGTCGCCCGACCGGCCACCCGCGCGGCCGACCGCCGAACGCCCGCGGGCGGCCGCGGCGTTGGCGATGCGCGCGGACTTCTCCTTGCTGTTGCCCTGGTCCCGCAGCTCCTCGTAGAGCTCGGGGTCCTTCACGCTGGGGCCGGGGTCGCGACGTGCGGGCATGGTTCCTCCCTGCGGGCTGGCCGTGCGCCGGGACGTCCGGCGCACGGCCACAGCCTCGCGCGGCGGGCGACCCGCCGCACGGCGACGCGGTCGGGCGGCCGCGCGGGCGCTACAGGCTGCGCAGGACGCTGACGACGCGGCCGAGCACGGTGGCCTCGTCGCCGTCGATCGGTGCGTAGGCCGGGTTGTGGGGGAGCAGCCAGACGTGGCCGTCGGCCCGCTTGAGGGTCTTCACCGTCGCCTCGCCGTCGATCATCGCGGCGACGATCTCGCCGTTCTCGGCCACCGGCTGACGACGCACGACGACCCAGTCGCCGTCGCAGATGGCGGCGTCGATCATCGAGTCGCCGGCCACCTTGAGCAGGAAGAGCTCACCCTCCCCGACCAGCTGGCGCGGCAGGGGGAAGACGTCCTCCACGACCTGCTCGGCGAGGATCGGCCCGCCGGCGGCGATCCGGCCCACGACGGGCACGTACGACGGGGCGGGGGTGCCGTCGCGCTCGGGCAGCTCGGGGTCGGGCGCGGGGCCGTCCGAGCGGGCGCCCCAGCGTGCGACGCTGCGCGCGTCGTCCGGCTGCACGACCTCGATGGCGCGCGGTCGGTGCGGGTCGCGCCGCAGGTAGCCCTTGCGCTCGAGCGCGGTGAGCTGGTGCTTGACGCTGGACGGGCTGGTGAGCCCGACGGCGTCACCGATCTCCCGCATGCTCGGCGGGTAGCCGCGCTGCTCGACCGAGGCGCGCACGGTCTCCAGGACGAGGCGCTGCCGCGTCGTCAGCCCGTCGCCCGGGACCTCCTCGGCGTCGGTGGGGGACGCAGCCGCGGCGGCGGCCCGCCCCCGGGCCTGCGTCGTCGAGCTGTGCTGCACGTCCACTGCGCCTCCTGCGTCGGTCGACGCGGGGCCCGGGGCGGGACCCGCGTGCGCCGGGCGCCGCCCCCCGCGCCGACCCTCGCCCTCGGGGGACGAGCTCCGGCGACGGTCGCCGCCTCCGACGTCGCCGGGGCGATGTCGGAGGTCGGTGGTGCACTCGTCGCAGCACTCACCCTAGGGGCGGGGGGTGGACGGATCAAACATCTGTTCGATCGTGTCTCGACGCGTGTCGGTCCGGTCTGGTAGACATCGTACAAGCGTTCGACGAACAGGTGTTCGACGAGGGCGGATGGACGCCGGGTTCCTGGCCGAGGCCGAGGACCGGGGTCGACGACGAGAGGAGCGCAGGATGACCGCGATGACGACGTCACGGACGGTGCGAGCGACAGCAGGTGCTCGTCCGGTGCGTCCGGCACCCGTGGTCCGGGGCGCGCGCCCGCGTGCTGCTCAGCCGACGGGGTCCTCGTCGACGCTGCACCTGACACGCCGCGGCCGGGTCGTCGTCTGGACGCTGGCTGCGGTGGTGGCGCTCGGCGTCGGCGGTGCCGCCGGGGCGTGGGCCGACGGGACCGCGGCCGCGCCCGAGGTGCGGCGCGTCGTCGTCGCGCCCGGGGACACCCTGTGGGGGATCGCCGCGGACGCCGCCTCGCCGGGTCAGGACGTGCGGGACGTCGTCCTCGAGCTGATGGCGCTGAACGAGCTGCCCTCCGGCGGGGTGCAGGCCGGCCAGACGGTGGTCGTGCCGGCGCGCTGAGCGCACGGTGAGGGGTGCAGGAACGTCACGCGGCCGGGCGGGACCGGCCGTCGCGGGCCGCCGGCGGCGCCCATCGCGCCCCGTCGGCGGCAGGGATGTTGCGGCGGCAGGCCGTACCGCTTAGCGTCGCGTGCGTCCGCGCGGCGCTGTCGAGGCGGACGTCATCTGCGCCACGCCGAGAGGTCCGCTGTGCACTGTCCCTTCTGCCGGCATCCCGACTCCCGTGTGGTCGACTCCCGCACCTCCGACGACGGGTCCTCGATCCGGCGTCGCCGCCAGTGCCCGAGCTGCCACCGTCGGTTCACCACCGTCGAGACCGCCAGCCTGTCCGTGGTCAAGCGGTCCGGTGCCACCGAGCCGTTCAGCCGCGAGAAGATCGCCAACGGTGTCCGCAAGGCGTGCCAGGGGCGACCCGTGAGCGAGGACGACCTCGCGCTGCTCGCGCAGAAGGTCGAGGAGAGCCTGCGCACGTCCGGCTCGGCCGAGATCGACGCCTACGAGATCGGCCTGGCGATCCTCGGTCCGCTGCGTGAGCTCGACGAGGTCGCCTACCTCCGGTTCGCCAGCGTGTACCAGGCGTTCGACTCCCTGGAGGACTTCGAGACCGCGATCTCGGGTCTGCGTGCCGAGCACCGAGCGCGCGAGGGCGAGGGCGACGCACCCTCCGGGCCGCCGCCGAGCGGGGTCTGACCCGCCGTCCGGCGTGCCCCGCAGGAATGGGCTGGCGTGGACGGCCGCGGTCGACCACGCTGGGACCGCCGGTGTGACCACGCCGGCGAGCGGGAGGACATGCACATGACCCAGGACGATCAGCCGTCGGCAGTCAGCGACGAGGCCAAGGAGAAGTTCCGGGCCGCGCTCGAGCACAAGAAGGCCCAGGGCCACCGCAGTGCGGACGGCAGCCGCAACACCGGCGCCGTCCACGGCGCGGAGACGGCGGGGCCGGTCCAGCGTCGGTTCCAGCGCAAGTCCGGCTCGGCCTGACCGGTCCGGGACCGGCAGCGAGCACCAGGGGGCCGCGCAGCATCTGCTGCGCGGCCCCCTGCGTCGTCCTCTGCGTCCCCCGGCGTCGTCGGCGCGGACGTCGCCGTCCGGGCCCGCGGGCACGGACGGGCGTCCGGCCCGCTCAGTCGAGCAGGCGCAGCCGCAGCGACTCCGGGCGGCCGCGCAGCACGTCGGCCACCTCCTGCGGGACGGGCGACGCCACGTCGGTGACCACGTAGCCGAGCTCGCCGCGGGTGGCGAGCAGCTGGCCCTCGATGTTGACGCCGTGCTCGGCGAGGGTCGCGTTGATCGTCGCCAGGACGCCCGGCACGTTGCGGTGCAGGTAGGCGATGCGGTGCGCGTCCGGGCGCTGGTCGAGCGCGAGGTTCGGGAGGTTCACCGACAGGTTCGTCGAGCCGGTCGCCAGGTAGTCGCGCACCTTGTTGGCGACGAACTGGCCGATGGCGGCCTGCGCCTCCTCGGTCGACCCGCCGGTGTGCGGCGTGAGGATGACGTTGGGCAGGCCCCGCAGCTCGGACTCGAACGGGTCGCCCTTGCGCTTGGGCTCGGTCGGGAAGACGTCGACCGCTGCGCCCGCGACGTGGCCCGACAGCACGGCGTCGCGCAACGCGGCGTAGTCGACCACGAACCCGCGGGACAGGTTGAGGAAGATCGAGCCGGGCCGCATGCGGGCGATCTGCTTGGCGCCGAACATGCCGGCGTTCCCCGCCCGCCCGTCGACGTGGAGCGTGACGACGTCCGCGGCCTCGAGCAGCTCGTCGAGGGTGTCCATACGGCGCGCGTTGCCGAGCGCCAGCTTCTCGGCGGTGTCGTAGAACACGACGGACATGCCGAGGTTCTCGGCGAGCACGGACAGCTGCGTGCCGATGTTGCCGTAGCCGATGATGCCGAGCGTGCGGCCCCGCACCTCGTGCGCGCCGGTGGCCGACTTGTTCCAGACGCCCGCGTGCATCTCCTTGTCGAAGACGGTCAGGCGGCGCGTCAGCGAGATGATGTCGGCGATCGCGATCTCCACGACGGACCGTGTGTTGGAGAACGGTGCGTTGAACACGGCGATGCCGTGGCCGGCGGCGGCCTGCAGGTCGATCTGGTTGGTGCCGATGCAGAACGCGCCCACGACCTCGAGGTCGGGGGCGGCTGCCAGCACCTCGGCGGGCACGTCGGTCTTGGACCGGATCCCCAGCACCTGGACACCGGCCAGGGCCTCGACGAGCTCGGCCTCGTCGAGCGCGCCGGTGCGCGTCACGACGTCGAAGCCGGCGGACTCGAGGATGGTCCGGGCGTGCGGGTGGAGGTTCTCGAGGAGCAGGGCGGTGGGCACGCCTCATGGTGCTCCCGTCCGCGGCGTGGACCAAAGCCGTCCCGAGGGCCGGGACGCCGCCGCCCGGACACCGGGTGCCCGGGGGGAGCGGTGCCCCGGGGCCGCGAGCGGCGAGGTCCACCGGCGACCCGCCGGTCGGGCTCAGGGCTGCTCGGCGAACCCCGCGGGCAGGTCCCGGGCGTGCAGCACGTGCAGCGCGTGCGTCGGACGCGTCATGGCCACGT
>Ga0233385_1001205_pt1 | contig 10953 bp, 10 predicted proteins | sample ElkDunMinimDraft_16_FD_191543 | JGI IMG/M metagenome (GOLD analysis project Ga0233385, IMG submission 191543) | Fecal eukaryotic communites from dung pellets of Tule Elk in California, USA - Elk Dung G36 | ecosystem: Host-associated > Mammals > Digestive system > Large intestine > Fecal | place... | reverse complement strand
TGCCAACTGCGACGTCTGCGCCAAGCGCCCGAGCTTCGGGCACAGCATCTCGCACTCCCACGTGCGTACGAAGCGGCGTTGGAACCCGAACATCCAGCGCGTGCGCGTCGTCGTCGCCGGGACCCCGAAGCGCCTCAACGTGTGCACCTCGTGCCTCAAGGCCGGCAAGGTCCAGCGCGCCGTCTGAGCCGCTGCACCGCCCGGCGACCCGACGGGACGCACGGCGCGGACGCACCAACGACACGCCGAGGGCCCGCGAGCACCAGCTCGCGGGCCTTCGTGCTGCCCGCGACCTGTGGCAGGGTGTCGGCATGGCCGAGCACATCGACGAGGTCACCATCCGTCCCGCGACCACCGACGACGCGGCGGAGATCGCTGCCGTGCACGTGCGCTCGTGGCAGGAGGCCTACGCCGGCATCGTCCCGGCGGAGCACCTGCGGTCGCTCGATCCCGACAGCCGCAGGGAACGGTGGGCGCAGATGCTCGCCGCCGGTCCGGCCGACCACGTCCGCACGCTCGTCGCGGAGTCCGACGGGCGCCTGCTCGGCTTCGCGACGTACGGCCCGAGCCGTGACGAGGACGCCCGCCGCGGGGAGCGCGAGATCTACTCGATCTACCTGGACCCCGGCACGTGGGGGCACGGCGTGGCACGGGACCTGATCCGCAGCGTGCTCGCCGAGGTGGGCGAGCGCACCCCGATGGCGCTGTGGGTGCTGGCGGACAACGCCCGCGCCCGGCACTTCTACCGCCGCCACGGGTTCTCGCCGGACGGCGTCGAGCGGCTCGAGACCATCGGCGGTGCGGACCTGCTCGAGGTGCGGTACCGCCGCGGCTGACCCGCCGGGCCGCAGGTGACACGTCTCGGCCCGACGCGCCGGGTGCCGCGGCCGCCATGACCTGGGCGTCACGACCCGTGCGTCACGACCCGCGGTGCGTCACCCGCCGAAGTGGTCCCACCCCGGGGCGACCGTCGGGGCCGCACCCGCCACGAGCACGTCCTCGGCCCCCCGCTCACGCACGACGCCGACCGCACGGAACGGCGGCGGCAGCACCGCGTCCGGCGGGAACGTCGCGAGCAGGCCGTGGTCCTCTCCCCCGGCCAGCACCCAGCCGACCGGGTCGGCACCGAGCAGCGCGGCCGCCGGCCCGAGGCGCGCGACGTCGTCGGCGAACACGTCGCCGGGGGCGTCGAGGGCGAGCGTCACGCCGCTCGCCCGGGCGAGGCGCCCCGCGTCGACCAGCAGCCCGTCCGACACGTCGAGCATCGCGGTGGCGCCCGCCCGGGCCGCCGCCGGCCCGGCGGCCAGGGCGGGCTCGGGCGAGCGGTAGGCGGCCACCAGACCCGGGTCGGCGTCCTCGCGCCCCGCCGTGAGCAGACCGAGGCCGGCCGCGGACCATCCCCGGCGTCCCGCGTGGGCGACCACGTCACCGGGCCGGGCACCCCCGCGCCGCACCGGGGCGCGCCCCTCGAGGTCCCCGTGCGCGGTCACCGACACCATGAGCGCCGGACCCGACGACAGGTCGCCGCCCACGACACCGACGTCGAGCGGCCGGCACGCGTCCCCGAGCCCGCGCGCGAGGTCCTCGACCCACGCGACGGGCGTCTCCCGCGGCACCACGAGACCGACGACCAGGGCGACCGACCGCGCGCCCATGGCGGCGACGTCGGCGAGGTTCTGCATGGCCGCGCGCCGACCGACGTCCTGCCCGCTCGACCAGCGGCGGCGGAAGTGCACGTCCTCGACCAGCACGTCGCACGTCACGACGTAGCGGCCGTCGGGGGCGGCGACCACGGCCGCGTCGTCGCCGGGCGGGACCAGCGTGCCGGAGCCCACGGGCAGGTGCGGGAGGATCAGGTCCAGCAGGCCCTGCTCGGTGAGGTCGGACACGACGGCAGGATCCCGGGGCACGGGACCACGCTAGACGCTGCGTCGCGGTGCGTGGGCCCACGGGCGTGGGCACCACCGCGCGACGGGTAGCGTGGCGGCGTGCACCACCGTCCCACCGCCGCCGCCCTCGCGGCGAGCAGCGCGCTCCTCCTCCTGACGGCCTGCGCCCCGACCGTGCCCGTGACGGTCGCCCCGCACGCCACCGACCCCGTGTGCGCCTCGGTCGTGCTGGCGCTGCCGGACTCGCTCGGCGACGGGCTGGACCGCCTCGACACCGACGCCCAGGCCACCACGGCGTGGGGCGAGCCCGGTGCGGCGCTCGTGCTGCGGTGCGGCGTCGAGCCGCCGGGACCCACCACCGACCAGTGCCGGTCCGTCACGACGCCGCAGGGCCCGACGATCGACTGGGTGGTCGTCGAGGACGGCGGCGACTGGACCTTCACCACGTACGGCCGCGTCCCGGCGGTCGAGCTGCGGGTGCCCGAGGCCGTCGCGACGACCTACTCGACGTCCTTCGTCGACCTGCTCGGACCGGCGGTCGCCCTCACGGAGCAGCAGCGCAGCTGCCTGTGACGGGCGCCGCCCTCAGCGCAGGCCGGTGGGCCGCTCGAGCGCGAGGCCGACCAGCTCGTCGACGAGGTCCGCGTAGTCCAGGCCCGTGACCTGCCACATCCGCGGATACATCGAGTACGGCGTGAAGCCGGGCATGGTGTTGATCTCGTTGACGACGACGTCGCCGTCGGGGGTCACGAACACGTCGACGCGGGCGAGGCCCTCGCAGCCCACGGCCTCGAACGCGCGCACCGCGACGTCCTGCACGCGTGCGACGACGTCGGGGTCGAGGTCGGCGGGGCAGGACAGCGTGACGCCCGCCTCGTCGAGGTACTTGGCCTCGAAGTCGTAGAAGCTGTGGCGGGCGTCGGTGACGACGATCTCACCGGGCAGCGACGCGCGGGGCGCGACGCCCCCGCGACCGCCGAGCACACCGCACTCGATCTCGCGTCCGACGAGACCGGCCTCGACGATCACCTTCGGGTCGTGCTCGCGGGCCGCGGCGACCGCCGCCGGGAGGTCGGCGGCGTCGTCGACGCGGGAGATCCCCAGGCTCGACCCGGCGCGGGCCGGCTTGACGAACAGCGGCAGACCGAGGTCCTCCACCCACGACGCGAGGGTCGCGTCGTCGGCCGGCCGCCCACCCGGCAGCACCCGGAAGGGGCCGACGGTCAGGCCGGAGCCGGCCAGCACGAGCTTCATCATGTGCTTGTCCATGCCCACGGCCGACGCCAGGACGCCCGAGCCGACGTAGCGCAGGTCGGCCAGCTCCAGCAGGCCCTGCAGCGTGCCGTCCTCGCCGAACGGGCCGTGCAGCAGCGGGAAGACGACGTCGACGGCACCGAGCGGGGCGTCGAGACGACCGTCGCGGATCACCTGCACGTCGTGCTCGCCCGTGCCCTGCGGCAGCAGCACGCGCGTCGCGGTGTCCTCGACCTCCGGCAGGCGCCCGTCGCGGATCACCCAGCGCTGGGGGTCGTCGTCGGCGAGGACCCACTGGCCCGTGCGCGTGATGCCGACGGCGACCACGTCGTACCGGCTGCGGTCGATGGCGCGCAGCACGCCGCCGGCTGTCGCACAGCTGATGGCGTGCTCGCCGGAGCGCCCCCCGAAGAGCACCATGACCCGGGGGCGGCGACCGCCGGCGGGAGCGTCACCACCGCTGCGGGTGCCGTCGTCGGGCAGGGGCATCTCGGTGGCGTCCATCGCGCACCGACCCTACCCTCCCGCGCTCCGGTCGTGGGCCCGCCCGGCACCCCGCCGGGCGTAGCCTGCCCCGGTGACCACGCCGGTGCCCGACGCCCCCGCCCCGCGACCCGACGGCCGACCCACGGCCCCCTCGCCGCGCACCCTCGCGGTCAGCGCCGGGCGCCCCGCCCGCACCCCCGGTGCGGCGCTCAACCCGTCGGTGGTGCTCACCTCGACGTTCGTCTCGCAGGGCACGCCCGCCACGGGCGAGCTCGTCTACGGCCGCATCGGCACCCCCGCCTGGGAGCCCTTCGAGGAGGCGCTGGCGGTGCTCGAGCGCACCGACCACGCGGCCACCGGGCGACCGGTCACGGGGCCGCCCGCCACCGTGTTCGCGTCCGGCATGGCGGCGGTCGACGCGACCGTCTCGCTCGTGCCGGTGGGTGGGCGCGTGGTCGTGCCGCGCCACGCGTACCAGGTGACGCTCGTGCTGCTGGGCGAGCTCGCCGGCCGAGGCCTGCTGCGGGTCGATCCCGTCGACGTGGCCGACACCGACGCGGTGGTCGCCGCCGTGCGGGGCGGAGCCGACGGACCTGCAGACCTGCTGTGGCTGGAGTCGCCCACCAACCCGATGCTCGAGGTCGCGGACCTGCCGACGCTGGTGGCCGCGGCGCACGAGGTCGGCGCCCTCGTGGCCGTCGACAGCACCTTCGCGACCCCCCTGCTGCAGCGCCCCCTGGCGCACGGCGCGGACGTCGTCGTGCACTCGGTCACCAAGTACCTCGCGGGTCACTCCGACGTCGTGCTGGGCGCCACGGTCACCGACGACCCGGACCTGCACGCCCGCCTCGTGGCGCACCGCACCACGCACGGCGCGATCGCGGGCCCGTTCGAGGTGTGGCTGGCACTGCGGGGCCTGCGCACGCTCGCGCTGCGCGTCGAGCGCGCCCAGCAGAACGCGGCCGAGCTGGCGCGACGGCTCGCCGCGCACGCGCACGTCGTCGAGGTGCGCTACCCCGGGCTGCCCGGCGATCCGGGGCACGCACGGGCGGCCGCGCAGATGGACGGCTTCGGGGCGATCCTCGGCGTGCGTCCCGTCGGCGGCGCCGCCGGTGCCGACGCCCTGGTCGCCGCCGTGCGGCTGTGGGTGCCGGCCACGAGCCTGGGCGGTGTGGAGTCGACGCTGGAGCGCCGCCGCCGCTTCGCCACCGAGTCGGCCACGGTGCCCGACGACCTCGTCCGGCTGTCGGTCGGGATCGAGGACGTCGAGGACCTGTGGGCGGACCTCGACGCGGCGCTCGACGCGGCCTCGCACGCGGGCGACGCGCACGTCTGACCCGACGCGGCGCTCGGACGCCGCCGGGTCAGACGCCCTCGGCCTTGTGCGGGCGTGCGAGCAGCAACCCGGCCAGCTCGTCGACGGGCAGGTTCTCGTGCAGCACCTGCACGACGGCCGACGTGATGGGCATCTCCACGCCGAGGGACGTCGCGAGCTCCAGCACCGAGCGGCAGGACTTCACGCCCTCGGCCGTCCCTCCCGTGGCGACGACGGCCTCGTCGAGGCGCATCCCCCGCCCGATGTGCACACCCAGCGTGTGGTTGCGCGAGTCCGGGGACGCGCACGTCGCCATGAGGTCGCCCATCCCGGCCAGGCCGGGGAACGTCTCGGCGTCGGCGCCGAGCGCCAGGCCCAGGCGGGTGATCTCGACCAGGCCCCGCGTGATGACCGTGGCCATGGTGTTGAAGCCCATGCCCCGCCCCTGCGAGATGCCGACCGCCAGCGCGATGACGTTCTTCACCGCACCGCACAGCTCGACCCCCACGACGTCGGGGTTGGTGTACGGGCGGAAGTAGGACGAGGCGCACGCGCGCGCCACGAGGGCCGCCGTGTCCCGGCTCGTGGAGGCCACGACGGTGGCCGTCGGCTGGCGCAGGGCGATCTCGCGCGCGAGGTTCGGCCCGGACAGCACCGCGACACGGTCGGCGGCGATGCCCAGGCTCTCCGCGACGACCTGGCTCATCCGCTGGTCGGTCTCCAGCTCCACGCCCTTCATGAGCGACACCAGCACGGTGTGCCCGGGCACCGCGTCCGCCAGCGGCGCGAGCACGGCACGCGCACGCTGGGACGGCACGGCGACCGCCACCACGTCGGCGTCGGCCACCGCCGCACGCGCGTCCAGCGTCGCGGTGACCGCGGCGGGCAGCTCCACGCCCGGCAGGTACCGGGAGTTGCGGCGGTCGCGCACGATCTCGTCCACGGTGGTCGCGTCACGCCCCCAGACCGTGACCTCGCACCCCGCGTCGGCCATCACGGCGGCGAAGGTCGTGCCCCAGCTCCCCGACCCCAGGACGGCGGTCCGCAGCGGACCTGTCGGCTGCGTCACGGCGTCGTCCCCTCCTCGGCTGCGCGTCGCCGACGCATGTCGTACCGCTCCGCAGGCGCCTGCTCCCCGCGGATCTCCTCGAGCAGGACGGTGATGGCCGTCATGATGCGCTCGGTCGCCTCACGCAGCGTCGCGGTGTCCTGCGGCCGGTCGTAGAGGTCGGACAGCTCGACCGGGGGTCCGGCGACGATCGTGACCTTCTTGGGCGGCACCAGGTGGGGGACCTTGCCGTACCGCGCGAGGAGGTCCTGCGGGCCCCACTGCGCGACGGGCACGACCGGGGCCCGCGTCGTCAGCGCGAGGCGCGCGGCGCCCGTGCGCCCGACCATCGGCCACAGGTCGGGGTCGCGCGTGAGGGTGCCCTCGGGGAACACCGCCACGCACTCCCCCTGCCGCACGGCCTCGACGGCTGCCCGCAGCGAGTCACCCGCCGCCGCGGTGTCGCGGTGCACGGGGATCTGACCCGTCGCGCGCAGCACGGACCCCACGACGGGGGCCCGGAACAGCGAGGCCTTGGCCAGCACACGCGGGACGTGCCCGTTGTCCCACAGGTAGTGGGCGAACGTGAGCGGGTCGGCCTCCGTCATGTGGTTGGCGACCGCGATGAACCCGCCCTCGGTCGGCAGGTGCTCGGCACCGTGCCAGTCGGGGCGGGTCGTCGCGAACAGCAGCGTGCGCACGATGCGTGCGACGTTGCGGTAGGCGAGGTTGGAACGCGACGGCGACGGCACGGGAACCGATCGTAGCCGCGCCACGGGGTGCCGCGGTCCGCGCCGCGTCAGCGGCGCGTGTCGGGCTCGCGGCTGAACGTCGCGCCCAGGGCCTCGAGCTTGTCGGTGAAGTGCTCGTAGCCGCGGTCGATGAGGCTGATGCCCCGCACCGCGGACGTGCCCTTGGCGGTCAGCGCCGCGATGAGGTGGCTGAAGCCGCCGCGCAGGTCCGGCACCTCGATCTCGGCCGCCGACAGCGGCGTGGGCCCGGAGATGACGGCCGAGTGGTAGAAGTTGCGCTGGCCGAAGCGGCAGGGCCGCCCGCCCAGGCACTCCTTGTAGACCTGGATCGTGGCGCCCATGCCCAGCAGGGCGTCGACGAACCCGAACCGGTTCTCGTACACCGTCTCGTGGACGATCGACAGGCCGCGCGCCTGGGTCAGGGCGATGACCAGCGGCTGCTGCCAGTCCGTCATGAAGCCCGGGTGCACGTCCGTCTCGAGCTGGATCGACCGCAGGTCGCCGCCCGGGTGGAAGAACCGGATGCCCTCGTCGTCGATCGCGAACTCCCCGCCGACCTTGCGGAAGGTGTTGAGGAACGTCGTCATCTCCGGCTGCGTGGCCCCGCGGACGTAGACGTCCCCGCCGGTGGCCAGCGCCGCGGAGGCCCACGACGCCGCCTCGATGCGGTCGGACAGAGCGGTGTGCCGGAACCCGACCAGCCGGTCGACGCCCTCGATGCGGATCACCCGGTCGGTGTCCACGGAGATGATCGCGCCCATCTTCTGCAGCACGTTGATCAGGTCCATGATCTCGGGCTCGATCGCGGCGTTCGACAGCTCGGTGATGCCCTCGGCGCGCACGGCCGTCAGCAGCAGCTGCTCGGTGGCGCCGACGCTCGGGTACGGCAGCGCGATCTTGGTGCCCTGCAGCCGGTGCGGGGCGCGGATGCGGATGCCGTTGTCGCTCTTGTCCACGACCGCGCCGAACTGCCGCAGGATGTCGAGGTGGTAGTTGATGGGCCGGTCGCCGATGCGGCAGCCGCCCAGGTCCGGGATGAACGCCTCGCCCAGGCGGTGCAGCAGGGGTCCGCAGAACAGGATCGGGATACGGCTGGACCCGGCGTGGGCGTCGATGTCGGCGACGTGCGCCGACTCGACGTCCGTCGGGTCCAGGCTGATCGTGCCGGCGTCGTCGTCGATCTCGACGGTCACACCGTGCAGCCGCAGCAGACCGGAGACGACCGCGACGTCCCGGATCTGAGGGACGTTGCGCAGCTCGCTCGGCGTCTCGCCCAGCAGGGCGGCCACCATCGCCTTCGACACGAAGTTCTTGGCTCCGCGGACGGTGATCTCGCCGCGCAACGGGTTGCCACCCTCGACGTACAGCAGGTCGCTCATGCCCATATCGTCCACCACGCGACGGGATGCGCGCGTCATCTCGGTCCCGCTGCGCGCTGTTCTCGCAGAACCCTCACAAGCGACGGGGCGGGAGCACGGCGGGTGCCGCGCTCCCGCCCCGTCGAGCGAGCAGGTCAGGACGTCGTCAGGCGCCCCGGGTCGGCCCGAGGTCGACCGCCACGACCGGCCGCGCCGGGCGCACCGGGACCGGCGGCAGGTGCTTCGCGGGGAGCGTGGCGGGCCGCCACGACTCGCGACGCTGCTCGAACGCCGTGATCTCGTCGGCGTGCTGCAGGGTCAGGCCGATGTCGTCGAGCCCCTCCATGAGCCGCCAGCGCGTGTAGTCGTCGACCTGGAACGGCACCACGACGTCGTCGCAGACGACCGTGCGCGCCCCGAGGTCGACGGTCACCTCGGTGCCGGGCCGCGTCTCGAGGACCTTCCAGAGCAGCTCCACGTCCTCCTGCGCGACCTGGGCCGCCAGCAGGCCCTGCTTGCCGGAGTTGCCGCGGAAGATGTCCGCGAACCGCGGCGAGATCACGACACGGAAGCCGTAGTCCTTCAGCGCCCACACGGCGTGCTCGCGCGACGACCCGGTCCCGAAGTCGGGGCCGGCGACGAGGACCGAGCCGGCCCGGTAGGCGTCCTGGTTGAGGACGAACGCGGGGTCGCCGCGCCACGCCGCGAACAGCGCGTCCTCGAAGCCCGTGCGCGTGACCCGCTTGAGGTACACGGCGGGGATGATCTGGTCGGTGTCGACGTTGCTGCGCCGCAGCGGGACGCCGACCCCGGTGTGCTGGGTGAACTTCTCCATGATGGGCCTGCCTGTCGGGGTCTCGGGGGCGTCAGACGGTCTGCAGCGCGTCGTCGGTGTGCAGCGGGCTGCCGTCGGGGACCTCGACGTCGGGGCCGAGGTCGGCGACCGAGGACAGCGTCCCGCGGATCGCGGTGGCCGCTGCGACGAGCGGCGAGACCAGGTGGGTGCGCCCGCCCTTGCCCTGACGGCCCTCGAAGTTGCGGTTCGACGTGGACGCCGAGCGCTCCTGCGGGGCGAGCTGGTCGGGGTTCATGCCCAGGCACATCGAGCAGCCGGCGTTGCGCCACTCGGCACCGAAGTCGAGGAAGATCCGGTCGAGGCCCTCCGCCTCGGCCTGCAGGCGCACGCGCGCGGAGGCGGGCACCACCAGGACGCGCACGTCGTCGGCCTTCTTGCGGTCCTTCACCAGCTTGGCGACGGCCCGCAGGTCCTCGATCCGCCCGTTGGTGCACGAGCCGATGAAGACGGTGTCCACCTTGATCTCGCGCAGCGGCTGTCCGGGCGTCAGACCCATGTACTCGATGGCGCGCTCGGCCGCGACGCGCTCGTTGGCGTCGGCGATCTGCTCCGGGACGGGCACGTTGCCCGACAACGGCAGACCCTGGCCGGGGTTGGTGCCCCACGTGACGAACGGCTCGAGGTCGGCCGCCTCGAGCACGACCTCCGCGTCGAAGACGGCGTCGTCGTCGGTGCGCAGGGTGCGCCAGTACTCCACGGCGGCGTCCCAGTCGGCGCCCTCGGGCGCGTGCGGGCGGCCCTTGAGGTAGGCGAACGTGGTCTCGTCCGGCGCGATCATGCCCGCGCGCGCCCCGGCCTCGATCGACATGTTGCAGATCGTCATCCGCCCCTCCATCGAGAGGTTGCGGATCGCCTCGCCCCGGTACTCCAGGACGTAGCCCTGACCGCCGCCGGTGCCGATCTTGGCGATGATCGCCAGGATGATGTCCTTCGCGCTGGCGCCGATCGGCAGCGCGCCGTTGACGGTGATCGCCATGGTCTTGAACGGGGCGAGGGGCAGCGTCTGGGTCGCCAGGACGTGCTCGACCTCGCTGGTGCCGATGCCGAACGCGAGGGCGCCGAACGCCCCGTGCGTCGAGGTGTGCGAGTCCCCGCAGACGACCGTCAGCCCCGGCTGCGTCAGCCCGAGCTGCGGACCGACCTGGTGGACGATCCCCTGGTCGGCGTCACCGAGCGAGTGGATCCGCACGCCGAACTCCGCGGCGTTGTTGCGCAGCGTCTCGATCTGCGTGCGGCTCGTGGCGTCGGCGATCGGACGGTCGATGTCGAGCGTCGGGGTGTTGTGGTCCTCGGTGGCCAGCGTGAGGTCGGGACGACGCACGGGCCGGCCGGCCAGGCGCAGGCCCTCGAAGGCCTGCGGGCTCGTGACCTCGTGCACGAGGTGCAGGTCGATGTACAGCAGGTCCGGGGCACCGTCCGTGCCACGGCGCACGACGTGCGCGTCCCAGACCTTCTCCGCCAGCGTGCCGGCCATGTGCGTCGTTCCTCTCGTCCGGGCGGGGGCCTCCCGGGTCACCGGGTCGATGACTGTTCGACGGTGCCTGGTGGCCTCCGGCTTGCATCTCAGCCTTCGAGACGCCAATATCGACCTATGGACAACTCTAGCGGAGTCGGCGTCCTGGACAAGGCCGCGTCGGTGCTGAGCGCCCTGGAGGCCGGACCCGCGACCCTCGCACAGCTGGTCGCCGCCACCCATCTTGCCCGCCCCACGGCCCATCGCCTCGCAGTCGCCCTCGAGCACCACCGCCTCGTGGCGCGCGACCTGCAGGGCCGGTTCGTGCTGGGCCCGCGCCTGTCGGAGCTGGCGACAGCTGCCGGCGAGGACCGGCTGCTGGCCGCCGCAGGGCCCGTGCTGGCGCTGCTGCGGGACCACACCGGGGAGAGCGCGCAGCTGTACCGCCGGCAGGGCGACCAGCGGATCTGCGTGGCGGCGGCGGAGCGCCCGATCGGGTTGCGCGACTCGATCCCGGTGGGCGCGACGCTGACCATGCAGGC
>Ga0233385_1001204_pt1 | contig 10957 bp, 12 predicted proteins | sample ElkDunMinimDraft_16_FD_191543 | JGI IMG/M metagenome (GOLD analysis project Ga0233385, IMG submission 191543) | Fecal eukaryotic communites from dung pellets of Tule Elk in California, USA - Elk Dung G36 | ecosystem: Host-associated > Mammals > Digestive system > Large intestine > Fecal | place... | reverse complement strand
GAGCGGGGTCAGCGAGGCCAGCGCCAGCATCGAGGCCGCGCCCACGACCATCCGGATGCCGATCCTGCCTTTTCGTTCTTGTTCTTGCATGTTCATCTCCGTCCGCCGGTCTGCCTCCCGCCTGCGACCGGACTTCACTTGCGCTTGGTGCACTCCTCGAAGAGCCACTCGCCGACCAGATCGGCCTTCTGGCAGGTGGCTCCCGCCTTCATCAAAAGCCCGGCGGCGTCCCAGTGTTCGCGCCATCCGGCCTGGGTGAGCGGAGTGTAGCCGTTGCGCTCCTTCGCCTCGATGTCCGCCTTGCTGGCGAGAAGGAACGCCACCACGTCGGCGTGGCCTTCCTCAGCCGCCGCATGCAGCGGCGACATGTGGTAGAAGTTGCGGCTGTCGTTGACCGCCGCGCCCTTCGAGACCAGCAGCTCTACGACGTCGAGGTTTCCGCCATATGCCGCCGCGTGCAGGGCGGTCAGCCCGCCCTTGTTACGAATCTCGATGTCCGAGCCCCGCTCCAGCAGAACGGCGACGACATCCGGATGGCCGGCCAGCGCGGCTATGAGAAGCGGCGGCTCGCCCGCGGCATCGGGCTTGGCGACATCCGCGCCCTGATCGATGAGCTGTTTCGTGAGAGCGACGTCGCCCGATTTCGCCGCATCGTGCAAGGGATCGGCGATCACGGTGGTTGCCGTGAACAGAAGCACGGCGATGGAGGCGAGTGCATGTCGCATGCCGGACACTCCACGCTCACTCACGCCTGCACTATAGGCCCGGCCGGGTCATTTGTCAGTCGAATTTGAGCGCAACCGGCAGCTGCAGGGAGCGTCGCGGCTGCGCCCTCCCCGGCTCAGACGCGGAGCAGGGTTTTGATCGCGCTGCGGTTGTCCATGGCCTTGTAGGCCTCGGCCACCTCGGCCAGCGGCAGTTGCAGGTCGAAGACCTTTCCGGGGTTGATCTTGCGCGTCATGACGAGGTCGATGAGGTGGGGCAGGAAGCGGCGCACGGGGGCCGGGCCGCCGAGCATGTTCTTCTGCTGGAAGAACAGCATCTGCCCGTCGAGCTGAACCCCGTGGGGCACGCCGACATAGCCGATCGAGCCGCCGGGGCGGCAGCAGTTCAGCGCCTGCATCATGGATTGCTGCGTGCCGACGCATTCCAGCACGGACTCCGCGCCGACGCCGTCGGTCAGTTCCTTCACCCTGGCGACGCCGTCCTCGCCGCGTTCGGCGACGATGTCGGTGGCACCATATTCGAGGGCCAGCTCCTGGCGCTCCTTGTGGCGGCTCATGGCGACGATGCGCCCGGCGCCCATCTGGACGGCCGCAAGCACGCCCATGAGGCCGACGGCACCGTCGCCGACGACGACCGCCGTGCAGCCGGGGGCGACGCGGGCGGCGTCGGCCGCGTACCAGCCGGTGCCGAGGACGTCCGAGGCGGCAAGCAGGCTCGGGATCAGGTCGTCGGCCGGCATGGCGTCGGTCGCCACCAGCGTGCCGTCGGCCAAGGGCACGCGGGCATAGGGCGCCTGAGCCCCGGTCATGAACTCGCGGTTCTGGCAGGAGGACTGGAAGCCGAAGCGGCAGTTCGGGCAGGTGTTGTCGGAGATGACGAAGGACCCGACCACGAACTGCCCGGGACTGACCGTCTTCACCTCGGAGCCGACCTCGACGACGACCCCGCAATATTCGTGGCCCATATGCTGCGGCTCGCCGACGGCCTGCAGGCCGCGATAGGGCCAGAGGTCGGAGCCGCAGACGCAGGACGCGGAGAGCTTGATGACGGCGTCGGTGGGCTTTTCTATCCGGGGCTCAGCGACTTCTTCGCAGCGGATGTCGCGGGGGGCGTGAAGGACTGTTCCGAGCATCGGGCATCTCCGAAGTTGCAGCCCCCGGCCAAGGTCCCGTTTTCAGCGGCGGGAGTATAGCATGCCGGGAGGGGCCGGGGCAGTCGTGGCGACGCGCGGGGAGCAACGTTCGCGGGGCGCGGCGCTCGTTCCGCCCCCTCCACCGCCTTCGGCGGTCCCCCTCCCCCGCTTCGCAGGGGAGGAACCGGCAGTGGTCTCCCTCCCCCGTTCACGGGGAGGAACCCGGGCCGGCTCACTCCTTGCGCAGGATCTTGTCCATCGGCTTGCCCTTGGCGAGCTCGTCGATCAGCTTGTCGAGGTAGCGGACTTCGCGCATCAGCGGGTCTTCGACCTCCTCGACGCGGACGCCGCAGACCACGCCCTTGATGAGGGAGCGCGAGGGATTCATGTCCGGGGCCCTGGCGAAGAAATTCCCGAAATCGGTCCGCGCTTCCAGCTCCGCCGCCAGCCCCTTCTGGTCGTAGCCCGTCAGCCAGGAGATGATCCGGTCGACCTCGGCCTTGGTGCGCCCCTTCTTCTCCGCCTTGGCGACGTAGTACGGGTAAACGCTGGCGAAGCTGATCGTGTAGATGCGGTGTTTCGACATGGGCATTCCTCCGAACGTTGGCGCCGCCCCTCACCTGCCTGCCGGCATCCACTCCCCGTGAACGGGGAGAGGAAAGCTACTCGGCCGTCGCTTCCTCGTATTCGGTCGACATTTCCAGCCACTTCTCCTCGTGGCGGGAGAGCTGGGAGCCGAGCTCGGCGCGTTCCTTGGCGAGGCGGGTCGCCTTGATGGGGTCCTTCTCGTAGAGCGCCGGATTGGCGAGCTCGTCCTCGATGTTGTCGATGCGCTTGCGCAGGCGGTCCATCAGCGCTTCCGTCGCGCGGATTTCCTTGGCGAGCGGCTCGGCGGCGGCGCGGCGGGCGGCGGCCTCACGGCGGCGGTCGGCTTTCGACGCCTTCTCGGCCTCGCGCTTCTCGCGGTTGTTGGAGGAGACGCCGGTGACCAGCGTCTTGTAGTCCTCAAGGTCGCCGTCATAGGGGTTCACCGTGCCGTCCTTGACCAGCCAGAGGCGGTCGGCGGTGGCTTCGAGGAGGTGGCGGTCGTGGCTGACGAGGATGACCGCGCCGGGGAATTCGTTCAGCGCAAGCACCAGCGCCTCGCGGCTATCGATGTCGAGGTGGTTGGTCGGCTCGTCGAGGATGAAGAGGTTGGGCCCGTCGAAGGCCGCGAGCCCCATCAGGAGCCGCGCCTTCTCGCCGCCGGAGAGGTCCTTGGCGGGCGTGTTCATCTTCTCGGTCGACAGGCCGAACTGCGCGACGCGCGCGCGCACCTTCGATTCCGGCGCTTCCGGCATCAGCCGGCGCACATGCTCGTAGGCGTTCTCGTCGGGCCGGAGATCGTCGAGCTGGTGCTGCGCGAAGATCGCGACCTTCAGGCCCGGCGCGACCGTGACCGAACCGCTCTCCGCCTTCAGGCGGCCGGCGAGCAGCTTGGCGAAGGTCGACTTGCCGTTGCCGTTGGCGCCGAGCAGCGCGATGCGGTCGTCGGCGTCGATCCTCAGCGTCAGCTTCTTCAGGATCGGCTCGCCCGGCTTGTATCCGACATTGACGTTGTTCAGCGCGATGATCGGCGAGGCCACCGTCTTCACCGGCTCGGGGAAGGAGAACGGGCGCACCGTGTCGTCGACCAGCGCGGCGATCGGCTTCATCTTCTCCAGCGCCTTGATGCGCGACTGCGCCTGGCGCGCCTTCGACGCCTTGGCTCGGAAGCGGTCGACGAATGATTGCAGGTGCTTGCGGGCCGCCTCCTGCTTGACGCGGCCCTTCTCCTGCAACTCGCGCTGCTCCGCCAGCTGCCGCTCGAATTGGTCGTAGCCGCCGCGCCAGAAGGTCAGCTTCTGCTTGTCGAGATGGACGATCGAATTGACGGCGCGGTTGAGGAGGTCGCGGTCGTGCGAGATGAGCAGCACCGTGTGCGGATATTTGGCGACGTAGTTTTCCAGCCACAGCGTGCCTTCGAGGTCGAGATAGTTGGTCGGCTCGTCGAGCAGCAGCAGGTCGGGCTGCGAGAAGAGCACGGCGGCAAGCGCGACGCGCATGCGCCAGCCGCCGGAGAAGGACGAGGCCGGCCGCCGCTGCGCCTCGTCGTCGAAGCCGAGGCCGGCGAGGATGGTCGCGGCGCGGGATTCGGCCGAATGCGCGTCGATGTCGGCCAGCCTTATGTGGATTTCGGCGATCCTGTGCGGGTCGGTGGCGGTCTGTTCCTCGGCCAGAAGGGCGGCGCGCTCGACGTCGGCCTTCAGCACGATCTCGATCAGCGGCTCCTCGGTGCCCGGCGCCTCCTGCGCGACCTGGCCGATGCGGGTGTTCTTCGGCAGGCCGACGGAGCCCGTCTCGGCCGAGAGGTCGCCGGTGATGGCGCGGAAGAGCGTCGTCTTGCCGGTGCCGTTGCGGCCGACGAGGCCCGCCTTCGTGCCGGCAGGCAGCGTCAGCGAAGCGTGGTCGAGCAGCAGGCGTCCGGCGATGCGGAGCGAAAGGTCGTTGATGATCAGCATGGCCGGGCGCTTGTGCACCGCGGCAGCGCCAACCGCAAGCCCGCGCGCCGCCGCGCGACGCACCGGCGCACGTGCGGCTTACGCGAAGGCGCGGCCTTCCTCGGTGCGCTGGAAGTGGATGAGGTCGAGCGACGGCGCTTGCCTGCCGAGCACGGTCAGGATCGTGTGCGCCTGCCCGCGATGATGGGTCTGGTGGTTGAAGAGGTGGGCCAGCGCCGGCGCCAGGCGCTGCGAGACGGTGCGCATGTCGGTGACCGTCATGTAGGTGAAGCGGCCGGCCAGCGCCTTGTCGCTCCGGGACTCGATCCAGTCGACCAGGCGCCTGTCCTCGGCCTTGCGCGCGGTGCGCAGCTTCGCGAAGTCGAGGTAGAGGATCGTATCGAGCGCCGCCGGCGCATCGCCCTCGCCGGTGAAGCGCTTCAGCCATATCCTGTCGGCGACGAGCAGATGGTTGAGCGTGCCGCGCATCGACTTGAAGAAGGCGCCGACATCGCGCGCGAACTCCTCCGCCGTCAGCCCCGACGCCGCCTCGTAGATGCGCTGGTTGGCCCAGGCGTTGTAGGCGGCGAACATCATGAAATGCTGTTTCAACGGCTTCCCTTCCCCGGCGTCGGCAATCCGGCCCCTGAATAGACGCAAGCGGAGACGCCGCCAATGACTATCCTCTTGCAAGGCCTCGTGGGCGAGGACGCGTCGCGGCCGTTCGGTGCGCATTGCCGGAAGGCGGCGACGTCGCCGGCGCGAAGCGTCGCGGCCGCCTGACGAGGCCTGCCGGCGCTTGGCAAGGCTGGCGGCGGCCTGTATAGAGCCGCCACCTTTCAATCGATACAGGAACCCACAATGGCGATCGAACGCACCTTCTCGATGATCAAGCCGGACGCGACCCGGCGCAACCTCACCGGCGCGATCACGAAGATGCTGGAGGACGCCGGCCTGCGCGTCGTCGCTTCGAAGCGCGTGTGGATGAGCCGCCGCGAGGCCGAGGGCTTCTACGCCGTCCACAAGGAACGCCCCTTTTTCGGCGAGCTGGTCGACACCATGACGTCCGGCCCGACGGTCGTGCAGGTGCTGGAAGGCGAGAACGCCATCCTGAAGAACCGCGAAGTGATGGGCGCCACCAACCCGGCCAACGCCGACGAGGGCACGATCCGCAAGGTTCACGCCGTGTCGATCGGCGAGAACTCGGTGCACGGCTCCGACGCCCCCGAGACCGCTGCGCAGGAGATCAAGTACTGGTTCTCCGACATCGAGATCGTCGGCTGATTTATTGAGTCAGCCAGCCGTGTGAAGCGGCTGATCGCAAACGACAAAAGCCGGCGGCGACGCCGGCTTTTTTGTTTGTGCGAGCGTGGCGTCGGGCTGGCCGGGCCGTGTGAGCAGCGGGAATGACCGAGGTGGGGTGGGAGGGTACGGCCTGCCAACCCGATCTACAGCTCTCTGCGCCCACATGCCGGTTATTCTGCCAACTTGGATCCTCTCGCTGATAGCGACGTCATTGCTATAGCTTCATGCGCAGGTTCATTCCCTGAACGCAGTTGTAAGTGCTTGTCCGCATTCCGTATCAACGGCAATGTGCGCTATTGTCAGAATATCTGGGATTCGATGGGGAGCGGATGCCGATACCTTCATTCACGATCGATGGTGTACTGCCGCCCTACGTTGGTCCACACGGGCCAGGTGGCGCACTTGAGGACCTCAGCCCGTACGAAGTTTCGGCGATCGAGGTCGTCACCACGCTCGGAACCACACAGAATCGACAAGATATCCTGCGAAGATGGTTGGACCATCGAATGCAGTTGCGCGCCAATGGCATTACTCAGGGTTTTCAATGGCTTGATGGCAGCTTTCTGGAGCAAAAGGAGCCGAATGATCTGGACACGGTGTCCTTCGTTTATCGCCCCGCGCACGCCATGCAGATGGGAGCTTGGAATGTCTTCGTCGCTGAGAATATTCCGTTGTTTGATCGAGGCCAGGTGAAGACAACTTTTCGGCTGGATGCTTTATTTATTGATTTAAATGGCCATCCCGAGACCATTGTGGAAGTGGCCCGATACTACATGGGACTGTTCTCTCATCGTAGAGGCGACGACCTGTGGAAGGGCATGTTAAAGGTTCGGTTGGAGAATGCAGCGGACGACACAGACGCACTTGCGATACTGGGGCCTGCCCCGACTGTAGGAGGAGTTGTCGCACCATGAGCGCGATCAGAAAGCTTGAACGGGATTATGCCAAGGCGGATCGGGCAGCCGTCGTGAGCTTGCTTGATCGTATCACTGAGGCGGATGCGCTCACGCGCCTTGGTCTCGAGTCAAGGCTCGCAGAGCTGAACACGCAAATAGCCGCCCAAGATCTGGAGCCTGAGAAAACGCATGCGTCCGCAGCGCTGTTTTTCGGCGGTCGACCAGTGATCGGATCGCAGGGCGTTGAGGCCGAGTTCGGGACGGGTGCGGTTGCCACCTTCCAAGACTTGGTTTCCAAGGTCCTGGCGAAGAACACCTCCGGGTTGGGGGTAAAAGGACCGGTAGCGAACAAATCCGCCGCCACGATGCATATCACCAACATTGTGCGGGGTTCGTTCGGCTTCCTCTTGGAGGAGGTCCGGGATCAGGCGCAGTTAGTTGACACCAATCTCAAGGATGCGGTCGAGGAAGCTTCCGAGCTGCTTGATATATTCGGCGAGGCGGATGAGGAGCGTTTTCAGGCCGCTGTGGTGGAAGTGGATCAGCGCATCGTTGCGACGGCCCGCGACTTCTTCGAATTGATGCGCCAGCATGGGGCGACACTCCGCATGGTCGCTGGAGAAAGCGAATTCCAGTTTGGGGCCGAGGCGGTCGCGCGCGGAGTCGAGCGAGCGAGCGGGACCTCGATAGAGGAAGATGAGAAATCGCTGGAAGGCCAGCTGGCTGGAGTTCTTCCCGGCGCGCATCAGTTCGAATTTCGTATCGCAGGAGGCGAAACCCTTAAGGGAAAAGTTGATCCTGCGTGGACAGCCGCCGACCTCGAGAGGTGGAATCGCGAATTCGTTGGTATTGACGCTACAATGAGCGCGGGCGTGAAGCGTGTGCTTCGCCACGGCCAGATTGCACGCGAAAATTATGTGCTGAAGAACATAGCCCCTAAGATCGATCCTGCCGTCCCTGCTCATGATAAAGCTTAACTCGGCGAGAGCCTGACCAGAAAACGTTAAAGCGGAAATCGGTTGCCTCCCAAACGACAGCTTTCGGAGGCAAAAGTAGGTCGTAGGGTCCGCAATGGCGTCGCGGGGAACCACTGCTCTGCCGCACAAGGCACGCGTTGAGGCTGAAGCACGCCTGCCAGGTCGCCACCGATGCGACAAGCCCGTCGCACGCTTCTTCGCAAGTCTCGTCGTTGCGGGGGTGGTTGCGCGCCTTTGGCCTTGCGCAGACGGAAGCCGTTACACGCCTTTCCTGAAACTGCCCCTAGCCCGCCCTGGCGAATCGGACGACGTCGGCGCCTTTCGCGTCGGCGAGGAAAAGCTTGCCGTTGCCGTCGAAGCGATAGGTGGCGGCTTTTTCCAGGGCGGCGAAGAATTTCTGCTCCTGGTTCATGAGCGCTTCGGGGCAGGCCATCATGGTCGCGCCGGCCTTGCCGATGCTGATCCTGTCGCCGTCGACCCTGGCCTGCGCGAAGAAGCGGTTGCAGCCGCCGCTCCCAGTGATCTTGCCGTCGGCCGCGAGGCTGAAGGTCGACTGCGCGTCGTCGATGACGCCGCCGCCATCGATGTCCTCGGCCAGCCAGACCGTGTCGAACAGCGCGGGCGGCGCGGCGCCGGCGCCCTGCCTCACCATCTTCAGCACCATCTGCGCCGGCTCGGGCTTCAGCGGATCGACCGCGTAGCGCTCGTCGTTGATGAACCATAGCTGGTCGTCGACCGTGATGCGGGCCTGCAAGGCATAGGTCGCGCCGGGCTGGACGACGGCCGGGTCGAGCTTGAGCTCGAAGCGGATCGGGACCTGCCCGGCCGGATCGACGGTCTGCTCGGCTACCACCGCTTCGGGCGCGTCGGCCAGCGACACGTCCATCAGCCGCACGGTGAGCACGGCGTTGGCGGGCAGCGCGATGCGCTCGCGGTAGGACACCTCGCCGGCAACCGCCACCTCCTCGGCCGCGAAGGCGCCGGGCACGAGGAGGCCCGCGAAGGCGAGCGGGGCCAATCCGAAAAGGAACAGTTCTGCAAGCTTGCCGAGCATTCGAAATCCTCCTGCCGCCGGCGCGCAGGGTCCGAAGCGAATGCGTCCGTTCCGTGGCCTTGCCGGCGGGGGAGCGTAAAATTTTTGGGGGGTCGGGGGTTTGGTGTGTCCCCCTCATCCCGAGGATGACCAAGCGCTATGGGCGAGCGAGCCGGCAAAGCACAGGATGCGATGGCATTGTCTTGCACGGCTTCACTTCAACGTCATTGCGGGGCCGCGAAGCGGCGTTGGCCGACGTCCTGTCGTGAGACAGCGTCCGAGGTCGCAGCGATTGCCCACGGATGTACCTCATTCTTCAGCGGCGGCCCTCTGGGTTCCGGGTTCCGCTTCGCGGCCCCGGAACGACGGACGGGGTGGCTGGGCGCATGCCCGCGTAGGCCCGGCTATTTTTTCCAGCGGGCGGCGGCTTGCTCGTCGGTTTCCTTGGCGTCGACCCAGCCGCCCTCGGCGCCGTCGGCGCGATGCTCCTTCTTCCAGAAGGGGGCGCGCGATTTCAGGTAGTCCATGAGGAAATCGGCAGCCTCGAAGGCGGCGCGGCGGTGCTTCGAGGCGGCGGCGACCAGCACGATGTTCTCGCCGGGCTTTATCTTGCCGTAGCGGTGGATGGCGGTGAGTCCGGCGAGCGGCCAGCGTTCGGCGGCTTCGCGCGCGATGCGCAGGATCTCGGCCTCGGCCATGCCGGGATAGTGCTCGAGCTCAAGGGCGGCGAGCGTGCCCTCTTCGTCCCGGCAGATGCCGGAGAAGGTGACGACGGCGCCGACATCGCCGGCCTGCCGCAGCCGCTCGACCTCGGCGGCGACATCGAAATCCGCGGCCTGGATGCGGACGACAGGTTCGACCGCGCCGAGGGCTGGGCCGGCCATCGCCGTCAGCCGCCCGTCATCGGCGGGAAGAGCGCGATCTCGCCGGCGCCGGCGATCTTCTCGCTGTGGTCGACATGCTCATGGTTGATGGCCACGCGGATGACTTCGGCATGCCGCAGCGCATGCGCATACTCCTCGCCGCGCCCCTTCAGCCAGTCGAGGAGATCGGCGACCGTGACGACGTCGGCCGGAAGCGAGACGTCCTCCTGCGGCTTGCCGATCCGCTCGCGCACCCAGGCGAAGTAGACGAGCTTGGTCACCTCACTCGTCCATGATGTGCTTGGCGCCGGCGCGGAAATAATCGTAGCCGGTGTAGAGGGTCACGATCGCCGCGATCCAAAGCAGCGCGATGCCGGTCTGGGTGGCGTAGGGGACGATCTTGTCGAGCGCCGGGCCGGCCAGCAGCACGGCGATGGCGATCATCTGGATCGCCGTCTTCCACTTGGCGAGCTTGGTCACGGGAACGCTGACCTTCAGCGCCGCCAGGTATTCGCGCAGGCCCGAGACGAGGATCTCGCGGCAAAGGATGATGATCGCCGCCCACAGCGTCCAGCCGGCGATGGTGCGGTCGGTGTCGGCGGCGAGCAGGAGCAGGCAGGTCGCGACGAGGAGCTTGTCGGCGATCGGATCGAGCATGCGGCCGATGTTGGACTGCTGCTGCCAGGCGCGCGCCAGGTAGCCGTCGAAATAGTCGGTGATGCTGGCCACGATGAAGATGACCAGCGCCGACCAGCGGGCGAAATCGGAGGATTGCAGCCGGCCTTCGAGGAAAAAGCACAGCACCACGAGCGGCACGGCCAGTATCCGCCCGTAGGTCAGCATATTCGGCAGGTTGAACGCGCGCTTGGCCATGTTTTCGATCTTTCCTCTCCCCTACTGAAATCAGAAGCCGATATAGGGGGTCAACTGCCCGAATTCGATGGACCAAAGCCATTCGTCGCAGGGAATTGATGACGATTGCAATTCCGGGCGAAAAACCGGGGCCGCTTATCCTGGGATTGTTCTCTAATTTTCGTGGAAGTGGTTGTAAACGAGGCGCGCGACCGACTCCGAGATGCCGTCCACCGCCATCAGGTCGCCGATCGCGGCGTTGCGCACCGCCTTGGCGGTGCCGAAATGCAGCAGCAGCGCGCGCTTGCGGGTCGGCCCGATGCCGCTGATCTCGTCGAGCGGGTTCCTGACCATCTCCTTCTTGCGGCGGGCGCGGTGCGAGCCGATGGCGAAACGATGCGCCTCGTCGCGCAGCCGCTGGATGAAATAGAGCACGGGATCGCGCACCGGCAGCGTGAAGGCGGCCTTGTCCTTGACGAAGAAGCGCTCGCGCCCGGCCTCACGGTCCTGGCCCTTGGCGACGCCGATCGCCACCACGCGGTCCTCGATGCCGAGATTGTGCAGGATCGCGCGCACCGCCGTCATCTGGCCCTGCCCGCCGTCGATCAGGATGACATCAGGCCAGGCCGGGAAGGCGCCGGTCTCGGCATCCTC
>Ga0233385_1001201_pt1 | contig 10970 bp, 8 predicted proteins | sample ElkDunMinimDraft_16_FD_191543 | JGI IMG/M metagenome (GOLD analysis project Ga0233385, IMG submission 191543) | Fecal eukaryotic communites from dung pellets of Tule Elk in California, USA - Elk Dung G36 | ecosystem: Host-associated > Mammals > Digestive system > Large intestine > Fecal | place... | reverse complement strand
ACAATCGTTCGTCATGAGCCTACCACATGGGTGCATTCAATACCTACGGCTAACTCTTTAACCGATATTGATTATGAGACAATGGATACCTATGATGATTTAGGGAATAGAACCCAAGGAAGGTTAGGTTACATTGGTCGTGTGAATTATGATTACGATGGCAAATATTTAGTCGAGTTTTCGGGGCGATATGATGGTTCTTGGAAATTTCCTCCAGGACAGCGTTGGGGATTTTTTCCATCAGCTTCGGCAGGATGGAGAGCTTCTGCAGAAAACTTTTGGCAGGATAACGCTTTCTTAAGCAAAATCAATGATTTCAAACTAAGAGCTTCATATGGTTTGTTAGGTGATGATGATGTGGCTGGATATGCTGCTTTTGGTTATTTGCCAGGGTACAATTACAAGCAAGGTGGATCTGTAATCGACGGGCAGTACGTGATCGGTTCGCAACCAAGAGGATTGCCTGTAAGAACATTATCGTGGATCAGAGCAAAAATATTTGATGTAGGTTTTGATTTCTCCGTTATGAACTCAAAATTGACAGGTAGTTTTGATTATTTTAGAAGGATTAGAACCGGCTTGCCATCTTCTCGTTATGATATTTTATTACCTTCTGAGGTAGGATTTGGATTACCTTCTGAAAACCTGAATTCAGATGTACACAAAGGTATCGATGCCATGATCAGATGGTCAGATACAGCGGGCGAATTAGGCTACAGCATTGGTGCGAACGTTACTTACTCAAGATTTTATGACTGGAACCAATATAAACCACGATTCAGTAATTCTTGGGATGTGTATAGAAATTCGATCAACGAACGTTTTGGGTATTTAAACTGGGGATTAGAAAGCGACGGACAATTCCAGTCTTGGGAAGAGATTGCTAGTTGGCCCATCGATAATGACCGCCAAGGTAACGGCACATTACGTCCTGGTGATATCAAATATGTGGATCAAAATGGTGATGGTGTAATCAATGCATTGGACGAGCGCCCTATTGGCTACCGTCAAGATGCGACACCAATCTTAAATTTTGGATTTAATTTCGCTTTTAACTACAAAAATTTTGACCTCGCATTTGATTTAACAGGTGGTGGATTAAACACATGGAATCAAAATTGGGAACAAAAAATGCCTTTCCACGATGGGGGAAATAATGCCAAATACTATATGGAAGATAGCTGGCGCTTGTCAGATATTCATGATCCAAATAGTGAATTGATTCCAGGGAAATACCCAATGCTATTGATTGGTAACTCTAACCATAGTAATTATTGGAATAGTGATTTCTGGAAGCACAATGTAATGTACGTCAAATTAAGAAACCTAGAATTTGGATATTCCGTTCCTGAGTCTGTTTTATCTAAAATCAACATCAAACGTGCACGTGTTTATTTTTCAGGACAAAATTTATACACACTTACAAATGTGCAAGGGATCGATCCAGAAATTCAATCTGATAATGGGTTAGTATATCCAACAACCAGAATTTATAATTTTGGCTTGAACTTAACTTTTTAATGATGTTGTTGGATTTTAAAAAATATAAATATGAAAAAGTTATTTAATAAAAATATAATCTTACTGGCGCTGATAGGTTTGTTCGTTTCAAGTTGTAATCACATTCTCGATCAAGATCCAGACAAGATTTTAAATGATGAACAGGTTTTCGGCGACGAAATCATGATCAAATCTGTATTAGCTAATTTTTACGGTCGCGTGCATTGGGGGCAGAATACAACCAGCTCTTACAATTATACCATCTTAGACGAAGCCGGAAAATCAGATGGCGGTCCTGATAACATCAATAGTTATGGAGACGATTTATTCAGAGTGTATGATTACACCTTAATACGTAACATTAACGAGTTTTTAGTAGGATTGAGAAATACACAAATCATAGATGCCGATAAAATATTGAGTTATGAGGCAGAAGCTCGCTTTCTTAGAGCTTGGGTTTATTTCAATATGGCGCGTAGCTTGGGTGGAATGGCAATTGTCGGTGATGAAGTATTTGCGTATACTCCTGGAGATGATGTGACAGCTCTACAACTTCCTCGCTCGACAGAATCGGAAATCTATACCTATATCATTGATGAAATTGATGAAATAAATGGCTATTTGAGTAACAATCCAACCACCAATGCGGGAAGGATTAATAAGTGGGGAGCGCTGATGTTGAAAGCGAGAGCTGCAATTTACGCAGGTTCGATTGCTAATTACAACAATAAAATGACTTCTCCGATCAAAACTGCCAATGGCGAAGTGGGTATACCAGCGTCCGAAGCTCCAAAGTTTTACGAAATTGCATTATCGACAGCAGAGCAAATCATCGCAAGTGGTAAGTACGCTATCGATATCAAAAGAGTTGATGACTTAAGTCGCAACTTTTATGAAGCAATTAATGTCAAGGATAACAATACTGAAGTAATTTGGGCTAGAGATTACATCTATCCAGGTCAGACAGTAGGTTTCACTAGAGAAAATATTCCACCATCTCATGCCGAAGATATTGATCGTGCTTATGGTGGACCAATATTAAATTTAGTAGAAGATTTTGAATACATCAACGATCGCAATGGGACTTTAAAAACAAAAGATGCGAATGGAAATTACATCTTTTATGATACACCATTAGCACTTTTTGAAAATAAAGATCCACGATTAGCAGGTTCAGTTATATTACCAGGTGCCGAATTTAAAGGAAATACCGTCGAACTTCAAGCTGGACTTAAAGTACTTGAAAATGGTTCTTGGGTAAGTGTAATAGCTGACGCTGGGAAGAGCGAAAATGGACAGTTAATTACTTCCGTAAACGGACCCGTGACTTCCAATGTGCAATACGTTAATAAAACAGGATTTTTCTACCGTAAGTTTTTGGATGAGAATGCTGGTGCTTCCACCAGGGGTAAGAATAGCGAAATGTGGTTTCCAAGATTCCGTATTGCAGAAGCTTATTTGATAGCCAGTGAAGCTGCTTTCGAACTAAATAATATGACAAAAGCATTATCGCATATCAATAAAGTGAGAACGAGAGCGGGATTAAATGATTTGACGACTATGACTTTGGATGATATCGTTCAAGAGAGAAGAGTAGAGTTTGCATTTGAAGATCATCGTTATTGGGATTTGAAAAGATGGCGTTTAGCGCATATTGTATGGAATGGAATTTCTCAAAATGAAAATGCAATGCAATATGCTTTATTTCCTTACAAAGTGGTTGCTCCCGGGAATTCAAACAATGGAAAATGGGTGTTTGACAAGCAATTGTTTTCTAACTCGCCCAATCCAAGGTTATTCCAATTGAGAAATTATTACAATTTTATCGATCAAGCGTGGTTAAATAATAATCCTAAAATCGTTAGAAATCCTTTTCAATAATATTTTAATATAGAACGTATGAAAAAATTATTAATTATTACAACAGCGCTATCCATTCTATTATTTGGATGTGGTAAAGATAATTATGAAGAACCTACCTCAGTCATTCGAGGAAAGGTTACTTATAATGGTACACCAATTGGAGTACGAGGCACTGGCGAAGTAATTCAGCTACAATTATATCAAGATGGTTATCAATTGAAAGCGCATATCCCAGTTTATGTCGGACAAGATGGAAGTTTTTCGGCCAAAGTGTTTGATGGGCAGTATAAATTGGTCGCAAGTAACAATAATGGACCATGGGTCAACGCAGCAACGGATACTGTGATCGTAAATCTAAATGGCACTGCAGAAGTGAATTATGAAGTAACTCCGTATTTTACCATAGAAAACCTTGATTTAACATTGGGTACTGATAAAAGAATAGCCGCCAATTTCAATATCAATAAAGTGGTCCCAACAGCGAATGTTCAATATTATTCGTTGATTGTGAATCGAACTGCTTTTGTTGATGATGTGATTAATATTTGGCGTAAAGAGTACACGGGTACACAGACTGCTATTTCCCTTTCGGAAGATTTAAGTGGGCTTGCCGAAATCAATGGTAGTGGTCCATTGTATGCTAGAGTAGGTGTACGTTCGACTCTGACGGAGCAACCTATATATTCCGAAGTCATAAAGATCAAGTAAAATCATTTTAAGTTAGTTAAGTGTAAAAGACCTCCTTTGCGAGGTCTTTTTTGTATTTAAAGGCTATTTTGTGGAAGTTATTTTATAAATTGGGCTCTTTAATTTAAAGCGAAATAGGCTTGTTTTTAATTCACTTAAACCATACATAAAATCCATTGCAAGACACATGTTGTTAGATCTGTTTAATAGTTTATTTTTCATCAGTTTTCTGGTATTTGCTTATTTCAACCTCAATGACAAAGACAGCTGGCTCTGGGTGCCGATTTATGTGATTCCAGCCCTATTTTGCGGTCTTACTTTATTCGATATTTATTTGCCTTGGCTATATTTAATTCTATCCATTGCGTATGCCATCTATGCCATTCGGTTATTCTTTGTCAAAGAAGGTGTATACGATTGGATAAAGACCTACAACACGCCAAGTTTGGTCACATCAATGCAAGCCGATAAGCCTTATATCGAGATTACACGCGAGTTTTTCGGACTCTTGATTGTGATTATTGTCTTATTGATAAATTATTTTTTCATTTAAAAATGGGAGAGAATAAACTCAAAGAGCAGGTGTTTGCTGTTGTCACCACAGAAGAAAAGCGGTATATAGAAGATTGTTTATCAAAAATTGAATCTGCCTACGAAGTACATTTTATCCGAATATTTTCGACATTAAATCGGTATCTTAGTACTTCCACTAAGGCTAATCACATCACCTTGTCCCAAGATCCTCAGGATGATTTGATTATTAAAGATTGGCCAATAGCAAAAGTGATCCGTGTCTTATTCCTACAGCATATTCCAGAAGAAGATTCAGAAAAGTATTATCAATTTGTCAATAGCTTATTTGATTATGCGGATATTGATGAACTGATCGCACTTTACGCGTCTCTCAATACTTTAAAATATCCTAAAAAATGGATAGCACGATGTGCCGAAGGTGTGCGCAATAACATGGAAGGTGTACAGCAGGCGGTCATGTTGCACAATAAGTATCCTTTTCATTACTTGGATGAAAATGCTTGGAATCAATTGATCCTTAAAAGCTTTTTTACGAATAAAAATACCGTAGCAATCTACGGTGTGATGGAACGCATGAATGATAAATTGGCCGAAGCGGTAGTCGATTACATCTTCGAACGCGATGCCGCCAAAAGGTCGATCAATCCCCTTTTGTGGATCTTCGCTAAATTTCGCTTGGATAAGCGAAGTGTAGATATCTTGCTAAATCGTTTTGAAGATGAAGATTCAGTTTTAGCAAAAAGCATTATGCTCTTTGCAATCAAAGATTCATCCATTATGCAAGCAAAAGAATTTTATAAAAATGAATTTCCCAAAGAAGTTTATTATTCTTCGATGGACGAAATTATGAATGTAATAAATCAATAATATGTGTACAGGAATTGACAGAGACAAATCGAAATTGGGTGACAAGATTAGCTTGGATCTATCGCTCATCAAAGGAATGAAATTTATGGATCCTCATATCCACATGGTCTCTAGGACGACAGATGATTACCAAGCGATGCGCGATGCGGGTATTATTGCAATTATCGAACCTGCTTTTTGGACTGGCCAGCCGCGCACAGGATTGGATACGTTCAAAGATTATTATAGCAGCTTGATTGGTTGGGAGCGTTTTCGTGCTTCGCAATTTGGTATTCGCCACTATTGCACCATTGGGCTTAATTCCCGCGAAGCAAACAACGAAGCGCTGGCTGAGCAAGTGATGGATTTGCTACCACATTTTATCTTTAAAGATCATGTATTGGGTATCGGCGAGATTGGGTTTGATGATCAGACTGCGCTGGAAGAAAAATATTATCGCTTGCAGTTGGAATTGGCTAAAGAAGCCAACCTACCCGTGCAAGTGCACACGCCACATCGCGATAAGACCAAAGGGACTACCTTGAGCATGGATATTGCTGAAGAGCATGGCTTAAACCCCAATATGGTCATCATCGATCACAATTCCGAAGAGACCGTCGAAGAAGTATTAGACCGTGGTTATTGGGCTGCATTTACCATTTATCCCTACACAAAAATGGGCAATGAGCGCATGGTGGATATCGTAAAGAAATATGGACCCGAGCGTATCATGGTCAATTCGGCAGCCGATTGGGGCATTAGCGATCCGCTTGCCGTTCCTAAAACGGCCGCCTTGATGATTCACCATGGGATCGATAGAGCATCCATCGAAAAAGTGACGTATACCAATGCCATCAAAGCATTCTCCATCACCCAACAATTGAGTAAAGAGATTATCGAATCGCCTATGGAGATCAGCGCGCAAGATAAGTTTGCTGGAAACTCTGTATTGCGTGGTGGCCAGACCGCCGTAATCGATAAAAATTCCATTATTATTTCTTAAAAAAATGGATGGGAGGATAAAGGGTTGGATGCAGCTAGTAAGACCTGCTAATGTCGTAACATCGATCGCCGATGGCCTGGCGGGAATTTCTTTGGGATGCTTATTTTTAAATTTGGCACTTCCCGGTGGTTTTACGTTGGCCTATATTGTTATGGCCAATGTATTTCTGTATGCGGGGGGGATCGTGTTCAATGATGTGTTTGATGCTAAAGTAGATAAAATTGAGCGTCCTCAACGTCCCATTCCGTCAGGAAAAGTAAATGGAAAACTTGCAGCGATTTTTGGTAGCATTTGTTTTGCCTTGGGCGTTTTATTTGCTTTCGGAGTCAATCAAACTGTGGGTTGGCTAGCTATTTTAATCGTATTGATGTGTTTTTTATACAATGGTAAAGCCAAGCATCATGTATTTGCAGGTCCCATTGTGATGGGCTCTTGCCGCGCATTAAATTTATTATTAGGCATCACGTTTGTTCCAGCTGCATTAGACTATTGGTATATTGCTTTTGTACCATTGGTATACATCGCTGCGATTACCAATATCAGTCGGGGAGAAGTATATGGTGACAATAAGACCGCAATGCGTGTTTCGTTGTTATTATATACGCTGGTGATTATCGCTTTGCTCTACGTCTATATACAGGGCGAGCATTATATAGCTATTATTTTTATCGGCGCATTTGCATTCATGATCCTCAAACCTTTGCTCCATGCTTTGAAAACGGTACAGCCCGCAGACATTCAGAAGTCTGTAAAATATGGCGTATTGGCATTGATTCTACTCAACGCGAGTTGGGCAGCCATTAGTGGGTTTTATATTCTGTCACTTATTGTTGTCAGTTTATTGCCTATATCCATTTATTTATCCAAGAAGTTTGCAGTTACTTAAGGAGTTTCTTACATACAATGACTAGTTTACATCAAAAATTTACTGTAGAATACAGTTATCCAGTTTATTTCACCAATCATTTATTTGCTCTTGATAATGCGTTATTCGGCGAATATTTACTTAATCACAGCAGTCCGCATACTCAACATAAAGTATTATTTGTAATCGATGATGCGATTATGTCTCATCATCCACAACTATCGAATCAAATAGCCACCTATTTTAAACAGCTCCCCCAGATCAGGTTGATCGAAGAATTTGTCGTGGTCAAGGGGGGTGAATATGCCAAAAATAACCAATCCGAATTGGACAAGATCATCGAAGCGATCAATCAGTATGGTATCGATAGGCATTCGTACGTCGTGGGCATAGGTGGTGGAGCGGTGTTGGATTTGGTCGGCTTTGGTTCTACCATTGCGCATCGTGGTGTGCGTCATATACGCATTCCGACCACAGTATTATCACAAAACGACTCAGGCATTGGAGTCAAAAATAGCATCAATTACAAAGGAAAAAAAAATTTTTTAGGTACTTTCTCACCTGCTGTTGCGGTCTTTAATGATTACGAGTTTTTGTCCACCTTACCTTTTCGCGATTGGATATCCGGTGTATCGGAAGCGATAAAAGTGGCATTGATCAAAGATTTGTCTTTTTATAGATGGATACAACAGCATGCGGAAGAGCTTGCTCAGGGCAATGCCGAAGCGATCAAATATTTAATCTACCGATGTGCCGAATTACATTTGGAACACATCCGTAATGGAGATCCTTTTGAATTTGGCTCTTCTAGACCCTTAGATTTTGGTCATTGGAGTGCGCATAAATTAGAGCAAGTATCCAATTTTGAAGTATTGCATGGTGAGGCCGTGTCGATCGGCATTGCTTTAGATGTCGTTTATTCACATGAGATCGGAAATCTTACTCGACAAGAAGCCGATGAAGTGCTCCAGCTGTTGCATAGACTCGGTTTGCCGATTTTTCACCCGTTATTTTTAACTTCCGAAAATAACAACTTATTGTCGGATGGCCTGAGTGAGTTTCGCGAACACCTTGGCGGTCGCTTGACGATTGTCTTGTTGGAAAAATTGGGATTAGGAAAAGAATACCATGAATTGGATTTGATTTTGTTGACAAAATCAATAATTTACCTATCAGAATATCAGCATAAATACCTCGCAAATGAAAATCGATAATACTCACCTTACATACTGTAGCAATATTCATGGAGGAGAGACATGGGAAGATCATTTCAACCAGTTAAAGGCAAATGTTCCCCAGATCAAAGCTTCAATCTCACCCAATCAATCCTTTGGCTTAGGGCTCAGGCTATCGGCTCGGGCCTGTGAAGATCTTTTGCAAGAAGAAAACTTGCACATTTTTCAAGCTTGGTTGACCGAACTGGATGTGTACGTATTTACGATGAATGGTTTTCCGTATGGTGATTTTCACCTTCATCGGGTCAAAGAAAATGTACATGCACCTGATTGGACGACAAAAGAACGGTTGCAGTATACTAAAAATATGTTTCAGGTGCTGGCAAAATTATTGCCTACAGGCCTAGAAGGAGGTATATCTACTTCTCCGCTAAGCTATCGATTCTGGCATAATCAGGATACCGAAGCGTGGGAAGAAATGATTTCAAAATCAACCAACCACATCATCGAAATCGCCGAACAATTGCACGAAATCGAACGCACAACTGGAAAAATATTGCACCTTGATATCGAGCCAGAGCCTGACGGTGTGTTGGAAAATGGAGTTGAATTTGTGCAGTGGTACCAAGCTGATTTGTTGCCAAAGGCCTACACTCATTTTCATGCTAAATACCATTACGACCAGGATACAATCAAAGCTTTGATCAATAAGCACATTCAATTGTGCTACGATGTGTGCCATGCAGCTGTAGAATTTGAAAGTCATCAGGAATATGTGCGACAATTGGCTACACATGATATTAAGATTGGTAAATTCCAAATTAGCTCTGCACTCAAGATCGCACTACAACCCAAAATTGCAGATCGCTTGGAAAAAAGAGAGATCATTCAGGAATTTAACGAACAAATCTATCTTCATCAGGTCGTTGCGAAGCATATACAAGGACATTTAAGCAAATACCGGGACATCGACGAAGCGCTTCCGCATTTGAATGACCTCAGTGTCACCGAATGGCGAAGTCATTTTCATGTACCTATTTTTATGGCCAATTATGGTCAAATTGAATCCACTCAAAAAGATATAATTGAGGTCTTAACCTTACATCAGTCGCAGCCACTGACCCAGCATATAGAAGTAGAGACTTATACATGGAATGTATTGCCAACGAAAATGCAATTACCCATGGACGAATCCATCATTCGAGAGTTAAAATGGTTGAAAAATATATTATAAGCGGAGATATGAATAGAATAGCAGTAATTGATGTAGTAGGATTATCAGAGTCTGTTATTGGTAAGCATACCCCATTTATCAGCAGACGTGTGGCGAAGCATACTCTCAAAAAGATAGCACCGGTACTACCTGCCGTCACGACGAGTGCGCAGACGACCTATCTGACAGGGACCTTCCCTCATGCGCATGGAATAGTCGGCAATGGTTGGTACGATCATGACGATGCAGAAATAAAATTTTGGAAGCAATCCAATAAACTCGTGCAGGCAGAAAACATTTGGGATACTGCAAAAAAGATAAATTCCGCATTCACCTGCGCTCAGGTTTTTTGGTGGTACAACATGTACAACGATGCTGATTATTCCATCACACCAAGACCCAATTATTTGGCTGATGGCCGAAAAATGCCCGATTGTTATGCTCATCCAGCATCCTTAAGGGACGAACTGCAAGCTAAGTTTGGGCAATTCCCATTATTCAGCTTCTGGGGACCAGGGGCTAATATCAAATCTTCTCGATGGATTGCCGATGCGGCCATGTATGTAGAAGAGCAACATAGCCCAACACTCAACCTTGTCTATTTGCCTCATCTTGATTATTGTTTGCAAAAATTTGGTCCTGACCTGGCATTAATTGGTAAAGAATTGGAGGCCATCGATAAGTTGGTCGAAGAGTTAGCCACCTTTTATGAGGATAGAGGAGTAGAAGTCATCCTGTTATCCGAATATGGGATCGCTCCGGTCAATAATCCCATTCATCTTAACCGCCTATTAAGAAATGAAGGTTTGCTTTCGATTCGTGTAGAGCGCGGATTGGAATTGCTCGATGCCGGTGCTTCCAACGCATTTGCCGTCGCAGATCATCAGGTCGCCCATATTTACACGAAGTCAGAAGCAATTACAGATCAGGTGAAAGCACTCCTGAAAAATGTGAAAGGAATCGCTAAAGTATTGGATAGAGAAGAGCAAAAAGATCACCACATCGCACACAAACGTTCAGGAGATTTAGTAATTGTAGCGGATCAGGAAAGCTGGTTTACCTATTATTTCTGGCAAGATGACAAAGTAGCTCCTGACTACGCACGTGTAGTTGATATCCATAAAAAGCCGGGATACGATCCTGTCGAAATGTTTATGACTTCCAAAACTCGAGCAATGTACAAGGTCTTGAGAAAGAAGCTAGGATTTCGATATACCATGGATGTTATTCCGCTAGATGCTACCCTCGTCAAAGGGTCGCATGGCGCTCAAAATGTGCATAGAG
>Ga0233385_1001200_pt1 | contig 10975 bp, 12 predicted proteins | sample ElkDunMinimDraft_16_FD_191543 | JGI IMG/M metagenome (GOLD analysis project Ga0233385, IMG submission 191543) | Fecal eukaryotic communites from dung pellets of Tule Elk in California, USA - Elk Dung G36 | ecosystem: Host-associated > Mammals > Digestive system > Large intestine > Fecal | place... | reverse complement strand
CACCGGACAGCGCAGCTTTTTTCGTGACCTCGGGCTTCGCTGCGCCTATATCCGGGCCATGGCGACCATTGAGGCGATCCGCGACGACTTTGCCTTCCTCGACGAGTGGGAGGACCGCTATCGCTACGTCATTGACCTGGGCGCGGCGCTGCCGCCCTTCCCCGACCAATCGCGGACCGACGCCTACAAGGTGCCCGGTTGCGTCAGCCAGGTCTGGCTGACCACCGAGGTCGGCGACGGGCCTGATCCCTTGGTCGAATTCCATGGCGATTCGGATGCCCATATCGTGCGCGGCCTCGTCGCCATCATGCTGGCGCTCTTCTCCGGCCGACGCGCCAGCGAGATCGTCACCACCGACGCCGAGGCGCTGCTCAGGGAACTCGGCCTCGACGAGCATCTGACGCCGCAGCGCGCCAACGGCCTGCGCTCGATGGTAAAGCGCATCAAGCGCGATGCCGAAGCCGCGCTGAAGCAGACAGCCTGATCACGGTGCATTGATTGGGACGCCCTCGCTCGTCGTTCCGGGGCCGCGAAGCGGAGCCCGGAATCCAGAGCGGCGGTTCTGAAGAACGAAATGCATCCGATGCAAGGCCAACGAGGTCGGACGCAACGGGAGAGAATCTGCGATCTGGATTCCGGGTTCCGCTTCGCGGCCCCGGAATTGTTTGTCTGAATTGGGTTAGATAGGCGGAGGAGCTGCGGGCCCACCTGAAGCCCGCGCATCTGCGCCTTGCCCCCGTCGGTCCCGAGCCCACCGACACTTACATGATCACCGGACGGTAATCCTCCGCGCCCCAATGCAGCGTCTGCCGTGGCCGTTTCCCGCTCGGATTGTAGTGGCGGCTCAGCGCCCCCAGCGCCGTCTTCAGCACGATCTTCGCCGAGCGCACCGGCCAGCCGCGCTCCATCTCGACCGTCTCCATGCCTTTCAGGAAGCAGCACACGTCGATCAATATGCCTGACAGTTCCGGCCCGACCGCGCGGATGGCGTTCTCGACGCGGATCCTCGCCCCAAGCGCGGCATCGGTCAGGTCGGCGATGCCGCCGTCGCGCCGTCCCGACGAGACGCTGGCCACCCAGTTGGCGCCGAGCCGCGGCATGATCTGGCCGCGGGTATAGTCGGCGCGCAGCCGCTCGCCGGCCTGGAACTCCCCCGCGGTGAGAAATGCCTGGCCGTCTCGCCCCTTGCGCCGCATCAGTTGTCCAAGCGGCGATTCCGACCAGTTGACTGCCACCGTCTCGCTGGCCCCGCCGACGTCGATCGTCATGGTGCCGATGTCGCGGTGGCTCTTGGCAAGCCCGCGTTCTTCAACCCCGGCGAGCACGATCCTGCCGCCGCTCATCTTCAGGTCGCCGGAGCGCACCAACGCCGCCAGCACCGTCCGTTCGACCGAGATTGTTCCGCGCTCGCCGGCATCGAGCAACACCTTCTCCCGCGCCGCGGCATCGGCGAGCGTCGCCGCCCCTTGCTCCAGGAAGCGCAGGACGCGCGACCTTGCCTTCACCTCGTCTGCCTTTCCCATGCGTCAGAACCCCAGCCGGCTGCCGAACGCCGCGATTGCCACCCGCTCGGTCATCGTGATGATGCGGTCGAAGTCTTCGTCGTCGCGCAGATCCTCGATCAGGTGGCAGGCATAAATGACCGTCGTGCGGTCGCGCCCGAACGCCCGGCCGATGTCGGTCATGTTCAACCTGAGGACGACATGCGCGACATACATTGCAACCTGTCTCACCCGCGACACGCCGAGGGTCGCCCGGCCCGGCTTGCGGATCTCCTTGCTCGAAACGTTGAACAGCGCCGCCGTGACGTCGATCATGCCCTCGCAAAGTTCGAGCGCCAGTTCGTCGCTCGGCCCCGCCGGCGGGTTCTTGAAAGCCGTCTCCGTTATGCCCCTCCAAGGTGACCCAAGGAGGTCGGAATACTCGGCCGCTTTGGTGGATATGCGTCGCACTGAACTTGTCCCCCTCGTTACGATAGGAATAAGTTCTTATATCGGCATCGGGCACGCCTGTGAACAAATAAAGAACACTCAAAGGGACGTGAATCTTACAAGCCTCTGATTTCGCTCCTGCTTTTCCTGGGAGGCGCAAAAACTACCGGCGATTTTCTCCACGCTGCTTCCCGCGCCCCGATAGTCCGCTGGTCAACAGAAACAGGATTACCGGCATGAACGGGCTTCGGCAGGAAATAGCGGCCTTCCTCGAAAACAAGCAGACAAGGGCAGCGGAAGCCGGGCAAATGGCGGCGTTGCAGATCGCCTGCCACTTCGATCTCGCCGAGGCGCTCGCGGCCGAGCCCGCGGTTCGCGCCCGGATCGCGCTCAGGCTTGAGCGCATGATCGAACGCGAGCGGCAGCGCGGCATGCGCAAGCATTGGAGCTATGACCTCAACCGCCACATCGCGCTCAAGCAGGCGCTGGACAGTCTTCGCGCTGCCGAGCCGGGCATCGCCCCGAGACAATCCCCGGCAAAACCAACTGGCAGGTCAATAAAAAGAAGGCGGCGCCCGCAGGCGCCGCCTCATCCGATCAGAAACAGCGGGCCTCGATCTATGCGAGACACCGCCACGACCTGATGGTTTTCCTGATTATCTCGACTTGCGCTTGCGCCCAAGACCCATCTTCTTGGCGAGCTGCGAGCGGGCTGCCGCGTAGTTCGGCGCCACCATCGGATAGCTTGGATCCAGGTTCCACTTCTCTCGATACTGGTCGGGGCTCAGGCCGTAGTGGGTCATGAGATGGCGCTTGAGCGACTTGAATTTCTTTCCGTCCTCGAGACAGACGATGTAGTCGTCGTGCACGGAACGTTTCGGGTTGACGGCCGGCTTCTGTTTGTCGGCAGGCGGCAGTTCGGTTCCGCCACCGACCCGACCAAGAGCCGCATGCACATCGGCGATCAGGTTCGGAAGTTCGCCGGCCGGTACCGGGTTGTTGCTGACATAGGCTGCCACCACGTCAGCGGTGAGTTCGATCAGCATCTCGCTGTTTCTGGCAGGCTGTTCTGCGACGTCCATATTTTTCAGGCCCCAACATAAAAGATCTGTTTGTGCGCCCCTTTTGTTGTCTAGAGTGGGGCTGCGCGCGTTCTTGAAAGGCTAAGCCTCATGATTCGCGTCGCGTGTGGTTATGAAACGCGATAAAGTCCAAGTCAATTGGATATTTGGTCAGTATTGTCGGATAAATATGGCTTTTTCTGTATATCACACCTATTTCAAGGTCCTTACTGCAACTCTTTAGGGGTTTCTTGCGCGCGCAGCGCGGTTTACCCTGTGTCAAATTCGCTTGTATCGATTTAGATCGGCATCCAACGACGTCAAGTCGACCCCTTCGCCTCGCTTGGTGATCGTCACGGCCGGCGAAGGGTGCTCAGCGAGATGGCCGGTCTTCGGATGGACTGCAAGCGCATGCAGGACGCGCGTACGGTATGGCACCCCTTCGACTATGATTCCGTCGTAATCTCTATTTCTATCGCCGCACCCATCTTGCTCCGCCTAGGAACAAAAGCGCACGCCAAAGATTGCGGCGCTAAACCGATGTAGTCGTCCTAGTGGGGCGTGATGTAGCGGCCGTAGACCCAGCCGGTGACGAAATCGCCATTCTGGGCCGGATCGTGCCAGACCTGGCACCAGCGATACCGGACCATTTGTGCCTGCGTCGCTTCGGGTTCGCCGGAAATATCGAGCAGATTCACGCCGCCGGTGCACTTGCCGGTCATCTGCAGCACCGTCCCGCTTGGATAGGCGGCCTGCTTCTGCGAGTTGCTCGCGGGATATTTGCGAACGTTCAGCGTGTCGCCGAAGGGAATGTTCGCGACCTGCCAGGCGGCAAAGGTTGCAGCGGTGGCCTGGATCGTGGCAAGGCCGATCGCGGCGGCGGCGAGCACTGCCGCAGTTCTGACACGGGAAATCATCAAATCCTCCTTGGGTATCCCGATTGCTTTGCGTGGAACCTAGATATCGACCCTTGAACCGGCCCTGATCGGCGTGTTCATTCGCCATTCAAGAATTTTCGGCAGCGAGACGCAATGACCTCCAAAACCCTTTTCCCAGCCATCGAACCGCCGAAAACCGAGGAGCGTCCGGTCGAGGACACGCACCACGGCATCACTCGCGTCGACGAATTCGCCTGGCTGCGCGCCAAGAACTGGCAGGAGGTGTTCAAGGACCCATCGGCTCTAGACCCCGCTATCCGCGCTCATCTCGAAGCCGAGAATGCCTATCAGAGCGAGATGATGGCCGACACGGCGGAGATCAGGAAGCGGCTGTTCGAGGAGATGAAGGGCCGCATCAAGGAGGACGATTCCTCGGTTCCGATGAAGGACGGTCCCTTCGCCTACGGCTCGTCGTTCAAGAAGGGCGGCGAGCAGCCACGCTTCTTCCGCATCCCCCGCGAGGGCGGCGCGGAGGACATCATCCTGGACGGCGACGCCGAGGCGGAAGGCAAGGCCTATTTCCGCATCGGCGGCAGCGACCATTCGAGCGATCACAAGCGGCTGATCTGGGCCTTCGACGACAAGGGCTCGGAGTTCTTCAGCCTGCGCGTGCGCGACATCGAGAGCGGCAAGGACCTCGGCGACCACGTGCCCGACACCAGCGGCGGCGGCGTGTGGAACGCCGCCAATGACGGTTTCCTCTACACCCGAGTCGACGAGAACCACCGCCCGTCGAAGCTGTTCTTCCACAAGCTTGGAACGGACGTCTCCGAGGACCGGCTGGTCTACGAGGAGAGCGACCCCGGCTTCTTCATGGACGTCGACGGCTCGCGCAACAACGACTGGATCTTCGTCTCGATCAACGACCACGAGACGTCGGAGTTCAGGCTGCTCAGCACCGACGATCCGACGGCGGAACCGAAGCTCGTGGCGGCCAGGGAAACCGGGCTGCAATACGACCTGGAGGAAGGCGGCGACGTCTTCTTCATCCTGACCAATGCCGACGGCGCCAAGGACTTCAAGATCATGACGGCGCCGGTCTCCGATCCGACGCGCCCGAACTGGATGGAGCTCGTGCCGCACGAGCCCGGCCGGCTGATCCTGTCGCTGCTCGCCTTCAAGGACTTCCTCGTCCGGCTCGAGCGCAAGGACGGGCTGCCACGCATCGTGGTGCGCGACCGGATGAGCGGCGAGGAGCACAACATCTCCTTCGACGAGGAAGCCTATTCGCTGAGCCTGCTCGGCTCCTATGAATACGACACCGATGTCATGCGCTTCTCTTATTCGTCGATGACGACGCCGGCGCAGGTCTTCGACTACGACATGCGCACGCGCGAACGCGTGCTCCTCAAGACGCAGGAAGTCCCCTCCGGCCACGATCCCGATCACTACGTCACCCGCCGCCTGATGGCGCCGTCGCATGACGGCGAACTGGTGCCGGTGTCGCTGATCTATCACCGCGACACGCCTCTCGACGGCTCGGCTCCCGCGCTGCTCTATGGCTACGGTTCCTACGGGATCGCGATCCCTGCCGGGTTCAACACCAACATCCTGTCGCTCGTCGATCGCGGCTTCGTCTATGCGATCGCGCATACGCGCGGCGGCAAGGACAAGGGTTTTTCCTGGTACGAGGACGGCAAGCGGGAGAAGAAGAAGAAGACCTTCCTCGACTTCGTCGCGGTCGCCGGGCATCTCGTCAGCCACGGCTACACGTCGCACGACCGCATCGTCGCGCAGGGCGGATCGGCCGGCGGCATGCTGATGGGGGCGGTCGCCAACATGGCGCCGGAAATGTTCGGCGGCATCATCGCCGAGGTGCCCTTCGTCGACGTGCTGACGACGATGCTGGACGACACCCTGCCGCTCACCCCTCCCGAGTGGCCGGAGTGGGGCAATCCTATCGCCTCGGAGAAAGACTACCGTACGATCGCCGCCTATTCGCCCTACGACAACGTCGCCGCGCTCGACTATCCGCCGATCCTGGCGGTGGCCGGCCTGACCGATCCGCGCGTCACCTATTGGGAGCCGGCGAAATGGATCGCGCGGCTGCGCGCCAGGTCCGCCGGCGGCAACCCGGCGCTGTTCAAGATCCATATGGATTCGGGCCATGCCGGGGCCTCCGGCCGCTTCTCCCGGCTGGAGGAGATCGCCTATGTCTATGCCTTCGCACTCAAGGTGACAGGCAGGATGGACGGCGCCAAGCTCGCGTGACCTTGCCTCAAATCCACACGACCGTCCTGCCAGGACTGTGCGGTAACCCTCCGTCGGAACCCTCGAGATGCTCCTCATCGATACCTACCTCGACAAATCGCAGATCCAGGGAATGGGCGTCTTTGCCAAGCACCCGATCCCGAAGGGCACGGTGATCTGGCGGCTCGACGAGCGCTTCGACCGGCTGATCGAAGTCGACGTCTACGAAGGCATGACGGGGCCGGTGAAGAGCTACCTCGACCGCTACGCCTATCCGCGCCGCAGCGACCCCAGCTACATCGTCTTCGAGGCGGACGACGCACGCTACATGAACCATGCCGACGACCCGAATTTCGGCTTCCGGTCGGAAAACGAAGCGGTGGCGCTGCGCGACATCGCCGCGGGCGAGGAGCTGACCTGCGACTACAACGTCTTCTTCGAGGACGGCTTCGAGTTCCTCGGCGACCGATAGGCTCGTGGCGTGCGTGGCCGTTGCCACGCCCTGCCTTCGCAGTCTGGCTTTTGTCAAAGAACACCTCGATCCTTCGACCAGGATGAGGGTGGGAAGCGGGGCACGGGACCCAAGCCTCTCAAATTATTATACGTGGCCCGGTTTCCCGCGCCCCGCCGGCGTTCTTGCCCCGAGGGAGGACACGGCCGTTGCCGCTGGTCTCCGCCGGGGCCCGGTCCTGGGGGTTCATCACCCAGCACGCCACCTCCGCGTGCCGAACCGGCGCCGTCCCCTCCACGCTCATCCGGTTCATGACCCGTGTTCCCGCGAGGGCGATGCGGGGATTATCGCTGAGGTGGGATGGGTGTTGGCGGATAGGCGCGGAATTTTTAGGCGCATTGAGAGAAATCAATGGGTTGGGCGGAAAGTCTATCCACGTTTCGTCATTCCGGGGCCGCGCAGCGGAACCCGGAATCCAGAGTGCCAGCGCTGAAGGATCATGAGCGTCGAGGTGCTGGACACTCGACCAACGGCCGCGATCTGGATTCCGGGTTCCGCTGCGCGGCCCCGGAATGACGTCGAGAGAGAGGGAAGGCGCCCCGTTCTGCCACGGCTCTGTGAGCAGGAGCGCGAGCGAATGCGAGCGGCGGAGGTCACGGGAATCCAGGCCTCGGAGTCAGATGACGCCAGAGTGGGTGACGAGGAAGTGGTGGGGTGCCTGGCACATCATCCCAACTGGCTTCATGGCTGCGTCTACCAAGCTGGTGGTGGTCGCAGCCCGCTTGGATTGCGGCAAAGGCGCCACGGGACGACATTCTCCGCTCGTTCCTCGCCGGCATTTGCGCCCCAAGTGGGCGCCTGTGGATGCGCGCCTCAGCTCGCGGGAGCGGTTCGTGACGGGTAGCCGTTCGGATGCGGGGGGATGGCCTTCAGGTAGGCGGCGATCGCCTCGCGGTCGGCCGCTTCGAGGCGGGCGAGGTTGCGCTGCACTTCGGCCATCGAGCCGCCGACCGAATCGAACTCCGGCGTGAAGCCCGTCTCGAAATAGGTGGTGATATCGCTCTGCGACCAGTCGCCAATGCCGCCCTCGCCCGATGTGATGTTCGACACGACCCCTTCGCCTTCCGCAGCGACAGCGCCCGACAGCCAGCGCGCCTTGTCGGTGCCGCCGGCGAAGTCGCGCGGCGTGTGGCATTCGCCGCAATGGCCGGGGCCCTCGACAAGGTAGCGGCCGAGCCGGACATTTTCCGGCGCATCGGCGGCCAGCGCGACGACCGGCTCATCGTCCAGATAGAACAGTTTCCACAGGCCGAGCCCGCGGCGGATGTCGAAGGGAAAGGAGAGGTTATGCTCCGGCGCCTTCCCGGCGACGGCGGGCAGCGTCTTCATGAAGGCGTAGAGATCGGCGACGTCCGACGGTGTCATCCGCGCGTAGGACGTATAGGGAAAGGCCGGGTAGAGATGGGTGCCGTCCGGCGCGACGCCGCGCATCATCGCGTTGGCGAAATCCTCGACCGACCAGCTGCCGATGCCGTCCTCGGGATCGGACGATATGTTCGGCGACACGAAGACCCCAAACGGCGTTTTCAACTGCAATCCGCCGGCGAGCTCGAGCCTTGCTTCGCCTTCCGATCCGGGACGCGCATGGCAGGATGTGCAGCCGGCCGCCCAGAAGATGCGCTCGCCGCGCATCGCGTCGCCCGCACCGAGCTGCGCCAACTTGGCCTCATCGAGCGTTCTCGGCTCGGTCAGAAACCAGAAGGCGGCCGCGCCGATGCCGCCAAGCACCAGCGCGGTAACGGCCAGCTTGCTCCAAAGTCCCAGCGGTCAGCCCTTCTTGATGCGGAAATTCTCGTGGCAGCCGCTGCAGTTCTGGCCGAGGGCGCCGACTGTGGCGCCGACGGCCGCCGCATCCTGGGGCGGCGTCGCGACCGCGGCGGCAGCATCGGCCTTGAACTTGTCGAGAGCGGCCTGGAAACCCGCCTGATCCTGCCAGATCTTGGGGGAGGCAGTCGTTTCGCCGCCGGTCTCGCTGCCCGGCGGGAAGTGGACGGCAACATCGAGCTTCTGCGCGTCGTCGTTCAGTGTCTGGAGCGCCGCGAGCGCGGCAGCGGCGTCGAAAGGCTTCTCGCCCTTGGCCATGGGCACCAAAACCCCCATTGCCTTGCCGTTTGCCTTCATCAGGGCCTGGCGATCGGCGATCGGATCGGCAAAAGCGGCCGACGTGACGAGCGCCAGAGCAGAGATGGCGAATATAAGCTTTCTCATGAATCCCTCCGGGTTGCAGAAGCCTTTAGAGCAGCGAACGCGCAAACGGAATCGCTTTCGCTGCTCTATCTATTTGTGTCGCATCGGATTTTTCCGAAAACCGCTACGCACTTTTCGGTCCGATGCTCTAGCTGGCAAGACGCTAACGAAAACCGCGCCCGGAAAAACCCAAACTCTCCTTCACGGTTTTGTGATGGCAACATGTGCTGCGCAAAAGAAAGCCCCGGACGAACCGGGGCTTTCCTCAGGATCGATCAGGCTTTCGCCGCTTCGTAGCGTTCCAGCACGTAATCCCAGTTGATCAGGCTGTCGACGAATGCCTCGAGATATTTCGGCCGGGCGTTGCGGTAGTCGATGTAGTAGGAGTGCTCCCACACGTCGACGCCAAGGATCGGCGACGCGCCGTGCACCAGCGGGTTCTCGCCGTTCGGGGTCTTGGAAATCTCCAGCTTTCCGTCCTTCACCGACAGCCAGGCCCAGCCCGAACCGAACTGCGTCGTGCCGGCGTTGATGAAGTCGGCGCGGAACTTGTCGTAGCCGCCGAGGTCGCTGTCGACCGCCTTCTGCAGCGCACCGGGCAGGCTCTTGCCGCCGCCGCCCTTCTTCATCCACTTCCAGAAATGGATGTGGTTGTAGTGCTGGCCGGCATTGTTGAAGAGACCGGCGTTCTTGCCATAGGACTGCTTGACGATCTCTTCCAGCGAGAGGCCGTCCATGCCCGCCTCGGCGGCCAGCTTGTTGCCGTTATCGACATAGGCCTTGTGGTGCTTGTCGTGATGGTACTCCAGCGTCTCCTTCGACATGAAGGGCTGCAGCGCCTCGTAGTCATAGGGCAATGCGGGCAGTTCAAAAGCCATGGTCATACTCCTTCTTTGATATTACCCCGGCATCCCTCTGCCGGATGGTCGCGAAAACAGTCAATCCAACCGAAACGAGCTTCCCTGTAAAATCTAGGGCGCTAGGCCACAGGCGTCGAATGGGCCCATTCCCAATAGAGTTCGCGCGCCTTCTTGGCGACTGGTCCCGGCTGAAGATTGCGGTCTTCGATACGCGTCACCGGCACGACCTTGGAATGGTTGCCCGTCGAGAATATCTCGTCCGCCTCCAGGAAGTCGCGGACGCAGAGCGTCTTCTCCGACGTCTGGAAGCCATAGCCGGCAAGCAAAGAAATGGTGCGCGCCCGGGTGATGCCGGAAAGGAACGTTCCGTTGGGCGCCGGCGTCTGCACATGCCCGTCCTTGACCAGGAAAATGTTGGAGGATCCGGTCTCGGCGACGTTGCCCAGCATGTCGAGGACGAGCGCGTTGTCGAAGCCGCGCATCCTGGCTTCGAGGATGGCGCGGCCGTTGTTCGGATAGAGGCAGCCGGCTTTCGCGTCGGTCGGCATGGTCTCGATCGACGGGCGGCGGAACGGCGACACCGTGATGGAGAATCCCTTCGGCGAGATCATCGGCGATTCGTAGAGGCAGAGGCAGAAGCGCGTCGACGCCGGCTCGGGCGGAACGCCCATGTAGCCGCCATGCTCGGCCCAATACATCGGCCTGATGTAGACCGCCGTCTTGCCGTCGAATCTCTTCAGCCCTTCCCAGGTCAGGCCGACGATGTCTTCAGCCGTCATCGTCGGCTTCAGGCCAAGCGCGATCGCGGAAGCGTTCACGCGTTTTGCGTGGAGGTCGAGATCGGGCGCCACGCCCTCGAACCACCTGGCGCCGTCGAACACGCTGGAGGCCAGCCACATGGCATGGCTGCGCGGGCCAAGCAGAGCGACGTTGCCCTCGTACCAATCGCCATCGACATAGGTCCAGGTCGCAGTCTGCGCAGGAGCCGCCAAGGTCTTCGGACCATTCATCGGACCATCCATCTGTTTTCCGCCGAGGCGGTAATGACATTATTTCCTCACCCGGCGTCAACGGGCTTCGGCATGAATCGTTGATGCCAGCCGGGCCGCTTTGGGCCGTCCGACCGCGCCGCCGTGGCCAAAAGGCAACAGCCGCGATCGGTCACAGCTTCGCCTTTCTTTGCACAAGCTCAAGACAGATTTGGAACCGTCTATCGCCCTCGTCGCTTATCTGGGACCGGCCCGGCCCGAATATCCACGCGGCAGTCAACAAGAGCAAGAAAACACCGATGTCCGAC
>Ga0233385_1001195_pt1 | contig 11026 bp, 10 predicted proteins | sample ElkDunMinimDraft_16_FD_191543 | JGI IMG/M metagenome (GOLD analysis project Ga0233385, IMG submission 191543) | Fecal eukaryotic communites from dung pellets of Tule Elk in California, USA - Elk Dung G36 | ecosystem: Host-associated > Mammals > Digestive system > Large intestine > Fecal | place... | reverse complement strand
TCTAGTGCCCCGCGCCAAAGGCGCCGACCATGCTGCGGAGAAGTGGCTGAGTGGTTGAAAGCACCGCACTCGAAATGCGGCATACTCGCAAGGGTATCGGGGGTTCGAATCCCTCCTTCTCCGCCATCGTGACCTCGCTCGTGAATATCTTGGGAATGCAGAGGCTTAGAATCGTCCGTCGAGGCCTTTTCTCCAGGTCGCCCCCAAATTTGAGATGATCGACCGTGGTGTTTGCCGTATGGGCACGCCAGCGGGCTACTGAGCCATGCGCTATTTCGATGAGGGGCAGTTTAGTGAAAATTGAGAACAAGGTTGCGAGCCGTCGTTCGCCCGTCCGGAGCGATCAAGCGCAACTTTTCGCCATCCTGACGCGAGACCTCATACAAGCGAACGAGCGCTACGCAAGCATGTCACTCGACGCCTTCTTCCAACTCGGGGAATATCGAAAGTTCGTTTTGAGCGCGTATGCCTGTGGTTTCGTCTGCGATGATTATTCATCTGAGATGAAGGGGGCAGGATTTGAGGCGATGAAACAGAGGCCGCAAGAACATCTTGGTTCGTGTTCGTTTTCCGTACTCAGGCACTGGGTTCATGTCTTGCTCAGGGCGGAGCGATGGGCGCAGGGCTGGTCATCGCATGTGCGTGAAGCCATCGAGAGCGGCGCGCTGGCGATCGTGGCAGGTAGACTCGAAGAAGGCGCGCCCGATTGAGATACTGTTCGGTCCAGCACTCTCTGACCCGCGATATCTCGTCGAACCGCCCGCCGACGCAGCCAGACAGCGACAGAGGAATGACGATGTGGCTGGCATGCACGACATCGCTCTAGTCTAGCCGTGACGGTCCGCTCAGATTCCCCTCCCACGGCGGCTCACATACCGGCACAACCGCCTCGGCGTCGGGAGATGCACGAGGGAGCTTACCCGGCCGTCTCCGCCTTCGCCAGGAATCCGGCCAGCCATTCATGAACGGCCGCGACGTCGGGCAGGGCGAACATTGCCCCGGTGCCCCCCTGGGGGCGCACGCGGATGGAGATGCCGTTCCGGGCGTTTACATAATCGAACCCGGCTTCGTCGGAGACATCGTCGCCGAGAAAGACGGGCACCCGGCCCGCGAAGGGAGGCACTCCCATGAAGCGCTCTACCGCCGCGCTTTTCAGCGCTTCGACCGGCATGAATTCGAGCCCGGCGTGGCCGGCGACGATGCGATAGCCTTCCGGAAGGCGGCGAAGCGCTTCCTCGGCGGCCACCTTGACCTGCGGGAAGACCGCGGGCGCGGCGCGCGTATGCACCGCCAGCACGGCGCCCTTGCGCTCGAAATAGATGCCCTCGGTCGTGCGGAACTGATGCTGCATCTGGTCGGCGACCGCGGTGAGGTCCTCCGGCTCGTGGGCGCGCTCTACCGGGCCGTCCGGAGTCAGGCGATGCTCCAGCCCGTAAAGTCCTGCCGTCGGCAGGTGCAGCGGCGCGAACAGCCGGTCGACCATGTCGACGTTGCGCCCGGTCACGAAGGCTGCCGCGCCGTCCAGCGCTTCGGCAACGGCGCCGAGCAGGCTGCGCAGCTTGCCGTCCACATAGACGCCTTCGGGATGCGGCTGATGCTCCAGCAGCGTGCCGTCTATGTCGAGGAAAAGCGCGACGTCCCGCGCCCGGAGGTCGCGGGGAGAAGGAGGCAGGGTTGTCATGCTGTGCGAACTCCTTCGCCGGTGAAGCCCATGCCTGCCGTGGCCGGCGCAGGAATACGCCGGCGGATACGCGCGGCATCGAGCAGCATCGAACCGGCCCAGCGGAAGACATTGTTCGTCCTGACGGTCTCGCGCAGGCGCCGCATGCGTTCGGCCATCTCGTCGGGCGGCATTGTGAGAGCCTGGAAGAATACCTCCCCCATGCCGGCTGCGTCGAACGGGTTGACGAGCAGCGCCTCGGGCAGTTCGCGTGAGGCGCCGGCGAAGGTGGAGAGCACCAGTACGCCCTGCTCGTCGTCGCGAGCGGCGACGAACTCCTTGGCGACGAGGTTCATGCCGTCATGCAGGCTGGACACGACGCAGATGTCGGCGGCCCGGTAGAGTTCGAACAGGTCCGACTGGTCGTGGTGCTCGTCGAGCAGGATGACCGGCTGGTAGTCGTCGCGGCCGTAGCGCTCGTTGATCTCGGCGACGAGGCTCAGGCATTCCTTGTGCAGCCCGCTGTAGGACGGCAGCGCGCTGCGGCTGGGCGCGGCCACCTGCAGGAAGACGACGCGGCCGATCCAGTCCGAATGCTGCTGGAAGAACTCGTCCAGCGCGCGGAAGCGGTCGAGAATGCCCTTGGTGTAGTCGAGCCGCTCGACGCCAAGCGCCATCTTCATGTCGGCAGGCAGGCCGTGTTTCTGGAAAACGCGCTCGCGAGCGCTGCGTCCGGAGGGCCGCCTCTCCTCCGGCCACTCGATCGAGATCGGGTAGGGATGCACGGCGGTGGCGTTGCCGCGGTAGGAGATCGAGGAGTCCTCCCGGTCGATGCGCGACTCGAGAAACCGGTCGACGCTGTCCAGGAAGTTGTTGCAGTGAAGCTGGATATGGAAGCCGAGGATCGAGCTGCCGAGCAGTCCGTCGAGGATTTCCTCGCGCCAGGGGCAGACGCCGAACACTTCGGCATTGGGCCAGGGGATGTGCCAGAAGGTGATGATGACAGCTTCGGGCAGCTTCTCGCGTATCAGCCGCGGCAACAGCGCGAAGTGATAGTCCTGGATGAGGATGATGGGCCGCTCCGTCTTGGCCTCCTGCAGCACCACGTCGGCGAACTTGCGGTTGACGGCCTGGTAGCATTCCCAGTCGGCGGCGCGGAAGATCGGCCTCGTGAAGGCGATGTGGCATAGCGGCCAGAGGCCTTCATTGGCGAAGCCGGAGTAATAGCCCTTGTATTCCTCCTCGCCGAGCCAGACGCGCCTCAGCGTATAGGCCGGATTGGAGGGCGGTACCGCCAGGCGGTCATTCGCGTCCACCGTCTCCATGTCGGCCGAACCGCTGCCATGGGCGATCCAGGTGCCGGCGCAGGTGCGGGTGATGGGCTCGAGCGCCGATACCAGCCCGCTTGCCGGCACATGCAATTGGATGCGGTCGCGCACGCGTTCGTGCACATAGGGCTCGCGGTTGGACACGACGATAAGATCGCCATCCGGCAATTCGGTTTCCAGGATCTGGCGCAACATCTCCGGAGACCATTGCACGAGCGCGTCGTCCGCACCGGTCAGCCGCTGCGTCTCGCGCAACGGTGCTGCGGCCGCGGTCGGCATCTCACGCTGCCTGCCCGCGCGGATCGACTTTCTGACTGTCAGAAGGATGGCGACCGCGGAAAGTACGAAGCTGCCGAATACGAAAAACCAGAGCGCAGTCATCGAAAGTTGCGATGTCATTTCCCATTCCAGATTGGTCGCGCATGACGCGCGACCTGCTGTTAACTGCTGCAATGCAGCATGGTTCCATCACGATCGGACGATGAGCGGCACCAGCCCTTCGTGCTGGCGGTCCAGGTAGCAAGCGACCCGGTCGTCGAGCCGTCGGAAATGAACGTCGGCAGCGACCTGGCCGACTTTCAGCCTTCGCACGGTCAGGCTGTCGATGCCGATCGGCAGCCGCGGCCGGTCGACCACGATCTCGCCGGCCCAGCCGTCGACGCGCAGGCCAAGGCAGGCCTGCAGCAGCATGAAGGGCGCGCCGGCCGACCAGGCCTGTGGCAGGCAGGCCACGGGATAGGCGACCGGCGCCTCCCCGGGGGATCGCCCGAAGCCGCAGAACAGTTCAGGCAATCGCATCTGGAACTGCACTGCGGCCTCGAACATGCTGCTGGTCAGCCGGACCACCGCATCCCGGCCGCCATAGCGCGAGATGCCGGCGCTGCAGATCGCCGTATCGTGCGGCCAGATCGAGCCGTTGTGATAGGACATCGGGTTGAACAGCAACTCGTCGTCGGCCAGCGTCCGTATGCCCCATCCGCTGTAGAAATGCCCGGAGAGCAATTGTTCGGCGACCCGCTTGGCGCGCTCCGGGCTCGGCAGCCCGACGAACAGCAGATGGCCGGCGTTCGATGCACGCACTGCGCATTGGTCGCCATTGCCGTCGATGGCGATGCAGTAGCAGCCGGCCTCTTCCATCCAGAAGCGGGCTTCGACCGAGGCGCGCAGCGTTTCCGCCCGCTCGTCCCAGCCGGCCGCCAGTTCGTCCTCGCCGCGCCGGCGGGCCAGCTCGGCCATGCCCTGGAGGGCGGCGAAGACATAGCCCTGCACCTCCACCAGAGCGATCGGGCCGGTCGGAATGCGGCCGTCGGCGTGGAAGACGGAATCCTGGCTGTCCTTCCAGCCCTGGTTCGACAGGCCGGTGCCGGCGGCCCGCTGATAGGTGACGAAGCCGTCGGGCGAGCGCCGGGCCGCCGCTTCGATCCAAGCCGTGGCGGCGAGCAGGGAGGGCCACAGGTCGTCGATGAACTTCGTATCGCCCATGCGCTGCGCATAGGCGGTGGCGAGGTAGATATAGAGCGGCGTCGTGTCGACGCCGCCATAATAGCGCCCGAAGGGCAACTCTCGCAGCGCCGCCATCTCGCCCTTGCGCGTCTCGTGCATGATCTTGCCAGGTTCCGAATCGCTGAAGGGCGCCGTCTCCGTCGCCTGATGCCGGGCCAGGAAGGTGAGCACGCCGCGCGCCAGGCTCGGGTCCAGCCAGAGCATCTGCAGCGCCGAGATGACCCCGTCGCGACCGAACGCCGTGGAGAACCAGGGTATGCCGGCATAGGGATAGGGCCCGGTCTCCAGGTCGGTGGTCAGCAGCGCGATATCGGCACGCGCGCGGACCAGCCAGTGGTTGAATACGCGGCCGGAGCTCTGCACCGTCGCGCCCAGCCGGCGCTTCGAGCGCATCGCGTAGCGGGCCCGGGCGGCGGCGGCGCGGAAACGCTCGCGCGACGGTTCGGCCGGCTCCGCGCCGATCTCGACGTAGATCGATCTGCGTGTTCGCGGCGCAACCTCGAAGGCGAAGTCCGCATTCTCATAGGTGAGCTTCGCCGGCTGTTCGGAGAAGGTGATGGCCGATTCCCTGACGAGGCCGTCGAGCCCCTCGTATCGAAAACGGACAGAGCGTTCCGACGCCTCCGTCTCGCGTGATTGGCCGCGCCGGCTGCGCGTCGAACCGCGCACCTCGAACATGTCGCGGAAGTCGGCGGAGAATTCGAAGCGCAGCGGCACCGTCAGGCTGCGCGCCCAATAGTTGGTGACCGTTACGCGCTCGTAGAGCCGCTCGTGCCAGAGGAAGCGGCTTCGCTCGATGTGGATCACGCCATGCGGCAGCCCTTCGGCGGCGCGCCCGCGATTGCTGAGATTGGCGGTGAAAAGAATGTTGTCCTGCGACAGCGAGGCGCCGAGCAGCGACGGCTGCTGGCCAGCCACGATCAGCCGGAACAGCGACAGCACGCGCGTGTCGTTGATGAAAAGCCCGTCCCCGACGCCTCTTATGTCGCCATGGGCGTCGGCGACGATGAAGCAGTCCTCGTGCTTCAGGGCGAACTGGCGGTTCGGTTCGCGCGGGCCGGCGTCATCGAGCGCGGCCAGCGCCACGGCCGGATCGAGCTGCCGTTCGTCGATGACACGCGGCTCCGCCGCCGTTGCTGTTCCCGCCATCATCGTATCCCTCAACAAAAGTCGGAAGCGGCGAGCGTCCCGGCCAGTTCCCTTTTCTCGTCCCGGGCCTCGCCCTTGGACTGGTCGGTCAGCGTCCGGTAGATCGCCTCGTAATCCGAGATCATCCGCTCCGCCGAGAAGCGGCGCTCGAAGACCTCCCGGACATGGTTGCGGTCGAGGTCCGCGCATCGCGCCACCGCCTCGACCGCCGCTTCGATGGAATCGACGACGAAGCCCGTCTCGCCTTCGTCGACGATTTCGGGCATCGCACCTTCCCGCCAGGCGACGACCGGCACGCCGAATGCCATCGCCTCGATGACGACCAGGCCGAACGGCTCCGGCCAGTCGATCGGGAAAAGCAGCGCCGCGGCATTCGACAGGAATTCGGCCTTCGCTTTCTCGTCCACCTCGCCGATGAATTCGACATCGGGGCCGAGCAGCGGCTTGATGTTATCCTGGAAATAGCGGTCGTCATCCTCGCCGATCTTGGCGGCGATCTTCAGCTTCATGCCGGCGCGCCGCGCGATCTCGATCGCGCGGTCCGGCCGCTTGTCTCGCGACACGCGACCGAGAAAGGCAAGGTAGTCGCCGCGGCCCCGGGGACGCGCCGGGAAAAGCTCCCGCGGCAGCCCGTGGTAGACATTGCCCACCCATCGCGCATCGGGGAGCGGCTGGCGCTGCCGCTTTGAGATCGAGATCATGGGGAAGTTGGGCCAGCAAGCGTAGGCGCCGGGCAGGTCGACGTAATCCAGCCGGCCGTGCGGCGTCGTCACCGTCTTATCCGCTACTTCGGCGAAGACCGGGAAGTGGATGAAGTGGCTGAGATGTACGTGGATGACGTCGAACTCGTCAGCGCGGCGCCGGACCTCGCAAAGCATCCTGAGATGCGCGGCGGTAGCCGATTGAAGCCCGGGGTCAAGCCTCAGCGCGCGCGGCCTCGCCGCCGCCAACTGCGCCGCGGTGACCGATTCCCCGCTCGCAAAGAGCGTCACCCGATGGCCGCGGCGGACGAGTCCTTCGGTCAGGTAGGAGACGATGCGTTCCGTGCCGCCATAGAGTTGCGGCGGGACGGCCTCATAGAGCGGCGCAACCTGTGCAATGCGCATCAGTGCGCGTTCGGTTTGGGCTGCTCAGCGGAAGACTGCCGCCTCGGCGCGGCGCGTCTGGCTTGAAACGAATAGTCAGGCGAGTTGGCGCCGTAGATGTCCCGGTCGAGGCATTCCTGCCACACGGCGTCAGCGTCGGCATTGCTGAGCTTCGGCTGGTTGCGTGACGGGCGCGGCTTTCCTGGGCGGTAGGATCGAAATAGCTGGACGATTGAAAAGGTCACGGGAATGCTCCTCGGGGCAGGAAACCCGAAACACGCGTTTGGGTTCCCGAGAAAGCCGCGCGAAATCCGTCAGAAGACCCGCGGCGCAAAAAAACCCGCCCAGTGCAAGCGGCCGCCAGCGCTTCCGGCGGCCAAGCACAACAATGCGCAGAACGGCCTTTGGTTCCGGCTACGCTTCAGGCCCTCAAGATCCGCCGCTCACTGGAGCGCCGTTCAAGAACTCATACTGGCGGCGGTGGCGAAGGAGGCGGCGGCGGCGGAGGAGCTTCATCCACAGGCGACGTCGTCGCGGCTGTCACATCGGAGAGGCGCTTGGCTTTTTCCAGCTTTGGAGACGAATAAGGCTTCTTCATAGTCGTTCCTCCAGTGCCCCACTCTTGAGTGAGATGGGACGCTGGCTGCCTGGGTCAACCCGAAAAGCCCTCACTGTCAGGCGGGCGTCTGACGTGCGAGCGATGTCGTGCCCCGTAGAGGGCTCGGCCGAAGCGGATCATCTGGTGGGTGGCACCGCCACGCCTTCAGGCACGGGCCCCCACTTGTTTTCGCGCTTCTGCGAGGGGATGAGCCCGAGCACGACCGCCAGGATCATGACGCTGCCGGCGAGCATGAATCCCAGCACGACCATCGCGGGATAGAACCAGCCGGAGAGGCCGATGTCGTGGAAGCGGCGTACGCCGATCGCGATCCCGGGCACCGCTCCGGCCAGCATGGCGAAGAGCAGGATGACGATGGTGGCGACGGGCGCTTCCCCACCGTAGTCGAAATTGCCGACCGCCGCGTCGATCGCCACGCCGACGATGGCGAGCAGGATCATGCACAGCGTGTAGAAAAGCGCGAAACCCCAATATTCCTTGCGCCGCGCCCTGCCGTGGAGATTGGCGTAGTTGGTGGTGATGCCTGCGCGGAAATAGCTCCAGAGGCCGGTCGAGGCGTGCGCCTCACCCTCGCCGACGGCGTTGCGGCCGTAGCGGTGCCGCGCCGGACGTGCAGGGGCCGTGGCGACCGGCGGGGCCGCGACGTGGACCGGAGCCTGGACCGCTTCGACGGGCGCCGAAGCCTGCGCTGCCGCGGCGTTTCGCGGGAGCGACACGTCGCGCGCCCGGTCGCCCGTTTCGCGGAACTCGACCGCGGCTCCCCGCGATAGCGGGAAGGCCAGCCTCAGATCCTCGCGCCGGAACGTATATCGGTTGCCGTCCTCGCCGGCGATGAAGCCGAAACCGTGCGCCTCGTCGTAGTGAAGCACTTCCCCGCGCATGACAGTCGCCCGCTATTCGAATCCCTCCTGGCAAACTAACACTGGGAATCTGCCGGCTGGCCAGAGCTTCAAAGGAAGCCGATGAATCGGCCTGCAATCAACACGCCGCTCCAGAGCACTATCGAGGCCAGGGCGAGGACGCGCAACGCCGGTGCGGCCTCCGTTGCCAGTTGCTTTCTGTCCAGCATCGTGAAGGCGAGGAAGTTGAGGGCTGCAAGCACGATCAGGACGAGCTTCGCCAGGAAGGCGGGGTTGCGCAGATAGTTCGTCGCCTGGACCGAGAACAGCGTCAGCCCGGTCAGCACGGCCAGGACAAAGGCTGTGAGTGCGACGCGCCTCAGCAGCGCGATCAGCTTCGTCCGCTCGACGGAACGGATGGCGCCAAGCACCGAAAGATCAATCAGCAGCACGCTGCCGAACAGCGTGCCGATCGCCGCGATGTGCAGCGCGTTGACGATGGGATATGCGATGAAGGAGCCTTTCAGCAGCCGCACCGGCCCGAGCTGCTCGATCGCCTGGAGGAGCTCCATGCCGGGCTTCCGCCGTCAGCTCGGCGTGCGGCTCGGGTAGACGTCGTATGTCTTGCCGTTCACGGTGATGCGCACCGCCTTCATGCGCTTCTCGGCCTCATCGCGCGAGCGGTGGCCGACGGCGGTCACCTCGTCGCCGACCTTGGCCGTTTCTGCCATGAAACCGGCCCGCGCGGTGGCGGCGGGGGTAGCCAGTTCGACCCGCCAAATCTCGCCTTCGACATCGACGTCGAGCGTCGGGTGCGGATTGCCGTAGTTGATGGCGCTGATGGTGCCGGTCAGTTCGAAGAAGCCATCCTCGGTCCACGACCAGCCATGGTGGGCAAAGGACGGTCCGGCGGCGAGCAGCGCCAAGCTTGCGGCGGCAGCGCCCGACATCAGCATGCGTCTCGAAATCGCCATGGCTTCCTCCTTCGCCTGCCGCCGGCCTAGACTAGGGCGGCGGGACCCGCGCTCCAAATCACATCCCGATGAGCGGACCAGCGGCAGCCCATCAGATTGACTATTTGCGGATTCCCGGTAAAAGCCAGCCGCGAATGGGATCTCGGACAATGCGCGGCCTGATGATGGCGCTCTTTGCACTCGACTTCTCCGGCCACAATGGCGCTCCCGAGGCGAACCGTTGGGCCGGGCGGATCGGCGTGCCGTTCCTGTCCAGCAGCACGACCAAAGCCAAGACGAAAACGACCGGCAAAACGGTCTGATCTCCCTTGGCCTTACCGTCCCTCCCGGGTCTGGCCCGGGGAGACGAGGCCCGCGCCGGTCGGCGGGTTCCTCCATAAAGCAACAGGCGGAGAGGGGCAGGAGTAGTTCAGATGGGTTTCAAGGTTGCAGTCGCCGGCGCCACGGGCAATGTCGGCCGCGAGATGCTCAACATCCTCGAGGAGCGCGGTTTTCCGGCCGACGAGGTGGTAGCGCTCGCCTCGCGCCGCAGCCAAGGCACGGAAGTGTCCTACGGCGACAAGACGCTGAAGGTCAGGGCGCTCGATACATACGATTTCTCCGACACCGACATCTGCGTGATGTCGGCCGGCGGCGAGGTGTCGAAGCAGTGGTCGCCCAAGATCGGCCAGCAGGGCTGCGTCGTCATCGATAATTCGAGCGCGTTCCGCTACGATCAGGACGTGCCGCTGATCGTGCCGGAGGTGAACCCGGACGCGATCACGGGCTTCTCGAAGAAGAACATCATCGCCAATCCGAACTGCTCGACGGCGCAGCTCGTCGTGGCGCTGAAGCCGCTGCATGACGCCGCCACCATCAAGCGCATCGTCGTGGCCACCTATCAGTCGGTCTCCGGAGCCGGCAAGGAAGGCATGGACGAACTCTTCACGCAGACCCGCGCGGTCTTCGTCGCCGACCCGGTCGAGGCCAAGAAGTTCACCAAGCGCATCGCCTTCAACGTCATCCCGCACATCGACGTGTTCATGGAGGACGGCTTCACCAAGGAAGAGTGGAAGATGGTGGCCGAGACCAAGAAGATGCTCGACCCCAAGATCAAGCTGACGGCCACCTGCGTGCGCGTGCCGGTCTTCATCGGCCATTCGGAAGCCGTCAACATCGAGTTCGAGAAGCCGATCACGGCCGACGAGGCGCGTGATATCCTGCGCGAGGCGCCGGGCTGCCTCGTCGTCGACAAGCGCGAGAACGGCGGCTACATCACGCCGCTCGATTCCGCCGGCGAGGACGCGACCTACATCTCCCGCATCCGCGAGGACGGGACGGTCGAGAATGGCCTGTCCATGTGGATCGTCTCTGACAACCTGCGCAAGGGCGCGGCGCTGAACGCCGTGCAGATTGCCGAACTGCTCATCGAGCGCGGCCTGATCCAGCCGAAGAAGAAGGCGGCCTGACCGTTCCGTCACGCTGTCTAGGCTGACGGCTCTCGCTGGGGGACGCGCCACCTGGCGCGTCGCTCGGCTTTTCGTTCCACTGGCGGTCGTGGCGCGACGGCGGAATCTCTCTTCAGGTTCTGGCCATTAGGTAGAGGCGCGAATGCCGTGCCTCTACCGAACCCGTACCATTGACGGTTCAGGAGCGGCCTCTTTCCCCGCAACTACGGCGGCGTGTGACGGCCACTTCCGCAGCAAGGCGAGATCGAGCCCGTAGAGCATGATCGCGTAGTAGGTAAAGGTCTCGCGGAATTCCGATATGTTGCCGCTCAGCGGGCCGTCGGGGTAAAGCCGGGCGTCGTCAAGCGCGTGGGCAAGCACCGACACGGCAAGCCCGCCAAGCACGGTCATGGCGGTCAGGCGGTCCGGCAGGAAATAGCGC
>Ga0233385_1001193_pt1 | contig 11033 bp, 7 predicted proteins | sample ElkDunMinimDraft_16_FD_191543 | JGI IMG/M metagenome (GOLD analysis project Ga0233385, IMG submission 191543) | Fecal eukaryotic communites from dung pellets of Tule Elk in California, USA - Elk Dung G36 | ecosystem: Host-associated > Mammals > Digestive system > Large intestine > Fecal | place... | reverse complement strand
GGAGAAGCGCATGAACTCGGTCGTGCCGTAGCCCTCGGTCACGGCGAGCGGCGGCAGCTTCAGCCGCTCGCGCGCGGCGATGATCTTGACGTAATTGTCCAGCCAACCATGGATCGCGACCGAGACGCCGAGGCAGGCGGCCAGCGCCAGTTCCGCGGCATCGTGCCGGAAGGGCTCGAGCTCGCCGGTATTGTTCTCCGGCCCGAAGAAGACGAAGGGCACGCCCTCGCCGCGGAAGGAATGCACGTCGAGCAGCATGTTGTGCTCGCGCAGCAGGGCGCAGAGCCGCCGGCCGATCCTGTCCTCGTTATCGACCGGCTGCGGCCGCTCATACATGTCGCGGTTGAGGTTGCGGTCGCCTTCACGGGTGTTCTGGCGAAAGGCCTTGGCATTGGCGACGGGCACGAAGGTGACCTCGCCGCGCCGGATCAGCAGGCGCCCGCTGCGGCAATCCTCGATGATGCGGGCAATGGCGTTCGGGCCGCAGGTCTCGTTGCCGTGGACGGCGCCGAGGACGAGCAGTTTCGGGCCGGCCTTCAGGCCATGGAAACGCACGCTCTCAAGTGGTGCGCGGTCGTCGGCGGGCACGGTCCAGGCCGGTTCGGCTGGCTGGGGAGGCATGTCTATCGATGTCCTGATGGGAGAATGGAGGGTCAGGCCTTACGCGTCCGCGAGTGTGGGTCAAGGATGTCGCGCAGCCCGTCCCCGAGTAAGTTGAGGCCGAGCACGGTGAGGAAGATCGCCAGTCCCGGGAAGATCGAGATCCAGGGTGCGGTGGAAATCTGGTCGCGCGCGTCCGACAGCATCGAGCCCCAGCTGGGGAAGGGCGGGCGGATGCCGAGGCCCAGGAAGGACAGCGAGGCCTCTGCGAGCACCGCGCCGCCCATGCCGAGCGTGCCGATGACGATGATCGGGCCGGCGATGTTCGGCAGGATCTGCGTCAGCATGATGCGGAATGTGCCGTAGCCGAGCGAGCGTGCGGCTTCGACATAGCCCATCGACTTGACCGAGAGCGTCGCGGCACGGGTCAGGCGGCAGGTGAAGGACCAGTTGGTCAGGCCGAGCGCGATCAGCAGGCTGGTAAGGCCGGGGCTGAGGATCGCCATGATCGCCAGCGCGAAGATCAGCGAGGGAATGGCCAGCATCATGTTGGTCAGGCCATTGACGAAGTCGTCCCACCAGCCGCCCCAGTAGCCGGCAGACAGGCCGAGTGCGACGCCGATCACCGTGTTGATCAGCTGGGAGACGATGCCGACCGTCAGCGAGATGCGGGCGCCGTAGAGCACGCGACTGTAGATGTCGCGGCCCTGCGCGTCGGTGCCGAACCAGAATTCGGAGCCGGGCGGGACCTCGGCGTTCATCAGGTTGGCATCCATGACCGGATCGGTATGGGCGAGCCAAGGGGCGAACACGCCGCCTGCGACGACAAGCGCGAAGCAGGCGCCGCCGATCCAGAGATTGGCACGGAACTTCATCGGCAAGCCAAGAGGCTGCTACGAGCTATGGAAGCGATTTGACGCTGGCGTTTTTGCGCGAATGCAAGGAGTTCGAGGACGCAAACCTTCCGGTTTGCTACGAAGAACGATACGGCAGTCGCGCAAAAGCGCCGCGCCCTGCGGGTGAGGTGAAAACGCTGGAGCTGCAGCGTCGCCTCGCTTGCCGATACCGACGTATCGGCCGCGCAATGCTCCTCCCATCTCCAGCGTTTTGACCTCATCAAATCGCTTCCATAGCTCATAGCAGCCTCTAACTGTATTTGATGCGCGGATCGACGACGGCGCAGAGCACATCGACGGCGATGTTCACGATGAGGAAGAAGAGCACGATCGTCAGGATGCAGCCCTGCACCACAGGGATGTCGCGCAGGGTGACGCTGTCGACGAGCAGCGAGCCGAGGCCCGGCCAGGCGAAGAGCTTCTCGATGACGACGGCCTGGCCGATGACCGAGCCGAACTGCAGGCCGAGCGTCGTCAGCACGATGACGAGGGCGTTGCGCAGCACGTGCCAGCGCATCACCCTGATCTCGCTTGCACCCTTGGCGCGAGCGGTCCGGATGAAATCGGCATTCATCACCTCAAGCACGGCGGCGCGCGAGGTGCGCGCCAGCAGCGCCAGCGGCGAGACGCCGAGCGCGATCGCGGGCAGGACGATGTAGCGCAGGTCGCCGTCGCCGTAGCCGAAGCTCGGGAACCAGCCGAGCGTGAGCGCGAAGCCGTACATCAGCAGCAGGCCGAGCCAGAACATCGGCAACGACAGGCCGGAGACCGCAAAGATCATCGACAGCATATCAACCCAGCTTCCCGGCTTCAGCGCGGCGAGGAAGCCGAGCGGCACGCCGATGACGACGGCGAAGAGCATGGCCGCGAAGGCGAGCTGCAGGCTCGGCCACAGGCGCTCGGCCAGCGCATAGACCACGGGCTGCCGGGTGCGGAAGGAGGTGCCGAGATCGAAGGTCAGGAGATCGCCGATGTACTTGGCGAAGCGGACATAAATCGGATCGTTCAGGCCGAACTGCTCGTTCATGCGCGCGATGGTGGCGGCATCGACGATGCTGCGGCCGTCGGCCATCTGCGTGCTGGCGAAATTGCCTGGGATGACGCTGAACAGAACGAAGATCAGGGCGGCGACCGCCAGCAGAATCGGAATGGCCTGCAGCAGGCGGCGAAATACATAAGGCAACATGGCGAAGCTCCTGAGCGCCGCTGCGCGGGTCGTCAGTGACGACCGGATGCGGAAAGGCTCCCGCCATCCGACCCGTGGGCCGGGATGGCGGGAGCGCAGCGCGAGCTTACTTCGCCGCCGGCGAGGAGGCGTCGACCCAGAGGTTCTCGTAGCGCTGCAGCGCGAGTTCGGTCGAGTTCGGCTGGAGGCCGTGGAGCCAGGGCTGATAGGCCATGACCGCCTTGTTGTAGTTGAAGAACCAGACCGGCGCTTCCTCCTGCAGCAGGGCGTTGGCCTTCTTCAGAAGATCGAGCTGCTTGGCCGGATCGGATTCGGCGGTCGCATCATCGATCAGCTTGTCGAAGGCCGCGTTCTTGAAGGTGGTGTAGTTGCAGGACGAGCGCGGCGTCGAGGAGTGGAAGCACTTCAGCGCCGTCAGCGTGTCGGGACCCGAGGTGTTCGACCAGATATAGGCCTGGAAGTCGCCGCCCACGACGACGCCGCCGAGCGCGGAGGTTTCGACCGGCTTGACCTTCACCTTGATGCCGACCTTGGCGAGCATCGGGATCGTCGCCTCGACGATCGGGATGCCCCAGCTCTCGTTCGGCGTCGCGGTCCATTCGAACTCGAAGCCGTCCGGGTAGCCGGCCTCGACCAGGAGCTTCTTGGCCTTCTCAGGATCGAAGGCATAGGGCTTGGCATCCTTGTCGAAGGCGGGCGAGGAGAGCGGCAGCCAGCTCGAGGCGCGGAAGGCCTTGTCGCGGACCAGGCGCTTGATGATCAGCTCGCTGTCGATGGCGTGGTTGATCGCCTGGCGCACGCGCTTGTCGGAAAAGGGCTTGAAGGTCGGGTTCATGCCCATGTTGCGGGTGAAGACCTCGGCGACCTCGAGAATGCCCTTCGAGAGGTTCGCGTCGGCCTTGTAGGCGACATACTGGGTCGCGCCGAGGATCGAGACGTCGATCTCCTTGTTGCGGAAGGCGACGTCACGCGCGGCTGCCTCGCCCATCGGCGAGATCACGAGCTTGTCGGCATAGGGCTTGCCGGCCTGGTAGTACTTCTCCCAGCGTTCGAAGCTCATGCGCGAGCCGGGGATATGCTCGACGAACTTGAAGGGCCCGAGTCCGATCGGCTTGTTGAAGAAGTCGGGCGCCTGCGCCTCCTTGGCCGGCATGATCGCTGTCGTCGCCTGGAACAGGAAGTAGCCGGGGTCGGCCTTGTCGGTCAGCGTGATCTCGAGGGTGTGGTCGTCGATCTTCTTGAGGCCCGAGATTTCCTTGGCCCCGCCCTTCTGCACATCGGTTCCGCCCTTGATGCGGGCGATGTAGCGCGCGCCGGGATAGTTCTTCGAACCATCCATGAGACGGGTGTAGGACCAGATGATGTCGTCCGCCGTCATCTTGCGGCCGTTGTGGAAGAACGCGTCGTCGCGAAGCTTGAAGGTGTAGACCTTCCCATCGGCCGAGACGGAGACGCTCTTGGCAAGATCCAGAACCGGCTTGCTTTCCTTAGCATCCCATTTGTAGAGCATGCTGTGGAGAGCATAGCCGTAGATCTCGTCCTGGATCTGGTTCGAGACGTGGCTGTCATTGCTGACGAAGGATGCACCATAGGGTGCCGTGAAACGGATCGTCCCGCCGCGGCGGGGTTCCTGGGCCTGCGCCTGGACGGCGAAGGCCGCCACTGTCAGCGCCGTGGCAAAGGCCAACTTCTTCAAAGACACGATAACTCCTCCATTTTACATAGGCTCCGGCTGATCCGGAGTTGTTTGCCCCATGTGGAACCATAACGCCTTTACGGCAGTTGTCTTCCCCCTCGCAGGCGAATTCCCCGCTCAGACCACCGCCCTTTCGTAGACAATTTCGCCGCCGAGGATGGTCAGGTCGCAACGGGTGTCGTTCAGGATGTCGGCCGGCTCGGCGTTGAGCAGGTCGCGCGAAAATACCGCGACATCGGCGAGGAAGCCCGGCGCGAGCCGGCCCTTCACGGTCTCCTGCTTCTGCGAGAAGGCGCCGAACTCGGTATAGGCCTGCAGCGCTTCCTCGATCGAGACGCGCTGGCCCTCGTCCATTACCGTGCCCTTCCAGGTCTTGCGGGTCAGCATCGTGTGAAAGTTCGGGAAGGGGTTCGGGTCGCAGACCGGGGCGTCGCTGCCCGTTGCCGGCTTCAGGCCGAGGTCGAACCATGTGCGCAGGGGATAGCTCGACAGCGCCCGCTCCGGGCCGAGCACCTTGACGTAGGCGTCGCCGAAATCATGGATGAAGACCTGCTGCGGGCAAGGGTAGATGCCGGCCTTGACCATGCGCTCGTGCTGCTCCGGCGTCGAAAAGCCGCAATGCTCGATGCGGTGGCGACGGTCCGGATCGGGATGGGCGGCGAGCGCCTTCTCATAGGCGGTGATCAACTGCTCGATCGCGGCATCGCCGATGGCGTGGCAGACGAGCTGATAGCCCTTCACATGCGCGTCCATCACCATGCGCTCGAGCTCGGCGTCCTCCCACATCCAGACGCCGGTCGTCTTGTCCTCGCCCAGATAGGGCTCGGTCATCCAGGCGGTGCGCCCGCCGGCCGAACCGTCGAGGAAGAGCTTGACGCCGCCGATCATCAGCATCTCGTCGCCGGTGCCGGAGATCAGCCCGGCCTCGTAGCACTGCGGCACGATCGAGCGGCCATCGTCGCCGAGCAGCGTCAGCCAGGTGCGGACCGGCAGGCGACCGTCGCGCTTGGCGCGATGGTAGGCGCCGATCTCGCGGAACCCGCCCTTCTGGCCGACGGCCGCATCCATGCAGCTGGTGATGCCGAGCGAGAGCAGGTACTTGCCGCCGCGCTCGATGCCGGCGATCAAATCCTCCTCGGTTGCCGCGGGAATCGCGGCCTGGACCGGGGCGCGGGCGTTCTCGGCGAGCAGGCCGGTAAGGCGGCCGTTCTGCTGCTCGATCAATCCGCCCTGCGGGGTCGGCGAGCTTTCGTCGATGCCGCCGAGGCGCAGCGCCTCCGAATTGCAGATCGCGACATGGCCGCAGGCGCGCACCAGCATCACCGGATTGTCCGGCGCGGCGCGGTCGAGCTCCTCGCGGTAGGGATGGCGGCCGGTGTCGAGCTTGGTCTGGTCGTAGCCGCGCGAGAGAATCCACTCGCCGGGTTTCAGCGTCGCGGCACGGGCGGAGATTGCGGCGAGCAGCGCCTCCAGCGTCGGCGCGGCGTCCGGCTTCGAGTCGACCCAGCCCATGGTCATGCCGAGCGAGACCAGATGCAGATGCGAATCGTTGAGGCCCGGCGTCGCCAGCCGGCCCTTGAGATCGATTACGCGGGTCTTCGGCCCGACGAGCGGGGCGATCTCGGCATCGGTGCCGGCGGCAAGGACCTTGCCCTGCCAGATTGCCAGCGCTTCGACGACGCCGTCCCCGCGGCCGCACCAGATCGGCCCGTTGCGCAGCACGATATCGGCATGAACAGCCATGATGATCTCCTGATCCGGTTTTGCTTCGCCTCTTCTTGTCGTCCGCCTTCAGATGTCGTCGAGCGGGAAGATCGGACGGCGCACCTTCTTGTAGGGGCGTTCCTTGAAGTTGCGCGTCGAGAGCGCGCCGGTGTCGACCTCCAGCACCTCGCGGGCGATCGGCTGGAAGGCGGCGCGGAAATGCTGCATCGACTTGACGATCAGCGTCGATTTCTGCGTCGGGTCGACGCCGAGCGAGGTGAACTGGGCGAGGTCGGTCGCCTGGCCGTTATGGGTGATGACGATGATCTCGACATCGTCGACCCGCAGCAGGGCCGAGAGCCCGTAATTGCGCCAGACGCCACCGGCCATGGGGCCGTAGCAGATGAAATGCCCGTCGGTGATCCCTGCGACATGGGCGTCAAGCTCGAGCGGCCCGCCGCCCATGCTCGGATCGACCTTGCCGCCGAGCCTGATCCGGCCGCGGTTGCCAACGCCGATCGCCTGCGCCGCGAGCGCGGCCTCGGCGTCGCAGATCGCGTGGAAGCCGACACTCTTCAGCTTCGCCGCCAGCACCGCGCGCAGCAGGTTTGTAGCGTCGCCATAGGCCCCGGAGCCGGGATTGTCGGAATAGTCCGAGATCACCAGCGGCTTGTAGCCGGGCTGGCCCGCATCGGCCTCGCCGGCCTTGGCGCGGGCCATGGCCTCGGCCAGCGGCGTGAAGTGGATCGAGGAGAAGTGGCGCTGCTCCCAGGCATAGTCCATCAGCTCTTCGGCGATCGTCTGCGCCTGACCGCGATCATCGGCGGTGACCGCGATGGAGGGGCCGATATCGTGGACGTCGGCCGAGGAGAAGCCGGCCTGGACGCTGACGACGAGCGCATCGCCCGAGGCTTCCAGCGCATCGCCGCGGCGCAGCAACTCGGCAAAGGGTGGCGAGGTGGTGCGCCCGCCGTCGAGCGCATAGAGGATCGGCCGCCGGGCGAGCGCGACCTTGGGCTTGATCTCGCCCTTCATGGCGCGTTCGAGCAGTTCGGCCCCCTGCCAGGTCCGCTCATACTGGTCGATATGCGGATAGGTCCGGTAGGAGATCAGCGCATTGGCGTTGTCGGCCATCAGCTGCGTGACGGTGGCGTGCAGGTCGAGGATCGCCACGACCGGCACGTCCGGCCCGATCCGCTTGCGCAGCCGCGCCAGCAGTTCGCCCTCGCCGTCGTCAGAGCTTTGCGTCGACATGGCGCCGTGCAGATGCAGCAGCACACCGTCAACGCCCTCGGCGGCATCGACGATGTGAGCGGCGAAGATGTCGAAGGCGGCATCGGTGACGCGGCCCGATGGATTGGCTCCAGTTACCAGCGGATGGCTCAGGCTCCAGCCGAACTTGTCGGCGGCCTCGAAGGCCGCGCCCATCGAGGTGCGCGTGCCGCGGAAGGCGTCGGGAATCTCGTTGCCGAGAAAAACGCCATGGGCCCGGAAGGTGGCCTCGTCCGTGAGCTGAACACTGAAGGTGTTCGTCTCGTGCATGAATTCCGCGACCAGGACGCGCGACGCCATGGTGTTCTGTTCCTCCCCAGGATGCTGCTTATTGGCTTATTGCTTTGCCGCCTCTTTGATCTCGCTCAGTTGGCTTGGCAATCGGCCAGGCGCATATGTGGTCCAGCCATCCAGAGGCTTGTCGCGTCGCGGCGAATATGCTGGCGGCCGGCTTGACCCGGCGCTGCGCATCGCCAGTCTGGGCGCGGCCCGGTAAGCCGCTCGATGGCCGTGCCGCAGGGAGGATGCCGTGAAGAAGCTGATCAATGATCCCCGCCAAGTCGTCCGGGAAATGCTCGAAGGACTGGTCGCGCTGCATCCGGGCCTCGCCATCCTGGCCGATCACGACGTCGTCCTGCGCAGCGACCTGCCGGAGCCCGCGTCGCGCCGCGTCGCGGTGATCTCGGGCGGCGGCGCGGGCCATGAGCCGGCCCATGCCGGGTATGTCGGTGCCGGGATGCTGCATGCCGCGGTCTCGGGAGACGTCTTCACCTCGCCCTCGGTCGATGCGGTGCTGGCGGCGATCCATGCCGCGGCAGGGCCGGCGGGAGCCTTGCTCGTGGTCAAGAACTACACCGGCGATCGGCTGAATTTCGGGCTTGCTGCGGAGCTGGCGCGTGCCGGCGGCATCCCGACCGAGATCGTCGTCGTCGCGGACGATGTCGCCTTGCGCGATACCGTGCCGGAGGAGCGCCGTCGCGGCATTGCCGGTACCGTGCTGATCCACAAGATCGTCGGTGCGCTGGCCGAGCACGGCGCATCGCTCGCAGAGATCGCCGCGGCGGGGCGGGCGGCGGCTGCAGCCATGGGGACGATGGGGGTGGCGCTCGGCGCCTGCACGATTCCTGCGGCCGGCACGCCGGGCTTCACGCTGGGCGAGGACGAGATCGAGCTCGGCCTCGGGATCCATGGCGAAGCCGGCGTCGCGCGCGAGCGGATCGCCCCGGCCGACGCGATCACCGATCGCCTGCTCGACACGATCTTGGCCGATCGCGGGCATGGTGCGGGTACGCGCGTCGCGCTGCTCGTCAACAATCTCGGCGGCACGACGATGATGGAGCTGGCGGTTGTCGCGCGGCGCGCACTGGCACGGCTGCGCGAGCGCGGACTCGTGGTCGAGCGGGCCTGGGCTGGTACGTTGCTGAGCGCGCTCGAAATGCCGGGCTGCTCGCTCTCGGTCATGAAGATCGACGACGACAGCCTCGGCCTGCTCGACCGGGCGACCGCCGCCCCCGCCTGGCCGGGTTCCGGCGTGGTTCCGGCTGCGATGGCGGTCGTGGCTGCGGCCGAGGGGACCTCGACGGATGAGAGCCTGACCTCGCCGGACGGCCTCGGCGCTGTCGTGCGACGGTCGGCGTTGGCCGCGGCGTCGGCACTCACGACGGCCGAGCCGCGCCTGACCGAGCTCGACAGCCAGGCAGGAGACGGCGATCTCGGCATCAGCATGAGCCGCGCGGCGGCCGCGGCGCTGGCACTCTGCGCCGCCGACGATTCCGGCGATGCGGCGGCCGTGCTCACTCGGCTTGCGGCGGAGCTGCGGCGCGTCATCGGCGGCAGTTCGGGGCCGTTCTACGCGGTGGGCCTGCTGCGCGCGGCACGCCGGCTCGCAGAAGGGCCCAGCACCGGGCTCGCCGATTGGGCGGACGCCTTCGCGGCCGGGGTCGCTGCGGTCTCGGAGCTGGGCGGCGCGCGTGCCGGAGACCGCACCATGCTCGACGCGCTGCTGCCTGCGGTCGACGCGCTGTCGGAGGCGGCAGGGCGCAACCTGCCGGCAGCCCAGGCCTGGCGATTGGCCGCCGCTGCCGCACAAGCCGGCGCGGAGGCGACGGCTGGGATGAGGCCGAGGCTCGGGCGGGCGAGCTATCTGGGCGAGCGGGCTCTAGGCGTGCCCGATGGTGGGGCGGTTGCGGTCTCGATCTGGCTGAAGGCAGCGGCCGAAGCGGCTGAGTGACGGCTGTTCGACGCTGACGGCCAGGGTCAGGACAGGGTTTCAGGGAGGAGAGCCGATGGGTTTCCAGCCGCCCTTCACGGGCATTCACGCGATAGCCTTCGCGCTGTTCGATGCGCAGGAGCGGCTGGATCGCGAGGCGATGCGCCGGCAGACAGAGCTCTGCCTCGGCCTCGGCGTCCACGGCATGGCGGCGCTCGGGCTCGCCACCGAGGTCTCGAAGCTGAGTGTCGGCGAGCGGCGCAGCATCATGCAATGGGTTTCGGAGGACACGGCCGGCCGCGTGCCGCTGGCCTTCACCATCTTCGGCTCGTCGGTAGCCGAGCAGGTCGAGCAGGTCCGGGCCGCCGAGGCTGCCGGGGCCGATTGGGTGATCCTGCAACCGCCGATGGTCGGCAGCTTCGGCGCGGCGGAGTATATACGCTTCTTCGGGCGCGTCGCCGAGGCGACCACCCTGCCGGTCGCGATCCAGAATGCGCCGGCCTATATGGGGCGCGGCCTTTCGGCCGAGGACATCCGCGAACTGGTCGCCCAGCATCCGAACATCTGCCTGATCAAGGGCGAGGGCTCGGTCGTCGAGATCCGCCACCTGATCGAGACCACCGGTGGGCGGCTGCCGATCATGAATGGCCGCGGTGGGCTCGAACTGGTCGATAATTTCCGTGCCGGCTGTGCCGGGATGATCCTCGCTCCCGACACCATCGACTACGCGCTGGCCGCGCATGCACGCTTCGCTGCGGGCGACGAGGCGGGCGCCGAAGCGGTCTATCGGGAGATGCTGGCGACGACGGTGTTCCTCATGCAGTCGCTCGAAAGCCTGATCTGCTATGGCAAGCGGCTGTTCGGCCTGCGCGCCGGTCTCTCAGTCCACGACCGGGCGCCGGCACTGCGCCCGAGCGCCTTCGGCCTCGAACTCGTCCAGCGCCATGCGGAACGGCTTGGGCCCTATCGGGCCGAAGGCTGATCAACTTGCCCAAGGAGATGGCCCTGACGACCATTGCCAGAAAGGCTTCATAGGCGGGTGCGTGATCATCTCGGCGCCGCTGATTGACGGAACTCCGGGCGGACGCGAAGAGTGAGGGATGAGCATGATCGACCTCCAAATTCCGCGTCAGGCCGCGACCCTTCGTCTCCTGGTCGAAGACCGGATACGCAGCGCCATTGCCGCGGGGCATTTCAAGCCGGGACAGCGTCTCATCGAGCGCGAACTCTGCGAGCAGATCGGTGTGGGACGGACCTCAGTGCGCGAGGCGCTCAGGCAGCTCGAGGCGGAGGGGCTGGTGGTGACGGTGCCGCATCGCGGCCCGGAGGTGAGTTCGATCAGCCATGACGAGGCCCGCCAGCTCTATGAACTGCGCGCCCTGCTCGAAGGTTTTGCGGGTCGCAAATTTGCGGAAGCCGGCAGCGACGCAGTGATCGCCGAGCTTGCGCGGGCGGTCGACAGCTTCGCCG